>Ga0233416_10000341_pt1 | contig 14333 bp, 15 predicted proteins | sample Sediment_Towuti__2_FD_188638 | JGI IMG/M metagenome (GOLD analysis project Ga0233416, IMG submission 188638) | Sediment microbial communities from Lake Towuti, South Sulawesi, Indonesia - Sediment_Towuti_2014_0_MG | ecosystem: Environmental > Aquatic > Freshwater > Lake > Sediment | place... | reverse complement strand
GGCGTCGGCCTCGAGGACGGCGACCTCGAGCGACGGATCGGCCTCCTTCGCGAGCAAGGCGGTCCACAGCCCCGTGAAGCCGCCGCCGACGATCGCGAGATCGCACCGTCGGTTCCCGGTCAGCGTTGGGCACGGCGGGAGCGGACGCTCGCGGTCGAGCCACAGGGGTGCGGGGACGGCGTCGCGGAGCGAGCCGACGATGCGGGCGTCCGTGGGACCCATGACGCGGGGTTGTAGCAGATGAGGGGGCTACTCGCCGACCTCGCCGACCTCCCCGCCCTGTTCGCCGCCGCCCTCGCCGGCGATCGGCGGCGAGTTCTGGAACGTCGCTTCGAGGCCGGCGATCAACTGCTGGCGTTCCGCGTCCGAGAGCCTCGCGCCCGAGTGGATCAGCGTGTAGTAGCCGGGCGGCATCGCGCCCTCGCCGATCACCTCGGAGATCTCGCCGGCGCCCTCCTGCGGACGGTCCCATTCCGAGAAGTTCAGCGCCGAGCGTCCCTCGTCCACGTCGTGCTGGACGACCAGGAGAAGGGGGCGACGTACGTGTACCAGTACCACGTGGTCTCGTTGCTGTGACAGTCGAAGCACGACGACTCGGCGAGCGCCCGCGTCTCCGGGCTGTCCCAGGCCGGCTCCTGCGTGACCGGCGGGTTCGAGTGGGCGTGTCCGTAGGGGATCAGCTGGATCAGCACGAGGATCCCGAGGATCACGAGCAGCAGGTCTCGGATGACGTGGTGTTTCTTCGGCGCCGGTTCCGTCGTCTCGTCCATGCGCACATGGTCCGAGGCTGAGAGCAGCGCCGTCGGGGCCGAGAGGCCCGCTACAGGACGGCCGTCTCCACGACCAGGTCGCCCTCGGCGAAGCGCGAGGGACGGAGGGGGTGCAGGTCGAGGCTCTCGCACCGCCCGAGGGTGACGAGCTCGGCGATCGCTCGCCCCGCCGCCGGCGAGTGCATCACACCGTGGCCGCCGAACCCCACGCATTGCAGGAACCTCGGGACCTCCTCCACCTCTCCGACGATCGCGTGGTGGTCGGGTGTCTCCGGATACAGGCCTGCCCAGCACTGCCTGGGGTCGATCGGCGTTCCCTCGAGGAACGGGAATCGGTTGCCGATCCGCTCGGCTAGATCCTCGAAGAACGCCGGGTCGACCGTGAGCTCTCGAGACGGAAGATCGTTCGGGTTCGAGTACGCGATGACGTACCCGCCGCTCGGCTCCCTCCGGACGAGGACGCCGGTGTCCAGGTCCACGCACATCGGGATGAGCTCGCGTGACGGGCCGGGGTCGCGGGCGAAGGCGAGGTTCCGCCGGTAGGGCACGACCGGGATCTCGACGCCGAGCATGGAGCCGACCTCGGCAGCGTCGGAGCCGGCGGCGTTCACGAGCCAGCGCGTGCGGAGCGCGCCGCGGTCGTGGCGGATCTCGAAGTCGCCGCCGGGCGTCGCGCCGATCGTGCGGACCGCGGCGCCCGTGACGATCGCGGCGCCGAGCCGCCTCGTCTCGTGCCCCATCGCCTGGACCACGCCGTGGGGGTCGAGGAACCCGTCCCGGGCGTGGAACGTGCCGGCGCGAAGGCCGTCGGGTCGCAGGACCGGAGCCCGTTCGAGGACCTCGGCCGCCGAGAGCCACTCGGTGTCGACCCCGAGCGAGCGTTGGAGCTCGCACGCGGTGCGCAGACCACGCACTCCCCCCTCGGTGCCGGTGAGCAGGAGGTAGCCGACCTGGTGCATGGAGAGCATCCCGGTGTCGGCCTCGAGCCGCTCGAGCTCACCGATCGAGAAGAGCGAGAACGCGATGTTCGCGGCCGTCGTGAACTGCGCGCGGAACCCGCCGTTCGCACGCGAGGAGGACTCCTGGCCGACCGCTCCGTGGCGCTCGAGGACCACCACTCGCTCGACGCCCGCGCGCTTCAGCTCTCGAGCGACCGAGAGCCCGATCACGCCTCCACCGACCACGGCGGCGTCCCACACCGGCTCGCTCACGATCGGATTCAACCAGAGGAGTTGGACCTCGGGCGGCGCGAGGTGAGAGCGCACTACACTGCGGAACCGTGGAGACCAAGGCCGAGCGAGAGGAGCGGTTCGTAGGGAGGCTGATCCGCTCGTTCGTGTCCGCGGAGAGCTACGGCCTGGTCCTGGTGCTGATCGTCGTCACCTACACGGTCTCGGCGATGTCTCGGGAGCGGTGGGCGGCGTCGATCGTGCTCCTGTTCCAGATGGTGACCGTCTGGCTCGCCTTGCGGACGTCGCGGGCTCGGCGCTCGGTGCGGATCGCCGCGGACGCGCTGGTCGTCTTCGCCGCCGGCGCGGCGGTGGTCAACATCGTGGTGTCGTCGGGCAACGCTCGCGGGCTGTTCGTGGCGGCGGCGAGCGGCCTGCTGTACCTGGTTGCCCCGTTCTCGATCATCCGGCACCTCGCCTTCCGCAAGGTGGTGGACCTGGAGACCGTGCTGGGCGCGGTCGCCTCGTACCTGCTCATCGGGATGTTCTTCGCGTTCGCCTACCGGTTCGTCAGCATCGCGCAGGCCGGCCCCTTCTTCGGCGGTAGCGGTGAGGGCGTGATGAGCGACTACCTCTTCTTCAGCTTCGTCACGCTCACGACCACCGGCTACGGGAACCTCGTCCCTGCGGCGAACCCGGGGCAGTCGCTCGCGGTCCTCGAGGCGGTGGTCGGACAGCTGTTCCTCGTCACCGCCCTCGCCAAGGTCGTCAACGCGTGGACGCCGAAACGCCTCGATCCCGCCCCGTCGCAGGAGCCGCCGGCCGAGGGCTGACGCACCGCTCCGGCGCTAGGGCTCCTTGCGGACGCGCTTGCGGATCTCGTCGCCGACCTCGTCGAAGGTCACCGAGAGCGCGTCGCCGAGCGCTTTCGCGGCGTCCTTGAGACCCTGCTTCGCCTCGGGATCTCGGACCGTTTCGCCGAGCGAGGTGAAGGCCTGGTCCAGGTGCCGAGTCACGGTCTTCGCAGCCTCGTCGAGGGCGCGGCGATCCTCCTCGGACGTCGGGCCGAGCTCCTCGCCCCGCTTGCGGTACCGCTCCGCGTAGATGCGGCCGAGCGCGGCGAAGCGCTCGCCGACCTCGTCCCAGGCTTCCGTGCTTCCCGCCATGGCGTCCTCCTCGGTCAGGATCGGTCGTGGTCGAGTCTACGTTCGTGACGCGGAACCCTAGACGCCGACCTCGGCAGTGATGCGGCCCGACTCCACCGCGTCGACGAGCGCCTTGTGGTCGATCTCGTTGAGGTCCGCGTACCTCGCGGCGAACTCGGCGATGGCCTTGTCGAACACGTCGCCCGTGCCGAGGTACGCCGCGATCGCGATCCGGTCGCCCGAGCGTGCGTGGGCCCGCGCGAGGGTCCAGGCGCACATCTGTCCGTAGATCGTCATCCCTTGCGGGACCATGGCCTCGACCTCCGCCGATCCCTTCCAGTCCCGCAGCTGCCGGAGGTAGTAGTCGTGCGGCCGGCCGTCCACCCCCTCCTTCACCTGGTGCCAGCCGAGGAAGATGTCGCTCGTCGCCTGCATGAGCCGCTGGCCCGCGACCACGCGCTGCCCGTGGTTCGAGTACTCGCTCTTGCCGAGGAACGACTCGAGGACCGAGGCGTTGGCCTCCTTCGCCTGGATGAACAGCGGGTCCTGATCGTCACGGCCGAGCATGAGGACGATCCACGCGCGGGTGCCCACGCTCCCGACGCCGACCACCTTGCGTGCGATGTCGACGAACCGGAAGTTCTCGAGCAGATGCCGGCGATCGGTCTCAAGCGTGCGACGGTAGGCCCGCAGCATGTCCCGGATGCTCGAGCTGAGCTCGTCCCGATCGAGGGGCAGGAGCTCGCTGGCCGGGACGATGAGCGGCGGTTGGCTCACGATCCGGGGCTCGCCGTCGACGATCCGGGTGAGCTTCTCGTACGCGTGGAGGCTGTCCCTCGTCCGAGCCTTCGCCAGGTTGGCCTCGACCGCTTTCAGCCGCTTGGGGTCGACGAGCGAGGTGGCCTGGGCCACGAACTTCTCCATATCCAGATGCGCGTACCAGACGTCCAGGTTGCGCATGGACGCGAACCCCTGCATCGCCTCTCGGTACTTGGCGGCGGCGGCGAGGACGATCGAGCGCCGCTCCTTGTCGGAGAACCCGTTCCCGCGCGCGGCGATCTCGAGACTGGTCACGAGCCGCTTCACGTCCCACTCCCACGGGCCCGGGAGCGTCTCGTCGAAGTCGTTGATGTCGAAGACGAGGTTCCGCTCGGGAGAGCCGTACACGCCGAAGTTGGACAGGTGCGCATCGCCGCACGCCTGCACGAGCAGGCCCGATCGCGGTGTCGCCGCGAGATCGGAGGCCATGACGTGCGCGGCGCCGCGGTAGAAGGCGAAGGGCGAATGCACCATGCGGCCGTAGCGGATCGGCAGGAGCTCGGGGACGCGATCCGTCGCCTGCTGCTCGAGGAGCGCGATCGGGTCGGGCCGGTTCTCGGCCGGCGTCCACGCGCCGTGGCTCGAGCGCGGGACCTCCGCACGCGCCGCTTTGCCTCGCGCGGCGCGCTCAGCCGGTGTGAGGTGTGGCATCGGTTCCGAGGCGTTCCCCTTCCGCCCCACGGTTGCCGACGTCGCTGCCTTCGATCCATCCACCATCGAGTCCTCCTCGAGCCCGTGAACTCACATGCTACGCGGATGCCGTTCGACGATGGAGGGGTCGAGCCAGGGGCGTCGTACGCAGGGTGGCTCAGCCGGCGGGTGTGACGACGACGGTGAGCGCGAACGGCTCGCCGGCGGTCTCGCCGGACGAGCGCTCGTACGTGAGCTCGAGGCTCGTCGTCCCCTCGCCGGTCGCGGTGAACGTCCAGACCTCGTTACCTTCCGCGCCGAGCAGGTCGGTCTCGGGCGACCGGTACTCGGAATCGACGAGTTCGAGGACGTCGGCGTCCGGCTCGGTCGTGAGCGTCCACGCGAAGCCGGTCGTGATGTTGGACTCGAGCGTGATCACGATCTCGTCGGAGACCTCGACTTCAACGGTGCTGCCGTTGTCCTCGGCCGTGAGCGTCACGGACCTCCCGGCGCTCGCGCCGTTGCCGCATGCCGATGCCGCGAGCGCGGTGAGGAGCGAGAGGATCGCGGCGAGGGTGGGGCGGATGAGGGTCTTCATGGGCGGGCCTCCTTTCCCTCGCGCCTTGGACGGCCGCCTCCCGAACTCGCGTTCCACCCTTCATCCTGGGCCTTGCGGTGCCCCAGTGCCAAGCCGGGCAGCGGCGTCGGCGATTGACGCATCGCATCGTCTGGGAGAGGGTGGGGCCTTGCGACGGAAGGAGGAGAGGTGGCGAAGTCCCTCGCATGCGCGGACCTCGGGATGGCGGGGTGCCCGGGCTCGTTCACGGTCGAGACCGAGGATGAGCTCTGGCAGCACGTCGACATCCACGCGAAGGTCGCGCACCCGGAGCTCGAGATGACGCCCGAGATGATCGAGCAGGCCAAGGGCTTGGTGAAGACGGTCTGACCGGGATCTGATCCGTGGGACCCCGGACCGGCGAGGTCCGGGGTCTCCGCTCGTCCGAGGCCGATAGACTCGCCGCGATGTCCGAGACCTCGAGCTCTCCCACGGCCGACCGCGCACTGGTCAAGAGCCTGAAGGATCGCGAGGACGCTCGGTTCCTGCAGGAGCACCCACGGTCGGCGGCGCTCAGGCAGCGCGGTGCCGAGGTCATGCCGAACGGCGTGCCGATGGCGTGGCTCCGAAGCTCCTACCATCACGAGCCGCCCTGGGTCGCAGAGGGCAAGGGCGCCCGCTTCACGGACGTCGACGGCCACACGTACAGCGACTTCAACATCGCCGACATGTCGATGTTCTGCGGCTACGCTCCCGAGCCGCTGGTCCGGGCCGTGTCCGAGCGCATCGCCCAGGGCAACCAGTTCCTGCTCCCCACCGAGGACGCGGTCGTCGTGTCCGAGGAGCTCGCACGCCGGTTCCGACTGCCGAAGTGGCAGTACACGTCGTCGGCCTCACAGGCGAACACCGAGGCGATCCGCGTCGCACGTGTGTTCACCGGCCGCGACAAGGTGCTGATGTTCGACGGCAAGTACCACGGCCACTTCGACGACGCGCTCGTCGCGCTGGACGAGGAGGGCAACGTCGTGCCCGAGGAGGGCGGACTTCCTCGCGACGTGACGCAGCACACGGTCGTGGTCCCGTTCAACGGCCCAGAGGCGCTCGCGGCGGCGCTCGGACGTGGGGACGTGGCGATGGTGCTCGCCGAGCCCGCGATGACGAACAACTACGGACTGATCCTTCCCGAGCCCGGGTTCCACGACGAGCTCCGCCGCATCACCCGCGAGACCGGCACACTGCTCGCGCTCGACGAGACCCACACGCAGGTCGTCGGCGCGGGGGGGCTCACCGCGATGTGGGACCTGGAGCCGGACGTGGTCACCTCGGGGAAATCGATCGCGGGCGGGGTGCCGTTCGGCGCGTACGGGATGACCGACGAGGTCGCCGAGGTGATCGAGCAGGAGAAGGGCCCCGACGGCGAGCGGCTCGAGCAGGTCGCCACCGGGGGAACCCTGTTCGGGAACGCGCTCTCGATGGCGGCCGCGCGCGCGACGATGCTCGAGATCCTGACGCCCGAGGCCTACGCGAACACGCAGAGGCTCGGCGCGCGGTTCGCCGAGGGCATGCGCGCCGAGGTCGAGCGCGTCGGCATGCCGTGGCACATCCACCACCTCGGCCCGCGCTCGGGCTACACGTTCCGTCCCGAGCCGGTCCGCGACGCCAGCGAGGCGCGCGCGTGCCACGACGAGCTGCTCACCCGGCTGATCCGCGTGTGGCTCGCGAACCGCGGCGTGTGGGAGGCGATCGTCGGCGCAGGTCCGGTCGTGCCGGTCCCCGCGAGCGAGGAGGATGTGGACGCCTACCTCGCGGCGTGGGGTGAGCTGCTGAGCGCGCTCACCTCATGAGGTATGCGCCGCGGCTGCGAGGAGGCCTCGCGGTGCGCGTCGCGGCCCTGTTCCTCGGCCTGTTCCTCATCGCCGTCGCGATCGTGTGCCTGCTCGAGTCCCGGCTCGGACTCGCGCCGTGGGACGTGCTGCATCTCGGGATCGCACGGCACTCGCCGCTCCCGATCGGCACGGCGAGCGTCGTCGTCGGGCTCGTGGTGTTGGTGATCGCGTGGGCCCTCGGCCAGCCGCCGGGCTTCGGGACCGTGGCGAACGCGATCGCCATCGGCCTGTTCGTCGATCTCCTGCTCTCCATCGGGTGGGTTTCATCCCTGTCAGGAGCGGGCGCCGACGGCCGAGGGCTGCTCCTCGTGGCCGGCGTGGCGTTGTTCGGGGTGGGCTCGGCCTTCTACATCGGGGCGGGTCTGGGCGCCGGTCCCCGCGACTCGCTGATGCTCGTGCTGTCGAGGCGTACGGGCGTGAGGATCGCGGTCGTGCGCACCTCCATCGAGCTCGCCGTCATCGCGGTCGGTTTCGCGCTCGGCGGCCCGGTCGGAGCCGGTACGGTGGCGGTCGCCCTGCTCCTCGGCCCCTCGGTCGAGGGGTCGTTCTGGCTCTTCACGCGGGTCGGGCTCGCGACCCGGAGCGAGCCGGTCGTCGAACCGGCGGTGCAGCCGGTGGTCGAACCCGCGTCGGAAGGGGACCGCATCTCGTAGTCTGCAGGTATGCCTGACAGCTTCGGGAAGCGCCAGCGTCGCGACGTGAAGGCGAAGAAGGCCGTGGCGCGCGAGGAACGACGCCTCGCGCGGAACCAGCGGCGTGAGGACCGCGCGGCCGGGCTCATCGAGCCGGGCTCCCCCCTCGGCGAGGCGCACGAGACCGGCGTCGAGGTGCTGCCAGACTCCGTCTTCGACGAGGACGCCTAGCCTCAGGCGGGGCGGCGCACCTCTGGCCCGGCGGCGCCTCAGGCGTCGAGGGCGGCGAGCGGTCCCCCGAGAGCTCGGATCGATCGCTCGGTGATCGGGTCGAGCACGAGGATGGCCTCGTCCGCGCCCGCCGCGGCGAGGTCTCGCAGACCCGTCGCGATCCGCTCCGTCGAGCCCTCGAGCGGCGTCACGCCGTCGGGGATCGAGCGCTCGCGCGCGGCGCGGTCGAGCACCATCAGCACGCAGGCGCTGCGGTCGATCTCGCTCGGGTCGCGGCCGGCTCGCGAGGCCGCGGCGTCGATGGTGGCGTTCAGCGATGAGAATCCCTCCGCCGTGTTGCCGTAGTCGTCGAACCAGGTGTTCCACGAGTCGACGTGAGGGAGCGCGATGCCGAGCATGCGCTCGGCGTTGCTACCGATCATCAGGGTCGGTCGTCGCACCGGCCGTGGGAGGAGCACCGCGTCCTCGACCTGCCAGTATCGTCCGTCGAGCGTGACCCGCTCGCCCGAGAGCAGACGGCAGACGATCGTGAAGGCCTCCTCGAAGCGAGCGACCCGGTGGTCGTAGGGGATCCCGAAGGCGTCGAACTCGGCCCGGTTCCATCCGGCGCCGAGGCCGAGGACCAGCCGGCCGCCGCTGATCTCGTCGACGGCGGCGGCCATCTTCGCGGTGAGACCCGGGGGCCGGAACCCGGCGCACGCGACGAGCGGGCCGATGCGCACCCGCTCGGTAACGGCGGCGAGCGCGGCGAGGAGGGTCCACGCTTCCCACGGCCCGCGCTCGGGCCGCCCGTCTCCGCGATACAGGAGATGGTCACCGATCCAGATCGAGTCGAAGCCCACGTCCTCGGCGGCGCGCGCCATCGCGAGGTACTCGGGCCAACGCACCTCGCGCTCGACCTCGGGCAACTGCACGCCGATCCGGAGCGGTCGCACCACGGACCGGAGTCTATGCGCCACCGGGTCGGCGCTGTCGCGAGCGTCTACCGCACGAAGTAGACGACCGCGACGATCAGGCCGATCACGACGACGAAGCGCCGCAGCGCCGCAGGGTCGACCCGATGCGCGAGCCGGCCGCCGAGCGCGCCGCCGACGATCGCGCCGGCCGCGAGCGCCAGCGCCGCGAGCCACGAGACCCGCCCCGAGAACAGGAAGAAGAAGGCCGTCGCCACGTTGATCGAGAACGACAGCGCCTGCTTCAGCGCGTTCAGCCGCGTGAGCGTGTCGTCGAGCACGAGCCCCAGCACGGCGAGCAGGATGATCCCGAGCCCGGCGCCGAAGTAGCCACCGTAGACGGCTGCCGCGAACACCGGAAGGAGCGCGAGCAGGTCGTGCTCGCTCGCGGAGGACTCGAGGTGCCGAGCCACCCGGACCCTGATCCGATCCTGCATCGCGAGGAGCACCGTCGCGCCGAGGATGAGGAACGGCACCAGCTCGCGGAACACCGCGTCGCTCGTCGCGAGCAGGAGCGCGCCTCCGGTGATGCCTCCGACGACGGCGGTCGGCACGAAGCGGGCGAGCCGTGGCCGCTGGCCATCGAGGTCCCTTCGTTGCGCGAGCGTGCCGCTCAGATAGCCGGGGGACAGGGCGACCGTGTTGGTCACGTTCGCCGAGACCGGCGGGATCCCGACCGCGACGAGCGTTGGGAACGTGATGAGCGTGCCACCTCCGGCCATCGCGTTGACGGCTCCGCCACCCACGCCGGCGAGACCGACCAGCGCGAGCTCGAGCCCGGTCAGCGCCATGCCCGCAACCTACCCACTTCCGGGGTGCCCCGCCCCGCGACGTGCCGGCGGCGCGGCCATCGCTGCCACGAGCGCCTCCGCCTGCGCATGATGGGAGCGCGATGCAGGCGGAGGCGGACGCGAGGGACGACCGGGGGCTCTTCGGCCGCGGGATGCGGCTCGTGTGGTCCTACATCCGCGCGCATCCGAAACCGTTCTTGATCTCGGTCTCCGGGGCGTTCCTGTTCGCGGTGGCCTCGATCGGCGTGACGATCGCGCTCGGCCGCGTCACGGACGAGATCCTGCGTCCGGCCTTCGAGGGAGGCGTGAGCGCCTCGACCCTGTGGCTCGGCGTCGCCGCGATCATGGGGCTCGCCTCACTGCGCGCGCTCGGCATCATGGTCCGCCGGTACTACAGCGGCGTCACCGGCGCGGCGGTCTCGGCCACGTTGCGCGAGCGCATCTCGGACCGGTACCGGGATCTGCCGCTCGCGTACCACCGGCGGCAGCCGACGGGCGAGCTGCTCGCGCACATGGAGGCGGACGTGGAAGCCGCCGTCGACGTCTTGTACCCGGTCCCCTTCGCCGTCGGCGTGATCCTCCTCGTGATCTTCGCGATCGGCACGCTCATCGCCACCGATCCGTACCTCACCGCGATCGGTCTCGTGATGATCCCGGCCCTCGCGCTGCTGAACCGATCGTTCGCCCGAAGGATGCAGGGACCGGCCCGGCGCGCGCAGGAGGGCATCGGCGAGGTTTCGGCGGTCGCCCACGAGTCCATCGACGGCGCGCTCGTGGTGAAGACCCTCGGCCGCGAACGGGCGGAGACCGACCGCCTCCACGCGAAGGCGGACCGGCTGCGCGAAGAGCGGGTCCTTGCCGGCTACATCCGTGCCGGGTTCGAGCCGGCGCTCGAGGCGCTGCCGTCGATCGCCACCATCCTGCTGCTCGCGGTCGGTGCATGGCGGGTCTCGGTCGGCGCGGTCACGGTGGGCGCGCTCGTCCAGTTCGTTACCCTCTTCGGCCTCCTGGCGTGGCCGATGCGGTTCATCGGCTGGATCCTGTCCGAGCTCCCGCGCGCGGTCGTCGGGCACGGGCGGATCGCCGGCGTGCTCGAGACGCCGATCACGCTCGAGGGGCCGCGCACCCCGGTCCGCCTGCCGAGCGGCCCGCTCGGGCTGCGGGCCGAGGGGGTCGGCTACGTCGTCGACGGGCTCCGGGTGCTCGACGACGTCTCGTTCGAGGTGCATCCGGGCGAGTCGATCGCGCTCGTCGGAGCGACGGGGGTCGGCAAGTCGACGCTCGCGCAGCTGCTCGTACGCCTGGACGACCCGACCGAGGGCGAGATCCTGCTCGGCGGCGTAAACCTGCGGCACGCGGATCCGGCCTCGCTCCGCCGGGCGATCGCCCTCGTGTTCCAGGAGAGCTTCCTGTTCGCGGCGAGCGTCGGCGAGAACATCGCGCTCGACTCGGGGGCGAGCGCGGAGCAGGTGCGCCGGGCGGCGGAGATCGCGCACGCCGACGGGTTCATCCGCGAGCTCCCGCACGGGTACCGGACGGTGCTCGGCGAGCGCGGGCACTCGCTCTCGGGCGGCGAGCGGCAGCGGGTCGCGCTCGCCCGGGCGCTCGTCCGGAGGCCCCGGTTGATGATCCTCGACGACGCGACGAGCGCGGTGGACCCGCGGATCGAGGCCGAGATCCTCGGGGCGCTCCGGGCCGAGATCGACGCCACCCTCGTCGTCGTGGCGTACCGGCTGGCGACGATCCGCCTCGCCGACCGCGTGCTGTTCCTCGAGCGCGGCACGATCCGCGCCGCGGGCGCGCACGAGGAGCTGCTCTCGACCGAGCCCGGCTACGCCGCCATCATCCGCGCCTACGAGCGGGGCGAGCGATGAGCGCGCCCGTCACACCCGAACTCGAGACCGCCGTGCGGGACGAGGACCTGCCGATCCCACCCCACCTCATGACGGCACGCGCGGTCCTCCGCCGAGGCCTGCGTGAGAGCCCCGAGCTGCGGACGGGCCTCGGCTTCACGGTCGTGATCTCGCTCGCGGCGACGGCGGCCGGGCTCGTCGGCCCTATCCTCGTGCAGCAGATCTTCGATCACGGGTTCGAGGGCGGGTTCCGGCCGGTGTTCGTGTTCACGATCTGCACGTTCTCGTTCGCGCTCGTGGTCGGCACCTACGTGGCGAGCCGCGCGGCCGCACGCCGCCTCGTGCACGCCTCCGAGCAGGCGCTGATGGCTCTCCGCGTCAGGGGCTTCGAGCACATCCACCGGCTCTCGATCGCCGAGCAGTCGCGGGAGCGGCGCGGCGTGTTCGTCGCGCGTGTCACGGCCGACGTCGACACGCTGTCGCAGTTCACCGAGTGGGGCGGGATCGCCTGGATCGTGTCGCTCGCCCAGATCGCCGGGGCGCTCGCCCTCATGCTCGCGTACTCGTGGCGGATGACGATCCCGGTCGTGCTGCTCGTCTTCCCGCTGGTCGCGATCGTCTGGAGGATGCAGGCCGCGCTCTCGGCCGCGTTCGACCTCGTTCGGGCGCGCGTGGGGCAGATGCTCTCGGAGGTCTCCGAGAGCGTGATGGGCGCCGCGGTGGTCCGCGCGTACGGGCTCGAGGGTCCGATCGACCGTCGTGTGAAGCGCTCGATCGCGGACCGGTACCGAGCGCAGGTGCGCGCGCACTTCCGGACGTCGACGCTGTTCCCGATCGCGACGCTGTTCTGGGGGATCTCGCTCTCGGTGGTGGTGCTCGTCGGCGCCACGTTCGGACCGGAGTGGGGCATGACCTTCGGGCAGGTGTCCGCCTTCCTGTTCCTCGCGGACCTGTTCCTGCACCCGTTCGCAGACCTGCCCGAGATCTACGCGGAGACGCAGACCGCGATCGCCGGATGGCGGAAGATCCTCGCGCTCCTCGACCTACCCATCGAGATCGTCGAGCCCGATCGCGGCGCCACGCTGCCGAAGGGCGCCCTGTCGGTCCGGACCGAGGGCGTGGGGTACGCGTACGGCGACGGGCCGGAGGTGCTCCACGACGTCACGCTCGAGGTGCCGGGGGGCGCGCACGTCGCGATCGTCGGGGAGACCGGCTCGGGGAAGACGACGCTCGTGAAGCTGCTCACGCGCCTCGCCGACCCTCGCCGGGGCGAGATCTGGGTCGGCGGGGTTCCGCTCCGCGACGTTGAGCCGGCCTCGCGGCGAGAGGCGATCCGGATGGTGCCCCAGGACGGGTTCCTGTTCGATCTCACGGTCCGAGAGAACGTCCGGGCCGGACGCGGGGGCGCGACCGACCGCGAGATCGAGACGGCGTTCGAGGAGCTCGGCCTCGGCGGGTGGGTCGCCTCGCTGCCGCAGGGCCTCGACACGCGGGTCGGGGAGCGCGGCGAGTCGCTCTCGGTCGGCGAGCGGCAGCTCGTCTCACTCGCGCGCGCGCAGCTCGGCGACCCCGGGGTGCTGCTGCTCGACGAGGCCACGAGCGCGGTCGATCCCTCGACCGAGCGGCGGATCTCGGAGGCGCTGAGACGAGCGTCGGCCGGTCGGACCAGGATCACGATCGCGCACCGCCTGTCGACGGCCGAGAACGCCGACGCGATCTTCGTCTTCGACGGCGGCCGCCTCGTCGAGCGTGGGACGCATGACGAGCTCGTCGCGGCGGGCGGCGTGTACGCGGGCCTGTTCGAGAGCTGGCTCGGCAACGTCGGGGGCCGCGTCTGAGACCGCCGGCTGAGAGGATGTTCGGAACGATCATGAGGGGAACGACATGACGATCACGCTCGACGGCTCGTCGCTCACGATCGAGGGGGTCGTGCGGATCGCGCGCGACCGGGAGGAGGTCGCGCTCGACCCGGCGGCGCTCGAGCGGATCCGCGTGTGTCGGGCGATGCTCGAGGACAAGCTCGCGGCCCGCGAGATCATGTACGGCACGAACACGGGGATCGGCGAGTTCTCCGAGGTCGTGCTCTCGGACGAGCAGGTCGAGCGGTTCCAGCGGTACCTCGTCTACAACCACGCGGCCGGCATCGGCGATCCGCTACCTGAGGATGTCGTCCGCGCGGCGATCGCGGGTCGGATCAACGTGCACGCGCACGGCAACTCGGGGTGCCGCCCCGAGATCCCGCAGACGCTCGTCGAGATGCTGAACGCGGGCGTGACGCCGGTCGTCGCGCAGAAGGGCTCGGTGGGCGCGAGCGGTGACCTCGCGCCGATGGCCCAGATCGCGGAGCTGCTGATGGGGGAGGGCGAGGCCTTCCTCGAGGGCGAGCGTCTGCCGGGCGCCGCAGCGATGGAGCGTGCGGGGATCCCGGTCCCCGGCCTGCAGGCGCGGGACGGCCTTGCGGCGATCAACGGTGCGAACGTGCTCACCGCGATGAGCGCGCTCCTCCTGTTCGACGTCGAGCGCTGGCTGAGGCAGGCCGAGATCGCGTGCGCCCTGTCGCTCGAGGCGCTGCTCGCGAACCTGAAGCCGTACGACGCGCGGGTGCATGAGCTCCGCGGCTTCCCCGGCGCGGTCCGCAGCGCGCGAGCCATCATGCGCTGCATCGAGGGGAGCGACCTGCAGACCGGCAAGATCAAGACGAAGGTGCAGGACGCGTACTCGATGCGCTCGAGCCCGCAGGTGATCGGCGCGGCGCACGACGCGGTCGCGTGGGCCCGCTCGCAGGTCGAGATCGAGCTGAACGGGGTCGGCGACAACCCGATCTTCCTGCCCGAGGAGAGGCTGACGCTGACGGGGGCGAACTTCCAGGGCACGCCCGTCTCGCTGCCGATGGAGCTG
>Ga0233416_10000338_pt1 | contig 14391 bp, 12 predicted proteins | sample Sediment_Towuti__2_FD_188638 | JGI IMG/M metagenome (GOLD analysis project Ga0233416, IMG submission 188638) | Sediment microbial communities from Lake Towuti, South Sulawesi, Indonesia - Sediment_Towuti_2014_0_MG | ecosystem: Environmental > Aquatic > Freshwater > Lake > Sediment | place... | reverse complement strand
CGGGAACGGCCGAAGAAGAGGAACGCCTTCCCGTCCGGTCGAACGTCCACGTCGATCGCCGGCCAGCCGCTGGGTGTGAGGCGCCGCTGGGCGCCGCCGGTGATCGGCATGTCGTAGATCGAGCGGAACGCGTCCGATTGACTCGAGTGAAAGAGCACGCGGTCTCCTCTCGGCGTGCACACCGGCTGCGACTCGATCACCTTGGGCGTCTTGGTGAGGTTGAAAGAGCTCCCATCTCTCGTGTCGGCGACGTAGATCTCGCCGTCGGCGCCGAAGACGATCTTCCGATCCGTGCACCAGTAGGGGTTCGTCTGCCCTCTCGGGCCGCTGCGGGTCAGCACCTCCACCTTCTTCGTGGCAGGGTTCATGACATAGATCAGTGAATCTCGGGTCCGGTTGCTCACAAAGGCGAGCCTCTTTCCGTTGGGGCTCCACGTGGGCGACGCATCGTCCGCCGGATTGTTGGTCAGGTTGACGAGTCCTGTGCCGTCGAGGTTGGCGACGAAGACCTCGTAGTTGCCCGTCATGGTGCTGTGGAAGGCGAGGAGCCCGCTGCCGCCCTCCGGTGCGGCGGGCGTCGCACCGACAAGCGACGCGAGCAGGGCAGCGAGCCCCGTGACCGTTACGAGAGATGGTGCGAGACGTCCGATCGCGGGAGTGTACGCGCTCGAACTCGGCCGAACCGACAGGCCGCTATTGCGACCTGCCGGCCTCGCGCCGCTCGGGCAGCCGGTACCCGTGCTCGAGGCAGAGCGAGCCCTGGTCGTCCTCCGTGAGGGCGTCGCAGTACCCCTTGCCGTACGCCGCGCGCATGAAGGCCACGGCGATCTCGAGATTCCACTCGGTGACGTCTGACACCTCGCGCCAGAGGTCGGCGAGGCGAAGGTCTATGTCGAGCTCCAGCAGCTCGACTCGGGACGGTCGCTTGGCCATGTGAACACCGTAGAGCCGGGGTCGGACGGCGTGCGATAGCGTCACGGACGTGGGAGAGATCCGCTTCGGTGCCCCGCGCGTTCCTTCGCAGGAGAGCCCGGACGAGGCCGTGCGGAGCCTCGTCGGGAGCGGTTACACGGCGTGTGAGATCGACTTCGAGTCGAAGATGTGGATGAGCCGCGAGTTCGCCGAGCGCCTTGGTGAGCTCGCCCGGAACCACGGCATTGTGCTGTCGCTGCACGCGCCGCTGGCCGGCTTCATGGGCCACGCCGAGCGCGGCAAGAAGCTCAACATGGCTACCGGCATGCTCGATCACTCGGCGGGCATCGCGCGTGCCGCGGGCGCTGCGCCTGTCGTCATCCACCCCGGCTTCTTCCTCGGCCGCACGCGCGACCAGGCGATCGGCGCGGTCGTCGAGCAGCTGGGCGAGCTACGGGAGCGGCTCGAAGGCAAGGACCGCGCCGTGCCCTTCGGGGTGGAGGTGATGGGCCGTGTACGTGATCTCGGCTCCGTGGACGACGTGCTCGACATCGCGCGCCGCGTCCCGTGGGTGCGCCCCGTGCTCGACTTCGCGCACATGCACGCCACGAGCGACGGCGCCTTCACGAACGTCGAGCCGTTCGCCGCGGCGCTGGCGGCGGTCGACGCCGTGCAGGAGCCGGGCACTGCGTTCCACATCCACTTCTCCGACATCGCCTTCGCCAACCGCAACGAGACGAAGCACCTGCCCTACGGCGAGGGAACGCTGAGAGCGGAGCCGCTCCGCGACGCGCTGGCGCGGTTCGACCGCCCGGCGACGGTCATCTCGGAGTCGCCGGACGAGGAATCGAGTCAGGCGATCCGGGCCGTGCTCTGCGGCGAGAGCTCGGCGAGCCGCCCCTCGTAGCCGGCGGCTTCGTCGAGCCGCCCGCGCGTCTCGAGGAACGTCACCAGCCAGCGCAGCGAGTCGACCTCGAGCAGCGAGAGCCCGTAGGAGTGGGCCATCTCGAGCGCCCCGAGGTATTGCTCCTCCGCCTCCGCATCGCGCCCGTATGCCTCGGACACCGCACCGCGCGCCAGCCTCACCAGCCAGTTTGCGGCGGGATCCTCCGGCCCGATGCGCTGCTCGGCCTCCACGACGAAGCGCTCAGCCTCGTCGGGCCTGCCCTGAGCAGCGATCACGCAGGCCAGGAACGCCTGCGTCTCGCCGAGCTCGCCGGTCTGGCTCAACGGCGCCAGGAGGCGCGCCGCCTCGCGCATGAGCTTCTCGGCGGCGCGAAGGTCACCAGACAGCCGTGCGATGTCGGCCTTCTTTCCGAGCGCAGCCGCAACCCAGCGCGGGTTCCCGACCTCGGCGAAGACCGACCGCGCCTCCTCGCTGCTCGCCTCGGCCGCCGTGAGCGCGCCTCTTGCCCGTTGAAGCGAGCTGACCGTCAGCAGCGTGTTCCCTCGCGCGCGCGGGCTACCGCTCTCCTCGGCCAGCTCGAGCGCCTTGTCCAGCAACCGCTCCGCGTCGTCGAGCTCGAGCCGCACGATGTGAGCCTGGGCGAGACCCTGCGCCGCCAGCGTCTGCAAGTCCTTCCGCCCGGCTGCGAGCGCGATCGCGAACGCCTGTTCCAGGTAGCGGATCGCCTCGGTCATGTCTCCGCGCCAGGCCCCGATCGTCGCGCGAACGACGAGCGCGTCGAAGTGCGCGTCGGGGTCCGTCTCGTCGGCCTGGAGCTCGAGCGCAGCATCGACGAGCTCCTGCGCTCGCCCGACGTCCCCGATCTGCCGCATGACGGCGTCGCCGAGCGCCGTCAGCGCAAGCGCCTGCGTCAACGGGTCGTTCCCGGACTCGGCCTCGCTCCGCACCTTCTCCATCTCCACCGAGACCGCCGCGAGGTCGCCGAGCCGCCACGCAGCCCTGGCCGCGCCGTACCGGCGGGGAAGCGTCGGCTCCAGCTCGACGGCACGCAACAGCAGCTTGCGAGCGGCCTTGTACTCCTCCCGCGCCATCGTTCGCTTACCGGCGGCGGTCAGCGCAGCCGCCGCCTCTGCGGCGAGCGTCGCCGGCGGTGCCCCGTCGAGCTCCGCGAGCAGATGCGCCGCCTGGTCGAGATGGTGAGCACGGATCTCGACCAGCTCGTCGGCGGCGTTCTCCTTCAGCCACACGGCGAACTCGCCGTGGTGCCGGGCGCGCGCCTCCTTCGACAGCCCCGAGTAGGCAACCTCGCGGATCAGGACGTGCTTGAAGCGATACGCCTTCTCACCGGTGATCGACGAGCGGGGCTCACGCAAGATGAGTTCGCGTTGCTGGAGGTCGTCCAAGAGGGCGTCGAGCGAGCCGTCGGCCGAGGCGAGGCGCTCCACGGCTCCCTTCCAGAACACTCGGCCGATCACCGCGGCGCGCTGAAGCACGTTCTTCGACGCGGCCGGCAGGTGGTCGATGCGGGCGGCGATCAGCGCCTGGAGCGTGTCCGGAACGCGATCGGCGCTGCCGTTGCCGCTCTCGACGAGCATGCGGATCATCTCCTCGAGAAAGAGCGGGTTGCCTTCCGTGCGGTCGAGCAGGTTCTTGGGGAGCGCAGGTGGAGCGTCGAGCTCGGCGACGAGCTCCTCGACGAGCTGCTCCGCCTCCGCCTCGGACAGGGGCTCGAGCTCGATCGCCGTCGAGCGCACCCGGCCGCCTCCCCACGAGGGCCGAATGTCCAGGAGGTCAGGACGGGCCAGGCAGAGGATGAGCAGCGGTGCCCGAACGGTGTCGGCGAGGTGCTCGACCAGATCCAGCATCGGCTCCTCGGCCCAGTGAATGTCCTCGACGAGCAGGACGAGCGGCCGGACGGCGGCGAGGCTGGCCATCACCTCGCGCGCTGCCCAGGCGATCTCCTGCGGGCTCGTCTCCCCCTCTAGCGCTTCGAGCAGGCCGGCGGCGAGGGCGATCAGGTCGGCCACCGCCTCGTCCTCGCAGCAGTTGCGAAGCTTCTCGAACGCCTCCTCGAGCGGCTCGTCGTCGGAGATGCCGGCTGCGACCTTGACCATCTCGGCCAGCGGCCAGTACGTCACGCCCTCCCCGTACGGAAGGCAGCGTCCCGACAGGACGCTCGCGTCCTCGATCCCGTCGATGAACTCGCGGGCCAGCCGGCTCTTCCCCACTCCAGGCTCGCCGTAGATCGTGAAGAGATGTGCGCGGCGGCCGCGCAGCGTGCGCTCGAACGTCGTGCGCAGCAGCTCGAGCTCGGTCTCGCGGCCGACGAGCGGAGCTCCGAGCCCGGCTGTCCCCGGCTGGACGTCGAGCGCCGACACCACGCGCCAGATGCGCATGGAGGCGAACACGCCCTTCAGCTCGAGGGGGCCGGCGTCCTCGGCGAGCAGGCGACCGCGGGTGAGGCGGTAGGCGGTCGGGCCGAGGAGGATCTCGCCGGGTTTCGCAGCCTGCTGGAGACGCGCCGCCATGTTCACGGCCTCCCCGGTCGCAAACGTCGACTCGGCCTGGTCGACGACCACCTCGCCGGCCTCGATGCCGAACCTCGCCTCGAAGCCGATCTCGCGCACGGCGTCGCGCATGGAAAGCGCGGCCCGACCGGCCCGCTCGGCGTCGTCCTCGTGAGCCTGCGGGATGCCGAACGCCGCCAGCACGGCGTCGCCGGCGAACTTCTCGACGATGCCGCCGTGCACCTCGACGCAGTGCGAGACACGGTCGAAGAACTGCGTCACGCGCCGCCGCACGACCTCGGGATCGGCGTCCGTGACGAGCCGCGTGGAATCGACGATGTCGACGAACAGGACGGTTGCGAGCTTCCTCTCCACGTTCGTGGCGGGCATCACTGAAGTGTACGAACGTCCGCACGGCTCGTTCGCTTCCGGACTAGCATCAACGGCGTGCTCGATCCGAAGGTGTTCAAGGCGTACGACGTGCGCGGGATCTACCCCGCCGAGCTGGACGAAGAGGGCGGCTACGCGACCGCCCGGGCGTACGTCGAGCACTTCGAGCCGCGCCGGATCGCCGTGGGCCGCGACATGCGCCTCTCTGCCCCGGAGATGGCTCGGGCGGCAATCGAAGGAGCCCTGGACGGCGGCGCCGACGTGGTCGACATCGGCCTCGCCGGGACGGAGATGGTCTACTTCGCCGTCGGCGAGCTCGGCCTCGAGGGAGGCATCGCCGTCACCGCCTCGCACAACCCGAAGGAGTACACCGGCATGAAGATCGTCCGCCGCGGCGCGCTGCCGGTCGGCGGCGACTCGGGCTTGCGGGACGTGCGCGACCGGGCGCTCGCGGGCTTCGGCGACGTCACCGCGCGCGGCACGGCTACCGAGCACGACATCTGGCCGGCCTACGTCGAGCGGGTGCTCTCGTTCGTCGACGTGGAAGCGATCAGGCCGCTGCGCGTCGTGATCGACGCCGCGAACGGCATGGCCGGCGCAATGCTGCCGCCGGTGCTGGAGCGGCTGCCGATCGACGCGGTCACGTGTTACTTCGAGCCGGACGGGAGCTTCCCCAACCACGAGCCGAACCCGCTCCTGCCCGAGAACCGGGAGTTCATCGTGCGCAAGACCCTGGACGAGGGCGCGGACTTCGGCGTGGCGTTCGACGGCGACGCCGACCGTTGCTTCTTCGTCGACGACTCCGGCGAGTTTGTCCCCGGCGACTTCGCCACCGCCCTCTTCGCCGAGTCGACCCTCGCGCGCGAGCCCGGAGCCAAGGTGATCTACGACGTGCGCGCGAGCTGGGCCGTCGCCGAGACCATCGAGCGGGCGGGCGGCGTCGCGCTGGTCAACCGCGTCGGGCACGCCTTCATCAAGCACCGGATGCGCAGGGAGGACGCGCTCTTCGCGGGGGAGGTGTCCGGGCACTACTACTTCCGCGACTTCTACCAGGCGGACACCGGCGTAGTGCCCTTCCTGCTCATGCTGGAGCTCGTCTCGCGGGCGGGCAGGCCGCTGTCGGAGATCCTGCGGCCGTACCGCGAGCGGTACTTCATCACGGGCGAGATCAACTCGACGGTCACGGACGTGCCGCTCAAACTCCAGGAGCTGAAGGAGCGCTTCGGGGCGCAGGGGCGCGTCTCGCACCTCGACGGCCTCTCCGTGGAGGCGGAGGACTGGCACTTCAACGTGCGGCCCTCGAACACCGAGCCGCTGCTCCGCCTCAACCTCGAGGCGCTCTCCGAGGGGTTGATGGAGACGAAGCGCGACGAGGTGCTCGCGGTGATCAGCTCGTGAGGGCGCGCGAGCTCGGCATCGTCATCGGGCAGCTCGACCCGGGGCCGCTGAACGCGATCACGGACGTCCCCGGCACGCGGGTCGGACACACGACGCTGATCGACGGGGGTTACGTCCGCACAGGTGTCACGGTCGTGGTGCCGGGCGAGCTCCCCGTCTTCGCAGCTCCCTTCCGGCTCAACGGCAACGGCGAGATGACCGGGCTCGAGTGGGTGCGCGAGTCGGGCCTCCTGACGACCCCGATTGGCCTCACGAACACGCACTCGGTCGGCGCCGTGCACGAGGCGCTCGTTGCTGCGGCGGTCGAGCGAGACCGCAGCACCTGGAGTCTCCCCGTCGTCGCCGAGACGTGGGACGGCGTGCTCAACGACGTCAACGGCTTCCACGTCCGGCCGGAGCACGCCCGCGCTGCGCTGACGGCGGCGACCGGCGGGCCCGTCGCGGAAGGCAACGTCGGCAGCGGGACGGGCATGATCTGCCACGGCTTCAAGGGTGGGATCGGCACGTCGTCACGCGTGGCCGGCGACTGGACGGTGGGCGTGCTCGTCCAGGCGAACCACGGCGCACGCGGGCGGCTCGACATCTCCGGCGTGCCGGTCGGCCGGTTGTTGGGGCCCGACCGCATCCCGCTGCCTCCACGCCGGCCCATCGAGGAGGGTGCCGGCTCGATCATCGTCCTCGTGGCGACGGACGCGCCCCTCCTCCCTCACCAGTGCGCACGGCTGGCGACGCGTGCCGCCCTCGGCATCGGCCGGACCGGCGGTGCCGGCGAGAACGGCAGCGGCGATCTCGCCCTCGCCTGGGCGACCGGCAACGCCAGCCTCGAGACGGGCCAGCCGGCCGGGCTGACGATGCTCCCCAACGACGGGATGAACCTGCTCTTCTACGCGACGATCGAGGCAACGGAGGAGGCGATCGTCAACGCGCTCGTGGCAGCGGAGACGATGACGGGGAAGAACGGCGCCACCGCGCACCGCCTCGATCACGATCTGCTGGTCGAGGTTCTCCGAACTCGCATCCGCGCCGAGAGATCGTCCCTGTAGCACTCGACGCCGTCGCTCATGGAACGTAGGATCGGCCGATGCATCGACGTTCTTCGTCGGCGCTGATGTGCGCAGTCGCGGTTGCGCTTCCGAGACTCTACCTCGGCATTGCAGACGCGTACGCGTTCGTCGGCAACCCGGGCTACTACGGCGACAACGTCGGCAGCTTCCGGGTAACGGTGACGAGCGTGAAGAGGGCGCGCTGAGGCCGCGGATCCGCAGCGCTGCGTAGCATCACCTGCATGACGCTCGAGCTCGGACGCGTGACCGACCGCAAGCCGCCGTTCAAGTACTCGGCGCTCGCTCGCGTCGGCTTCTCCGACACGGACGCACAGGGGGTCGTCTACTACGGCCGCTACATGCCGTACTTCGACCTCGCGCGGGTCGAATACCACAGACATCTCGGACTGGCCACACACGAGCGACGCGAGCGGGAATTCGTGATGCGCGCGTGCGCGATCGAGTACCTTGCGCCTGCCCACTTCGACGACCTCGTCGAGATCTTCATCCGGGTGTCGACAATCGGGCGCACCAGCGTGACGTACGAGTGCGCCGCGTACCGCCTCGACGACGACCTGCTGATGGTCACCGCACACCAGACCATGGTGCTGATCGACCTCGCCTCCCACAGCCCGTGCCCGGTGCTCGACTCCTTTCGGGAGGTCACTCGCGCGTTCGAGGGCGAGGATCTGGAGGAGTGAGCGGCGTGGTCGACGCCGTCGAGGCCGCCGTGAACAGCGGCCGCGATGCGGATGACATCTTGCGCTCGGTGGTGTCCCTGCTCGTCGCCGAGCCCGGGGTCTCCTGGACGGGCGTCTCCTTCGTCGAAGGGGATGCCCTCGTGCTCGGCCCCTCGGCCGGCTCCCCGGACGAGCCACGCCGCCGGCGATTCATCGTGCGCTATGGAGGCGACGTCGTCGCCGAGCTCTGGATCGACGGCGAGGCCGATCAGCCGACCCTGGAGCACGTGTGCGAGCTGATCGCCGACGTCTGCCTGGTGGGCTGGGATACGGGCGGCGAGGCCTGGGATCCCGGCACCTGAGTCACTCGATCGAGAAGAAAGCCCCTGCAAATCGGCGGTGTGTGGGCGCACATCCCTCGAACGGGGTACCACGCGTGCCCGCGGCTAGATCCCCCGTTCGAGGGAGTTTCGGTCGAGGCGGGCGAAGGCGAATGCCTCGGTGACGTAGGCGAAGCGAATCGGCTCGGACACGTCCACGACAAGGGCCCGTATGCGGTCGAGCAGCCGGCCTCGCTCGTCTTCCTGAAGACTCGCGACGAAGCTCGTCGAGGCTACCCGGTCGACGAGATCCGGCAGCGAGAGCCACTGTTCGTGCGGGCAGGTCATGTAGCCCTGGTCGCCGAACAGCCCCGAGCGCAGGACGACGTCGCGAGCAGCCGCACGGTCGTCGGAGAGGTCGTCCTTGATGAGCGCGCTGATCTCCTGCTGGAGGGGGTCGCTCTCGTCCCGCGTGTTCCAGACGAGCCCGACGCCGCCGTCCCTGCGCAACACGCGGTGCATCTCTCGCAAGGCCGCGCCGGCGTCGAACCAGTGGAACGCCGATCCGCAGGTGACGGCGTCGACCGACCCGTTGGCGAGCGGGATTGCCTCCGCCGTGGCGGCGAGCGAATCGACACCGGGCACGCTGCGCTCGAGCTCGGCGCGCATCTCCTCGAGTGGCTCGACGGCGACGACACGCGCGCCGAGGCGCACCAGTTGTCGCGTCAGCTTCCCGGTACCTGCGCCGAGGTCGAGCACGTCGCGGCCGGGCTCGATGCGAAGCCGCTCCGCCAGCCACACGACAGCCGCCTCCGGATAGCCGGGCCGGGCGCGCTCGTACTGGGCGGCGACCCCGGCGAAGCTCGTTCGACGGCGCTCGAGATCGGTCATCGACCGCGGAGCAGAATCGGCACGATCCCGTGACCCACATGCAACACCTTCAGCGCTAGGCTGAAACCGGGAGGAGGCACGGGGTGGCCCCACAGAGCGGCCACTTTGGACGCGTCGCTTTCGACCACCGCACCCCCGACGCCGCTGGCGCTCAGGACGGCGTGAGCCTGTAGGCGTCGAACACGCCATCGAGCTGGCGAAGCGCGTTCAGGAGCGCGCGCAGTGCCTTGACGTCGCCGAGCTCGGCCGTGTAGCGGTTGCGGGCGAGCTGATCCTCGACCACCCCGCCGTAGGCCACGATGTTGGCGCCGTGCTCTGCGAACGTTCGCGCGACGTCCTCGAGCAGGCGCGGCCGGTCCCACGAGTCCACGGCAATCTGGACGCGGAAGCTGCGCGAGCTGTCGCCGTCCCACGACACCGGCGTGAGGCGCTCCGGGTTCCTGCGCAGCGCCCTGACGTTGGGACAGTCGTCGCGATGGATCGTGATGCCTCGACCGAGCGAGACGTAGCCGGTGATCGGGTCACCGGGCACCGGCGTGCAGCATTTCGCCAGCCGTACGAGCACGTCGTCGACACCCTCGACGCGCACGCCGAGGCTACCGCTCGCCGCCGGCTTGGTGCGAGTCGTCTTGAGCGGCAGCGTCTCCTCTTCGGCCACCTCGTCGGTCTTGAGGCGGTGGATGACCTTGCGCACGATCTGCGACGGTTGAAGCTTTCCGGAGCCGAGGGCGATGTAGAAGTCCTCGGCCTTGCGGAAGCCGGTCTCGCGGATCACCTGAGCGAGGACGGCCGACCCCTGAAGCTTCTTGTACGGGAGCTTCTGAGCGCGAAGCGCCTGCTCGAGCGCCTCGCGTCCCTTCTGCTCGGTCTCCGCTCGTGTCTCTCTCGAGAACCAGGCACGTATCTTGTTGCGTGCGCGCGACGACGCGGCAAGCGATAGCCAGTCTCGGGACGGGCCGCGACCGCTCTTCGCCGTCAGGATCTCGACGAAGTCCCCGCTCTTGAGCCGGTAATGCAGAGGCACGATCCGGCCGTTCACCTTCGCGCCGACCGTGCGATGGCCCACGTCGGTGTGCACGGCGTACGCAAAGTCGATCGGCGTAGCGCCGGCCGGGAGCGTCTTCACCTCCCCCTTGGGAGTGAAGACGTAGACCTCCTCGGAGAAAAGGTCGGTACGGAATGTCTTGATGAACTCACGCGGATCGGACTCGTCGGCCTGCCAGTCGATGAGCTGGCGCATCCACGCCGTCCACTCCTCGTCCTCCTTCGAGCGCTTGCCCTTCTTGTAGACCCAGTGCGCGGCTATCCCGTACTCGGCCTCGCGGTGCATCTCCCGGGTGCGGATCTGGATCTCGAGCGGCCTGCCCTCGGGCCCGATCACGGTCGTGTGCAACGCCCGGTAGCGGTTGAGCTTGGGCATGGCGATGAAGTCCTTGAAGCGGCCCGGCATCGGCTTCCAGAGCGAGTGGATGAGCCCGAGCGCGCCGTAGCAGTCGCGCGTTCCCTCCTCGCCCGACCGCTCGACGATCACGCGCATGGCGTTGAGGTCGTAGATCTCGTTGAACTCGCGGCCCTTGCGCACCATCTTGTCGTAGATCGAGTACAGGTGCTTGGCGCGAGCGGAGATCTCCGCCGGAAGATCGGCCTTTACCAGCTCTCGCTTGAGCACGCGCGATGCCTTCTTGACGTGATCCTCGCGGTCGCCCCTCCGCTCGGCCACCATCGCCTCGATCTCGGCGTACTTCCGTGGGTGAAGAACCTCGAAAGCGAGATCCTCGAGCTCCCACTTCAGCGCGTGGATCCCCAGACGGTGAGCGATCGGCGCATAGACCTCGAGCGCCTCCCTCGCGGTCTGGAGCTGCTTCTGGCGCCCGAGGTGCTGGATCGTGCGCATGTTGTGCAACCGGTCCGCGAGCTTGATCAGGATCACGCGCGGATCCTGGGCCATGGCCACGATCATCTTCCGGTAGTTCTCGGCCTCGGCGTGTTCACGGCTCTCGAAGTGGATCCGCGTCAGCTTCGTGACGCCGTCGACGAGTCGCGCGACCTCGTCTCCGAACTCGCCCTTGATCTCGGCCAGCAGCGTCTCCGTGTCCTCGACGACATCGTGGAGCAAAGCGGCGGCGAGCGTCTGCTCGTCGACGTGGAGCTCGGCGAGGATCTTCGCGACCGCCCACGGGTGCGTGATGAAATCCTCGCCCGAGCGGCGCAGCTGGCCCTCGTGCGCTTGTTCGGCAAACGCGAACGCACGCCGCAGGAGCTCCCCGTCTACGTCGGGCTTGTAGGCCGCGACGTCGGCGATCAGCTCGTCGACGAGGCGCTGGTCGCGTTCTTGGACTTCGACGACCGCCATTGACCAAGTGTAGACGCGCCTTCGTGCCTCGACGTTCACCCTCGTCATCGGCGCCGAGAGGAACGAGCACGAGCGCGGCGAACCGGAAAGCCTTGCTCGAGCGACTCCGCCGACATGCCCGCGCGCGGGCAGCACGCCGCATCGCACGTCTCTTCGCGGAGCTCGATGCCGCCCGTCCCGACCGCGCAGCCCGCGGCTATCGCCGTGGTGTCGGGTTCGGCCTCGGCTCTCGCTCGTGAGCCCCTGGTTCTTCGCCGTCGCCGAGCGCGAGCACGACATCCAGAACCCGACCAGCCCCGAGAAGATTCGCCTGCTCGGCGAGCGCATGCGGCTGGACGCTCGGTCGCAAGTCCTCGACGTCGCCGCGGGACGCGGTGGGCCGGCCCTCGTCCTGGCAAGGGAGTTCGGCTGCACCCTGACATGCGTCGAGTGTGCCCCGGTCTTCGCAACCGCCGCGCGCGAGCGCATCGCGGCGGCTGGCCTCGACCGCCTGATCGAGGTCGTCACCGCCGATGCCCGGGACTCCGAGCCCGAGCCGGGAACGTACGACGCGGTGATGTGCCTCGGCGCCAGCTTCATCTGGGGCGGGCTCGAGGGCACGCTCCGCGCGCTCGTCCCAGCCGTACGGCCGGGTGGGTACGTGGCGGTCGGCGAGCCGTACTGGCGAGACTGGCCGCTGCCAGACGATGTGGACGACGAGGGCTACGTCTCGCTGGCGAGCACGGTCACGCGATTCGAGACATGCGGCGCCCCAGTCGTGTCACTGATCGCGTCGTCGGAGGACGACTGGGATCGCTACGAGACGCTTCACTGGCGTGCCTGCGAGGAATGGCTCGCCGAGAACCCGGGGCATCCCGAGGCGGCGGAGCTGGCCACCGCCTACAGGGACTCGAAGGCGCATCATCTCGAGGTACAGCGCGGCCTGCTCGGCTGGGCGATCTTCGTCGGCTGGCTCAGGCCGCCTGCCTGAGCAGCCCAGGCTCGTCGAGCAGCTCGCGGAAGGTCTCGGACTCGTACAGGCTCCGCTGCACACCGTCGCCGAGACCGAGCTCCGCAAAGATCGCTCGGGCGTCGATGCTCCACGCTCGCTCACCCGCCTCCCACTCGGCGGCAAGGCGCTCCCTGAGCACGTGGTAGCGCTCATCCGAGTCCACGATCCGGCGCACGACGAGTTGAGGCGCCACGGTGCCGTTCCAGCGGTTCTCCTGCAGGCGGAAGGCGACATCGAACGTGCCGTCACGGCGAAACCGGTCGACCTGTGGGCCCATCCCGAACGCGATCGCGCTACCGACCGGCCGGCCGCGCTCCCGAACGCGGAAGCGCAGATGCCTTCCCTCGCCGACGGCCTGGAGATCCACGAGCTCGCAACCGGCGACCAGCAGCGTGACCCCCGGATTGCCGAGGCCGAAAGGCGCAAGCCGCTCGATCTCTTCTGCGAGCCCGAGCGTGAGCGTGGAGCCGGGCACCGCGGCGTCGACGTGGGTCACGGGTTCAAGCGCCTCTTCCGTGAGATGGGCGTCGGCGTGCTGCGCGAACGCCTCGGTGAACACATCGATGTTCTCGGGGCGAATCGAGAGGCCCGCGGCGGCGCGATGGCCGCCGAAACGCTCCAGGTACGGCGAGCAGGCGGTCAGGCCAGCGTGGAGATCGTACGCCGGCAGCGAGCGCCCGGAGCCCTTCCACTCCGCGTCTGTGCCGGCGATCAGGACAACGGGACGGCGGAAGCGCTCGACGAGCCGAGATGCCACGATGCCGATGACGCCCTCATGCCAGCCTTCGTCCGCAAGCACGTACCCGCGCCGTCGCCGGCGGCTCTCCTGCCACGACTCGATCCGCTGGGTCGCCTCGCGCAGGATCCGGTCCTCGACGGCCTGACGATCACGGTTCAGCTCCTCGAGCCTGCCGGCGAGCTCGTCGGCCCGGGCCGGGTCTTCTGCCAGTAGCAGCTCGAGGGCGATCTCGGGGCGGCAGAGCCGGCCCGCAGCGTTGATCCGCGGAGCCAGGCGGAAGCCGACGGCGCCCTCGTCCACCGCCGCAGGATCGACACGTGCCCAGCGCATCAAGGCCTTCAGGCCGGGCCGTCCGGTTCGCGCAAGCTGCCGGAGCCCCGCGATTGCGAAGGCACGGTTCTCGTCCAGCAGCGGCACGACGTCGGCGATGGTGGCGAGCGCGACGAGATCCAGGTGCTGGTCGAGCGGATCTTCCGCGAGCAGCTGAAGCAGCTTGAAGACGACCCCGGTGCCGCAGAGCTCCGGGAACGGATACGCGGATGGGCGCGTGGCGACGATCGGGCAATCGGGCAGGGTGTCCGCCGGCCGGTGGTGATCGGTGACGACGACGTCGAGCCCGAGGCGGCGCGCCTCCGCCACCTCGTCGAGCGCCGTGATGCCGCAGTCCACGGTCAGCACCAGCCCGTACCCGTCGTCGGCGATCCTGGCGAGCGCTTGCCCGGAGAGCCCGTATCCCTCCTCGAACCGGCTGGGGAGGTGCCAACCGACGGCGGCGCCGAGGTCGCGCAGGCACGTGACCGCGAGCGCGGTGGCACAGATGCCGTCGACGTCGTAGTCCCCGTGCACACAGATCCTCGTGCCCGCGGCGATCGCCGAGCGAATGAGCGAGCAGGCCTCCTCCACCGACCCGAGCAGGGCGGCATCGTGATCGGGCATCGCGCCCGCGAGAAACACCTCCGCTGCGGCTGCGTCGCCATAGCCCCGGCGGGTGAGCACCCGCGCCGTTGTCTCGCTCACACCGAGCTCTGCGGCCAGCGCACGCGCCGCGGCACCGTCGCAGGAGGCGATCGACCACTCCATTCCGTCCACGCTACGGAGCGGCCCGGACGGCAGCCGCGGACGGGACAGGGCTGATCAGGCCGCCCGTTATCCTGACGGAGATGGCCGAGGCGAACTACCACTCCGGAACCGACTACGAGGTGGAGTTTCTCTCGTACCGCTTCTCCTTTGCCCGTCAGGACTTCGAAGAGCGTGTCGTTG
>Ga0233416_10000337_pt1 | contig 14473 bp, 14 predicted proteins | sample Sediment_Towuti__2_FD_188638 | JGI IMG/M metagenome (GOLD analysis project Ga0233416, IMG submission 188638) | Sediment microbial communities from Lake Towuti, South Sulawesi, Indonesia - Sediment_Towuti_2014_0_MG | ecosystem: Environmental > Aquatic > Freshwater > Lake > Sediment | place... | reverse complement strand
AGTTGGTAGAGCGGCCGGCTGTAGGGAGCGTGAAGTTCATGCTGGACTGCAGCTTCCACAGGAAACTGTGGTTGAAAAATCGGGTGAATTCAGGGAAGCCTACTCCAGAACCTGAAGGTTCGGCACGGTAACCCTGAGCGAAGCCTGCCGAATGGCATATAGGTAGGCAGGAACGTGCAGAGACTAGAGGCTGAGGAGCCATACCAATACCGCCTCGCAAGCGCCCGACACCCTTCCCTGCTTCACAGGCGGGTGATGAGATAGTCCGAGCCCGGCAGAAATGCTGGGGCACTCGTAACCGGTTGGTCGCAGGTTCGAGTCCTGCCCGGGGAGCCAATTAGGATCGAGAGGGGGCACCGCCTCCCAGAGCGGTGCCCCCTCTTGGCCATCGTAACGGTCTCCAGCCCCCAAGTCCGTGAGGGTCAGGGGCTGTCGCCCCGAGTCGGCCTTCCGAGCCTGTCAGCCACCCACCTCCCTGCCGTCCAGGCCTCGTTCTTCATTTCGCAAATATCGGGAATCCACGAAGCGGTTGGTGTAGACTGACCCGTAAGCCAGCCAGGCCGGCTGGTCGAGGTCATCGATGATCAAACCGATCGCCCAGACCTTGCTGGTCCTCATGCTCGCCTGTTCGTCTGCGGGCGCCACCTCGTACGTGATCGAGACGACAGACGGGAGGGTGATCGAAACCTCTACCTACTGGAAGGAAGGAGGGGAGATCAAGATCGAAGTAGACGAGGGACTCATCCTCGGGATTCCCTCAGCGGAAGTAAAACGAATCAAGAAAGTTTCTGGCCGGAAACACCCGCAGTTCGTTGACAAGCCTGCCGGGGAGGCCGCGCCCGATGCAACGCCGCCTCAACCAGGGGCGGTGCCGCCGCCCAGCCTGGATTACGCTGCCACCGATCAGGCGATGTTCCAGAAGTTCGACGCGGGCGTCACTGCGTTCGAACGCAAGGTCTCCCAGCAATTCAACGTCCTGAAGAAGAAAGACTTGTTCGCGCTGGCGGTTGAGGGGGTGGCGTTAAAGGACCAGATGATGAAGACGAATCAGGTCCAGCAGCTCGCTCCGCTTCTGCTCAAACTGGATAAAGTGCTCGACCTGATCGAAGAGCGGATCAGCCGGTCACCCTGACCAGCGCCGGCTTCTCCGGCCCGGGGTCTACGAACGCCTCAGGACCGTTCCTTCCATTTTCTGACCTGCAACGGCTTATCGGCCAGGGCTTTGGCGATCTGGCAACTGTCGTACTTGATGTCCACATTTCCCGTCAGATCGGTTGTTCGGTTTGCGATCACGGCTCCCCGGATCCTCAACGGATTCCCAGATTCTCCTTGATACTGGAGATTGCCTGTCACCAAAATTAGCCCATACCAGTCCAAGTCTTCCAACTTGAGATCTCCCTCCACCAGGAGCATGCCGTAGCCGCTCCCATCGTCCAAATGGAGCCCGTTCATATTGAAGGGGTCTGAGGTGTTCGAGTAGAGGGTCACGTAGTTGTTTGGACCTCCAAAGACGGCGTCAGATTGGTCTGAGTTTATAACACTGGCGTCGGATTTGAGGGTATTGATCAGGCTAGAGATATTCAGGTCCAGGGTCCCGTATTGCGGGGACGTGGGACTTCCCAAGTAGAGCGGGCTTCCGAAGACTTGAGCCGGGTTCTTCACATACAGGGGCGGCTTGGGAGAACCGCCGCAATCATCATTGCCACTCAAGGACGTCGAACTATTGTAGAAGTCGGTTTGGCCCCGGGCATACATGGGAGCCTGTATAGGCGCATCGGCACCGACCCGATCGACCCGGTGCACGACCTCAACCTCGATGCCCTTGGGTGTGCCAGGACCGGTTCCGTAGGCTCTGACAAGTTCTACGGGCTGATAGACAGTGCTGGTCGCCGTCGTAAATTCGGTAGGAGTGGATGGAGCGTCCGGATGATATCCGTAATAGATGATGTTGCCCGGATTGGCGGCGGTATGGAGCGCGGTGCTCCCGTCGTCGTCGATATAGTGCGGTGTGGCTGGCTTATGACCTTCCAGTTCTGCGTCGTATTCCCGTTTATGCCGAATTTTGATCCAATAGGGAATCGCCGTTTGCAAGGCATTGACCACTTTCGTCGTATTGGTCTGTGAACTGGCCGTGGGGAAGTAATTCGTGTACGCGACGTTGTAGTCCGTGTCGTCCGCGGTCGTCCAAGAACCGGAGGTCAGGATGTAGGCCGACCAGAGCGGATTGGGAGATGAGGCTGGATCCCTGATGATATTGGGGTTGCTCGAGGGTTTCCCTATGAGCCGACCCTTTGCTTCCTCAATGCCGGCTTCCGCGTAGAAGAACGCCTGTCTCGATGTCCTCTCCGCAAAGGTTTGGGTCAAGTCATTGACAGTCGCCGTGAGCGCGATCGACCCTCGCTCCGTCAGGATCGCTAAGACAAGCAGGACAACGAGTAGCATGCCGCCTCTCCGATCCAGGAAGAAGATTCGCTCACCGGTTTCTCAGTATGCCTCGCAGGAACGGTCGATGCATCCGCGTCACGACGATCATACTCCCAGATCCCTTGGCGTCACGCGGGATTGTAGTTTCAGCGTCCGGTAGCCATTGTTCCCGGGGTACGTTGGGTCGCGGTTCGCAGCTCTCAGCGTAACGCTCACCATCACCTGACGGATATCAGCTGAGGTCGGAGGGGGATTGCTGCTACTATCCAGCAAGGCCCCATTCCCATTCAGGTACGAAAAGGTGAAAGCCTCAACGTTCTGGAACACAATGAGGCTGTTCGGTGCCGTCCGAAGAAGCCGGAGATTCACCGCATCGTAGGAATACGTGATATCTTCGTTCGTGTCCGTCCGCACGCCGTTTCCGTTCAGATCGGCCTGGATGCGAAGCTGCACCGGATCGTAGGTGATGCCGTAAAAACTGATCCCGTGGACGGGATTATATCCGGCCATTCTTAGGTCCCGGCTGATCATGGTCATGATGCTTCTGGCCGTTTGCTCCATCTCAACGGCCCGGTCCTGACCAGAAAAGACTTGATTCTGGGCGACCATCATGGAGTACATCGCCCCCATCGCAGCCGCGCTCATGACCACCGCCGCCAGGAGCTCGGCCAGGGTGAGACTCCCGCGCTCTTCTGAGGCTTGAAACACCATGACGCGACACCCCTATCGTGCCAGAAGCGTGCTCAGGCTGACAGAATGTGCGTCTCCACTCCAGTACACCGTGACGGTCACGGTTTGCATCCCGATAACAGGCTTGTGCACTTGTGTCACCGTGACCCGCCTGAACCGTGGATACTCCGTAATGGAACCATAGGCCTCTTCGACAGTTTGATCCTCGATCAATGCATAATTGAAGCCAGACCTTCGTGTATCCTCAATCTTGTCCTGCACCAACGTGAGCCCGATGGTGCGGGATTTGCTGATCGCATTACCCCTGACGACCGTTGTTGCCAGACCGACCAGACCCAGGAGCACTATGGACAAGATAGCCAGCGCGATCAGGTTGTCCAGCAGGGTGAAGCCGAGCTCGTTCCCTGTCGAGCAGCTCGTCTCCTTTAGGACACTGGAGTCACCTCCTGCCATCTGGCGAAAGAGTCTCTTCTTGATCGCACAGGTTCTCGGCCAACCACTTTCCTAGCGCCGATTTTTATCTCGTCGGTTATTCGAATCCATTGATAAGTGGGCCTTTTTAGCCATAAAGACCGGAAACAAGAGTGACTCGGTCCATGTTCCTCATCCGCGGGCCCGCATAATTTTTTTATACGCCGAAATCGGTTTGGAATCGTATAGTATAGCAAAGACTTCAGATTGCAAGCGCAGGACCCATTCCGAACATTGACGGAACTGGGCTCGTTTCAGTCGAATGACCTCGGTCCAGGCAGCAGTGACATTCGAGCCGCACCCGTTCCTCCGTCACCCCCATTGCATGACGATCTTCCCGCGTTTCTGGCCACGCCGTGGACTGCTCAACGGGGTTCCGTGCACAGCCCGGCTGTTCTCAGTCGCCCCGCACTCCCGGCTTCTTGGCGACTGTCACTGGCAGTCGCCCCCTCAGGGACAGCCGACACTCATCCTGATCCATGGGCTGGAAGGGTGCAGCGACTCGCATTACATGCGCGGCATCGCCCGGAAGGCGTGGCTGGCCGGGCTCAACGTGATCCGGCTGAACCAGCGCAACTGCGGGGGGACCGAGCATCTCACACCCACCCTCTATCACAGCGGATTGAGCGGGGACATTAGTGCGATCGTCTCGGAGTTGGGCGCCCGCGACAGGCTCGATCGCATCTGGGTTGCCGGGTATTCAATGGGCGGCAACCTGGCATTGAAAATGGCGGGCGAGGCAAGGTCCGGTCTCCCTGCTCTGCGGGGCATCATAGCGGTCTGCCCGAACATCCATCCGGGCCACTGCGTGACCGCGTTGGAGCGGCCGACGAATTGGATGTACCACGATTATTTCCTGAAGAGTCTCAAGGCTCGGTTACGCAGAAAGGCTCTTCACTTTCCGGGCAAGTTCGATCTTTCACCAATCGCTGGAATTAGAACGCTGCGGGAGTTCGATGAGGTGTACACCGCCCCTGATGGAGGGTTCCGGAACGCCGACGACTACTACGATCGGGCCGGCGCGCGCCACCTGCTGGCAGAGATCAAGGTTCCGACCCTGATCATCACCGCCCAGGACGACCCGTTCATTCCCTACGGCATGTTCAACACGGACGCGATCGCGTCAAATCCCTGGATACGACTCTGGGCTCCCAGTCACGGGGGCCATTGCGGGTTCGTCCAGCGCCCACGCGCGGGCGAGGATGTCTATTGGGCCGAAAACCGGCTGGTGGAGTTCGTCGTCAGCCAGGAGGGCGCCTGCTGACTGAGGGCGGCGGGCCGATCCTAGTCCCCCAGAACCTGTACGATCAATTCGCGAGTCCGCGCGCGCGTATCGAAATCCATCACGACGAGCTGCTGCCATGCACCCAGCGACAGCGCGCCGTCGGTGAACGGGATCGTCACGGAGGCTCCTTGCATTTGGGCGCGGAGATGGCTGTGAGCGTTGTCTTCCCCGGCGTTGCGCACATTGTGCTGCCAACCGGGGTCGGCGGGGATCAACCGATCCCAGAGCGCGACCGTATCGGCTCGGATCCCGGGCTCATCCTCGATGATCAGCACGGAGGCGGTGGTGTGTCTGACAAACACGGTCACGACTCCGGTCTTGAGACCCGTCCCGGCGAGCGCGGTCTGCACCCGCGCCGTGATGTTTTCAACCCGCGTGTCGCCTCGCATGTCGAGCCGGAGCGGAATGCTCTTGACCGTCATGCGCCTCTCCCCCACCCTCTTCCCCTGAGGAAGCGCAGCTCGCGGGGCGACAGCGCACTACCACGTGCCTCGGCCAGGATCCGGTCGAAGGCGCCTTCCGCCGTAAGGTCGTGGAGCGTTTCGACCACCCTGGCGCTCAGGATTCCTTCCAGCCGGAGCTTCTCCAAATAAGCGAACGCTTCGGCCACGGTCTCACGTCGGCGGGCATAATAGTCCCGTCCGCGCTGCCGATTGTTGTACGCCTCCAACTGCTCACACGCCACCAACACCTCGGCCAGTTGGCGGACCCATCCGGGGGCTCCCTTTAGCCTCTCCGGGTAGTAGTAGTAGAGCATGACCTGAGTCATCCAGGGGGCCCAGCGCACGCCCATCGCGGCCAAGTGGGGTTTGACTTCGCGCAGCCGTCGCGCCAAGCGACGCGCGGAACCCAGGCGCATTTCCACCTGTTCCCGGCTCCACTCATCCACGGGAATCCCGGCCTTCCGCAGCTCCGGCGCGTACCGCGCCAGAAACGCCTCTGTCTCTCGCCCCTTGGATGTCTCCGGATGGACCGCGCGCCATTCACGCGGCCGGGTCGGGATGCCCTGCCTCCTCGCCCAAGACCAGATCTTTCCGAAGCGCCCCCGGTCGAGGCCGGAGCGCGCCAGGTCATGCAGCAGGCAGGCGACCTGAAACGTGGTGACTCGAGCCGGCGGATGTCCCAGCCGCGTCGCGACGGCCGCGCACATGCGAGAAGTCCGGAGCGCGTGTGCACGGTCATAGCCGCGTATCAGCCGGCCGGGGCGGCGCGGGTCTGGATAGTCATACAGCCGCAAGAGCGCGGTGGCGAGTGACCGCGACACCAGGAGGGGAGCAGAATCGAACGATGGATTCACCGGACTTCCATAGCTGAGTGAGTCTCCCGGACTGCCTGCAGCTCACGCCTGCTCGAGATTTTCGCAGTGGGAGGATATCGTCAGGCCGATTGAGGTGTCAAGCAGAGGGGTTGATGAGGGAATTTGAGGCTAGCAGACTTGTCATTTTTCCAGACAGGACCAAGCTATTTGGCCGTGGTTGAGTATAAAAGGAAGGATATCTCGATATCGGCTGCTAGGATTTGGCGTGGCGGCTTAAGTAGCGAACAATGGCGTCACGCTCAGGTTCAGTCAGTGGCTGCTGTCCTCTCTCACGGATGAGACGCTCCATTTTGGGCAGGACTTGGAGCCATTCCTCCACGGTCCGAAAGCGAGGATCTGGCACCCCATGCCCCCCCACATGAGCCATACCGTGGCATGCGCTACATCGCCGGGCATAGACCTGCCCGTCCGGGGTATCGAGATCAGGAATCTCCTCTAACATCGCACAAGCTGTTGCAAGCAGGAGGACTGCCAGCGCGATCACGATTCCATAATGCAAGGGATCACAAATGTTTTCATTTCCGTCGGACATACTCATACACTCTCATCGCCAGGTGATTTCTTCCCAGTACAGATGAACAAACGTTTCATAGGGAGGAAAGTTCTGTGTGTTCTGCTCCTTGGAGCGGACCCACAGATCGATCTCCATTCCGGCCGGATCGGTCTCGCCGCCGGGGAGCATGCGCTTAACCGGATAATGCACTTCGCGCGTCTTGGGATCGCGGGAGCGTTCCATGACCATGAAGTGGGCGTCATAGTCCTTGTATAGCGGCTGCCCGTTCTTGAACAGCGTGGCGGTGCCCCAGCCGGCGAGATAGAGCCACGTTTTCGGGTACAGCGGATCGCCGTTGCCGGAGTCGCCGTGCTCGTACACCCTGGTGGCGATGCCGCCATCCTGAAATGGTAGTTTGGCCGCAAATCGGTCGAAGACGATCAGGTAATGGTCAGATTGCTCGACAAATTTAACTTCGACTCGCCCAGTGTTCGTGACCTCGTTGACTTCGATTAGGACGATGCCTTTGACCTGTGTGAGCCGCCTGCCCGCGTAGTCGAGATGGTCCCAGGGCGAACGATCGTCCATGCTGCCGATCAGTGTGGCCTGCTCGCCTTTCAGACGAAACACACCACTGTAAAACGGATGCTCTGTTGCTTTGAAAATACGGGACCCCTCTGCGCCTTTTGGAGTTCCGAACTGACCTTCTTCCGCCGCACTCGGTGTGGCTGCGTTCATTACCGCCGCCGTCGCAAGAAGGGCCACGCATTCTGCCACTTTGGCTGGAATTGCCATCTCTCACTCCTTTGGCTACGGACCCTGGCTAAACGTTAGACTTTTCCTTAACATCCGACAAGGGACAAAACTGCTTATAGAGTGCGGGGATAACGAAGAGAGTCAATGCGGTGGACGTAATCAGTCCTCCGATGACGACTGTCGCCAGCGGTCGCTGCACTTCGGCTCCCATACTAGTCGCTAGCGCCATGGGGAGAAACCCGAGGCTCGCGACCAGCGCCGTCATCAACACGGGGCGCAGCCGGTCCATCGCACCTTGCACGACCGCCTGATCGGTTGATAGGCCTTCTGCTTCGAGTTGCCGAATATGACTCACCAGGACGACACCATTGAGCACCGCGATTCCAAATAACGCAACAAAGCCGATGATGGCTGAGATACTGATCGGCAAACCACGGAGCCAGAGGACCAACATGCCCCCTGACAAGGCCAGCGGAACATTGAGAAAAATCAATGATGCAGGCCTCAGAGACCCGAAAATGACTGACAGGACGCCGAGAATGAGCACCACAACAATCGGCACTGTGACGGCAAGCCGGCGTGAGGCTTCTTGGAGATGTTCAAATTGTCCTCCCCACTTCAGCTCATACCCGGTCGGCAGCACAACCGATTCCCTGACAACTCGCTGTGCCTCCGCGACGAAACCGCCCAGGTCGCGCCCTCGGATGTTGCACTCCACAATGATGCGACGCTGCACGGCTTCGCGACTGACCTGCGCCGGCCCAGAATCCACCCGGACCACCGCCACGCGTGACAAGGGGACCAGTTCGCCATGCGCCGTCGGGACCAGAAGGGCACCCAAGGCAGCGGGGTCCGTTGAGGCGCTTTCTTCAAGTCGGACCACCAGCTCGAAACGACGAGGTCCCTGCACTACTGTTCCGACGACATGCCCCACGCGGGTCGCCTGGACGAGGGTCAGGACGTCATTGGCCGTCAAGCCATAGCGCGCAATTTGGTTACGGTCGACGATGACCCGCATCAGCGGGAGACCGGCCACCTGCTCGACCTTCACATCCGCGGCGCCGCTGACTGTCTCCAGCGCCCGCGCCACCTCTTCCGCCTTTTGGCGGAGGGTATCTAAATCCTGGCCGAAGAGTTTGATCGCCAGGTCGGAACGAGAGCCGGCAATGAGTTCATTGAATCGCATTTCAATCGGCTGCGTGAATCCAAGGCCGACTCCCGGCACCGCCTCGACAAGCGCTTGATTCATCATTGCGATCAAGTCATCACGCGTTCGGGCGCTCGTCCAGTCGGCGCGTGGTTTCAGGATCGCGAACACATCCGACAGCTCGACTCCCATCACGTCTGTGGCCACTTCGGGGCTTCCGGTCCTCGTGACGACTTGTACAACTTCTGGAAAGCGGCGGAGGACCTTTTCAACCTGCAGCGAGGTGGTCACTGATTCGCTCAGTGACACGCTCGGCAAGCGCCAGACGTTGATGGCCAGATCACCCTCATCCAGCCGCGGCATGAACTCCACGCCCAACGACCATCCGATTCCAAGACTCACCGTAAACAGCCCAACGGCAAGACCCATCACCCAAACCCGATGGGCCATGGCCCACCGGAGACCGGGCTCGTAGGCGCGTCGCAGATGGCGGGCGACCCAGGTTTCCTCATGCTCGACCGCACCTCGCACAAACCAGAACGCCAGCACGGGTGTGGCAGTCACGGCCAGTACCAAAGAGCCACCAAGCGCCAGGATCACGGTCAACGCCATCGGGCGAAACATCTTCCCTTCAATCCCAGTGAGCATCAGGATCGGCACATAAACCAAAATAATGATCCCGACGGCGAAGGCCACTGGGCGCATGACCTCTCGGCTGGCCCTTTGGATCTCCGCCAACCGTTCCTCCGCTGTTCGCGTGTTCCTTCGACCCAAGCGCCGGAGGATATTGTCGATCATCACAACCGAGCCATCGACCAGCAGGCCGAAGTCAATTGCACCGAGGCTCATAAGGTTGCCGGAGAGCCCCGCCTGCGCCATACCGGTGAAGGCGACCAGCATCGATAGAGGAATGGCCGACGCCACGATCAATCCTGCGCGGAGGTCACCCAAAAAGAGAAACAGCACGGCCACCACCAGCAGTCCTCCCTCCAGAAGATTATTTCTGACAGTCCGGATGACCTTCGAGACGAACAACGTCCGGTCATAGTATGGCTCGATAGTGATACCCGGCGGCAGCGTGGCCTGAATTTCTTTGACGCGCGCCTTGACGCGTTCAACAACTCGATTGGCATTTTCACCGGCTAACATCTGGACCATCCCAATGACGGTCTCTCCTTCTCCCATGGCTGTCGCCGCGCCAATACGAAGGGCCGGAGCTTCTTTGACTTCGGCCACATCGCGGACGTAAATCGGCACTCCGCCAGGACCATGAGCCACCACTATACGTGTCAGGTCTTCCACCCCTATGGCCAGCGCCTCGCCTCGAATGAGCAATTGCTCACGCTGGTGTTCGATATACCCGCCTCCCATGATCGCATTGTTACGCTCCAACGCCTCGAACACCTGCCGAAGCGTTATCTTGTAGGACAGCAGTCTGGCCGGATCGACCACAACCTGGTACTGCTGAGTCTCGCCGCCCCAGATGTTGACTTCGACCACGCCCGGCACGGACCTCAGCCGCATTCCGATGTCCCACTCAAGGAGCGTCCTCAGGGCCATAGCGCTGTAGCCAGGTCCTTTCAAAGTGAACTGGTACACCTCCCCGAGACCTGTGGTGAGCGGCCCCATCACGGGATGGCCATACTCGGGGGGAATGCGCTCCGTGACTCGGGTCAAGCGCTCGCTCACCAACTGTCTGGCGCGGTAGATGTCCACCGAGTCCTCAAAAATGGCTGTGATCGCGGACAGGCCATACCGCGACACCGAGCGCAGCTCTCGTAGGCCAGGGAGACCGCTTAGGGACGCTTCGATTGGAAACGTCACGAACTGCTCGACTTCTATCGGGCCCAAAGCCGGCGAGCGTGTGAGAACCTGGACCTGCACCGGTGTCAAATCCGGGACGGCGTCGATGGTCAACTGTTTCAGCGACCAGAGTCCCCCCACCACGACCAAGAGGATGGCGACGAGGGTAAAGAAACGATACTGGAGCGAGAGGCGCAACAGTCGATCCATGCTCAGCCTCCTTCTCCAGACGTAATGTGCTCCTTCAGGAGAACGGCTTTCAGGTCGAGCGTTCCATCGGTGACGATCCGTTCACCCTCCGTCAGCCCTTTTCGCACCTCGATCCAGCCACCGCCTTCTCGGCCGGTGTCGAGGGGAACAAACGCATATCCGTTCTCGCGCTGGACGAAGACTCCACGAACATTTTCAATCATTGTCACGGCGGAGCTGGGCACGGCCAGGCTCGGCGGACTCTTGATCGCGAGTTGAACATCGACATACTCTCGCGGTTTCAACCGACCTTGCTGATTGGCGACCTCGAACCGGACTCGGATTGTACGGGTGGTTTCGTCCGCGACCGGGGCAAGGTAGGTAAGAGGAGCAGTGACCGACTCTCCACCTTTGGGCACGATCGTCCCTTCGTCTCCCTCTTTGAACTTTCTGGCTTGTTCGATGGGTAGATTTGCAAAGACCCACACGCGGCTTGTGTCCACAACCTCAAAGAGGTCATTGCCCGGTGCGACGCCTTGACCGCGCACGACCTGCTGCGCGACGACAGTCCCGCTGATGGGCGAGGTCAGGGTGTACCGATGACTCTCCTCATGGCTGCCTCGTTCCAGTTCCTGCAGCTCCCCTGGAGTCAATCCCATGTTCAGCAGCTTCTCGCGAATGTGTTGAAAATGAGCCTTGGTTTCCAAGTGCCGTCCCCGTTCTTCTACAAACCGGCGCTCTGTCACGATTTGCTCAGCGAGCAGTTTCTCCGTCCGCTTGAAACTGTTCTCCGCCACGTCCGCCTGAGCCTTGGCTACCAGATACTCTTCGATCAATTGATCCAACTGAAGGCTGACGAGGGCGACCAGTGGTTGCCCGCTTCGCACACGATCACCGAGCTGTGCGTAGATCTTCGCGACCTGCCCTTCGATCCGCGAGGTGATTTTCGCCACTTGTTTGAGATCCAGTGCGACTTCACCGGGGGCCATCACCACTTCCGGCACTATGCGCGAGCTGACCACATTCGTCCGTAATCGGTCCCGGACGGTGGCAGGGGGCTGAATCAGGATTAAACTTTGATCGCCCTTCTTGGGAGTCCGTTGAGCTGGTGGCTCATTTCCACGGTCCCCGCAGGCCACCAACAATAAGACCAGTGCCGGAACGCACAATCCCGTTTGTATCTTCCATCCGAACATCATGCTTGCGCTCCTCCTGATCGTCAGATCCCGCCGACTGCGCGTTCGAGCTGGGCGACCGCAATCGAGAGATCGGCGCGCACTTGCGCATACTCGAGCAGTGTCTGGCGGTAGACTCGTTGCGCATCCAGCACGTCTAATAGACTGGCCGCCCCCTGCTGAAAACTCACCCGTGCGACTCGAAGTGTTTGCTCCGCCTGCTTCAGCAACCCCGTGTCAAAGACCTGGATTTGCTCATGCGCGGTGCGGATATCCTGCACATACCGAGTGATGGCTTGTGTCAGTTCGTTCTGGACACGGAGCCGTTCGGCTTCCGCACGATGTTTGGCGCCCTTCGCAGTCTCGATTTCTCCCTGGCGTTGGTACCAGAGCGGGATGGGGATGCTGAGCGCGGCTGTGAACGACTCGTTGCCGGCCTCGCGGTGGTAGCTTCCTTCCACGGTTACATTGGGGATTCTCGACTCACGTTCGAGGATCGTACTGAACTCCGCTTGCTCGACCTGCTTGGTGAGCCGCCGGAGGGTAGGATGTTGTTCCAAAGCGCGAGCCGCCAGTGCCTCGAGATCGGGTTCCTGGTGGAGTGACTCGAAATCACCCTCGATTGAGAACTGTTTTCCCAGCCCTCCCGCAGTCAGCATGTCGAGCTTGGCTCGTGCGACGAGCAACGCATTCTGAGCACGGGCGACTTCCTTCTTTGATTTCTGCACCTCAACAGTCGCTTTCATGGTTTCGAAGGACGTGGCTTCGCCCGCCGCCACGCGAGCCTTCACCGTTCGGAGAACCTCTTCGACCATTGTTGAGTTCTGGATGGCAAGCTCGGCGTCCCGCTGGGCGAAAAGCAGTTGATAAAACGCGACCTTCACGTCAGCGATCACGCTCAGCCGCGTTTCGTCGAGCGCTGCGCCGGCTCCCGCGACGCCGGCATCCGCCGTCTGCTGACGAGCGCGGCGCTTCGCCTGCCACTCGAGCGGTTGCGCGACCGAGACCGTCCGTTCAAGAATCCTCACGCCTGTGCTTGGATCGCGAATGGCGCCCGGGCCAGTCGACCCGGAGATCAACGGGTTGGGATAGGCTCCCGCCGCAACCCGCTCGCCTTGGCTTTGGCGCACGAGCCCCTCCGCTCCCGCGATGGTCGGGTTGTGTTCCAGTGCTAGTTCAATAACCTTGCTTAGCGTATAGGTGGCGGGACTGGGCTCGCTGGCCTGCACGTCCGCGCTCAGGCCAAGGAGCAAGGTCCCCAAGGCCGTAGCCCCTAGCCACGCCATGAATCCACGAGACATTGGTTGCCTCCCCTTCTTTCGCAGGCCATGCGCCGGGTTCAACCACGGTGGGTCAGAAAGGCTACCAAGGGAGTGGGTGCTGCCTTTAGGGGGCCAGACCAGGGAACGGAAGCAGACAACCCGCTCCAGCGGTGACACGCCTGCGTCAGTCAATGATCAAGAAACGTGAATTTAGATGGACAGGAAGGGAGGAGCGCGCAGATGGAGTCCGGAGGAGAGGAATAAGATCTTGGGTGAGACGACAGACAGCGACGAAGCAGTGGAAACAACTGGTTGAACCTGTGGACTTCCGATCTCCGGTAACCCAGTGGCTGTCAGCCTCGGCTTTCCCACCGGATCATCATTCGATACACCCAGAAGCGAGAAGCCGATTTCCGGGTGGCCAAACACATGACCGGAATGACCACTGGCTTGGAAATGCTGATGGTCTGTTTCGGAGCAGCTCGAATCGTGAACACGAGCCGTATATTCACACACACGGTCTGGTGAGAAGACCGAATGGACGATGCCGCCACGAACATGATCGGCATCCCCATGATGATGAGCTGCCTCGGGATGTACATGGACCAGGGGGACCATGAGCATCCAAAGTATTGCCCAGGCGGCAATGACAGTGCGTTGCCTGGGCACTTTAGCACGCATCAGTGACATCGACGGCATTCCCTTTTCCTGCAACACGCTAGCACACACCTTCAAGCAGGTCAATCAGTTGACGGACTAGCAAATGAGTTCCATTGAAGGGGGCACACCCCCTTCGGAACCCCCAGGTCGGTGGTTCGGGATCGCAGAAAGTGCGAGTAGGATCCATGGCGCGAAAGCGACACCCTGTTTCGGCGCAGACCTTCGTTGCCGATTGGTAGGGCTGGCGCGCCACTGCCCGAGAGGCTGCCGTCGGTAGGTTTCTCTCGCGCCAAGCGAGGGATGGAGCCGGCGAGTGGGATCGAACCACCGACCTGCGGTTTACGAAACCGCTGCTCTACCGACTGAGCTACGCCGGCCGTCAATCTCGTGCGAGGAAACAGGATGGATGGTCCGCGGAATTGGGGCCATCATACGCAGCACGTCCGTTGCGTGTCAATCATCTGCCTGGCATCAGGAGAGCATCACTTGACCCGTGCAAGCGGAAGGCTGCGGGCCTGGGCGTTCGCATCAAGCGGAGGGACGCTGATCGGCTCCTGTTCATGTCCGTATGCCGCCCTGGCGGATCTGGGCACCTGTGCCCGCACATAATCGAACAACTCTCCCAGGGAGACCAGCCCGTCTCCTTCAGCATCCGCTTGGCCGCCGAGCCCTTCGAGGACATGGAAGGTGAACAGGCCATGCCGGCCCCGTTCATACCGATGGGCGCCCTGGGCTCCGCTGATCCCGAGTATCTGGACCAGCCTGCCATCCCCCGCCGTGGACGCCGCGACGTCCCAGAC
>Ga0233416_10000336_pt1 | contig 14477 bp, 16 predicted proteins | sample Sediment_Towuti__2_FD_188638 | JGI IMG/M metagenome (GOLD analysis project Ga0233416, IMG submission 188638) | Sediment microbial communities from Lake Towuti, South Sulawesi, Indonesia - Sediment_Towuti_2014_0_MG | ecosystem: Environmental > Aquatic > Freshwater > Lake > Sediment | place... | reverse complement strand
CGAGACCTTCAAGGTAGCGGTCAAGACGCTGGAAGAGGCGGCCCGGGAAGCGTTGGCCGCCAACCACCTTGGGGTGGACGATCTCGATCTGTACGTGCCACACCAGGCCAATGCCCGGATCATCAAGGCGGTGGCGGACCGGCTGGGCTTGCCGATGGAGAAGGTGGTCCTCAACATGGACCGGTACGGCAATACGTCCGCGGCCTCCATCCCCCTCGCGCTGGATGAGGCGGTCAGGGAAGGGCGGCTGAGGGAGGGAAACCTCGTGATGATCGAGGCGTTCGGGAGCGGGTTAACCTGGGCCTCGGCGGTGATCCGCTGGTAGAAAAGCCGTGACGGGTGACAGGTGACGAGTGACTAGCCAACGAACTCGATTCTCAAAGAATTACATGTCACGCGTCACGCGTTACGCGTCACGGAAAACGAGAGAGCACCTGATGCGTTCATGCTGAGGTGCAGAACGAGGGGGGAGCGATGGTGACGCAGCGGGGTCCATTAGAAGGAGACTGGGCGCTCATACTCGGCGCCTCGAGCGGGTTCGGAGAGGCCACGGCGCTGGAGCTGGCTTCGTTGGGGATGCACATCTTCGGCGTCCACCTCGACCGGAAGGGAACGCTCCCGAATGTCGAGCGGATCACGGGCCAGATTCGCGCCGTCGGACTGGAAGCGGTGTTTTTCAACGCCAATGCGGCCGACCCCGAGAAACGGCAGGAGATCCTGAATGAGATGGAGACACACCTGAAGTCGACCGGACGGCCCGGGATGGTGCGGGTGCTCCTGCACTCGCTCGCCTTCGGGACCCTCAAGCCCTTGATCACGAAAGCCCCTGCCGACGCGATCAACAAGCCGCAATTGGAGATGACTCTCGATGTCATGGCCAACAGCCTGGTGTACTGGGTCCAGGACCTCGTGGCCCGCCAGTTGATGGGCCGCGGTGGCCGGGTCTTCGCGATGACGAGCGCCGGCGGGGCGCGCGTCTGGCAGACCTACGGCGCGGTGTCGGCGGCCAAGGCAGCGCTCGAGTCGCACATACGCCAGTTGACGCTCGAGCTTGCGCCGCTGGGCATTACCGCCAATACGATCATGGCCGGGGTGACCGACACGCCGGCGCTGCGCAAGATCCCGGGGTCGGACGAGATGATCACCATCGCCCAGGCCCGGAATCCGGGCCGCCGGCTGACTACACCCAAGGACGTCGCCGAAGCGATCGGGCTGCTCAGCCACCCCAAATCGCAATGGATTACCGGCAACGTGATCTGCGTGGACGGCGGTGAGTTTATCGTGGGCTGAAACAAATGTTTTTCTCGTTGACATTGGAAATTGTTTTCCCCATATCATAACGCGCTATGACTTCCGGGGTAGGGCTGGTGTTTCCCGGCCAGGGTTCCCAATCGGTCGGGATGGGGCGGGCGCTCTATGAGGCCTACCCGGCAGTCAGAAAGGTATACGAAGAAGCGGGAACGATCGTCGGCTACGATGTCGCCGCGCTCTGCTTCGATGGACCGGCCGAACGACTGAACCTGACGGAATACACACAGCCAGCTCTGCTCACGGCCAGCATCGCGGCCCTGCGGCTCCTGGACCCGGCCGGTCTCCGGCCCGTCGCCGTGGCCGGGCACAGTCTGGGTGAGTATTCGGCGTTGGTGGCGGCGGCGGGGTTCTCCTTCGGCACTGCGGTCTCCCTGGTGCAGAAGCGGGGACGGTACATGGCCGAGGCTGTCCCGTCGGGGAGCGGGTTGGTCGCGGCGATCCTAGGATTAGCCGCCGAAGCGGTTCGCGAAGCCTGCCTCGAGGCGTCGGCGGTCGGCGTGGTGGCTCCGGCAAACTTTAACAGTCCGGGCCAGGTGGTGATCGCCGGTGAAAAGGCGGCGGTCGAACGGGCGATCGAGCTGGCCAAGGCGAGAGGGAGCCGGAAGGCGATTCCGCTGCCGGTCAGCGTGCCGGTCCATACCCCGCTGATGCGGACGGCGGCCGAGCGCTTGGCCCGCGATGTGGCGGCTGCGGCGTGGAAGGACTTGACGGTGCCGTTAATCAACAACGCGGACGCCAAGCCTCTGCGGCGGGCGGCGGAGGTCCAGGCCTCCTTGATCCGGCAGCTTCCCTCCCCCGTGTTATGGGAAGAGTCGGTCAGGGTCATGGGTGGGATGGGCGTGACCACCTTTATCGAAGTCGGCCCCGGCACCGTGCTCACCGGTCTGGTGAAGCGGATTCTCCCGGACGCAGTGCTGTTGAACGTGCACGATCCCAAGTCGCTGGACGCGACGCTGAAGACGTTAGCCGTGAACTGTTAATCGTTATCCCTTGTCACACGCAGTTCCGATTCTTTTCGAATAACGAATAACGTATAACGTACAAAGGCTTCTCGTGAATCTCGAAGGCAAAGTGGCAATCGTGACCGGCGCGGCCCAGGGAATAGGTCGGGCCATCGCCGAAACGCTGGCCCGCCGTGGCGCGGACGTGGTCGTGGCGGACCTGGACCCGGGGCGGTCCCAAGAGACCGTCGCAGCGGTGGGCAAGCTCGGGCGCCGCGCGCTCAACATCAAAGTGAACGTGGCGGACTGGAATGACGTCAAGAGCATGACCGAGCAGGTGCTCAAGGACTGGGGGAAAATCGACATTCTGGTCAACAACGCCGGGATCACGCGGGACGGCCTCCTGGTCAGGATGAAGGAAGAAGACTGGAACCTCGTCCTCCAGGTGAACCTGAACGGCACCTTCCATTGTACGAAAGCGGTCCTTCAGCCGATGACCAAGCAGCGCTACGGGCGGATCGTGAACATCGCGTCGATCGTCGGCGCGATGGGGAATGCGGGCCAAGCCAACTATGCGGCCTCCAAAGCGGCCGTCATCGGGTTCACCAAGACGATCGCCAGAGAATACGCGAGCCGCCAGGTCACCGTGAACGCGGTCGCGCCCGGCTTCATCGACACGGCCATGACTCAGGGGCTCCCGGCGGACGTCAAGGAGACACTGCAGAAGCAGATCCCGCTGGGCAGATTGGGCCAGCCTTCGGACGTGGCAGAGGCGGTCCGTTTCCTGGTTTCGGACGAGGCCGGGTATATCACGGGCCAGGTGTTGCATGTGAACGGCGGCATGTTGATGGTCTGAACGAGGCGGACGGCCAGGAAAGACCAGTCGTTCGGCGCTCTTGTGAGAGAGGGAGGTGGGTCATGGGGGAGGAGGTGAAGAAACCAATGGCGGTGGAAGACCGGATCAAGAAGATCATTGCCGAGCAACTGGGCGTGGATGAAGACGAAGTCGTGCCGGAGGCCTCTTTTGTGGATGACTTGGGTGCAGACTCCCTGGATACCGTGGAGCTCGTGATGGCGTTTGAAGAGGAGTTCGACATCGAGATCCCGGACGAGGATGCGGAGAAGATCCTGACGGTCGGGCGCGCGATGGAGTATATTAAGGAGAAAATGTAACGATGCGGGGTTGCCCGGACCTATGACCGAGCGCGTCACACGACGAGTGGTAGTGACCGGGATGGGTCTGGTCACGCCGCTCGGCACCGGCCTGGAGAAGACCTGGAAGGCGCTCTGCGCCGGCAAGTCCGGCATCGTCCGGATCACCCGCTTCGACCCCACCGACTATCCCTGCCAGATCGCCGGAGAAGTCCAAGACTTCGATCCCGCCGCCTTCATCGAGAAGAAAGAAATCAAGAAGATGGACACGTTCATCCATTTCGCCGTTGGGGCGAGCCAGATGGCGGTGGATGACGCAGGGCTGAAAGTGACCGGGGAGAACGCGGAACGGGTCGGCGTCTATATCGGCGCCGGCATCGGCGGGCTGCCCGGCATCGAGTATTACCATAAGATTCTGCAGGAGAAGGGACCCGACCGGGTCTCCCCGTTCTTCATTCCCATGGTGATCATCAACCTGGCGTCGGGCCAGGTGGCGATTCGGCTCGGGGCCCGTGGGCCAAACTCCTGCGCCGTCACCGCCTGTGCAACCGGCAACCACTGCATCGGGGATGCCTTCCGGCTGATCCAGCGCGGGGAAGCCGATGTGATGCTGGCCGGTGGAACGGAGGCGGCGATCACGCCGCTCAGCGTCGCCGGGTTCGCCGCAGCCAGGGCCCTGTCCCGTCGGAACGACGACCCAGCGCATGCGAGCCGGCCGTTTGATCGGGACCGCGACGGCTTCGTCCTGAGCGAGGGCGCCGGTGTCCTGGTGCTGGAAGAGCTCGAGACCGCCAGGCGGCGCGGGGCGCGGATCTACGGCGAGATAGTCGGCTACGCCATGAACAGCGACGCCCACCACATTACGGCCCCGCCCGATGATGGAGAAGGCGCGGTCCGCTGCATGGAAATGGCGATCAAGGACGCGGGCGTCTCGAAGGACGAGATCGGGTACATCAATGCCCATGCGACCTCCACCTTCGCCGACAAGGTCGAGACCCAGGCGATCAAAGGAGTCTTTGGGGACCGCGCGTACCGGATTCCAGTCAGTTCGACCAAGTCCATGACCGGGCATCTGCTGGGGGCGGCCGGCGGGGTGGAGGCGGTGTTCAGCCTGCTGGCGATCCATCGCGGCGTCATCCCGCCGACGATCAACATCGAACACCCCGACCCCGAGTGCGATCTTGACTACGTGCCGGGGCGGGCGCGTGAAACCACGGTGAAGGTCGCGTTGTCCAACTCGTTCGGGTTCGGCGGCGTCAATGCCTGCCTGTTGTTTAAACGTTATGAAGTCTGAAGGGCTCGGGTGACGCCGGGCGAATCGCGGCGCGCGATGCGGCAGTCTTCCACGGAGCAGTTGCAGCAGAGCCTCGGATACCTGTTTCGCCAGCCCCGCCTCCTCGACGAAGCGCTCACCCATACCTCCTACGTCAACGAAGCCAAGGACAAGGTCGGTAAGGACAACGAGCGGTTGGAGTTCCTCGGCGACGCAGTGCTGGCGCTCATCGTCAGCGAATATCTCGCCGACGCATTTCCGGAGTCACCCGAGGGCGAGCTCTCCAAACTCAAGGCCCGGCTCGTCAGCGAGACCTCGCTGGCTCATGCCGCCCGCCGGTTGGACCTGGGGAGCCGGCTGCGCATCGGGCGGGGCGAGGAACTGACGCAGGGCCGTGAGAAAAGCTCCCTGCTGGCCAATACGCTGGAGGCCGTCATCGCGGCCATCTACCTGGACGGAGGGTTGGAGGAGGCCAGGGCGTTCGTGCTTCGCACGTTCGCACAGGATCTGCAGCGCCTCCGGGAGGATGAGGGGCCTGCAGGCCAGCAGGACTACAAGACCCGGCTGCAGGAGTGGTGCCAGCGACGCTTCGAAACCTTACCTCAGTACGTCACGGTTCGGGAGTCGGGTCCAGACCACCAGAAAACGTTCGAGGTCGAGTTGGTCGTCCGGGGGAACGTGATCGGGACCGGGGTAGGGCGGAGCAAGAAAGAAGCGGAGCAGATGGCCGCGAAGCAGGCGCTGGCGCAGGCCGCAAGTTTATGATGGTAGCCGTCATTCACTGGCCAGGAGGGGCGTGATGAGAGATAGACTTTGGAGAGCGGGAATCGCGGGAGTGGTTGCGATGGCGGTCGCCCTCCTGGGGGGTTGGGGAGACGTGGCGCAGGGGGCCGAGAAGGCGCCAAAGGCTCCGGCGGGTCAAGCGGGGGCGAAGAAGGAACCGCACGCGATCATCAAGACCAAGTTCGGAGAGATGGAGGTCAAGTTTTTTCCGGACGTCGCACCCAAGCACGTCGAGAATTTCATCAAGCTCGCGAAGTCCGGGTTCTACAACGGGACGATCTTTCATCGCGTGATCCCGAACTTCATGATCCAGGGTGGGGATCCCCTCACGAAGGATCTCAGTAAGAAGGACGTGTATGGGACCGGGGGACCAGGATACGGCGTCAAGGCCGAGTTCAATGAGACGCCGCATAAGCGTGGCATCCTGTCGATGGCCCGGGCGCAAGACCCGGACAGCGCGGGATCCCAGTTCTTCATCGTGGTGGAGGATTCGCGATTCCTGGACCGCAAGTACACCGCGTTCGGCGAGGTGGTGAAGGGGATGGGGGTGGCTGACAAGATCGTCGATCAGCCGCGCGACAACCGGGACAATCCGATCGAGCGGATTGAGATGCAGGTGACGATTGTGGAGTAGGACGGGAGGGCTGGGCTGACGAACGGCGGGCAGTTCCGCGCCCGCCATGATGCGATGATGCTGGATCTAATTCTGCGATCGTACTGTTGGCCGCTCGCCTTATCGGAATAGTGGAACGGCTCGCGGCGCGGGGATCGCTACCGACAGGCAGCATCCCGCCATGGCGCTGCGCTCCATGCCCATCCGTTCCACCCCAGCCCAAGAAGGGAGTAACCCGCCGTCGCCTGATGCGACAGGTGACGGCGGTCGGTCCTCGATCATTGAGGCGATGGTAGCAAAGAGATTGCAGGTTGGGGCCGCTTGACAAATGGGGTGAACTCCAGGAAAAGTAGGGTTCCTTGTCGCCGGGAGAGCGGTTAACCCCTAGGAAGAGTGGTTCTATGAACAGACGCTTGCCGTCGGTTCAGATCCTCCTTCTGGCTTGCAGCCTCTGTGTCTTCATGGCTCAGCCGTTCGTCTCGTTGGCGGCGGAGAGTTCGCCGTCGCCGAAGGCCAACGCTGGCACACTCCTGGGCGTTATCGAAAAAGGAACCCTGCGGGTGGGGGTCTCTCTCTTTACCCCCTGGGCTCTGAAGACCAAGGACGGCCAATTAATCGGCTTTGAAATAGACGTGGCGAAGCAACTGGCCAACGACCTTCGCGTGCAACCGGAGTTTCATGTGTTCGATTGGGACAAGATTCTTCCCGCGCTTCTGAACCGGGAAATCGACATTATCGTGGCGGGCATGACGATTACCCCGCAACGGGCGCTGAAAGTCAATTTCAGCCAACCCTACGCCACCTCGGGAATCAGCCTGGCGACCAATATGGCGCTCACAAAGAATTTTGGGGGGCCGAACGATCTGAATAAACCTGAGGTCACCATCACCGCGGTGACCGGAACGGTCTCTGAGGACCTGGCACGGCGGATGTTTCCCAAAGCCACGATCAAGACCTTCGCCACGAGCTACGAAGCCATGCAGGCCGTGACAACCGGAAAGGTCCATGGCTATATCGAGCATGAGCCCATCCCCACCTTTATGGCCATCGACCATCCGACCACCGTGGACGAACCCTTGTCCCAGCCGCTCCTCACCACGAAATCCGGCTTCGCCATCAACAAGGGCGACCCGGACTTCATCAACTTTCTCAACGCGTGGGTCATCAGTCATGAGGCCGATGTGTGGCTGTCCTCCTCCAACAAGTATTGGTTTGAATCGGTGGAGTGGAGGAAGGATGTGAAGGACACCCAATGACCACAGTGGCTCAGGGGGACTTCCGCACGACGCCGTCGTTCTGGCTGTGGCCTTTGCTGAGCTTGCTGCCGCTCATCATCGCGGCCGGCGCCCTCGAAAACTCCGAGGGACGTCAAGGGCCCATAGGAGAAGGCGCGTATGGACCTCCGTTTCCCAATGCCCCCTTGGAATCAGCCCTTTGGAGAGCGGCTCAACCGGATCAGAATCGCTGGCGCGAACCGGCTCCCCCACCGATAGGTTGGCGTGCTGCCTCTCAGCCTCGTCCCGAGACGGACGCCTCGAAACGGCCGCGGGAATGGTTCCCGAGGTATACTCCCGGGAAAACGTCCGATTATGATTTTATCGCCCGGGAGGAAAAGCCCTTGATCAAGGTGTTTGACTTCGATTCCAAATGAAGCCCGCTGCTTCTAGCGAGTAACGGCAGACGATTCACGCCGAGCTAGTGTCGGTGGGTGTGCCGGGTACCCGTTGCTATTCAGAGTGCAACGGGTGATGGCGCGGCCCGGTGTGCTGGTGCGTGACGGGCTCGACCTTGCCGGGCGTGAATTGGCCGGGGAGGACGATGCGGCCTCCTTCCTTTCCCTTCTTGGTCAATTCCGCGGCGACCTCCGGATGATGCGCGCGAATGAAGCCGATGAGGCCGGTCAGGAACCGGTTGGACTGCAAGCCCGCTCCTGAGAACTCAGAGACGAACTTCAGGACCCGGTCCAGCACCTCGGTCGCCACCTGCTGATCGATCCACTGTCTGGCTTGCTGCCCCTGCTGGCCCTCTTGCTTGGTCAGCCCTTCGTATTCCTTCTTGAGGAGCTCCGCAAAGACCGGCGGCGGCGCCGCTGGGATGTGCAGAGGGCTCAGCGTCCGCCGTAGCGACTGGAGAGACGCGATCACCTCGCCGTCCTGCGCGTCCCGCCGATCGTTGAAGTAGCTGAACGTGACGACTTCAATGAGGTTAAAGAGCGCGGCCGCCTTCTCTCCCCCCACCTCATACAGCCCCTTATAGAACTCTTTCCGCTCCTGACCAAACCGGTCACCGACTCGTTTCTGCTGGTACGCGCTGTTGGAGTCCAGATAGACGCAGTCGGAGGGGCAGGCGATCCGGACCATCCGGTGCTCGCCGCAGCACTGGCTGCAGATCAACCCGCCCAGGGCAGGGCAGGCACGCTTGCCTTTGCGCTGGCGGCAGTAGACGCATCGGCTCATTTGCGTTCCTGATCCCCCTTGGGGAAGGTGAAGCCATAGTCGGCAAAGGTCCGTTTCTTCGTGTCCCGTTTTAGCGGTGATTCCAACCCGTTCATCTCGGCCGCGTTGCCCTGCTGGTAGGGGACCAGGATGAGATGGTTCTTGCGGTCGACTCCAATGTCGGCGGGAGACGGGAGGAACTCGGCAATGACGTCGAACTTGTGGTCCGGACGCATCCGCCAGACCTTTCCGGCCGTGAAGTCGGACACGTACATGTTGCCCCAACTGTCGAAATCCACGCCATCGAGGTTGTGGAATCTGGAAGAGAAAAACGAATTCGAGGCGAGCTCGGTGATAACGCCGTCTCCGCCCACCTCCAGGATCTTGCCCTGGTTCCAGCTCACCACGATGAGACGTCCGGTCTTCGGGTGCATCGCCAGGCCCCGGGGCCCCGCCAGCGCGGCGTCCCGGACCAGCACCGACACGGTATGCTCGCGAGTGGTGTCGATCCGGTAGATCGTATCGGTATGAGGGTCTGACGCGTAGAGCAGTCCGTGGCCGTCATGGGCGACGTCCGCGAGCGCGGCGATTTCCCCGGCCGGCACGAGGCGGCTGTCGGCGAAGGAAACCGTGACCACCGGCCGGCCCGTCGTCGTGTCGAATCCGCGAAGCGCGTCCAGATCGGCCACGTACAGGACCTGGTTGACGACCGCCATGCCCTGGGGGGCGTGCAAGACCGTCTGGCCGTCTCCGCCCCGGATGAACTGGAGCTTGACGAGCTTGCCAGCCTTGTCCAGCTTCGTGATGAAGCCATTGTTGTCCTTGACGTCCGGCTCGCCGTTGATGTTCGAGATGAAATACTGCTCGCCGGAAGGGTCGGCCACGAAGCTCCGGGGCACCTGAAGACCGGTGACCTGGAGGGCCTCGGAGACGGCGGGCAACGAGAGCGCGAGCACACTCAGCAGGATGGCCGGCAGGCAATGGTGGAGCCACGGCCTGCGACCTGTAGAAGAGGAACGACGGAGATGCATCGGCATCGGGACTTTCTTGTGCCGATCGTGCGGGGCGCGGACCGGAGACGCGTGGGAAGCCGCATGGAGCCGGCTCCTGACGCATGGTAATGGACGATCGGAAGGCCTGTCAAGGAAGGCAAAGACGGCCGGGAAAGCGAAAACGTTGACTTGGGTTGAAAGGCCCTGCTATGGTGCGACGCTTTGAAGGCAGGTCAAGGGTGAGGCTGAAGTTGAGAAAACCGTTCGCTCGGTTGACGAATCACGAATGATTGTGTTCGAATCAGATTTGATTTTTCTCCTGAACCTTAGCCTCAACCTTCGTCAGTGGAGCAACCTGTGGCCGCGCGGGTGATTGACGGCAAAGCATTGGCGCAGGGCATCCGGGAGCGCATCGCCAAGGACGTGGTCGAGCTCCATGCCAAGACCGGGATTCGCCCCGGGCTCGCGGCGATTCTGGTCGGGGACGATCCGGCGTCGAAGCTCTACGTGAAGAACAAGCAGAAGGCCTGCGACGCGGCGGGCATCTATGTCGATGAGCACAAGCTGTCCGCCGGCACCACCCAGGCCGAGCTGCTGGCGTTGATCGAGAAGGTGAATGCGGACCCCAAAGTGCACGGAATCCTGGTCCAGCTCCCGCTCCCCAAGCAGATCGACAGCAAGGTCATCCTGGACGCCGTGTCTCCGCTGAAGGACGCCGATGGGTTCCACCCGTACAACATGGGACGTCTCGTGGAGGGGACCGCGATGTTCACCCCCTGCACGCCGAAAGGGATCATGAAAATGATCGAGTCCACCGGCGTGGCAATCGAGGGCAAGCGAGCGGTGGTGGTCGGGCGCAGCAACATCGTGGGTAAGCCGGCTGCCCTCTTGCTGATGCACCGGAACGCTACCGTCACGGTGTGTCACTCCAAGACCCGGGACCTCCCCGCGGTCTGCCGCGAGGGGGAGATCCTGGTGGTCGCGATCGGAAAGGCCCGATTCCTGACCGGCGACATGGTGCGGCCTGGAGCGGTCGTGGTGGACGTGGGTGTGAACCGGCTGCCGGATGGCACGTTCGTCGGCGATGTGGACTTCGGGCCGGCCAGCGAACGGGCGAGCTGGATCTCCCCCGTCCCGGGGGGCGTCGGTCCGATGACGATCGCGATGCTGCTGGAGAATACTTTAGAGTCGGCCAAACGCGCGGCTGGGGCCGCGTCATGAGCAGCCAGCCAAGGCGGCTGAAGGAGACGCTGGACCGGGGCGTGTTCACCGTCACGGTCGAGTACAATCCTCCCAAGGGCACCAATCTCGAGAAGCTCCTGGCCAGCGCCCGAAGTCTGTTGGGGCGCGTCCACGCCGTCAATGTCACCGACAACACCGCCGCGATCATGCGGGCCAGCTCCCTCTCGGTGTGCCGGCTGCTGTACGAGATGGGCCACGACCCGGTCATGCAGATGACCTGCCGGGACCGGAACCGTCTGGGCATCCAGTCGGACCTGTTGGGCGCTCACCTGCTGGGGATCCGGAACATTCTCTGTCTCACCGGCGACTATCCGACCGTCGGGGATCACAAGGACGCCAAGCCCGTGTATGATCTGGATTCAGTCCAGATCATGCAGTTGGTCCGGGGACTGAACAATGGAAAGGATCTGGCCGGCAACAAGCTGGACGGCTCGACCGACTTTGTGGTCGGCGCGGCCGTGACCCCCGAGGCCGACCCCATCGGTCCGATGCTGGTGAAGTTCGAGACCAAGGTTAACGCCGGAGCCCAGTTTTTCCAGACCCAGGCCATCTTCCATCCGGACCTATTCAACAGCTTCATGCGCGCGGTGCGCAGGTTCAAGGTGAAGGTGCTGGCCGGGATTCTGCTCCTGCGCTCCGCGAAGATGGCCGAGTTTCTGAACGCCAACATTCCAGGCGTCTCGGTGCCGGACGAGATGATCGCCGAGCTGCGGGCCGCCGGTGACCAGCGTGCGCTGGACGTCGGGGTGGAGATTGCCGTGCGCACGATCAAGGCGGTCCGGCCCTACTGCGACGGCGTGCATATCATGGCGATCAAGGCGATCGACCGCCTGCCCGAGATTCTGACGAAGGCGGAACTAGGCTGATGGGTGAGGTGGAGACAACACGATGACAGTGCCGGAGTTTCAGAAGCGGAAATGTGAGCGGAAGAAGATCGTCGTCGTGACGGCGTATGACGCGCTGTTCACCCGGATCGCGGAAGAGGCGGGAATGGAAGCGATCCTGGTCGGCGACTCGCTCGGCGTGGTCGTGCAGGGCAAGAAGGACACGCTCTCCGTCACGATGGAGGACATGCTCTACCACACCCACCTGGTCGCGGGCGCCGCGCAGCGGGCTCTGGTGATCGCCGATATGCCGTTTCTGTCCTATCAGGTCAGCGTGGATGAGGCGGTCCGCAACGCCGGCCGGTTCCTCCAGGTCGGCGCCGCGGCGGTGAAGCTGGAGGGCGGCGCGGCGGTCGTGGATCGGGTGCAGGCGATGACCCGCTTCGGGCTTCCCGTGATGGGCCATCTCGGCATGACGCCCCAGTCCGTACATCGGTACGGCGGCTACAAAGTCCAGGGGAAGGAGCGGGAAAAGGCCGAGGCCTTGCTAGCGGACGCCAGGGCGCTGGAAGCGGCCGGCGCGTTTGCGATCGTGCTGGAAGCGATCCCGGCCACCCTGGCCAAGACGATCACCGAGGCCCTCACGATTCCCACCATCGGGATCGGCGCCGGCCCGCACTGCGACGGCCAAGTGCTGGTGCTGTATGACCTCCTGGGCCTGTTCGACGAGTTTGTCCCGAAGTTCGTGAAACCGTACGCCCACCTGAAAGCGGATGCTCTGCAGGCGCTGAGGCGCTACAAAGAAGAAGTGGAGCTTGGCAAGTTTCCCACCGACTCCGAAAGCTACCACTGAAGAGATTTGGGTGCGGCAGGACCTAACCGCTCCCGCGCCTCCCGGAGCGACCCTTTCGGCCATTGCCTGGCGGAAGCCTTCTGGAATTCCCGCGGCCGCGATCACTACCCGTTGCAACGAATAGCAACGGGTCCCCTTCGCGGTGCCTTGGTCAGTTCCAGCTTTCCTTCCAGGCAACGGCGCGGTGGGTTCCCCGCTCCTACGGCGAAGTCCGCTCTAGGCCCTGCCGCACCCACCGCACTTTTTTTGCTATGGATTTCCCTTTACTCGGATGAAACCTGCCCTGAGCTCGGTGGAGGGGTGTGATCAAGGTGCTGCGACGCCTGAGCGGCCGTCGCAGGAGACGTGGAAGACCTGGCGGTCTTCGAGACGCACCGCGACCAACTGGCGTCCCCAGACGCAGCCGCCGTCCAACGCAAGGAGGTTGCCGCGTACCTGCAACCCCAGGGCGGCCCAATGGCCGCAGATGATTGTGGCGTCAGTGCTGCGGCGGTCGGGGAACTGAAACCAGGGCAGATATCCTTTAGGAGCCTCATCCGGCGTGCCGGTAAAGGCCCAATCGACCTTGCCGTTTTCCGTGCAGACGCGGAGCCGAGTCAGGACCTTCGTGACGACGATCGAGCGCTCCAGCCCGGTCAACTTCTTAGACCATCGGTCGGGCTCATCCTGATAGAGGCTCCGAAGGAAGGCGCGGTATTTGGTTGAGCGCAGGGCCTGCTCTGCCTCTCGCGCGAATGTCTCGGCCTGGCTGACCGTCCACTGGGGCAGAAGGCCGGCGTGCACCAGCAGAAAGTTACCTTCGCGATACATCAATGGCTGGTTCCGCAGCCAGGTTAGCAGCTCATCTCGATCCGGGACGTCGAGCACATCGTGGAAGGTATCCTTGGAACGAGCTTCCCTGCACCCATTCGCCACGGCCAGCAGGTGCAAGTCGTGATTGCCCAGCACCGTGACCGCTGCTCTCCCGAGCCTCTTCAGGAACCGTAATAGGGATGCCCTCCCCAGCTTCTTGACGTACCGTAATATAGAGACCGAATCCGGTCCCCGGTTCACCAGGTCGCCGACAAACCAGAGCCGGTCCCGGGACGGGTCAAAGCGGATCTGATCCAGCAGCCTTTGCAGAGCCGAGAAGCAGCCTTGGACGTCGCCAATCGCGTAGGTAGCCATTGATTAGGAATGGTGAATGGTCAATGTTGAATGGTGAATGTTGAATTGTAAGCGGCGGACACTCCAAATTCAAAATTCAACATTCAAAATTGAAAATTGCCGCGGCGCCGCGAGTGGAAGACGCCTGGATTATACAGCGGGACGAATTGCTCAAAAGGGCTAGTTAGCTGATGCGACGCGGCACTCAGGGGTATTTCGCTTCGATCGTGCTATGAAGACCCCCGCGGGCGGTAAACTCACCGGTGACGCGGGCCCAGACAGGCCGGCAGGCAGCCACCACATCGTGGAGGATGCGGTTGACGGCGTTCTCGTAGAATATGCCGAGGTTCCGGTAGGCGTGGATGTACAGCTTGAGGGACTTCAGCTCCAGACAGGCCTTGTCCGGCATGTAGCGCAGGCGGATGGTCCCGAAGTCCGGCAGACCGGTCTTCGGACAGATGGCGGTGTACTCCGGAATCTCGATCGTGATCTCGTAGCCCTTGTATTGGTTGGGCCAGGTCTCGATCTCCGGCAGCTCCGCCGTGACGCCACTCTTCGCATGGGCCTCCGTGTAGCCGCCGGGCGCGATCGGCCGCTTTCTCTGCTGCTTACTCGTCACGCGTCACCCATCACTCGTCACGCTAGACTTGTTTCATCCAGTCCACCTGCCCGATCTTCTCCAGCTCAAAGAACAACGTGACCCACGGGCACATCATCTCCGGGTAGACCTCGCAGTAGCCTCCCTTACGCACGCCGCCGCAGGGCCCGTGGCTCATGAACTTCGGGCATTCCGCTTTGGCCGAGCCGTCGGGGATGGGGGGGCGATTGTGAACGCCCCCGGCATGGTCCTCTCCCTCATCCTCGCCGGGGATAATGACACGTAGCGGCATGCCCGCTACCTTACACCCGTTC
>Ga0233416_10000335_pt1 | contig 14522 bp, 14 predicted proteins | sample Sediment_Towuti__2_FD_188638 | JGI IMG/M metagenome (GOLD analysis project Ga0233416, IMG submission 188638) | Sediment microbial communities from Lake Towuti, South Sulawesi, Indonesia - Sediment_Towuti_2014_0_MG | ecosystem: Environmental > Aquatic > Freshwater > Lake > Sediment | place... | reverse complement strand
GTACGCCTGGCCGGTGAGGTTCAGGTCGGCCGTGTAGCGGCCGGCGCCTGTGACCTTCTCCTTCCCGTCCGGCCGGATGAACGGCTCGACCTTCTCCAGTTCCTCGACCGTCGCCAACCCTGAACCCTCCTCGCTCGACGGCGCCAATCCAATCACGCACGCGCGCCCTCTGCGTCGACCTGAGCCCAGAAGGCTTCGAACGCCGCGGGATCGCTCGGCAGCGCCAGGACCTCGCGGACGAGCCCGTCCTCGAGCCGAAAGAGCAGCACCTGGTCGAGCTCGAGGGTTCGGCCGTGGCGCGTGCCGCGCGCACGGTAGAGCGCGGCCGCACGATCGTCGCTCGCGAGCACGTCGACGAGCTCGGAAGCGTACGTCCCTCCGGTCTCCTTCGGGAGGCGGCCGAGGAAGCGGAAGATCTCGTCCCGCCCGCGGTACACGCCCGCCATCGCTCCCCGGCCCGGCACCGTCCAGACGGCGTCGTCGGCGAAGAGGTGGCGGAGCGCGAGGCCCTCCTTCCGCGCGAACGCGTCGAAGATCTGCCTGACGACCGCCTCGTTCTCACCCCGTGCCACGAGACTTCTCCCAGCGCTCGATGAGCCCGTCGACGTGGCGCCGCTGCGCGTCCGTGAAGGGGGCGAGGGCGACGACCCTGCGCGCCTCGGCCGGGTCGTCGTTCGCCACCGCCGCCTCGAGGTGCTCCCGGAGGGGCGTGGGCTGGCGGAGCTGGCGCCGGAGCCAGCGCAACAGGCTCACAGTCGCCTGGTCGGTCATCGAGGGCGAGGTTAGACGACCGACGGCGGCCGCCTCCGCCCGCCGTCGCGGTCAGGCGCTGTCGTCCTGCTCGTGCTCTGCGTCGTCTTCGACCGCAGCCTCGTCCTCGGGGGACGGGGGGGCGAGGCCGTAGGCGCTCAGCTTCGAGGACAGGTCCTGCACCCAGTCGCCTTCGACGTCGTCGCCCGGCTCGGTCGTCGAGCGCTCACGCGTGCGCCGATCCGGCGGCTCGGGAGCGCGTGGGCGCGGACGGCTCTCGCGCGCCGGCTCGAGGCCTTCCGAATCCGAGGTGTGGGGCGGGATGCCGAGGTACGCGAGCCCGGCGGACGGGAACTGGAGGCCGGCGGGGCCTGCAGGAGAGGCCGGCTCGGGAGCGGGCTCCCGGGCGGGCGTGTCGTCGAGGTCGGCGACCGGCCGGAGCCTCCGGCTCGGATCGATCACGTACTCGGGCAATGGCCCGAGGTCGGGCTCTTGCTCCGGCTCCGGCTCCGGCTCCGGCGGAGGCGGCGCGGCGCGCTCGGGCGTCAGCGAAGGATCAACGATGAAGTCCGGGAGCGACTCGAACGCGAGCGGCTCCGGGGCGGGGTCCGGCTCGGTCGAACGGGGCGCCTCCTCGGCGGGCGCCTCGAGGGGGGCCGCCTCGGCCACGGGCTCGAGCTCCGGCTCGACCGCCGGCTCGACGACCTCCGGCCAGGCCGGGAGAGGCTCCTCGACCACCTCCTCGATCACCGGAGGCAGGCCGACGGCGGCGGAGAGCTCGGGCTCCGACTCCGGCTTCGGCGGCTCCGGCTCGGGCTCGGGCTCCGGCACGACCTCGGCCGGCCACGGCTCGACGGGCGCGTCGATGCCGCTCACAGGAGCCTCGGGGATCTCGGAGACGACCGACGTGAAGAACACGGGCTCGGGGTCCGGCTCGATCGGGTACGGAGGCTCCACGACCTGCATCTCCGCCTCGGGGTGCGAAGCAGGGAAGACGGGCTCGTCGAACGCCGGGACGAACGCGGCGGCCGTCTCGACCGGAGAGGGAGGCTCGGCGAGGCCCACGGGCTCGAGCGTCGGCTCGACAGGCGCCTGGGGCTCCGGTGCGAGGGTCGGCGGGAGGACGAGCGCAGTCGCCGCGTCCGGCTCGGGCTCGGCGGGAGCCGATTCCCAGAGGGGCCGGCCTTCGACCGGGCGGGCGCGGAGCGCCGAGCGGCTCACCGCGCCGCTCCGCGAGGTCGGCAGCTCGTCGACGAACTCGATCTCTCTTGGAACGTGCTGCTCGGGGAGGGACTCGCCGACGAAGTGGCGCAACTCGGCCTGGAGCTGCGCCGTGCCTTCGACCTTCGGTTCCAGCTCGACGAACGCCCGCACGAACTGGCCGCCTCGCTCGAGGTCGCGAACGCCGATCACTGCGCTCGCCGCAACCGCCGCGTGCTCGCGCAGCACCCGCTCGATCACGGCCGGGCCGATCGGGCCGCCGCGCCCCGTGATCACGTCCTCGGAGCGCCCGACGAACCAGAGCGTGCCCTCTTCGTCCATCCTCGCGCAGTCCCCCGTCACGTACCAGTCGCCGCGGAAGGCGCTCTTCGTCTCCTCCGGCGACTCCCAGTACCCGGTGAACAGCGTGGGAGGCTTTCCGCGCAGCGCGAGGTCGCCCTCGATCCCTGGAGGGAGCTCGTTCCCCTGCTCGTCGATGACCTCGACGTAGTGGCCGGGAAGCGGTCGGCCGAGCGATCCCTCCGGACTGAGCTCGTCCCGGGCCACGATCACGTTCGTCTCCGTCTGCCCGTACCCGTCCAGGATCGTCGTTCCCCAGGCCTCCTCGAACACCCGGACGAGGTCGGGATCGAGGACGTCGCCCGTCGACACGAGGCGCCGCAGCCCGAGCGGGCGGAAGCGGTCGAGATCGCGGATCCCGGCGAGCGTCCGGTAGTCCGCGGGCGTCTGACAGAAGATGGTCGTGCCCAGGCGGTACGCGAGCTCGAGGTGGTCTCTCGGGTCGAGGTCGGATTCCTGCAGGACGACCTCGGCTCCGCAAGCCCACGGTCCGAAGAGGGTGTGCCAGGCGGTGAGCGCGGAGCCTGACTCGGCGACGCACCACACGACGTCACCTGCGCCCGCGCCGAGCCAGTGCCCGGCCTGGAGACGCGTCGCGAACGTCGACGCATGAGTGTGCGCGACCGGCTTCGGGCTCGTCTCCGTCCCGGAGGTCCAGAACAGTAGCGCGACGTCCTGCGCGGCGGTGTCCTCCGTCGGCTCCTCGTCGATCTGCGATCCGCGCTTGGGTACGTGCGACTCCTCCTCCAGGTAGTGGACCTCCGGTGAGAAGGAGAGCTGAGCGATGTCGTCCGCCGACGACGGGTTCGCGACGACGACGGCAGATCCGGTCGTCGCGAGCCGGGCCTCGAGGGCCGCCGGGGTGATCTCGGGTGAGACCGGCACGGCGACGGCGCCGATCTTGAGGCAGCCGAGCACGACGTCGGCGAAGGCGGCGCTTCCGCCGAGGAGCACCGTCACGGTGTCGCCGGGCCCGACCTCATGCTCGCGGAGGAAGCGCGCCCAGCGCGAGCTGCCGCTCGCGAGCGCGGAAAACGTGCGCGGCTCGATGATGCCGTCCCTTCGGATGCACCGGAGCGCCTGCCGCTTCGAGCTGTCCGCCAGCGCCTCGAGGACGTCGCGCGTGAAGTTGAACCGCTCGGGGACCTGCCAGCGGCCCTCGTGCAGCGCGGGAGCGAGCGCCCGGTCGCGGGGGGAGGTCTGGCTCGAGGCGACCGGCGACCGCCCACGGCGGCCGATGCGAAGCCTTTTCACGGCAACACCCATTATCGGTGCGTGTCGGCTGTTATCGGGAGGACCTCAACCCCCCTTTCGAGAGCCCGGCGAGCCGTCCTCCAGCTCACGCGCGAACGGCTCGTCGGCGGGGAGCCGATCGGGGAGCTGGAACCCGCCGGCCTCCTCGAGCGCGGCGATCCGATCCGGGATGGGCGGGTGGGTGTTGAACCAGCCCGAGAGGGCCAGCACTCCGCGCCGCTCGGAGTCGACGCGGTCGGTCGGGCTTTCCACCCACAGGTGCGCGGTGGACGCGTCCGCGTAGCGCACGGTCGTGGCATCGAGCTCGAGCCGGCGGAGGGCGAGGGCCATCGCCTCCGGGTCGTTCAGGATCTCGGCGGCGCCCGCGTCGGCGAGGAACTCGCGCCGCCGCGAGAGGCTCATACGCAGGAGGAAAGCGGCGTAGGGGGCGAGCAGGAAGCCGACGAGCGCCAGGACGGCGACGAGCGCCTCCGCCTTGCGCGAGCGCCCGCCGTAGGCGATCGCGCGGAAGCCGAGGTCGGCGATCAGCGCGATGACGCCTGCGAAGACCACCGCCATCGTCATCAGGTACGTGTCGCGGTTGCGAATGTGGGAGACCTCGTGCGCGAGCACGGCCTCGAGCTCCCGCTTCGGCATCGTCTCGAGGAGTCCGGTCGTGACGCCCACGTAGCTTCGCTCGGGCCGCAGGCCCGCCGCGAACGCGTTCGGCGCCGAGTCCTGAACCAGGCGGACCTCTGGCGTGACCGGGAGCCCGGCCCCGATGGAGACGTTCTCGACGAGCCGGCGCAGCGGACGGAGCTCGGAGGGCGAGACCTCCTGCGCTCCCGTCATCCTCGCGACCATGCTCCGCGAGCGGAGGATGGCGAAGATCGCGTAGACGGCCGCGAACACGAGCGCGGCGGCGCCGAGCGACACGTCGAGCACGAGCCCGACGAGGGCCGCGAGGACGAGGAGCAGGACCACGAAACCGCCGATCACGATCGTGCTCCGGAAGCGGTTCGAGCGGATCTGCTCCTGGAGCGTCACGGCGAGGCTGCGGCGAACGAGACCTGCGGCGGCTCCGTGTCCTCCCCCGCGGAGAAGAACTCGCGCTCACGGAAGCCGAGCGGGCGCGAGAAGAGGAGCCAGGGGAAGCTCTGCACCGTCGTGTTGAAGCGCATCACGGTGGCGTTGTAGTAGCGGCGGGCGGCGGCGACCTTGTCCTCGGTGTCGGTGAGGTCGTCCTGCAGCTGGAGGAAGTTCTCGGACGCCTTCAGGTCGGGGTACGCCTCCGCGACCGCGAAGAGCCGCCCGAGCGCGGACGTCAGCCCCTCGTTCGCCTCCCCGGCCGCGCCGGGAGTCCGTGCCTCCTGGAGCGCCGCGCGGGCGCGAGTCACCTCCTCGAACACGCCCCGTTCGTGGGCCGCGTAGCCGCGCACGGCCTCGACGAGGTTCGGGATGAGGTCGGCTCGGCGCTCGAGCTGGACCTCGATGTTCGCCCAGCCGGTGCTCACCTCGTTGCGGAGACGGACGAGCCGGTTGTAGCCGTACACGAGGACGGCAAGCAGAACCGCGAGGACGCCGAGCAGCACCCAGAGCCAGGTCATCGCGCGGAACCTACTCGACCTCGAGCGCGGCGGCGAGCGCGGCCCGGCCGTCCTCGAGCACGGGCTCTCCGTGGGAGACGAGGACGCGCTCCACGGGGAGCTCGAGCAGCGGGCGGAGCGACTCGGCGAGGTCTGCGTGCGAGCGGCCTTCCGGGAGCCACGACCTGGGGCACATCCGCACGCCGCCTGCGCCGTCGCCGAGCAGGACGTCGCCGGGGACGAGCGTCCGGTGCGCGGGGACCCAGTAGACGACCTCGGCGGCACGCGCCGTGCGAGAGGCCTCGATCCCGCCGGGGAGGGGGTCGTCGGGCGCGAACGGGTCGGTGACGACACCGGCCCGGCGTGCGATCGCGGCCTTCCCACGCGCAGGCGCCCAGACTCGCGCGCGGTAGCGCTCGACCATCTGGGCGGCGCTCCGCGTGTGCCAGAAGACCGTCACGAGGACGTGGACGTCGCCGCCCGCACGCCCGAGGTCGCGATCGAGCGCGCGCCAGAAGCGCTCGGGGTCCTCGGGAGGGACGAGCGGATCGATCAGGACGACCCCGTCGGCCGTCTCGCAGTAGACGGAGCCGACGTCCTCCTTCCACTCCTCGTGGTAGCCGGTCCAGCGCCAGAGCCCGGGTGCGATCTCGGTCACGTCCACGCGATCAGAGTAGAGGTCGTGGCTCAGCAACGAAGCGGCTGCGAAGCAGCCGCCTTTAGGGATCTTCGCGCGATCGGGAATCCGCTTGGCGGATTCCCGGTCTTGCGCAAGCGGTGGCGGCGACCTAGCCCCGTCGGGTGTTCAGGGTCGCCACGAGCCGTTCGAGCACGTCCGGGTCCCACCCGTTCATGAAGTCGGCGTGCCCTCCAAGGCGTCCTGACGCGACGTCCGCTCCGCGGACCGGCGGGAAGAGCACGATGAGGGCGAGCGTCGGGAGCGCGACCGGATGGGATGCGCGGCAGCGGCCGGCGGTCGAGTACGCGACGTGCCGCTTGTGGTCGGCGCTGTCGAGCGTCTTTCCGGTCCAGCAGTTGGGGAACGTGACCTGGAGCTGGAGGAACTCGTCCGCGGTGCACGCCTGCGGTGCGGACGAGCGGGGCGGCGCGCCGATCGGGCCGCAGCTCCACGAGACGATCCCCTTCGGCTGGCGCGTGCGCGCGCTCGCGTCCCCGGCCACCATCTTCAGGCCGGCGGGGAACGTCGTGACCGGGTCGTCGGTGCGCCGGACGTAGTAGACGATCGCAGCGAGCGGGGTCACCGGCTCGCGGCCCGCGTACACCGTGGGCATCCAGTAGCCGGACGCGTCGGCCTGGACGTCGCACGTCGTCTCGCCGCCGGCAAGCGACTCCGGCGTCGAGCTCGCCGAGACGGAGCGGTTGCCCACGAACGTGTGGTTGTGCGAGCGGCCGGGCGCTCCCGGGAAGACGATCGGGTCGTCGTTCGAGCGGTGACTGAACCCGCACGTGACGACGAAGTAGGCGCCGTTCGGGAAGCGGCCGCTCTGGGCGAGCCGTACGGAGGCGTCGGGCGCGGCCGAGCCGCTCGGCGCCAGGAGGAACGAGGCGGCGAGGACGAGCAGCCCCGCGCTCGCGAGGAACGCAGCCCCGGCCGGCCGGAGCCGCGTGCCGGGACCACCTCGTCGGGGAGAGGAGCCCTCCCGCGGCCTCCCCGCGGACGACCGGCGTGGCCTCGTCACCTCACCACCGTCCGCGAACCTAGCGCGACTGTGTGAGAGATGTGTGAGAGCGCCCTGGGTGTGCAACACCGCTCGAGGGCTGTGAGGAGTTGCCCCTTCGGTGTCCGACACGGGGATCCAGTCACCGGCGGAGGAGCGCGAACGCGATCTGGCGACCGTGCGTGCGCGAGAGCCGGATCCAGAGGGCCGCGAGCGCCTCGAGCTCCCGGGCCGCGACGAGCGGGCCGGCGTCGATCGCGTCGAAGCCGAGCTCGGCCGCAAGGGCGAGCACGGCGTCCTTTGCGCCGGCGTCGTCCGCGGCGACGAGCATGGCCGGCCGTCCTTCCGGGTACGCGGGATCGGCCATGTTCTCCCATCCGGTCGTGTTGAAGGCCTTGACGACGCGCGCGCCCGGGGCCCACGTTGCGATGCGCTCGGCGCCCGAGACCTCGCCGGCCGCGCCGAGCGGGTTCGTCGCGTCGACGACCACGACGCCCGAGAGCTCGAGCCCGCCGACGACGTCCTCGACCGCCGCCCAGGGAAGCGAGAGGACCACCACGTCGGCTCCGCGCACGGCCTCCGCCGGGAAGGCCGCCGAGGGGAGGCCTGCCTGCCTCGGACCGGCGGGGTCGCGAACGCCGTACACGACGTCGTGGCCTCCGGCGGCCCACCGCTGGCCCAGGGTCGTCCCGACCCGCCCCGCGCCGACGATCGCGATCTTCATCGTTCCTCCTCCGAGTCAGGGGACTGGCGCCAGCCGGACTAGCATGACCGGATGAGCGTGCCGGCGCACTCCCAGGGTCGCGTCAGGGCGTTCGTCGTCTGGGTGCTGAGCCTCGGCGCCGACCCCGCGGACAGCCCGGACGAGCGCGCGCAGAAGGCGCTGCTCGTGGGCGTGTGCGTCGGTGTGCTGCCCGCCGGGATCGTCTGGGGCGCGCTCTACTGGGCGTTCGGGGAGTACGTCGCGGCGCTCTTCCCCTGGGGCTACGCGGTCCTGTCGGCGCTGTTCCTCGCCGTGTTCGGGCGGACCCGGAGCTTCGCGTTCCTGCGCGGCGCCGAGCTGACCATGATCCTCGTGACGCCCGCGTGCTCACGGTCGCGCTGGGCGGTCTCGTCCCCTCGAGCGGCGTCATCCTCTGGTCGTTCCTGGCTCCGCTCGGCGCTGCCGTGTTCGACCGGCCGAGGCAGGCGTGGAAGTGGTTCGGCGCCTTCGGCGCCCTGCTCGTGGTGACGATCCCCCTGTCCGAGCTCGTGCGCCCGGACGGAGCCGAGCTGCCGACCGGGGCGGTGCTCGCGTTCGCGGCGCTCAACATCGGGGCCGTGTGTCTCGTGACGTTCGCCGTGGTCGTGGCCTTCGCCCGCCAGCGCGAGCTGGCGCGGCACCGCGTGGAGAGCTTGCTGCTCGACATCCTTCCCGAGGAGATCGCCCAGCGGCTGCAGATCGAGCCGCAGACGATCGCCGATCACTTCGACGAGGCGAGCGTCCTCTTCGCGGACGTCGTCGACTTCACGCCGCTCTCGAGCCGCCTCCACGCCAAGGAGGTCGTCGAGCTCCTCGACCGCCTCTTCGGCTCCTTCGACGAGCTGGCCGACCGCTACGGCGTCGAGAAGATCAAGACCATCGGCGACTGCTACATGGTCGCCGCCGGGGTGCCCCGGCCACGGCCGGACCACGCGCTCGCGCTCGTGCGCATGGCCCTCGAGATGCACGACTGCGCCGCCGAGTGCCTCACCGGGGACGGGGGCCGGAACCTGCAGCTGCGGATCGGGATCAGCTCCGGGCCGCTCGTTGCAGGCGTCATCGGCCGGAAGCGTTTCCTCTACGACCTCTGGGGGGACACCGTGAACATGGCGAGCCGGATGGAGTCGCACGGGATTCCGGGCGCGATCCAGATCACGCGCCCGACGTGGGAGCTCGTGCGCGACGACTTCGTGACCGAGCCACAGGGGCTCGTCGAGGTCAAGGGCAAGGGCGAGGTCGAGACCTGGCGTCTCGTCGGCCCCCGCCTCTGACGGCGTGGCGCAACGAGTACCCTGGCGTCCGATGGCGGAGCTCGCGCAGACGAAGTGCGTCGCGTGCCGGAGCGACGCGCCGAGGGTGACCGACGAGGAGATGGCGGAGTACCGGCCGCAGGTCCCGGACTGGCAGGTCGTGGACGTGGACGGCATCGCGCGCCTGACCCGCGTCTTCCCCTTCGCCGACTTCGCGCAGGCGCTCGACTTCACGCGGAAGGTCGGCGAGCTGGCGGAGGAGGAGGGGCATCACCCGGCCCTCCTCATCGAGTGGGGGAGGACGACGGTCACCTGGTGGACGCACAAGATCAAGGGTCTCCACCGGAACGACTTCGTCATGGCCGCGAAGACGGACCTGCTCTACGGGGAGACCCCCTAGCGCGCAGACGGGAATCTGCCGAACAGATTCCCGTCGCGCGAAGATCCCTGAAGCAGCGGCCGCGGAGCGGCCGCTGGTACGCCTAAGTCGGCGGCAGCCCTTAACGGCGCACGCCGGCGGTGATCGCGAGCGCGGCGACCGCCGCGAAGAGCGCACCGACGAGGAGCAGGCCGATCCCGATCCAGAGCAGCGGGTCGAGCTCCGCGCCGATCGAGAGCTCGGCGGCCACGCCACGCGACCCGTCCTCGTTCATGAGCACCGCCCGCCAGTCGCCGTCCTCGGGCTCCCACTCGAGCGTCTGCTCGCCGGCCCCGCTCGCGGACGCGACCCAGAACGCCTGCTCGCCCGGTGGAGACGCCGGCGCCCCGCCGCTCCGCTCGGTGTAGCGCGGTCTGTGCTCGAAGTTCCGGACGACCGAGTGCTCGACCCCGGCGAGGTACCCGTCGACGTCCGCCGCGGGGCCGATGCCGACGAACACGGGGCGCTCGCTCTCGCTCCGGATCCGGACCGTCCCCAGGAACGTGTCCAGCGCCCACTCCGCGCCGCCCGTGTCCAGGTCGGCCCGCTCGGAGGCGATGGCGTACGTCGCCGTCGCGAAGTCCTCGCTCGGGGACATGAGGAAGCCGTCGTCGTCGCGCTGCGTCCGGTCGATCGCCGTCGCAGCGCAACCTCCCGCGAGGAGGGCGAGCGAGATGAGGGCGGCGATGCTCCCGACCGCGACGAGGATGACGCGACCCGCCCGGCCGCGGCGACGTGGGGGCACGGCGGCCTCCGGCGCGACGGCCGCCTCCTCCTCCGGCGCCGGCTCGACGGCGGCCTCGCTGCCGCCCTGGTCGAGGCGGAACGGCGGGTAGGAGTCCGTCATGAGCCCGGCGTAGGCGACGACGCGCGCGACCCAGCGATTCAGGCCGAGCACGAAGTCGAAGATCCCCCGCGGGTAGCGCGTCGTGAAGAGCAGCGCGACGCCTGCGAAGAGGACGAGCAGCGAGATCAGCCCCGGCGCGCCCCACCCCCGACCGTGCCACGCCGCATAGCCGCCGCCGAGGAGGACCGCGAGCACGAGGTACTGGGGGATCGCGAGCAGCCACCACTTCACGAGCACGAGCCCGCGCGAGAGCTCGCCCGGAAACGCGATGTCGAGCGTCGCCGGATAGTCGGGCTCCTCGTCGAGCGAGAACGGGGGGTAGCGGTCGGTGCCGAGCGCCGCGTAGGAGTAGAAGCCCACCCGCCACGTCCAGCGCAGCACGCCGACGTTGAAGTCGAAGATCCCGCGCGGGTAGCGGCCCGTGAAGAGGATCGCGAAGAACGCGACGATCGTGAGCACGAAGAACGCCGCCCACAGGAAGAAGAGGACGATGTAGTGCGGGATCGCGAGCAGCCACTTCACGAGCCAGAGCCAGCGGGAGAGCTCGGGGTCGAGCCGGCCCTCGATGCGAACGGGGCTCGGAGCCGGGGCGCTCATCGGCGCACGTCCTCGAGCCCGAGCCGCGCCGCCTCGACGAAGGCGTCGATCTCGTCGGAGCTCATCGGCGTCGAGAGGCAGCCCATCCCGCGGCGCGTCCACAGGATCCCGTGCCCGAGCATGGCGAGATGGAGCTCGGCGAGCAGCGCCAGGTCGGATGCCAGGACGTCCGCGTGGGTCCGTACCGGGCCCTCGGTGAGGTGGACGTTGAACAGCGAGCCGGCCCGCGTGACGCAGGCGTCGAGGCCCGCGCCGGCGAAGAGCTCGTCGAGCTTCGCGTGCAGCTCCGCCGCGAGCTCGCCCAGCCGCTCGTAGACCGCCGGAGTCAGCCCGTCCAGCGCCGCGAGGCCGGCGGCCATCGAGAGGGGGTTCGCGTTGAACGTGCCGCCGTGCTGGAGACGCCGCGGCGAGCGCGGGTCGAAGAGCTCCATGACGTCGGCGCGCCCGCCGAACGCGCCGATCGGGAGCCCTCCGCCGATGATCTTGCCGAGGGCCGTCAGGTCCGGCCGGACGCCGTACTCGCCCTGCGCACCGTGGTAGCCGACCCGGAAGGAGATGACCTCGTCGAAGACGAGGAGCGCGCCCGCGTCTTTCGTCAGCTCGCGCAGGAAGGCGAGGAACTCCGGCTCCGCGGGGATCACGCCGCCCGCGCCCAGCACCGGCTCCACGATCACGGCCGCCAGGTCGTGCAGGCGGGGCTCGATGGCCGCCCGCGTCGCCTCGACGTCGTTGTACGGGGCGACCACGATCGTGGCGGCGGCGCCGTCGGGAACACCGGCCGCTCCTGGCGACACGGCTGCGTCCGCCGGGATCGCGACCGCGTAGTCGTGCGTCCCGTGGTAGGCGCCGGCGAACGTCGCGATCGTCTCGCGCCCCGTGAACGCACGGGCCGCGCGCAGGGCCTGCATCGTCGCCTCGGTGCCGGAGTTCGCGAAGCGGAGGAGCTCCACGCTCGGCAAGCGCTCCTCGATCCGCTCCGCGAGCTCCACCTCGAGCTCGCTCGGGCCGGCCGCGCTCATGAGCTGCGCGGCCTGCCGCTGCACGGCACCGACCACGCGGGGATCGCAATGCCCGTGGATCAGCGAGGTGTAGTTGGAGATGAAGTCGACGCGCTCGACGCCGTCCGCGTCGGTCACGCGGCACCCCTCGCCGCTGACGAGGTAGACGGGGTACGGCTCGTGGAAGATCGTCGTGCGGGTGTTGCCGCCTGGGAGCGAGCGGGTGGCCCGCTCCCAGAGCGCCCTCGATGCGGCGCTCCGGTCCTCGTAGCGCGCTTTCGTCGTCTCGCGGGCCTCGATCGCCATCGGCCTGCATTCTTCCCGTTTCGCGGCGGCTTCGCCTCGCTTGCGGTTCACGGGCCCCGTGCCGCTGACCTCGTCAGGCTGCGCTGCCGGGAGACGTCTCGACCTGCACGTCGCGAAGCGGGCGGCGGACCGAGGCCGGGTCGATGCCGGCACGCAGGCATGCTGCCACGCCGGCGGCCTCCCAGTAGTTGTCCACGACGTGCAGCTGTCCGTGCGCCCAGGGGAGCCCGCGGAGGTCGTTCTCCAGCACGTTCTCGTTCTCGCGGACGGCGATCACGGGAATGCCCTGCTCGAGCGCGGCGAGCGTTGGCAGGCCGACGGCGCCGTCGGGGACGACGAGGCACGACACCTGCTCGACGGTGAGCAGCCCGCGGCCCGGCTCGCGGGTCGCGACGAGCCGGGGGCTTCGCTGCAGCCCCTTCAGGACGGAGACGAAGAACGTGATCGAGATGACCTCCGCCGCCATGCGGGGGTCGACCACGCCCCACTCCATGCCGGCGACGTCCCGGGACTCGAGCATCGGCGAGTGCGCGGTCGGGACGTCGTACAGCGCGGAGACGGCGTGGGTGAGGATCGCCTCGACGCCTCCCCACGGGTTGAGCACCTCGCCGCGGCTTCCGTAGTAGTCGATCCGCGTCCGAGGATCAACGCGGATCTGCGTCGAGAGCGCGACCGCGTCGTACTCGTGCCGATGGCGGTCGAGCACTCCGAAGAGCCGCTCGAGCCCGCCCACGTGGCCGGTGGCCCGGCCGGACGAGGCGTAAACCGACTCGACCGGGAGTGGTGGATCGAGGAGGACGACGCGGGAGCACGTGAGCGCGAAGGACGAGCGTGCAGCGTTCACCGCGTTGAGCAGCTGATCCGTGTAGAGCGAGTCCGGATGGGCGTCGGCGACGACGAGAACGCGATTGGCACGGACGGGGGCGAGGCCGACGGTGCCCAGCAGCAGCCTGGCGAGCACGCTTCCCTCGACGTAGAGCGCGTTCGCAGGGAGCTCGTTCACGTCGGAGGCGTTGACGACGTTCGGGTGCGTGACGAGCGTGTCGGAGACCGACGCGAGCAGCTGGGCGGCGGGAGTGGCGTCGCCCGCGTGGCCCCCGATCGACGCGCCGATCCCGGTCGGAACGACGAAGACCGTCGTGAACGAGGACTCGTCTCGGGCCTTCCGGAGCCGGAGATCGAAGATCGACGGGATGCGCCTCATACGGTCCTCCTGCAGGCCCGCGACCACGCCGAGCTCGCAGCGATATCCGCTCTCGCTCAGTCCTGCGACGGCGAGGCGGATCGGGAGCAGGTTCGTGTCCAGGCGCGCGAGGACCGCACGGCCGAGATGCGCCAGGAGGCTTCGATGGCCGGCGATCGCGGGCAGATCGAGCTCGACCTCGAAGGCCTCGACGGGCGACTCACGAACGCTCGTCTCGGCCGGAGCCGCTCTCAACTCTGTCATGCGGCGATGGTGTGCCGCGGGCCCGCTCGGGCCATCGGGGACGAGACTGACGGCGGCGCGGCGAACTACGGAGAAGGCGCGGGGCCGCCCCGGCCGGTCCGGAGCTCGGCGAACCAGCGCGCCCGGACCGCGTCCTCCCGCTCGGTCTCGTCGAGCTCGAGCGCGAGCCTGGCGAGGGCCTCCTCGTGCGCGGGGATCCAGCGGCGCTCGAGCGCCCGGAGGCGGCGGGTGGTGGCCGCGAGCTCGGCGTCCACGCGCTCGAGGGCGGAGCGGGCGGCGGCGAAGTCCGCCCCCGCTTCGAGTGCGCGGCCGTAGGCAGCGGCGGCGGCGGGCAGCGCCGCGCTGCCTCCCGGCGCGACGAGGTCGGGAGTGGGAGGCAGCCGGACCTCCGCGGCCGACGGATACGCGACCCCGAGCGACCGTCGCCAGGCCAGGTGCGCCTCCGCCGGCTCGGGGACGTGGAAGACCGCAAGCTCGAAGGAGCGCTGCCCGGAGATGAGGAGCGCTCTCAGGAGCCAGGTCTCCGCCTCGCGGACCGCATGCTCCCAGGTCGCGCGGGCCTCGTCCACGATCGCCGCGAGGCGGGCGCGCTCGCGGAGCAGGCCGTGCCGCTTGTCCTCCAGCACCTCGGCTCCCCGGCGCGCGACCGCGAGCCGGTGGACGAGCCAGGGCCTTCCCGCCCTACCCGGCGGTGTCCGCAGGCGCATCGTCGTTTCCCGGTACGGGTTGGTAGTACGCGTCGAGCGACGCCTTGGAGACCGTCGAGAGCTCGCGCCTCGGCAGCGTCGAGGCGACCCGCCAGGCGCGCTCGAGGGTGTCGTCGAGGGTGTGCGCCTCCGCTCGTCCCTGCGAGAGGAAGTCGCGCCGGAAGGCCTCGGCGAAGTCGAGGTAGCGGCGCTCGCTCGGGGCGAGCGTGTCGGCGCCCACGACGTCGGCGAGGTCGGCCACCTGCCTGGCCCGGGCGGCGATCGCGTAGAGCTGGGCGGCGATCTCGAGGTGGTCGTCCCGTGTCCTTCCGGGCCCCGCGCCGAGCCGCATGAGGCGCGAGAGCGAGGCGAGCGCGTCGAAGGGCGGGTAGACGCCCTTCGCGTAGAGCTCCTGGTCGAGCA
>Ga0233416_10000334_pt1 | contig 14531 bp, 14 predicted proteins | sample Sediment_Towuti__2_FD_188638 | JGI IMG/M metagenome (GOLD analysis project Ga0233416, IMG submission 188638) | Sediment microbial communities from Lake Towuti, South Sulawesi, Indonesia - Sediment_Towuti_2014_0_MG | ecosystem: Environmental > Aquatic > Freshwater > Lake > Sediment | place... | reverse complement strand
AAGCGCTGATCATCACTGCAAACCATGGGGGCTCGCGATCGGGATTCTACATTCCGCCCCTCAGAACGGGCTTGAGAAATCTTAAGTCGAACTTCATAATTCTCATTCGTGTGACACGTCAAGCAGGTACTCGAACGAGAGATCAGGAAAGCCGTGCGGCGGTTCCCTCGCGTTGGTGGAGTGCAAAGCGATGCGCACCGTGACGCCCTCGATGGCGACGCCCCTCCAGCGGCTGGCTGGAGCCCTCGAGTGAAAGCGTCCGAAGGGCACGGCCGTGGACCTCTTCCTCGTGCACGAGCGGCCGAACGTGGAGAACCGGACGCAGGCCGTGGCTCCGGGAGTCCTGGCGATGACCTGGCAGCATTTTCTCCAAACACTGTGATCACTGAAAGCCTGCGCTTGCGACTTGGAGGGGAGGACAGCCGACATGAATGGGGTGCGGAGAAAAGCCTCGGGGTTTAGCGCTCCAGCCGTAAGGCGAACGCAGACCCGTCAGTCGTCAACAACCTCGCCGTGCGGATGGGAATCCAGGCCGCGTGCCGAGCGGCTCGGGTCGCGCATCTCACAGTCAGAGGAGCATCAGGCATGAGTGATACCACCATCGTATTCTTGTTCATACCGGGCCTGTTTCTCACCATGCTGGCACTCCTCGAGGTGGGCCGCCGGATCGGGATGCGACGCATACCCGAAGAAACGGAACGTGAACGCGTCGGCCTGATCACGGTGGAAACCGCGATCTACGGACTCCTGGGACTGGTCATGGCCTTTACGTTTGCCGGAGCCGCCTCACGGTTCGAGATGAGACGGACCCTGATTGTCCAGGAGGCCAACGCGATCGGCACCGCCTACCTCCGTCTCGAGCTTCTGCCGGCCGCCGCGCAACCGGCGTTGCGGGAGAAATTCCGGCGCTATACGGAGGCACGGCTGACCGCCTACCGCGCCCTGCCGGATCTCGCCGCGTACGAGGCACAGCTGGCCGCGGCCACCACATTGCAACAGGAAATCTGGAGCGGCGCGGTCTCGGCCGTGCGGGAGGCTCCACCACAGACGTCCCTGCTGCTCCTGCCGGCACTCAATGAGATGATCGACATCACCACCAGCCGGGCCGTGTCGCTAAGGACCCACACCCCTTCGGTCATTTTGGGCGCGCTGGCCCTGCTCGCGCTGTTCTGTGCCGTCCTGGCCGGATACGGCCTGGCGGGCGGAAAGACGGTCAGCATGGCTCTCCATATGGTCGGGTTCGCCCTCATGTTGACGGCGACGATCTATGTCATCCTCGACCTTGATCATCCGCGGGTCGGGTTGATCCGCGCGGAATTTGCCGATCAGGCCCTGATCGACGTGCTGGCCGGGATGAAATAAGTAGGGGGGGCACCAGGCGGCGTGTGCCGCAGTTGGGTACCCATGTACATGACGGTCCTGCGTCGTGAAAAGGAGCCCTTGAGGTCCGTGCACTCATGTTACTCTTCGCTCAAAGAGCCGCTTGTGGGATTCCAGCGAGTATGTCGCCAGATCGCGCCGGTCGCACTGATCGGGGTGCTCGTGTCAGGGCAAGACTTCGCGGCGGCTGCGGCAGCGACCCCCGAGGAGAAGGCAGCCACCCAATCAGAGGAGCAGCGGCCGGAGGGCAAGCGCCGCCCGGTGCGGGAGCTGTTGTACGGTGCCACGCCCGAGGAGCAGGCGCGGCTCACCGAAGAACGCAAACGCATCTCGGCGGCCGCCGCGGCTTTCGGCACGGACCCCACCGCGATCGTGGGGTACTATGAGCTTACCTATGGCCACACCGCATTTACCAATAACCTACGCACCGACAGGGCGAGCGCCGAGGTCCGGCTGCCCATCACACCCAACTGGCTCTTACGGGTGACCCTACCCTATGTGTGGGCCGATCTGGACCGGCCGGGTGGTTTCACGACCGACGGCATGAGCGACACGGTGGTCCGAACGGGCGGCCGGCTTTATGCCAGCCCCAACGTGGCCCTGTTCATCGGGGTTGACGCCTCGTTCCCGACGGCCGCGAAGAAGCAACTGGGCACAGGCAAGTATACTGTTGGTCCGGGAGGCGGGGTAGCGGTCCCCATGCCCAGGCTGCGCTCGTTGTTCTTTACAATAGTCCAGAACTTCAACTCTGTCGGGGGTGATCCCAGCCGTGCCAACCTCAACTTCATGCAGGTCCAGTCGGCGGTCAACACCATCTGGTCGGAGCACTGGTGGAGCTTGGCGTCGATGACCTGGGACATTGATTGGAACAATAACCGCAAGACCACGATGAACCTGCTGGGCGAGATCGGCCACCGGTTTGATGACCATTGGAACCTCTTCGCGGGGGGCGGCGCGGGAGTAGTAGGGAAGGATACGTTCTTGGGTCTCGACTGGACGGTGCAAGCCGGGGTGCGTTGGGTGTTCAAGACGCCGCTCTTTCCTGAACGCCTTCTTGAGGAGTTCCCAATGCGAAGACAATGATACCGAGCTTGGCTGTGGGGCATGTCCCGATCAGCGAGGCGACGGAAACAAGGGGACGGAAGCTGCTCAGGTCCGCCGATCCGAAGCACCGCTGTGAGGTGGATGAGAAAACGGATGAGAAAACAGGACATTCTACTTTTTATAGCTACCCTTCCTCGAGTGCAACGATTTAGGCCAGTAACGCCTATAAATTAGCCACTTGCGGATGAGTTAGTTCACTATGCCAAAAAAAGTAGAATGTCCCCTTTTTTGTCGAGAGGAGGAGGTTCCATGGCCATGACCACCATCCAACGCGATCTGACCCGCACGACCCTCGCGGTGTTCTTCATCGTATTGCTCATCGCCGCCTCGTTTTGGATCTTGCAGCCGTTCCTGCCCGCGGTCATCTGGGCGACCATGATCGCCGTCGCCACCTGGCCGCTCATGCTGCGCGTGCAGGCCACGCTGTGGGGGCGCCGCTGGCTCGCCGTCACGGTGATGACCGTTGCGCTGCTGCTCGTCTTCGTCGTGCCCTTTTCGCTGGCGATCGGCACCATCGTCGTGAATGCGGATGAGATCGTCGGCTGGGCGCAGAAGCTGCGCGCTTTCACACTGCCGGCGCCCCCAGACTGGGTGCAGACGGTGCCGATGATCGGCCGGAGAGCTGCGGCGGTTTGGCAGGAACTTGCGGCCTCCGGTCCGGAAGAGCTTGGACGGAAGATCGCGCCCTATGCGCAGGACCTGGCCCGTTGGTTTCTGTCGGAGGTCGGTGGCTTCGGTCTGATGACCGTTCAGTTTCTGCTGACCGTGATCATCACCGCGATCCTCTTCGCCACGGGCGACACCACCGCCGCCGGCGTCCGCCGCTTCGGGCGGCGGCTCGCCGGGACGCAGGGGGAGAACGCCATCCGTCTCGCCGGGCAGGCGATTCGTGGCGTCGCGCTCGGCGTGGTCGTCGTCGCCATCGGGCAGGCTGTCCTCGGTGGTGTCGGCCTCGCGGTCGCGGGCGTGCCGTTCGTGGCGATCCTCACTGCGATCATGTTCCTGCTCTGTGTGATACAGCTAGGACCCTGGCCTGTGCTCCTGTGCGGGGTCGCCTGGCTCGCTTGGAAAGGCTCCTACGGCTGGGCGATCGCATTGGGCATCTGGACAATCGTGGTCGGAACGCTGGACAACGTGGTGCGGCCGATCCTCATCACGAAGGGCGCGCAACTCCCGTTGCTGCTCATCTTTGCCGGCGTGGTCGGCGGACTGATCGCCTTCGGCCTCGTCGGCATCTTCGTGGGCCCGATGGTGCTCGGAGTGGCCTACACGCTGCTCGTGGCGTGGGTCCGTCAGGAGCCGGCCGAGGGAAAGTAGCCCGGCGGAGACGGGTCTGATATCAAGCCGATCACCCTCGACCCCCGGATGAAAGAGTCGACGTCCGCGTGGATGAGGCCGCCCGCGTGGCGGGGTACGACAGGCCGAGCCATCACGCAGGCCTCGCACGAGCCGCACGGTGACGCCTACACAAAGTCACAAGATCCCATCAGGAGGGGCATGTCGCCAAGGCGAAGACCTGTATTCAAGTGCCGCCGTGTGTTAGGATTTTGACTCGCGCGGCGGAGCCGCCAGGAAAAAAGGAGAGTGGCCATGGCTGCCAAACGGGCTGGTCGTGCTGAGACCGATCAAGTGATTGAAGCGTACAAGCGTCACATCGACCGGTCCCTGCTTAGAGAGAATCTCCGATTGACCGTCGAGCAGCGTTTCAAGAACCTCCAGCGGTTACAGCTCTTTGCCAGTGAGCTACGGAAATCTCTACGACGCGGTGGCTGATGACTGATTTCGAGTCGCTGATTCGTCTCCTGGCAGGCAGCGGAGTCGAATTCATACTCGTGGGCGGGGCCGCCGCGACCGCTCACGGATCAGCGCGGCTCACGCAGGACCTCGACATCCTCTACCGGCGTTCTCCCGAGAACATGGTCCGACTCGCTGCGTGTCTTGCCACCCACCACCCGTACCTACGTGATGCTCCAACCGGTCTTCCGTTTCGCCTGGACGCAGAGACGATTCAGCGGGGACTCAATTTTACGCTCATGACAGACCTGGGCGCTCTGGATCTCTTCGGTGAAATCACCGGCGGCGGCCGGTATGAGGATTTGCTGAATGACACGATCCAGCTTGAGTTGTTCGGCGTCACGTGCCGCTGTCTCGGGCTCAACCGGCTGATAGAGGTCAAACGGGCAGCGGGCCGGCCGCGAGATTTAGAGGCCATCGCCGAGCTGGAAGCGTTGCGCGAAGAGCGCGAGAGGACGTCGCGATGAGCCGAATCCCCGCCTTTTCCATCATAATAAGTACGCCGGTCTTCCTGCTGGGCCTCCTCGCGCTGGCCGGCTGCCTGGAGATGCTGTCCATTGACTACCAGCCGGCCAATCCGTTCAAGGGCCAGGGGCTGGTCCAGGTGGAGGAGTTCGAGTACGCGCCGATGCAACAGCAACGGCTGCGGCCTCGACAGGTGGAAACAGACCCCAAGTCTCCGGGCGCGCTGTTGCTGTCCGAGCCGGTGGGCACCTTCTTCACGGAGGCGGTTCGCCGCGAACTGGCGCACTCCGGATATCAGGTCGGCGAGGAACCGGAGCGCGTGCTGAGCGGCGTGATTGAGCGGTTTTATTTTGATTGGGGCCGCACGGACGAACAGACCATGGAGGTCCGGGTGGCAGCAGTGCTGCGGTCGCGCGGAACGACGGTCTTTTCCCACACGTGCCGGTCCGTGAGCAGCCGGACCAGAGCGCCTCTGAACGATGTCGTGCTGATCACCGCCGCGGTCCGGCAGTGCATCTCTCAACTCCTCGAGGCCGCGCAGGCCGCTCACGTGCTCTGATCCGCCGGTTCATGATCGCGTGCTCCCTCTGCGGACCCGAGAAGGTTGAAGTCGCCGGATGCTGTGGCCGGGAGCGGGTTCCGGGTCTTGCCCCGTCTGACCGGATGGCTCATAATACGCCGCCCGATGCGGCCGAACGGTCGATCCCGAGCGACTCGCCCTTTGCAGAGCGGCACTCACGAACCCGAAAGGTCATCGCGATGAGACCGAATGTCGGTCCGAGAGGAAGTCATCAGCCGGGGGTTGTTCTTCAGCTTCTCGTCTTCCTTTCCGGCCTCCTGATGACGTCCTGTATCGTCACCTACCGGGATTTTCCGCCGGGGGATGGGATGGCTCACCTCTCGAAAAAGGACCTGCCTATCTATTATCATGTCGATCCGCTGGATCTCCACGCGAAGGCGCTGTTGAACGCGGGGCCCGGCTTTGATTTTCCCTACCCCTCCCGTGAGAGCTTCGAGGAGCTGCAGCGGGCATTCGCCGACACCCACATCTTCTCCGAAGCGATTCCAGCCTCGTCGCCACCCGCGAAGGGGATCTATTGCTCCGTGGATGTCACCCACACACCGCAGTCAGAGCTTGCCGGCGGCTTTGCCTTTGCCTCCATCAGCCTGCTGGGCATCACCCCGGCCTACAGCGCGAGCTCCGTGGATACCCTTCAGTTCGAGCTCTATGTGAATAAGGAGCGGAAGAAAGTGTACGAATATCGGGTGACCAAGGTGAAGGGCACCTGGATCGTCCTGCTGCCCTTTGCCTGGATCAACCTCTTCACCCCGAGTCGAACTGAGGCCTTTCGGGCCGCGGCGCACCAGTTTTTTCTCGACGCCGAGCGGGACGGCTATTTCAAGAAGGGGTAAGAGCGGCCCCGTGCTGTGCGCATGAATCGCATTTAGATCTGAGGCCGGTAGGCACGATGAGCCGTACAAACCTGTTTCTGCTCGCTTTCCTGCTGCTTTCGCTTGCGGCGCAGGGGTGCGTGTCGTATCCGGTGCATACCGCGAAGCGCTTGGCCGACCGACCCCCATGCGTGACGCCGACGTCAGACCGAGGCGTGATCGTCTCCCTGGCGGTCTCGGGTGGAGGCAGCCGGGCGGCTCTCTTCGCGTCGGGCGCGTTTGAGGCCCTGGCCCGCCTCCGGGTCGGTCCAGAGCAGCGGTCCCTGCTCGAGCAGGTGACATATATTTCCAGCGTCTCCGGTGGCAGCCTGGCCTCCGCCTATTACGTGCTGAAAAAGCCGACCCACGAGGTCCCGGTCTTGACCCAGGATGGCGCGATGAGCGAGCCCTATGTGCAGTTTTTCAAAGAATTCAAGGAGGCGATGGCCCGGGACTACGAAGGGCCGCTGCTGCGGCGGCAGATATTCCGCCTTCGCTGGTTCAATCCGGCCTGGACGGCCTTCTCACTGTCCGAGATCCTTGATGAACACTATGTCGGCAGCGCGAAGGTTTCCGATCTGGCACGCCGCCAGGCCCTCGGCGACAGCCCGCACCTCCTCGTCAATACCACCCTGTACAACGACGGGCGCCGATTCGTGATCAGCACGCTCGACCGAGAGGCGTTACGGTATGAGTTCATCGAGGACTTGCAACGACGTTCCAAACCCGCACGGCTCAGCGCGGAGGACGAGGCGAACCTGAAACCTCGATGGGAAGCCCTGCAGTCGCAGACAGCCCAAGACCTCAAGATGAACGTCTGCGACGTCAGCGTGGCCGACGCGGTGGCCGGCTCCATGTCATTTCCACCCGTGATTGGCCCGATCACCTTCGGCGTGGAAGGCGACGACCGGTACTGGCACGCCGGCGACGGCGGACTGGCCGACAATTCGGGCTCCGAATCGCTGGTGATGGTGCTCTTGAAGAAAATACAGGAGGGCAAGGCGCGTCGAGCCCTGGTGATCTCCTTCGACAGCTCCTTCCCCTTCTCGGTGGGGGGTGAGGCTCTGAACAGCCGACACGAAGGCTTCAGTCTCTTCAGCTACGACTTCTCGCGGATTCCGAGCATCATGGAAGAACGCTCGCTGGCCTATCGAGCCCTCTTTTTCCGGATTTCGCAGCGAGAGGCCCTCTTGCCGGACTCCCGCACCCTCGACGTGATCGTCCTCCGGCATACGGATGCCCAATGGAAGGAGGATCTGAGCGACCTGCCGGAATCCTGCCAGCAGGACCATCGCGACTGGAAGTCTCCTCGTGACGTGGCCCGGCATCTGGCGGGAATCGTCACGCGGCTCTTCATCGAATCCACCTGCGATCGCGATCTCGTCCTGCTGTCCGCCGCCAAGGTAACCGCCCAGAGTGAACTGAAGATCCGGGCGTTCCTGGAGCGATGAGACAGAGACGGGCACGCAGTGCGTGATCCAGAGGCAGGCCACCGAGGGCGCTTGCTTCATCTTGCCAGTCGAAGTAGAATGCGGCCGCTTCGGGTCCACGGCTCAGAGATGGGGAATGCGTGATGATACGGCGACGACAAAGCACACGGTGGACAGACTGTTCAACAGAAGGAGGTACGGCAATGGCTCGGTTCACGGTAATGGCGTTTCTGATCTTTGCGGTGGCGACGGTGACCGGCTGCGCGGAAACCCGGCATGTGATGAGCGTGGACAAATCGGGATTCCTGGGGAAAGAACTGTATGACAAGATGACCCCGGGAGACGAGGAGAAGCTCGAGCCAGCGCTTCGCTGGCGCGACCCCAGCGCAAACTTTCCTGGCTACACCAAAATGATTATCGACCCGATTGTCCTGTACCGTCAGCCGCAACATATGGGGGGCGGCAACTCGAACGAGAATGCCCAGATGCTGGTGAACTACTTCTACAACAAGATCTACCTGGCAGTGTCGAAACAAGTAGAGATCGTCAACGAGCCGGGTCCGGGGACCGTCCGGTTCCAGGCCGCCATTACCGACTACGAGCAGAGTTGGGTCGCCCTGGACATGATCTCCACGGTGGTCCCCCAACTGCGGGTGGTCGCTGAGTTGAAGGGTGCGGCCACCGGGAAACCCACGTTCGTCGGCGGAGTGCAGGTCGAGGTCAAAGTATCAGACGCCCAGACGGGGAAGGTGCTCGTGGCCGCGATCGACCGGCGGGTCGGGGGAAAGACCCTGGGCAAAGGCGTGGATAACTGGGCCGATGTGAAGAATGCGATGGACTTCTGGGCGGTGCAGACGGTCTACCGCATCTGTGTCCTGACCGGAAAGCCCAACTGCGTCAAGCCCTCGCCCTGACCGATGCACCAGGCAGCGGGATCCGATAGCTGAGGAGAGGATCAAGCTCAGGAGTTGTGCTTAAAGAAGCCGGCACCCTCGAGAATCACGACGCCCGACAGCAGGCCGTGATTATTGAGCGGGGGTCAGGTCGGCCGAATACTTCACGCCCTGTTTGTTGACGCCGTGTGCCCGCAGGAGGCGCCGGTCGCCGTTCGCGCTGTAGAGCGTGCAGGTGGCGGTCCCGCGCTCAGTCGTGGTGCTCACCCGGCCGTCCTTGAGGGTGAAAGTGCCTTGGCCGTGGAACACGCCGATTTGGCGATAGCTGGCGAATTCGTAGCTGCCATCCTCTCCGATACTCACCCGGACCCACTGCTCGTCGCGTGATCTGGGCTGGGTAATGATGACGCCTTCCCATTTCCCCGCCACGGTTTTGAAGTCATCGATGGGGGTAACGCTCCAGTGAGGCGCCTCTGAAGGTGTCTGGGCAGCACAGGCTCCCAGGATTGCGAAGGCCAGCGGGAGAAGGAAAGACTGGACCGATCGCGTGGCTTTCTGCATATGGGGCTCCTCTCCTCGGTTCCCTTCGCCGGCGGCCTACTTCGATCGAGGGGATTCTGCCGGCGAGCCCGCCGGAGCAGCCGCCCGGTCCGCCTCCAGATCGTGCATGAGCCGCTGAAATTCCTTGTCCTTATGGAGCAAGCGCGACGCGGCGACGAGGAGCCGGTCGATTTGCTCGTCCGTCAAGTACATCGTGGTCGGGATTTTCATTAACGCGGCCCGCTCATCAGGGTCTTCTTCCTCGCCAAAACTGGCGTCAATGAAATAGATGTCCGTATCCGGCGCAAAGGGGCTGCCGGCCGGTCGTTTCTTGCTGCGAAGGTCTTGCCGCCACTTGTCCACCATAAAGCGCATGATCGTGAGCGTGTCAGCGGAATACCGATTGATCGGAAGATCAACCATCGCGCCCATGGCTTTGGAAAGCACCGGGATGTTATCACTTCGGTACTCCAGCACATCCGGGCTGGTCTCCGCGTTCACAGACAGAATCACCATTTTTTTCACGTTCTTCACCCCGGCCAACCCCAGCATCCTATCCAGCCCGCCATAGAGACCGGCCCCCTCGAGAATCCCTCGCAGCGCCATATTGTCCGAGAGGCCACCGTCCAGTACATGAATGTAGGGGCGTTTCTCCACATCGAGATACGACAGCAGCTCGTTGGCCCGCTGGGCCGCGATTCCGCCCTGCCGTTTTTCTTGAGTTAGCTCTTTCGGTGCCTCATAGCCGCACCCGCCCGCATAATTTTTGAACGTGAGCGGGCTCAGTATGAGCGGCAGCGCAGCGGAGGCCGCGGACGCCCGGGCGACCGGCAATCGGCTCAAGTCCGAGCAGATGATATCGAACTGTGTCTGCATGAATTCAAACCGCGAGAGCGTGGCCATGTCCGACGCATGAATGATGAGCAGAGGACGCTGCCGACGTGCGAGCAGGTCTGCATAGGTCCGTCCCTCGAACAGCGCCTCATCCAGGATCTCAGCCATGACATGCGAGCGGCCAAAATAGGGAGACCACAACCGGAACCAGTTGCTGGGCGACAAGAGAATCCGCGACTTGAGCTCGGCTTCCCAGTCCTTCCGCAGAAAGCGATACTCGAAGTCGTGAAAGATCTGATCGCCGAACAACGCGTAATACGCGGCGGTAAAGGTGCCTCCGGACAAGGCATGGATGACGTCCACCTCGTCGAGGAGACGCTTGGACTTGCCTTCCCAAGTGATCGGCTGCCGCGCCAGCTCCCGTAACGCCCCGAAGGCCAGCGTGGAGGCCCGGGTGCCCCCGCCCGAGAAGGCGATGACGATGAAGAGGCTGTCGGTGTTGCCCTCTATTGGAGGCGCAAGATTCCGGATACGATAGCCGGTGGTCCCGTCCCACTTCGCGAGCGGCGCATTCAGGGTGGGTCGCACGTACTCGCACCCGGCGAGCAAGAAGATGACCAGGGCCAACACGCCGCGCATCCAAGGAGACAAGTTTTCCTTCATAACATCCTCTTCATAATAGGATTCCCTCCATCGCATGAGATAAAAATGCGGCCCGCGTTGGCCAGACGCGGCCCTTCTCTCTCGCTCGCCCGCACGCGTGAGCGGGCGCGATGATACGGCATTTCACGGGCTGTGTCCAGAGGCGGAGGGATCGCAACACGCATCAGAATAGTCGCACTACCGGCCGGGCTGGTCCAGGTCCAGAGCACGTCGTAGCTCGTCGGCATCAGGGTTTGCCACGGCTCCCGCGAGAATCTCCTCCGGTCTGACGTCTCGGCCGTAGTAGGCTCGGGAGCGTGACCGATTCGCGGCCGCGAGGCAGACATGTCTCACCCTCCCTTGACGTTCATGATGGCGACCAATGACATGATGGCGACCAATCAATCGCGGGAAGCGCACCATGCCCGCCGGTACGTCGCTTCAATTGTCGAGAAGGTACGCGAATGGCCGGCGCAAGGCAAGGCTCACCATTCTCCCGAGAGACAACGGCTTTCGCCTTCGTCCTACGCAGGGCATGGTCCTTGGGGGTAAGGAGACAAACTCAGGACCGTCAGTTTCTTGACAGCCCGCGCACATGAGCTTATGATCCCTCGCGCCTTCTAGGGATCGATGTGTCCGAGGGGCTGCCTCCCTGCCTCGGGGTGCCCCTCCACCCGTCGCTGCGACAGAGGTCAGGCGGTTCGCCGGAACGGCCGGCAGGAGGGACCGGTATGATAGTGCCGTGGAAGGGTAAAAAAGGCAAGACGGTGAGGATCCGCACACTCGTATTGGGCGGCACGATCCTGTTGGTGGTGGCCCTTCTGGCGTTCATGTGGTTCAGGGCGACTCCCCTCTATACCGTGCGGACCGTTTCGCAAGAACCGGAGTGCATCACGCCGGCGCCGGATCGAGAGACGTTGATCGGCCTGGCCGTGTCGGGCGGAGGTAGTCGGGCGGCGCTGTTCGCGGCCGGCGCGCTGGAGGCTCTGGCCCGGGTGCGGGTCGGACCGGAGCAACGGTCGTTGCTGGAGCAGGTCTCCTACATCTCCAGCGTCTCTGGCGGCAGCTTGGCCTCTGCCTACTATGTTCTGAAAAAGCCAACGCACGAGATCCCGGTCTTGACCCAAGACGGTGCGATGACCGAGGGGTACCGCGGGTTTTTCACCGACTTCAAGAGGGACATGGCACGGGACTACGAGAGTCTGTTGTTGAGGCGTCACATTTTCGGACTTCGCTGGTTCAACCCCGCTTGGACGGCAAAGTCTCTGACTGAGATCTTGGATGATGAATACCTCGGCGAGACGAGATTCAGCGGGTTGGCGCGTCGGGAAACGCAAGGCGACAGCCCTTATCTGCTCGTCAACACCACCCTCTATAACAACGGGCGCCGGTTCGTCCTGAGCACACTTCCCCGGGAGGCCTCTCAATATGACGTGTTCCTCGATCTCAATCGCCTCCTTGGGGCGAAGAAGCTCGATGCAGAAAGCGAGCGTCTCCTTCGGGCCAGGTGGGAGACGTTGCGCTCCGTCACACCTCAAGACCTCAAGATGGATGTGTGCCCCGTCAGAGTGGCCACTTCAGTGGCTGCGTCCATGTCCTTCCCGCCGGTCGTCGGCCCGATCAGCTTTCACGTGGAGGACCAGGACCTGTACTGGCACGCCGGCGACGGCGGACTGGCCGACAATACCGGAGGCGAGTCCATCTTAATGCTCCTCCTGAAGAAGCTACAGGAGGGAAAAGCCCGCCGCGTCCTGATCATCGGGTTGGATAGTTCGTTTCCCTTCTCAATCGGCGGGGAGGCTCTAAACCACCAGGCGGAGGGTTTCACCTTCTTCAAATATGACTTTTCGCGGATTCCGAGCATCATGGAAGAACGCGCGACGGCCTACCGGTCCTGGTTCCTCAGGATCGCGCAGCGGCAGGGACTGCTGTCGGACCGGTTGGGGTTGATCTGGCTCCGGCACACCGACGCCGAGTGGAAGGAGGACCTGAGCGACCTCCCGGACTCGTGCCGGAAGGAAGGGGTCAGGTGGAAGGTGCGGAAAGAAGTCGTCAGCCGCTTGGCCGGCATCCCCACGCGACTCTGGCTCGCCTCGCCCTGTGATCGCGACCTCGCCCTCCTCGCCGCCGCCAAGGTGGTCGCCCAAAACGAAGGGAAGATCAGGAAGTTTCTGGAAGAGTGAAGGGCCGGCCCAGCCCGGGGGACGATTCCGTCAGCCACCCGCGCATGTCAGCGCTCGCGGCGGGCGAAATGGAAATAGGCCCCCACGCTGAAAAAATTCGTCGCCACCGCGATGATATTCCACAGGACCACGGGTCGTGAAGCGATCAACAACCCATAGTAGACCCAGAGGATTTGGAAAGCGCCCATAATGGCCGCCATCCTTGGATTCATGCCTTTGCTCGACCTCCGCTTCAGCATCGCGATCAAATCCGGCAGGGCGGCAAAGGTCGTGCCTAATCCCGCCACAAAGCCGACGACTTCGGACCTCATAAATCTTGGGGATAACAGACTCTGCGTATCTTCTATGGCCAATTCCCCGCAGCCCGCAAGGATGATCACGCTGAAAAAGAAACACAGCACCTGAAGTGTCTTTAGCAAGATCATGTTTACCTCGTGCTTTACGCGACTGCGGTCGCCACTGGATTAGGTCTCAACAGTCACCTCGAAGACGTGATAGCCCCAGGCCGGGACGTCGAGGTAGAGGCCTCGTGACAGGAGGTCGTCTCCGTCGCGATCGTAGCTGGCAGCGCCCATCTGGTCCTTGAGCCGCACTTGCCTGCCGGTCAGGTCCGGAAAGGGTAGACGGACATAGCACTGGCTCTGGTGTGAAGCATAGTTGACGGCGACGAGCCTTCGCTGGCCGTCCCGAGCCTGCCAGGACCAGGCGATGAATCCATCCCACGTCCCGTTGCCGTCCCACGCCGGCACACAGTCCAGCAGGCGCCACTGGCCCTCTCGGACGGCCGGCTGCCGGAGCACCGCCAAGAGGCGATCATAGAACTGCTGGAGCGCGTCGTCGGTCGGCTCCTTCGGCGCACGGACCAGATGCGGAGAGATGCGCGTCCGTCGGCCCTCGAGCTGCCCCTGATGGAAGAAGCGCAGGCCCGGGGACAGATACGTGATGACGGCCGCAGCTTCCTGCATACCGGGCGTGAAGGTCGCAGCGGCCCGGGGCTCATCGTGGTTTTCCATGAAGCGGGCCAGTTTGTTCTGGTAATCGAGCCCCGCGTAGAAATGCTCTCGCACCGGCCTCGCATGGCCCTCGCGCAGGCGGTCATAGAGCCGTTTGTCGTACGCGTAATCGAATCCCTGTTGCTGCAGGGTCCATTCGAGATCCCAATAGACCTCGGCCATGAAGCAGAAGCCTGGAGATTTATCGCGAACTCGCTGGGTCGCTTTTGGCCAAAACAGCTCCGCCTGGAGACCCCAGGTCCGTTCGAAGACGTCAGGGAGGACGAGCATGGCCATGTCGCACCGCACGCCATCGCATTGCGCCGCGATCTTCAAGAGCTCACCGATCATTGCGTTCTGCGTGGCGGGATTGCCGTAGTTGAGCTGCAGCGTGTCCGGCCAGCCGGGGAAGTAGGGGTCCCGGCCATGGGCCAGAAGCCGGTCGCCTCCCTTTCGCTTGGCCCAGGTATAGTTCTGCGGCGCGCGGGCCAGGTCTGCGTCAGTCCCCTGGATGTAATATTCGGGGTGCTCCTCGACCCAGGAATGATCCAGACCGGTGTGGTTGGGCACGAAGTCGAGCAGGAGCTTCAGGCCGCCCTTGCGAAGCCGTTCGCGCAGCCGCGCCAGCGCAGCGTCCCCGCCCAGATTGCGGTGTACCGTGTAGCCGGTGATGGCAAACCCGGACCCGGCAATATCTTCCTCACGCAGATCCGGCAGGGTCTCCTGAAATTCCCTGCGCCACTCCTGATTCGTGCGTGAAACCCGCTGCCCAGCCGGGCCGGTCTGCCAGACGCTCAGGAGCCAGACCCAGTCGAAGCCCATCTTGGCGAGACGGTCTAGCTC
>Ga0233416_10000333_pt1 | contig 14533 bp, 14 predicted proteins | sample Sediment_Towuti__2_FD_188638 | JGI IMG/M metagenome (GOLD analysis project Ga0233416, IMG submission 188638) | Sediment microbial communities from Lake Towuti, South Sulawesi, Indonesia - Sediment_Towuti_2014_0_MG | ecosystem: Environmental > Aquatic > Freshwater > Lake > Sediment | place... | reverse complement strand
CTTTGACCCTGATACCAGTGATCAATGCTTTACCAAACATGTCGTACAATACTTTTCTTATTATATTGATTCTCATACCTGTTGCACCGGCTATTTCCTCATCTGTAGCATCCTCAGTATTTAACAACGCCCTTGCAACTTTATGATACTCTTCTCCACCGATTAGATTGGCTATCTTGACAAACGGATCCTCGCTTTCAGCTGAATGCATCCAGGTAATTATGAGACTTTTTTAGTTATATATTTACCGTCACTTTCATATTCTGTAGCTTGCAAGTCTGACACAACGCGGATTTTCAATCAAAATGAAAGATACGTACTCATTTTATAAATAATTTTATCATAATTAAAAAAACATACATATATTCCAATTATAGATCTTAATTTAGTATTAGTAATTTACTTTTCAATATCAAAATATAAAATATTTTGATTACAAATTTGGCTCCCTTATGATTTTAAGCTCCCCATAATCCATCATTTCTATTCCCATTATCTTCAATATTTTTTTGGCGTCCCCATTAGATTCTCTCTGTACAATATTTCTTGCCATTTTTAGCCGGTATTGCGGGGCCCAATGTTGGCCGATTTTATATTTACCACGCATTTGCTCTGGAACTACCTTCAGGACTGCAACTTCCTTGACTGATCCCATTTGGGAGGAAAGTGATTCATAACCTCCCTCCTTTTGATACTTTTGCATCAACGCGTTCAACGCCATTGCCTTTTCAGTAGTATTTTCAACTATAGACGCATTTCCTTTGATGACGATACTAACATACAATGTATCTGCTTGTGATGCATCTGTGGGATGAAAATAGTATGAAGGCAAGAAGCAAATATGAGAATCAACTTCAAAACCAACTTTTGAATTTCTTTTCATATTTTCTAGTTTTTCTCCAATTGGATGAGAGTGCATATAAATTGCCCCAGCACCTTTAGTACCTATTTGAGTATCATCTGAATCATTCTTTACATAAACAAAATTCATTGGTATTATCTGTGGATAACCATGTACGTCAATTGATGCAACCCTGCCAACTTTTTCTTCATTCAGAAAAGTGATCATACTAACCATAGATTTAATTTCCAGTTTTGGTACTAGTTGCATACCTAGATCTGGACTCTAGTGGTATAATTAAATTTCTAAACTTGATAATTTCTTAGCCGCCCAATCATATCTATTCCAAAAATATTATAATCATGGACCATAACTTCAATTATGAAATCTAAAAGAACTGTTTTAGTAACTGGATGTTCTTCTGGAATAGGACTTGCTACTTGTCATGTCTTGTCGCGTAACAACTTTATGACTTATGGGACGGTAAGAAATTTGTCAAAAGCTACGAAGATTCAGGATTTGATTAATAGAGAAAACCTTCCGCTGAAAATATTACACCTCGATGTAAATGACAATCAATCTATCAAACTAGCAGTAAAAAGAATAACGTCTGACACAGGAAGACTAGACATATTAATAAATAATGCGGGGTATGGAATGTTTGGTCCCATTGAAGAGATCACAAATCAAGAGATAAAGAAGCAATTTGAAACCAATTTTTTTGGAACAATTAGAGTCATAAAGTCAATAGTTCCAATAATGAGGAAGCAAGGAAATGGGATTATTGTAAATATTAGTTCAATGGTAGGAAGATTCGGTGTTCCGCTTAACTCCGCTTATGTCTCAAGTAAGTTTGCGGTGGAAGGACTTTCTGAGTCTATCGCATTCGAATTGGAGGAATTTGGAATACGAGTTATTGTAATAGAGCCTGGAGTCGTCAAGTCAGATTTTTTTCAGAATGTTAGGGTCAAGGGCACTGAGCCCAACTCTCCGTATCATAAGTTAATGGAAACGAGAGTCTCCTTCCTAGATAAAGCCATGAAAAATAGTGGTACTTCGAGTTACGATGTTGCTAGTACAATACTCGACGCATTGAATTCCAAAGATCCTAAATTTCGTTATGTTGTTGGAAATGATGCTACAAATTCCATTCGCATGAGAAACACCTTATCAGATAGAAAATTTATGGAGTGGATAAGAGCGGGAATTTTTCAGGGGAAAGGACTTTCAAAATAAGTATGTCAAACTATGCAGATTTTTCTACATACTTACGTACACCATTAATTACAGGATCAAGATACTTTGAAAATGTTATCGAAAACAGGGAGATTCCGGAACCAAGTAACGCACCACCTATGACATCAAAAAAATAATGATCGCCAACATAAATCCTTGATAAACAAACAAGTGCTGCTTCCATTGTTAATATTGAGGAAAAAATAAGTTCCTTTTCCTTTCTATAAAGTATCATCAGAATCAATGCACCACCACTAACGATAGAGGCATGACCAGATGGATAAGCAAAGTCTGTTTTTAGAGGAATATTAATTTCCGGTCTTTCTACCACTTGACGAGGCCTTTCAAAAGAATTTTTTAATAACGTATTTAATGGCATTAAAATCAAAAAGGAAATAATGATAATTACGGCGACTTTCTTACCCTTCCAACCTGCAAATAGACCGAGAAATATAATCACCGCTGACCATACTATCTCTCTGCCGTACATTGATAACAAAATCATAAATTCATCAATACTGCCAGAATGAGTATTGGAAAAGAGTGATGTGATTAGTTCATCCAATTTAATAACAGATGCGTTTTGGTATCCTAGTTGAGGGGAAAGTACAAACCCCAGAATTATGAACACAGTGATGCAGAGAATGGCCGCTAGAATATATATCAACGCTACTTGATAAGATGGGATACAATATATTTCATTTTAGGATCAAATATCTGATAATAAACTTACTTTTTCCAGACGATTCCGTACGTAGGTGCAGGAGATTATGGCGGAGATTCATGTCAGTGTGTTCTAAGCTTCCTTAAATAACCCTCGTGATTCAGGACTCGGTATTACAGAAGATAAATTTAATTACAATATACAATTAAGTTATTATGAACTCAGAGTGTTTTGTAATATCAATGTGATCTTTTTCCATCTACACTATTTTTCCAAGTTTGTATCTAGTAACGACTTGGATATCAGTTAATCATCCCAAGTTGTCGAATTCAAGCCCGAATTTTTTTGTAGATTTAATTAGGTACTTTGGAGATCAGGCAGATGATATTCAAACACAAGCTTCAAAAGCAGGAATTTTTGATAATAAAGGCGATATAGGATCGACTAGAGAAGATATTCTCTTTGACTTTCTATCACACCATATTCCTACACGTTGTAACATCATAAAAGGATGATTTGTTTTTGATTCCCTCGGTAACAGGTCTCGTCAGATCGATCTTATGATTTGTAATGATCAGACATTTCAATTTAAACAGTCTCAAGACAATAAGACTAAATCCTTTAACTGCGTTGAAGGATGCTTCGTAGTTATATCTGTCAAATCATTTCTCAATAAGCAATCTTTGACTGAAGCGTTGGACAATCTAGGATCTCTACCAACCACAAAAAAATTGAAGGTGAACCCGTTCCTTACTAATGGAAAAGATATAATTAAAACAATGCCACAGAAGTATATTTTCGCATACAGAGGCGATAGTAAAGATACTATAAATAAAAACTGTGAAGAGTATTATTCAACGCATACACTTGAAAATGCTCCTGATATGATTGTAGTAAATAATGAATGTTATTTTTCTCGAGCTGGTCCAAAAGGCATTAAAGGAGACGGTGGCGAGTTAGTTCCCCCTAGTCAATATGTTATGATAGATAAATCAAGCTCATTTCGAATTTGGCGGAGATAACATCCAGGATTATTTTGAATATACTGTAATATCCTTTCTTTGTTAGAGTTTGATGTCTTTTTTTGCTTGCTTCAGGTTACTCCACGAGAATTAGTACTTTATTTGCCAAATTAATTATTTATTGAATCTATTCTTTTAGAGTGTGGTACAAATGTCTAGCCATCGTTATCCTCGAAACTTATTTGGATGTATTTACACGGCTTATGTACCAGTTAATTCTCTTTTCTAAGAATTCTAGTTGGGATTCGTTAATTTTTCCCTTCCGATGCAAGAAATTCAAATCTCTCTGAATTTGTTCCAGCTGTTTTATGCATTCTTCCTTATTGTTCTTTGATAACATCTCATATGTATAATCAATATTAGTTAGATTTCTCTTGAAGGATAATCTGGATTTCTGTCTGTAAAACCAGCCTCCAATTGTTGAAACTAGACCTATTATTACGGAAGTCAATACAATAAATGTTTCGGTCAATATTGCACCTTTGAAATTTGCTGTTATAGTCTCATATCCAGTAACATTCAAAAATAATGGATTTTGCTTTGTATTGTTGGTGACAGCCCAATGACTAAAATCATATCCTCTGTCGGGTATTGCTTCGCATCTTGCTGTTGAAAGCAGAGGTAATGTGGTAGATTCACCGGCTCCCAACTCAATATCATTACATTTTATAGTTCCAGAATTCGGAGGATTAATTTCTACCAATATTTTTGTAACTACTTTGTCGGTCTTTCCATCGATTGTGATTATTCCATTGGTCCTAGTATTAGTAACATATATGAAATTTGTAGTTGGATCTACTGTTAGCTTACTTGCAATGAGAGGAAAAGTTACCTTTAATGGTATATTAATGAAGGGATTGTTTATTCCGGAGGCAAGTATTGCTGGCTCTAAAGAAACATCCTTAAGCAGCTTATTTGTAGTTCCATTTACTACACTCACTGAATTTTCCATCAAATTGTTAACATAAATCTTGTTAGTCCGTGGATTAACAGCTATTCCTACTGGACTGTCACCAACTTTAATATTAGTTTCAATCTTGTTAGATGTACCGTTTATAACACTAACAGAATCGTTCCTGAAGTTTGAAACATAAATTGTATCAGTTTGTGTATTGATTGCTAATCCAGAAGGTTTTGATCCAACTGGTATAGATGTTATCAATGTATTATTATTTCCATCTAATACCAGTACGCTATCCTTTCCCAAATCAGAAACATAAACCTTGTTGGTGTGTGGATTGACTATTATATCGTATGGTGAAGAAGCATACTTCAATGACTGTCTTACTTTATTAACAATTGGATCTATGACGCTAATTGTTTTTGAATCCATGCTCGCAACATAAATCCAGTTTGCTGCCAAATTGGTACCAATCCCCACTGGAGAATTTCCTACAGGTATTTCAGTTAGTTCTTTGTTTGTAAATCCATCAATTACAGAAACTGTATTAGATTCCCTATTCGAAGAATATATTCTGTTAGAAAATGGATTTACGTCAACATCATATGGTGAATCACCCGTGTCTATATTTGCTTCCACTTTGGATGTGTCAATGTCAATAACAGATATTGTATTAGAAAATTGGTTAGCAACATAAAGTTTGTGTGTTATTGGATTGATATCAATTCCAATGGGAAAACTACCAGAGTTAATTACCGGGCTAGATTTTAGGGATATTACGTTCTCATTATTCTCATCTTGAGCGTAAATACCAATGATAAAAAGAGTGAAACAGAGTGAAATAGCTAACAAAAAATAGAAAAATACTGGTAAATATTTCAAATAAATAATCTATGTTGAATGGGTATAAAAAGTAATTACTAGTTCTTAACTATCCATAATTATTCCGTGTTTGTAAAAAGAAGTTTCAAATCACAGATATAAGACTAGAATTGTCTCATTCTTAAATAATAATTCATAAAGGGTTTCCATGATGTGGTTCATCTTACTAGTTTTTTGGTTTTAGATGACAAATGATCCTTACGATAATATCCACAACTAATACTATAACTCCAACTATGACAATCATCAGACCATATTTTGTCCAAGATGGATTGCTGTACATGAATGAACTTTGAGGACCTATGTACGATTCGGACTGCGCCGTAAAAACTAAACCTATCAGTACAAGTACAATACCAATGATTTCAAGTAAAATCTTCATGTATTATCTGATGAATATTGAAGTCTGCACATCTATAAATTTTTGAAATTCAATGTTTCACATACATTTTTAGTAACTACAGATACCTGCAAAAAACTTTGCGTATTCATAATTCCAATTGGATACTGAGCAAATGACATGAATAGGTTTTAATATCTACCAGATGCCCGTCATGAATGCAAGGATTAGGGTTGAATAACAGTAGTTTTGTTAACTCAAATATAATAATCGGATATATTGCGGCTATTGTTGCTGCAGTTCTCTTTGGATGTGTTTCTACCATAGGAAAACCCATTCTATCGACAGTTGATCCTTTACTCCTTTCATCAATTATTTACATAACTGCTGGATTATTTTTTACACCTTCGTCTGTAAGGGTATCATCAAAGATTACAAAAAAGCACTTTTTTCTTATCATCGTAAGTGCAATTTCCGGTGCTGCAATAGCACCAATTGTCTTTTTTCAAGGATTGAAGATGAGTACAGCTGCAGACACTGCATTACTTGCTAATGGAGAAACTGTCTTTTCAATTTTGTTTGCGCTGCTTATTTTTAGTGAAAGATTGAGGCCCGTAGGATATATCGCAGTAGCATTGATTCTACTTGGAGTATTTCTTGTAACAACAAATCTGGACTTTCATAGTTCGATATTTAGTTTGAACATAGGTAACGTTCTAGTTATTTTATCAACAATTATTTGGGGATTTGATAATAATATTTGCAAGATAATTGCCAGACAAGTGCATGTCTCAAGGTTGATTCAGCTGAAAGCCTTGATTGGAGGTATCATCCTAATAGGAACGGTAATTATATCAGGAATACCTTTTAATATTAATAGTGAACAGATAATACCCATAATTCTTCTTGGTGTTTTTGGATTTGCCATATCACTATACCTTTATCTACATAGTATAAAGAGGATTGGTGTGATCAAGGCATCATCATTGCTCTCTTTATCCGCGGTATTCGGATTAATTTTTGCCGTAATATTTCTACGCGAGTCAATCGGTATCAATCAGGTAATTGCAATATCTGTAATGGTATTTGGAATACACTTGATGTATATGTATGAAAAGAAAAATGAAATAATCCTCAAATAATATTTGGACGATACTAAAAGATATAAGTACGGGATCGTAATTTGAGTTGATGAAAACCCATCATAGAATAATTATATTTTCGATTATTTCAATTTTCAGTTTTTGCAGGCAAGTCATTGTTGATGACAGGGGCAGCTGCTCAACAGGAACAAACACAAACAAATATTGAATCTCCGCAATTGCTTGCAATTTTACATGCTCAATCAGGCACGATATCAGAAATTAATTCTACTTCGTATACACTGCAGTTAAATGAATTGGCCGATAAGACAATATTGTTTTCTGATAGACCAAATAGAATAGTAGTTACTCAATCTATCCAGGATTTTATTGGTAACTGGACAATCGGTGATGATAGTTTTCAGGTAGACCCACCTAATGCAGCCTTAGTACTTACAGATGATCAAGAATTTGATGTTTTTGAGATTGAATTATTTAATCCTCAATACGATAATAATGAAAAGACAATAACATACGATTTCAGTGTATTAGGCAATGCTACATCGTCCCGAGAACTTCCTGCCAATTTAGGAAAATCAGTCTTAATATAGATTCTTCTGAATCTAAATGCCACTTTCATATTCGGGAAACTAGAAATAATAGTTTTGACATTTAAAAAAAATCTAATTCTTTTATTTTCCTTTTGAACACTTGATCCGCAGACTCTGAGATTTTAATACTTAATAATACCCGACAAGTAGTGTAATATGACTTGTTCCAGAAAATATATGCAAGAAATGTAGGATTTAATGAAATTGCTCCCAAGTGGGCAAATAAAATTATGACTTTAAGACAAGAAGGGTTTCCGTTTCCATTGTCATTGGCTTGGTGGAAACTTTACTTTGCTTTAGATAGTCCTTCGAAATGCATAGTAGGAGAGGCGCATGGTTTTTCCTCCCATTATGAAAAGGAATGTGCAGAGTGCGATAGATTGGGGTGGGAATTTGGACATTCTTTTTTGGCGCGATCTACAAAAGAGTTCGATGAAAACATCAAAATTTTTGTGATACATTGGAATAGTAAACATAAATCAGAGAAAGAAACGGAGTAACGTTAGTAAGTTGATTATATGGTATTTTTTTAGAATCAAAATATTATCCTTATCAGTAACGTGATGTGTTTGAATATGATTAGTTCTAGAAAATCCATTTTTATTGTTTTATTATGTTTGCTTTCAACATTAATATTTTTTAACGGTAGTAACAATTCACTTGGTTCTGAACAAGAAATATCAGAAATTCCAGATGCCAAGTCTGTTTATGATATGGAAACTATGCATTTGCCTAATTCTGTTGGCTATTATGTTGTTCTTATAGCTAATGAAGCTCATGAAGATCGGTCTGAAGAAAGACATAAGCTTCTCACTGACCATAATCCATATTTCGTACCTACTCATCTGGTTCTTCCAAAAGGAACAGCAATTATTTTTCTCAATGCGGACGCTCCCTGGAATACACCTCATCCTCACACGATCAATTTGGAAGATGCATCTGGAAAGATAGTCTATTCCACTGGAAAAATGGAGTATGCTGTTGCATCTGATTCGAAAATACTGCCGCCAGGAAATTACTCTATTACTGATTCTGAGTACGAATGGATGAAAGGTAGCATAACCGTGACAGAAGAAAATTCAGTAGGAAACCAGACAGTAGGCGGATTTTATTCACCAACTCATGAAGTATCAAACAAGTTAGATAATGACGGGATAGAACACCCAGGATGGTTGGGTTATTATGAAAGCGAATTCCCGAAGAACGGTTTTAACATTCTAAGCAAGCACGATTTTAGCTATAATACTTGCTCTTATTGTGAGGGCAAGTTCTGGCCCGATAATAAGACTGGAGAACATACGTTGTTTATTTTTAGTACAAATCAACCGCCTATGGAGGCATTAGTAAAACTCCAAAAACTAGTCAAGGATAACGTATACATTTGAACTAATCCTCGCCTATCTTTTAGTCATTACCCTCTTGAAATTAGGAATATTGATATTTCATTCTTCATCACACCCACTCCCTGCTGGGTATATTCACCATTATAAAATCAAACGAGTAAGCTATACGATGGGTTGCAGACGTATTTGTGATGAAATAGGTATATTGGGTGCAAGATACAGTGATGGCGTAAAATATTGTAGGAGATGTTCGGTGTATTTTTTTCATGAAGGTTCGTTTTGCCCTTGTTGTCATCTTCACCTCAGGTCCAAACCAATCAGATCAAGAAAGTAGAGTCTAGTACGACAATTCTGATTGTGAAATATTGTAAGATCACAAATCTTGACAGAACTGGAAAAAGGTTTTAGGACCATCATTGGCTAGAATACTGTATGAATGACAGTGGTCTTGAAATTGCTACATTTGCTGCAGGCTGTTTTTGGGGCGTAGAGGATGCGTTTATGAAAGCAAAAGGAGTAAAATCTACTAGAGTTGGATATACCGGAGGAAAATCTACGAATCCGACATACGAGGATGTTTGTACCGATAAAACAGGGCATGCTGAAGCCATACAGATAAAGTTCGATCCTAAAGAAATTTCGTATAAAGAGCTATTGGAGTTATTTTGGTCAATGCACAATCCTACTACTAAAAATAGGCAAGGTCCCGATATAGGAACTCAATATCGTTCTTCAATATTTTATCATAGTCCAGAGCAAGAAAAAACTGCTAAACAAGTAAAACACGAACTGGATGATTCAAAATTTCAGGACAAAATAGTTACCGAAATTGTTCCTGCATCTACATTTTATCCAGCGGAAGAATATCATCAAAAATATTATCAGAAGATGGGCGGAGGTAGTTGTTATAATCTAAAATGACGTTTCCACTATGCAGATCCTAGTAAGACTGTAGAAACAGAATTCTAATGATTCAAATGTTGATACAAGCACTATACTAATCTATTGTTTTTGATAATACGGATTTTTGCATGATTTTTCAGATCCTTATATAATTTGTTGTTCATTGGGAAGTAGCTCCTAAACACAAGCTGATGGGTTTTTGTTGGTTGTTGTTCTTGTTCATTAACCGACTCCCACCAGCAACAATACTAAATGCACTCCTCATATGCCACCAATATCTATTTGACAATAGTTTGACTTTGCTCTCGCATAAACTGAGTAAGGTAATATCTTCCTCCCGTACCTTTTCCTGTAGTTCCAGAATCTTTCCAGCCTCCAAAGGATTGGCGTCCCACCATTGCTCCTGTCGTAGAACTTTTTTTCCTGTTTACATAAATAACTCCGGCTTCGATATCCCGAAGAAAATTCAAAATTTCCTTCTTGTTCTTACTATAGATTCCTGATGTAAGGCCATATTCTGATTGATTTGTCATCTTGATGGCGTTGTCAAATTTGTCATACTCTGTTATACATAAAATAGGAACAAATAGTTCCTTTTTGAGTAAGGCATTATCCATTGGCAAGCCTTCTACGATTGTAGGTTGAACATAATATCCATGTTTAAAGTCTTTATTTTTTATGACTGATCCTCCTGTTAGAATGTTACCATAATTTGAAGCAAGTTTAGAAAACTTCTTGAAATTATTGTAAGCCTTCAAGTTTATTACTGGCCCCATAAAACTATCTCGCTCTTTAGGATTTTCTACTATTAGCTTTTTTGTTTTTTCGAGTAGTTTTGACAAAAATTTAGATTTAACATTCCTCTGAACATAAACGCGCGAACACGCACTACATTTTTGTCCCGAAAATGAGAATGCGGCCTTGGCGACACCTTCGGCTGCCGTATCCAAATTTGCTGAACCAGTCACGATAGTTGCGTTCTTTCCACCCAACTCCGCAATTATTGGACGAGGTCTTGTTTTACTTGATTCGCTCATTAACATGTAACCAACTTCTCGTGATCCGGTAAATACAATTCCATCGACATCTTTGCTTTCAATTATTGTTTTACCTATTTCTGCACCTGATCCGGGAACAAAATTTATTACTCCATCTGGAATCCCAGCTTCAATCATAATTTGAATAATCTTATAACCTATGATTGGAGTATCGCTCGCGGGTTTTATGACAACCGTGTTACCGGTGATTAGTGCGCCAACACTCATTCCCACCAATATTGCTGCAGGAAAATTAAATGGAGCGATAACGGCCCATACTCCATACGGCTTCATTATGCTTGTATTCTGCTCATTTTTACTAATTCCTTTTCTAGTAACGAATCCATTGTTTTTCTGCATCTCTTCAGAATAAAACATTAAAAAATCAATTGCTTCGTCAATATCTGCTATTGCTTCGTATCTATTCTTCCCATTTTCGAATGTTAGCCACGCTGCCAACTCAAATTTACGCCTCTTCATGATGGCACATATCTTCCTAAACAAATATACTCTTTTTCTGTAATCTATCACACTCCATTTTTCAAATGCAATGTTTGCCGCCTGGATTGCGCTTTTTGCATGGGATGAGTTACCTTTCATAATGTATCCTAACGTAAGTCTTCTGTCCGTGGGAGAACTCCGAATCAAAGTTTTTGAAGTAGATATTCTTTTACCGTTAATAAGAATAGGATAAGTTTTTCCAAATTCAGAAGAAACGAAATTAATTGCGCTATCATATAATTTATGAAATCGATTCTCCTGATTAGCATCAAGAAAGGTCTGAAATGTGTCTTCGTTCTTAAATACCATTTTGCCTATCCAACACGCTTACTAATTAAGAGGCTCAGAATAGCGCATTCATACTGGTAATGCTCAATGATGTCCATAAAATGAATCGAATAACGAAACTGGATCAAGATTCTATAAGGGATCTTGCAAGTAAAAATATATTTCTTTTTCTCTCCTTAAGTCTTCTTAGGGAATACTGTAGCCATTTTTCACCATATGGCATGTACTCCGATACTAAATATCCATCACTAACTAATTGTTGCTTTAACTCATCTCGTACTCCTTTCAAAAATTGAAACTGTAGGTTTTTCATTTTTATCGATCCTGTAGCAGATAATGCCAACGCTTCGTCAATAAGATTAGAGTCATGAGTGGCAATAGCCACAATCCCATTGTAAGATGATTTTTTGAGCATCACATTCATTAATCTTGAATAATTTTGACTTATTTCACTATTTGACTGATAGGCATCTTTTTTTTCTCCACTGTATGCCCCTTTTACTATTCTCAAGTTAGCAGAATTTTCCATAAGGTGTAATAAATCACTATAGCTCCTTTTTAGATAGGATTGAACTGCAACACCTGTATTTCGATTGTTTGCAAACACTTTAAGATAAATTGACAGGGTATCTTCGACAAAGTCAGAATGTTCGATATCAATCCACATGAAATGTTCACTTTCCTTTGCTTTTTGCGAAATCTTTTCAAAATTCTCTAAACATAGATCATACCCAATACAGAGACCGATTTGTGTTGGCTTTACAGAAATACTACCACTAATATTATTCGTCTTTAATAGATCAAGCAAATTAAAGTACTCTAAGACGGATCTGTCAGTTTGAGATTTTTCAGTATAACCTTCACCTAGATAGTTAAGGATGGCCGACATTCCATATTTATTGGATTTTATTGCTTCACTAATGGCTTCAATATTGGAATGTCCTGCTATCCATCTTTTTGAGACCTTAAATAACATTTTTTCCAAAAGAGCAGGGTCGTAATCATGAGAATGAGATATTTTCTTTTCCATAATTTATCCCCGCTGAGCTCTTTGAGTGATATACTAATTCATATTTAATTAATCTTATTTTGAAAATGTAAAGCTCGCGTAATAAATTAAGTACAGGGTTATTTTTAATAGAGACATGAAGATATCCGAATTATGTAGTATGATACAAGAATCTATCCAGGCTGGAAGGTATCCCCTTGAAAACGAAACTCAGAAAAAATATGCCAAGCTTGTAAAAATAATAAACAGATCTGATTCTGAAGATCTAAAGAGTAATGACATCAGGATTGAAGTTCGAATTCAAGATTTATTTACTCTTAATAACTATGTAGCAAATATTGAGCACTTGCCAGGAATAATTGAAATGGATATCCTCGATTCGTATAAGATGCTGAGTAGACGGGCAGAAAGAGTTTCATCAGATTTGATTACCAATATTTGATATATTAGCCACTTTGGTAAAAGACTTAAGAGATAAGCTTGCATAATAATGCATAATTTGACCTCAGATGTGCATAAACCCTCCTCCATGCTGCGTAAACTAGAGAATGATGATCACACATCTCAGAAAGAAGGTTTTGACCACCAAGATAGACTCGCCAGGGTGCTAACGTTACACAGTAAAGGATACTCACAATCAGAAATTGCACGCAAGCTCAATGTTAACCAATCTACAGTAAGTAGAGATTTGACAGAAATAAAAAAGAAAGCTAGAAGCTCACTGGACCTCTACGTAAAGGAAGAAATTCCTAACGAATTTCAGTTTTATATCACCGGCCTAAATCAAATAATTAAAAATCTGTGGGAGCTAATTGAGGATAAGCAAAACTCAAAGATTTCAATAAAGGATAAGACATATGTGTTATCGTTACTAATGCAGTGTTACAGTCGAAGAATAGAAATGCTTATTGGCGGACCTGAAGATAAAATGAATGCGAAGAAGCATATGGATCAAATCCATATTAATGAAAGGTTTCCATCTCCATTTTAAAAGTCGTAGCTACTACTAAAATTAAGAAACAATTTACCTCCTGTCATAGTTTTTATAATCCAAAATATCGTTTAAAAGTATAGACTAGTATGCTTTGTAAGCACCACCCAGTACTTCGGAAGCGATCTTGAGCTCTAAAACCTCGTTTGCCCCTTCATAAATCATAGTTGCTCGAGAATCTAGAAAATGCCTTGCTACACGTGCTGTTTTCTGGTAACCGTAAGATCCAAATACTTGCACCGACCGATTTGCACAGTCAAATGCAGTATTTGTAGCATGGAATTTTGCAATGGCAGTTAACCTGTCGGCTTCCCGTCTCAGTTTTGAGTATTCAGCGTTACTACGATTAAGTTTTGTTTGCCATCCCTCCCGTTCTAGTTTGAATTGTTCAACGTAGTCATGCAATTTCTGTCTGGCACAAGCTGCCTTATACGTAAGCCATTTCGAGCTTTCAATACCTACAACTATCCTAGAAATATGTTGTTGGATTAGTTGTTTTTTTGCCAATAGAGACCCATGTTGACTTCTTAGTTTGGTGTGATTTAATGTTTCATTGAGACAGTCTTTCATTACTCCAATACAACCTGCTGCAACACTTAGTCTTCCATCAATCAATGCACTATAGGCGATAGTAAGCCCTTGTCCCAATTCCCCAAGTAGATTTTGCTTTGGTATACGACATCCTTCAAAACAAATCTCAGCGTTCTTAATAGTGAGAAGACCCATTTTGTTTTTCATTTCCTTCTTTCTGATTCTGGATGAATTCATATCTACAATAAATGCTGATATCTTACCTGTTGTCTTATCTTTAGCATATGTAGTGGCAATATCTGCTATTGTTCCATTTCCGATCCAGTGTTTCCTTCCGGTTAGTAAATAATA
>Ga0233416_10000332_pt1 | contig 14569 bp, 16 predicted proteins | sample Sediment_Towuti__2_FD_188638 | JGI IMG/M metagenome (GOLD analysis project Ga0233416, IMG submission 188638) | Sediment microbial communities from Lake Towuti, South Sulawesi, Indonesia - Sediment_Towuti_2014_0_MG | ecosystem: Environmental > Aquatic > Freshwater > Lake > Sediment | place... | reverse complement strand
ACCGCCACGATGGGGATAAGCAGGAAGGAGAGCACGACCACTGCCGACCCCCAGAGCAGCGCGGAGAAGAGGCGCGCGCTCACGGGACCCCGAACCCGGCCGCACGAAGGGCACGGCGCCCGGCGGTCGACAGCAGCGCGCTGAGGAACGCCCGGGCGCTCTCCACGGACTGGGGCTGCGCGGCGATCGCGGCCTCGTACGTGACCGTCGGCTGCGACACCCTCGGCAGCGCGATCACCCGCACCTTACGCGCGACGGGCCGCACGTCCGTCCGGTAGACGAAGCCCGCGTCGGCCTCGCCGAGCGCCACCTTCCCGACGACGCCCTTGACGTCGGGCTCGAGGCTGACGGCCTTCTTCAGCACCCTCAGCAGACCGAGGCGCTTCAACACCTGGCGCGTGTAGAGCCCGATCGGCACCGTCGGCCCCGCGACGACGAGCCGGAGCTTCGGCCGCTTCGCGAGGTCGGACACGGTTCGGATCCGCTGCGGGTTCGAGCGCGGGACGACGAGGACGAGCGAGTTGCTCGCGAACGCGACGGGCTTTCGCAGGAGCCCTTCCCGGTACAGATCCTGGGTATAGAGCGGGCTCGCCGAGAGGAAGACGTCGAAGGGCGCCCCCAGCCGGATCTGCTGGGCGAGCTGGTTGGAGCCCGCGAACGAGTAGCGGCCGTCCGGCTCGATGCGGGACAGCACCTCCGTGAGCGACGAGGCCGCGAGGACGAGCGGAGGATCCGCGGCCGGTTCGGCGCGTGCGAGGCCGCAGCCGGCGAGACCCAGCGCGGTCGCGAGCGAGACGAGCCCGAGCCGCGTCATCGCTCGACCATCACCGACGTCGCCTTCACCACCCCGGCGGCGCTCACGCCGGCCTCGAGCCCGAGCTCCTCGGCCGACTCGCGCGTGATGATCGCGACGACCCGCGCCGGCTCGGTGACGTCGATCTCGACGCGGGCGAGCAACCCGTCGACCTCGACCGAGCGCACGACTCCTCGGAAGCGGTTCCGTGCCGAGAGGTGATCCGAGCCCTCGCCTCCCTTGAGGCGCTCGACCTCCGCGACGGGCACGACGCGGCGGTTCGCGGCATCTCGCTCGACGCGGATCTTCCCGCTCCGATCCCAGCGCCGCAGCGTGTCGAGGGAGATACCGAGGGCGCGGGCAGTCTCGGCCGCGGTGAGGTACTGCTTAGGCATTGCCTATGAATATAGGATGCCCGGGTGGTCGTCAAGGAGCTCAGGGAGCCGAGAGATTTCCTGAACGCGGCCGAGCCGCTGCTCCTCGCCGACGAGGCGCGCAACAACCTCGTCCTCGGCATCGCGGGCACTCTCCGCGACCATCCGGGCGTCTACGACGAGCGTCGCCTCTGGATCGTGCTCGACGGCCGAGGCCGTGTCGCCGCGGCCGCGCTGCAGACGCCGCCGTACAACCTCGTCCTCGCCGGGCCGGCGAGCGAGGACGCGCTCGAGGCCCTCATCGACGGCCTCCACAGAGCGTCCGTCGAGCTCCCGGGCGTGACCGCGGCCGTGCCGGAGGCCCTTGCCTTCGCCACCCGGTGGGGCGCCCGCCGCAACGTCCGGGCCCGGCGGCGCATGGCCCAGCGGATCCACCGGCTGGAGGCCCTCCGCCAGGTCGAGGGGGTGGCCGGCCACGCTCGCCACGCGACCGAGACGGACCGGGCGCTCGTCGTCGAATGGGTCGCCGCCTTCGCTGCCGAGGTCGCTCGCGAGGATGCGCCGGCGCACGAAGCGGAGCGCGTCGTGGATGCCGGGCTACGCCGGGGAGCGGGCGGCTTCACGATCTGGGAGGACGATGGCGCCCCCGTCTCGCTCGCCGGCTGGGGAGGCCGGACTCCGAACGGCGTCCGCATCGGGCCCGTCTACACGCCGCCGGCGCACCGGCGCCGGGGGTACGGGAGCGCCGTCACCGCGGCCGTCACCGCGGAGCAGCTGGCCTCCGGGCGGACGTTCTGCTTCCTCTACACCGATCAGGCGAACCCGACCTCGAACAGGATCTACGCCTCGCTCGGCTACGAACCGGTCTGCGACGCGGTCGACGTCGCCTTCGACGCCCCGTAGGGTATCGGCGTGACGGATCCGCTGCGCGCGCTCTGGGACTTCCACGACCTCGACGCGACCGAACGACGCTTCCGGGAGCGACTCGCCCGCGAGCCGAGCGCGGCAGGGCAAGCCGAGATCCTGACCCAGCTGGCACGGGTCGAAGGCCTCCGCGGGGACTTCGACGCCGGCGAGCGGCTGATCGAGGAGGCCGTCGCCCTCGCGGCTGGGAGCGCGTCCGCGCACGCGCGGATCGACCTCGAGCACGGCCGGCTCCGGCGCAGCGCCGGCAGCCCGGAAGCCGCGCTGCCCCTCTTCGAGTCGGCGTTCGCGCGAGCGCTCGACGGAGACCGTTCCTTCCTCGCAGCGGATGCGGCCCATATGTGTGCGCTCGCAGCGCCGGGGCGCGACGGGTTCGTCGAGTGGACGAGCCGCGGGATCGAGCTCGCGGAAGAGCACGAGGAGGCGTCCTACTGGGCCGGGCCGCTCCTCAACAACCTCGGCTGGGAGTACTTCCAGGCGGGCGACCTCGAGCTCGCGCTCGACGCCTTCGAGCGCGCCCTTCGCGCCCGGGAGCGCGACCCCGGGAATGCCGAGGGGCTCGCGCTCGCCCGCTACGCGGTCGGGAAGGCCCTCCGCGCCCTCGGCCGGCCGGAGGAGGCGATCCCGCTCCTCGAGGAGGCGGTTGCGTGGGCCGAGGGCGAGGGCACGCCCGACGGCTGGTACCACGAGGAGCTCGCCGAGGAGTACGCGGCGGTCGGCCGTACCGAGGAGGCGCGCGCGCAGGCCCGGCTCGCGATCCCGCTCCTCGAGGAGGCGGACGCGTCCTTCGCGGGCGACGCGGATCGCCCGTCGCGCCTGCGCGCCCTCGCCAAACAGCGCGAGTAGCGTTCACGCGTGCGCGTCAAGCGAATCGGATACATCGGAACGCGAACGTCCAATGTCGAGGGCATGACGTGGTTCCTCCGCTCCGTCCTCGGGCTCGAGGCTGCGGGCGAGACGGAGACCGTTACCTTCCAGCACCTGCCGACCCATCGCCGCGATCTCGTCGAGGTGTACGCGCCGGAGCACCGCGACATCAGGCTGATTCCCGACGACGCGGACTTCGTGATCGCCTTCGTCGTCGAGGACATCCGAGAGGCGATGGCGGAGGTACGGGCCGCAGGTCTCGAGCTCGTCAACGAGCCCGTGTGGGCGGCCGAGGCGTTCGACGATCCCGCGTACGGTGAGTTTGCGTGGTTCTGGGTGCGGGCGCCGGACGGACGCGTCTACGCCATCCAGCAGGTCCCCGACTGACCGACGAGTCGGCGACGTCTGCAGCCACGCTCAGAGCGGGATGTTCCCGTGCTTGCGCTTCGGTCTCGGCTCGCGCTTCGAGAGCGCCGTCTCGAGCGCGGAGACGAGCACCGGCCGCGTGCGGCGAGGCTCGATCACGTCGTCGACGTAGCCGCGCTCGGCCGCGGTGTACGGGTTCGCGAAGCGCTCGGTGTAGTCGGCGATGAGCTCGGTGCGGCGCGCATCCGGGTCGTCGGCGCCGGCGAGCTCGTTCCGGAACACGATGTTGACCGCGCCCTCGGGCCCCATCACCGCGACCTCAGCGGTGGGCCAGGCGACGTTGAAGTCGGCGCGGATGTGCTTCGACGACATGACGTCGTACGCGCCCCCGTAGGCCTTGCGCGTGATCACCGTGAGCTTCGGCACCGTCGCTTCCGCGTATGCATAGAGGAGCTTCGCCCCGTGCCGGATGATGCCGCCCCACTCCTGCGCCGTCCCGGGGAGGAAGCCCGGAACGTCGACGAACGTCACGAGCGGGATGTTGAACGCGTCGCACGTGCGGACGAACCTCCCCGCCTTCACGCTCGCGTCGATGTCGAGAACGCCCGCGAGCGCGCCGGGCTGGTTCCCGACCACCCCCACGGCGTGACCGCCGAGGCGGGCGAAGCCGCAGACGATGTTCTCCGCCCAGTGCGCCTGCACCTCGAGGAACTCGCCGTCGTCGAAGACCCGCTCGATGACGTGCTTCATGTCGTACGGCTTGTGCGGGTTGTCGGGGACGACGGTGTCGAGCGACGCGTCCTCGCGGTCGACGGGATCCGCCGGCGGCGCGTAGGGAGGAGACTCGAGGTTGTTCTGCGGCAGGAACGAGAGGAGGTAGCGGGCCTCCTCGAGACACGTGCCCTCGTCCGGGGCCGTGAAGTGCGCGACGCCGGACTTCATCGCGTGGGTCGACGCACCGCCGAGCTCCTCGAAGCTGACGTCCTCGCCCGTGACGGTCTTCACGACGTCGGGGCCGGTGATGAACATGTACGACGTCCCCTCGACCATCAGCACGAAGTCCGTGATCGCGGGCGAGTACACGGCTCCACCCGCGCACGGCCCCATCACGAGGGAGATCTGCGGGACGACGCCAGACGCCTGCACGTTGCGCCAGAAGATCTCGGCGTACCCGGCCAGCGAGACCACCCCTTCCTGGATCCGCGCTCCGCCGGAGTCGTTGATCCCGACGATCGGGCACCCGTACCGCACGGCCAGGTCCATCACCTTGCAGACCTTCTCCGCGAACACCTCCGAGAGCGACCCGCCGAAGACCGTGAAGTCCTGCGAGAAGACGAAGACCTTGCGGTCGAAGACGGTGCCGTAGCCGGTGACGACGGCGTCGCCCCAGGGCCGGTTCTCGCGCATGCCGAACTCGACCTCGCGGTGCCGGACGAAGCGGTCGAGCTCGACGAACGAGCCCGGGTCGAGCAGCCTCTCGATCCGCTCTCGGGCGAGGAGCTTGCCGCGCTCGCGCTGTCGCGCGACCGCGCTCTCGCTCCCGTGGTGGAGCGACTGCTCCGAGAGCTCCTCGAGCCAGCGAAGCTTCGCCTCCGTCGTGTCGTGGATCTCGCCCACTCCGGCGGAGCCTAGTCTCGTGGAGCGATTCACGCCGAGGCGTGACCTTTACAGTGCCGGGCACCGCCAACGAACCTGCGCCCGCGCCGTGACCACGCCCATCGACCGCTCGACGACCTGGCCGTACGAGAACGGCGAGCCCGGCCCGTTCACGTACTCGCGGTTCTCGAGCCCCACGGTGACCGAGGCCGAGCGCCGGCTCGGCCAGCTCGACGGCGGCGAGGCGCTCCTCTTCGCCTCCGGCTCGGCCGCGTGCACGGCGGTCGTGCTCGCCCTGCTCTCGCCGGGGACGGTCGTGGCGCTCGCAGAGGGTGCGTACTACGGCACCGGCGTCATGCTCGAGGAGCTCGGCCGCTGGGGGGTCCGGACGGTGGAGTTCGACCAGACCCGCCCGCCGCCGGACGGCGTCGACCTCGTGTGGCTGGAGGCACCCTCCAACCCGTTCCTGACCATGCCCGACTTCGAGGCCGCAGCCGCGCAGCCGGCGCCGGTCGTCTGCGACGCGACCGCGGCGACGCCGCTCTACGTGCGCCCCCTCGAGCTCGGGTGCGATCTCGTCGTGCACTCGGCGACGAAGTTCCTGGCCGGGCACGACGACGCGCTCGTCGGCGCCGTCGTCTGCGGGCGGCCCGAGGACGCGGCCAGGCTGCGCGAGTTCCGCTCCCGCACGGGCCCCGTGGCGGAGCCGGACACCGCCTGGCTTCTCCTGCGCGGTCTCGCCACGCTCGAGGTGCGCGTGGCTCGGCAGACGGCGAGCGCACTCGTGATCGCCGAGCGGCTCCGCGCGCACACCGCCGTCGACGTCGTCCGCTACCCGGGCTTCGGCGGCCTCCTCTCGTTCGACGTGGCAGACGCCGGCACCGCACGCAGCGTCGAGACCGCGACGAGACTCGTCACGAACATGACGAGCCTCGGCGGCGTGACCTCCCGCATCGAGGCCCGCTCGCGCTGGGAGGGCGAGCGCGTGCCGCCCGGCCTCCTCCGGCTCTCCGTCGGGCTCGAGGACCCGGAGGCGATCTGGGCCGACCTGGAGCAGGCGCTCGAGCAGGCCTAGCGGTGGGCTTTCTCGACGCGATCCGGCGCAGGGGCAAACCGAGGACGCCACAGGACGCCGACGCCCTCGCGCTTCGGCACCTCACCCGCCGAGGCGCCGACCTGACGCGAGCCCGCCACATCCTCCACTTCCTCTACTTCGCCGACGAGGGCGACGCTCGGGCCGCCGCCGCGGTCGCCGACCAGGCGTCCTGGACGGTGTCGGTCACCGCGCCGGGCGAGCGAGTCGCCGAGTGGTCGGTGCGCGCGGAGGGGGATCGAGTCGTCAACCCGGTGACCGTCGCGGCGTTCCGGGCCTGGTTCGAGCGACTCGCGGAGGATCACCGCGGAGAGTACGACGGCTGGGAGGCCGCCGCCAAGCCGTAAGGCCCGCCGCCCATCGTCCGGTCCGACCGGCTCGCCGGAGCTGTCGACGTCAGAGACGAAACCGGCGGCGGCGTTCAGCGAGTCCGGCAGAGCGGGAACGGGCGAGTGCGTCCTCGTGCTCGAACTCGAGCGCACGGCTGGGATCGCGCACCGGCCGCTGACAGCCGAGACGCGGTCGACGTCCGACGGACGAGAGGTCGCCCCGGAGCCGTAACGAATCACGTGTCGACCGGTACCGTAGGAACATGCTCTTCGCACGCAAGGCGACGGCGATGCCCTCGGCGACCGAGGCCCTTCCGGGCCGCGACACCCCGATCGTCCGGCCGGGCACGCACCTCGTCCTCGGCACACCCATCGGCCCGCCGTTCCCGGAGGGAACCGAGCAGGCGATCTTCGGGATGGGCTGCTTCTGGGGTGCCGAGCGCCTGTTCTGGCGCGCCCCGGGGATCTACACGACCGCCGTCGGCTACTCGGCGGGCTACACGCCGAACCCGACCTACCGGGAGGTGTGCACGGGCATGACCGGGCACAACGAGGTCGTCCTCGCCGTGCTCAGAACGGCCGAGACGAGCTACGAGGAGCTGCTCCGGATCTTCTGGGAGGGCCACGATCCGACCCAGGGCATGCGCCAGGGGAACGACGTGGGCACCCAATACCGCTCCGGGATCTACTGGACGACGGAGGCGCAGCACGACGCCGCGCTCGCCTCTCGGGACATGTTCCAGGCCGAGCTCTCGCGCGCGGGCTACGGGCAGATCACGACCGAGATCCTCGAGGCCGGCCCCTTCTACTACGCCGAGGACTACCACCAGCAGTACCTCGAGGCGAACCCATCGGGCTACTGCGGCCTCGGCGGCACCGGCGTCTCCTGCCCGATCGGCGCCGGCGTTACCGCCGGCACCTGACGTCCCCTCTCGCCGAAGGCGCCCGGTAGCGTCGCGCCCGTGAGCGAAGCCGCACCTGTCTCCGAGCGCCCGCCCTGGGGCGCCCTCGTCACGCTCTCGGCGGGCGTCTCCCTGATCATCATCGACGCGACGATCGTCAACGTCGCGCTCCCGACGATCATCGACGAGCTCGACCTGACGCTGACCCAGGCCGAGTGGATCAACTCGATCTACGCCCTCGTCTTCGCCTCGACGCTCATCCTCTTCGGGCGGCTCGGCGACGCGCTGGGCCGGAAGCGCGTGTTCCTCGCCGGGGTCGCGATCTTCGTCGGCGCGAGCCTGCTCGCCGCGGCGGCCCCGTCCGGCCAGCTCCTCATTCTCGCCCGCTTCGTGCAGGGGCTCGGAGGCGCCGCGGCCCACGTCGCTCTCCCTCGTCAACGCGACCTTCCGCGGCCCCGCCCGCGCGGTCGCGTTCGGCATGTGGGGAGCGACGATCGGCGCAATGGCGGCGCTGGGCCCGCTCGCCGGCGGAGCGCTGACCGAGTACGCGGGCTGGCGCTGGATCTTCTTCGTCAACCTGCCTCTCGGGGCGATCGTGTTCGTCGCCGCGCTTCGCCTCGTTCCCGAGTCGCGCGACCCCACGCCGGTGCGCAGCTGGGACATCCCCGGGGTCGTCACGCTGTCGCTCGGGCTCGGCCTGTTCGTCTTCGGGCTGATCGAGGGGCAGACGTACGGGTGGCTCCGGCCGGACGAGGTCTTCTCCGTCGGCGCATGGGAGTGGCCGGTCGACGGTCTCTCTCCGATACCCCTTGCGTTCCTCGCGGCCGCACTCGCGTTCGGCGCCTTCCTCGTGGTCGAGCGGCGTGCCCGGCAGGCGCTCGTCGACCTCGCGCTCTTCCGGATCCGAAGCTTCTCAGCGGGCAACACCGCGGCGCTGATCGTGGCGCTCGGCGAGTTCGGGATCGTGTTCACGATCCCGCTCTTCCTCCAGACCGTGCTCGGGCTCACGGCGCTCGAGGCCGGTGCGGTCCTGGCAGTGACCGCGGTCGGCGCGCTCGTCGGCGGAGGCGGTGCGGCGAAGCTCTCGGGCGTCATCGGCCCGCGAGCGGTCGCGCGCTGGGGGCTGGGGCTCGAGGTCGTCGGGCTCCTGCTGTACGCGCTCACGGCCTCGGCGAGCCGCTCGGCCTGGTGGCTCGTGCCCGGGCTCTTCGTCTACGGCCTCGGTGTCGGACTGGCGACGGCGCAGCTGACGAGCGTGATCCTGGCCGACGTCCCGACGGAGAGGTCCGGCCAGGCCTCGGGCATCCAGTCGACGTCACGACAGGTGGGCTCGGCGCTCGGCATCGCGATCCTCGGGACGACCCTCGCGGCGACCCTCGCGTCCCGCTCCGAGAGCGGGCTCGTCTCCGCCGGTCTCCCTCGCTCGCAGGCGGAGGAGATCTCGGGCGCAGTGGAGTCCTCTGGGGGCACTGCGATCCCGTCCTTCCTCGATCACCTCCCCGTCGCCGCGGGCGAAGCGCTTCGCGAGGCGGGCGCGTCCGCGACGCGCGTCACCGCGCTCGTCGCCGCCGCCTTCGTCTTCGTGGGCCTCGTCGCCACGTTCCTGCTGCCGCGCCAGCGCCACGAGGACCTCTGACGCCGGCTGGCCCGTCGTCTAGGGCTGTGTCTCGATGGACGCCGCGACCGAGCCCTCTCGGGGCCGGTCGGCGGCGAGTCCGGTTCCGCCCGCGAGCCGCTGCGCCAGCCACACCGGGATGATCGAGACGATGATCATGAAGAGCGCGACGACGTTGACCACCGGCAGCTCACGGGGACGGGCGAAGTTCGTGAAGATCCAGATCGGCAGGGTCTGCTGGGCGCCCGAGGTGAAGATCGTGACCACGACCTCGTCGAAGGAGAGCGCGAACGCGAGCAGCGCGCCCGCGAGCAACGCCGTCCTCAGCTGCGGGAAGGTGACGAAACGGAAGGTCTGCCACCCGTCGGCCCCCAGGTCCATGGACGCCTCCTCCAGAAACGCCGAGACCCGCCGCATGCGAGCGACGGCGTTGTTGTAGAGGACGACGATGCAGAACGTCGCGTGCCCGATCACGATCGTCCAGATGCTGAAGCTGATCCCGATCGGAGCGAGGACGTTCAAGATCGTCGCCTGCAGGGCGAGACCGGTGACGATCCCCGGGAGCGCGATCGGGAGGATGACGAGGAACGAGATCGTCTCCCGGCCGAAGAACCGGGAGCGGGACACCGCGAGCGAGGCGAGCGTCCCCAGGACGAGCGCGATCACCGTCGCCCCGAGGGCCGCCTTCACGGACAGCAGGAGGGCGGACCGAACCTCCTCGTTGCGCCACGCCACACCGAACCACTTCGTCGTGTACGCCTCGATCGGCCAGGTCTGCGAGATGTTCTCGTTGAACGCGTACACGGCAATCACGACGAGCGGGAAGTAGATGAAGGCGAGGGTGCCCGCGGCGCAGAGGCGAAGAACGACGCGCGTGGTGCGGGACTCGATCATCGCTCCTCAGAGGCTCTCGAACGCGCCGAGTCGCCTCGCGCCCCACAGGTAGACGACCATGACCGCGATCGGGACCATCGCGAAGGCGGCCGCGACCGGGAGGTTCGTCCCGCGGTCTGTGTAGATCACGGTCCCGATGAACTGCTCGTCGGCGATCAGGCCCGGAAGGATGTAGTCGCCGAGCGTGAGCGAGAAGGTGAAGATCGAGCCGGCGACGACCGCCGGGAACGCGAGCGGGAGCGTGACCTTGAAGAACGTCCGCACCGATCGCCCCCCGAGATCGGCCGATGCCTCGAGCAGCGAGCTCGGGATGCGCTCGAGACCCGCGTAGATGGGCAGGATCATGAACGGGAGCCAGAGGTACGTGAACGCGAGCCAGAGGCCGGCCGTCGTGTAGCCGGGCCCGTCGAGGCCGAAGGGCGCGAGCAGCCAGTTGATGATCCCCTCCTCCCCGAGCATCGTGCGCCACACGTACGCCTTCACGAGGTAGCTCGCCCACAGCGGCGTCAGGACGGCGACGACGAGGAGGTTGCGAGACCGGGGCGAGGCCACCCGGGCCATGTAGTAGGCGAGCGGAAACGCGAGCACCGCATCGGCGACGGTGACGTAGACGGCCATGCTGATCGTTCGAAAGGCGACGTTCCGGTAGACGGGCTCCTCGAAGAGCCGGCGGTAGTTGTCGAGGTTCCAGTTCCGGACGACGTCGGACGTGAACGGCTCCGTGTCCCAGAAGGACGCGAGCAGGAGCAGGAAGAGCGAGCCCAGGTAGATGACGAGCATCCACCCCAGTGGCAGCGCGAGCAGCCCGCCGAGCCGCGCGCGCGAGTGGCTGAAGAAGAACGTCGAGAGCCGCCTCCCCGGGCCTCCCCGGGGCGGCGGCTCGACGTCTGACGAGACCGAGGTCACGCGCGGGGCTTGCTCGCTACCCCTTGATCTCGGTCCAGGCGGTACGCCAGTCCTCGTAGGTCTTGCAGACCTCCCCGCGGTCGTCGCCGCAGTCCGCCTGGGGCGTGTCCCAGTAGTAGACGTTGTCCCAGTACGCCTCGTCGTCTGCGTGGTAGTCCTCGCAGTGATTCGGGTTGCTCGTCACGTCGCAGGCCTTGGCATTCGACGGGGCCTCGCCGAAGTACTCGGCGACCTTGGCGTTGGCCTCGGGCGAGATGATGTAGTTCATCCAGAGGTACATGCAGTTCGGGTGTGCGGCCTTGCTGGCGATCATCCACGTGTCCGACCACCCGGTCGTGCCCTCCTTCGGAACCTTCGCCGTGACGTTGAGCGGCGGCTTCTCCGCGGCCATGAGGTTCACCTGGTAGGGCCACGTCGTCCCGACGACCGCCTCGCCGGACTTGAACGACGTCACCTGCTTTGCGTACGTCGCACCGTCCCAGTACTCGCCGATGTTCGGCCGCTGCTGCTTCAGCAGGTCGACCGCCGCGTTGAACTGATCGTCGTCCAGCTCGTACGGGTTCGTGATGTTCAGGTCGGGCTGCGTCGCCTTGAGGTACAGCGCGGCGTCGGCGATGAAGATCTGGTTGTCGTAGATCGACAGCTTGCCCTTGTAGTCCGTGCCCGGCCAGATCGGGGCCCACGTGTCGTTGTCGGCCGGGATGGCGTCGTTGCTCCAGACCATCAGGTTCGGGCCTCGGCCGTGCGGGACACCGTAGCCGACCCCGTCGACCGTGTTGTACGACTGGCCCTTGAGGCCCTCGTACACGTCGGCGTAGTTGGGAATCAGATCGAAGTTGACGGGCGCGACGTCGCCCTTGGCGATGAGCCGCAGCGTGGCGTCACCGGATGCCGAGACACCGTCGTACGCACCGGTCGCCATGAGGTCGACCATGTCGTCGGAGCTCGCGCCGTCCTTCGTCGACACCTTGCAGCCCGTCTGCTGCGTGAACGCGTCAGCCCACGACTTGTCCGCGTAGCCGGCCCAGATGACCATGTTGACCTGGCCCTCGTTCTTCGCGTTCGCCTGGATCTCGTCGATCGTCGATCCGAGGCCCTCGACCTGCCAGTCGCTCGACGACTCCGAGTCGCCGCCTCCGCAGCCGGCCGCGACGACGCTGAGCGCTCCGACCAGCAGACCGAGTGCGACCCACAGCGAGATGCGCTTTCCTCTCATTCGGATCCTCCCTCCGACTCGTTGATGACCGCCTCCTGCTCCGGGCGCCACTCGACGCGGACGCGACGCCCTTTCACCCCGAGTACCTCGCTCGAGCCCTCCTCGAGGTTCTGCGCCAGCACCTCGAGCTCTCCACCGCGGTCGAGCCTGACGCGGAACCGGGTCACGGGGCCGACGTATTGCACGTCCCGCACCTGCCCTGCCTCGACGTGGGAGCCCGCCTGCGGCTCCTCGGCATCCTCGAGGAGGTGGATCTTCTCGGGTCGGATCGTGTACCGGCGCCCGTCCCGCTCGATGACGTTCGACACGCCGACGAACCCGGCGATGAACTCGCTCTCCGGGTGCTCGTAGACCTCGGCCGGCGGCCCGACCTGCTCGATCCTCCCCTGGTTGAAGACCGCGAGCCGATCCGACATCGTCAGCGCCTCCTCCTGGTCGTGCGTCACGTAGACGAACGTGATTCCGACCTCGCGCTGGATGAACTTGAGCTCGATCTGCATCTCCTGCCGGAGCTTCAAGTCGAGCGCGCCGAGCGGCTCGTCCAGGAGCAGCACCTTCGGTCGGTTCACGATCGCCCTCGCGAGTGCCACCCGCTGCCGCTGCCCACCCGAGAGCTCTGAGGGCTTGCGGTTGCCGTAACCGCCGAGCCGCACCATCTCGAGAGCCTCGGCCGCCCGCCCCTTCCGCTCGCCCTTCTTGACCTTCTTCACCATCAGCCCGTACTCGACGTTCTGCTGCACCGTCATGTGCGGGAAGAGCGCGTAATCCTGGAACACGGTGTTCACAGGGCGGTCGTACGGAGGAAGGTGGGATACGTCCTCGCCGGCGAGCTCGATCGTCCCTTCGTCGGGTATCTCGAAGCCCGCGATCATGCGGAGCGTCGTCGTCTTGCCGGAGCCGGACGGCCCGAGCATCGTGAAGAACTCCCCCGCGGGGATGTCGAGGTCGACCCCGTCGACCGCGACGACGTCGCCGTACCGCTTCGTCAGGTTTCTGACGCTGATGTCAGGCGCGCCTGTCACGCGCCAATCGACGTCTCCAGGATCGCGAGGCCTTCCTCGAGGTCGTGCGCCGAGATGTTGAGCGGCGGGAGCAGGCGGATGACGTTCCCGTAGAGGCCGCAGGAGAGGAGGACGAGGCCGCGCTCGAACGCGGTCTCGACGAGCGCCCGCGCGCGATCGTGCGTCTGCTCGGCGAACTCGAACGCCAGCATCGGGCCCAGACCGCGCACCTCGCCGATCTCCGGGTGACGTGCGGCGATCGCCTCAAGCCGGCCGCGCAGCGTGCTCCCGAGCTCCCGCGCGCGGGCGAGGAATCCGTCCTCCGCGAGGACGTCCAGCACCGCGAGCGCCGCCGCACAGGAGAGCGGGTTGCCACCGAACGTGCCGCCGAGTCGTCCCGGGCCGACGGTGTCCATGATCTCCGCACGGCCGGTGATGCCGGCGAGGGGCAGGCCGCCTCCGATCGACTTCCCGAAGACGAGGATGTCGGGCTCGGCACCCTGGTACTGCTCGACGGCCCACATCGTCCCCGTGCGTCCGACCCCCGACTGCACCTCGTCGTCGACGTAGAGGATCCCGTGCGCGCGGCAGAGCTCCGTGAGGCGGCCGAGGTAGTCGGGCGGCATCGTGATGAAGCCACCTTCGCCCTGCACGGGCTCGAGGACGACGCAGGCGACCGTCGCCGGGTCGACGTCGGCCTTGAAGAGGTGCTCGAGCGCGGCGATCGCGTCGTCGGAGGAGATCCCGCGGTACGGGTAAGGGGCGGAAACACGGTAGACCTCGGGCGCGAACGGCCCGAATCCGCCCTTGTACGGCTTCACCTTGCTCGTCATCGTCATCGCGAGCAGCGTCCGCCCGTGGAAGGCGTTGTCGAAGACGACCACTGCCTGCCGCCCCGTCGCCACCCGCGCGACCTTCACCGCGTTCTCGACGGCCTCCGCGCCCGAGTTGACGAGCAGCGTCCGCTGTTCACCCGTCCCGCATGGGGACAGCTCGGCGAGGCGCCGCGAGAGCTCGACGTACGGCTCGTACGTCCCGACGATGAAGCACTGATGGAGGTAGTGGTCGGCCTGCTCCTTGATCGCCGCGACGACGGCCGGATGGCGGTGGCCGATGTTCTGGCAGCCGATTCCCCCGGCGAAGTCGATGTAGGAGCGCCCGTCGACGTCCGTGATCCGCGACCCCTCCGCGCGGGCGACGACGAGCGGCGGGGTCGTCGCACCGGGTGCGACGTAGCGTGCGCGCTCGGCCGTGATCCTCTCCGCATGAGTCCCGGTCACGGACACGACGCGATTATCACACGCCGATCGGGATTCGTCCGGCGAAGCGGCGCTCGCGGTTGCCCCGACTACCATCCCGGGAGCGCCGGAGTAGCTCAGCTGGCAGAGCACTCGCCTTGTAAGCGAGCGGCCGTGGGTTCGAGTCCCACCTCCGGCTTGCTTCTCCTCGACTCGCCCCCCGAGAAGCTCCGGGTGTCTCCGCACCTCCTTCACGGGGTCTCCGCAGGTGCGCAGAGCCCACCCGGCGGCGGAACGACGATTCGCACCCGGCTGCCGGCGATCGCCTGAGAACGACTCCCAGGCAGGTACGCGCGACCACCCGTGCCGCCGGCGTCAGCGATTCCGCTGATGCCGGAGAGCCCGCTCTGCCCGATGATGAAGCCGGAGGTGACTCGCGTGAAGGTCGCACCTCG
>Ga0233416_10000330_pt1 | contig 14593 bp, 14 predicted proteins | sample Sediment_Towuti__2_FD_188638 | JGI IMG/M metagenome (GOLD analysis project Ga0233416, IMG submission 188638) | Sediment microbial communities from Lake Towuti, South Sulawesi, Indonesia - Sediment_Towuti_2014_0_MG | ecosystem: Environmental > Aquatic > Freshwater > Lake > Sediment | place... | reverse complement strand
CTTGTGTTCGACCAGTCGCTTGGCCTTTTCGAGTACCATCTCGGCGACCTGCGCATGGCGCTGGGCCGGCTCATCGAACGTGGAGCTGATGACTTCGGCTTTCACCTGCCTCTGCCAGTCTGTGACTTCCTCCGGCCGTTCGTCGATGAGCAACACGATTAATGTCACTTCTTTGTGATTCTTCAGAATGGCCCGAGCGATCGCTTGCAACAGCATCGTCTTCCCGGTTCGGGGAGCCGCGACGATCAACCCTCGCTGGCCCTTGCCGATTGGGGTCGTGAGATCCATCACTCTGGTGCAATATTCCTCACGGTCGAACTCGAGGACCAGCCGCTCTTCAGGATAGAGCGGGGTCAGGTTATCGAAGAGGATTTTGTCGCGAGACACTTCAGGGTCTTCGTAATTGACCTTCTCAACCTTGAGCAGCGCAAAATACCGTTCGCTCTCTTTCGGCGGACGGATCTGCCCCGACACGATATCGCCGGTGCGCAGATTGAAACGCCTGATTTGAGAGGGCGAAATATAGATGTCGTCGGGACCGGGTAGATAGTTCGAATCGGGAGCGCGGAGAAATCCGAACCCATCGGGAAGCGTTTCGAGCACCCCTTCGCCGAAAACCACGCCGTTGTTCGCGGTTTGCGCCTGAAGAATCGCAAAAATTAATTCCTGCTTCCGCAGATTGGGTGCTCCATCGATCTTCAGGTCGCGCGCCACTTCATTGAGATCAGCGATGGATTTCTGCTTTAGCTCCGCGAGATGCATAATCTCCCCCTTCGTTTGTGCCATGAATATCCTCTTAAGCCCTAGGCGACATCACTGTCGACAGCGTTCGCACATGGTGAACCACGGGAAATTGTCCACGAACCGATTCGTATTGGTAATGCGTTGATGATTGTATCGTGTATAACAGCTAAAAGAGGGTGACCCTTGAGGGACTTACCTGTTTTTGCTCATCGCTATCAGGGGCAACTCAGTCTCAATCGTTGCAGGTCGGATCACATGCCGAGCTGACTCGCCCCTGTCCCCTGAATAATTATGATTTGTGTCGAGATGCGCCCCGGAAGTTTTGTGTGTGGAGATTACTGTGAATCGAACTGAGATAGTGTATGAATAATAGCGCGAGCGATGTTCCTTGTCAACATGGTTCACTCTTCTTGTCGCAGCACACCATACTATCCGGACTATCCGGTTCCTGGACGCCCCTCAAGGAAAGCGACCGCAAGGCGGGCGATGCCCTGCCCGTTGTCATGACGGCGGGTCATCCGGTATCATTCATTCATCTACAAGACCCCCATGTCAAAACCGACAGATCCTATCATCGATCATACCTTGGCGCTTCGAGAGGAATTCCGCACTCACCTCGAAACATTCTATACTCAACTCAAGCTGGCCCCACCCTATGAAAGCGTCGAAAAGGCTCTTCGTTCCCTCACGACTTCGGTCCATGCGCTACCGACGACGGAACGCGAACGGCTGGCCACCGACGCGGAAGCGCGATGGCAGTGTTTTCGTCAGGCCTTTCAATCATCTGGCCTCAGCAAGAAGCATCGTGGCATCATCGTAGGTCTTGCCCGCAACCGGTCCAACCTGAGTCTCGCCACCGAATATGATCAGTTCCTGAAACTATTCCTCTCCTAATCTCGTTTATTTGGTCTGTTTGGTTGATTTGGTTCAACCAAAGAGACCAAACAAACACAACAAACCGGGCTTGTTCAAACCTGCATCCTGGTACCTTCTAACACCTCCCGGAGTTCTTGATATACCATCATAAGGCGGGCATTCTCTAACCGATAGGCAAACACCACTGTAATGGCTCCAGAGAATAAAAAAACAAGCCCCAATCCCACAATCCCAAACGCCAACACCATTCCACCGACTGCCGCCAATTCTCCCTCGACGAATAGGGAGATCAGGGCTCCCACCGTACCGACAACCACGAGAATAAACCAGATGCCTGTGAGAAGAGCCGAGGACCAGGGCGTGAGCTTTCGGCAGAGCACTGCGAGTGCATCACCTTCGCGAGAAAGGGAAATCAACCCTTTTAGCGGCCACAGTGTTCGAAAACCCATGGCAAACAGCCGGTACTTTTGGCGAATCACGATCTGGTTGAGATCTTGATACAGCCGAGCGGTTCCATGCGGCAACGACAAAAGACCGTTGGCATCAAATCGGTCAGCCAGTTGCTTCATGGGTATCTGTGTGAGTCGGTCGTATGTACGGGCAATCCCGCATCCGTACCGGCCCGCATCTGGAGTGAGCCGCATGAAGTAGAACCAGTCTCCAAGAATGAGGCCGAGAAACAATGCGCCAGCGAAGAAACCAGCGAACATCATGCCCGTACCTATCCCATAGGGGCCGCAGGCGAATCAAGCGACTTGGCCAAGATAACCTGTTGACTCGTCGCAGTGAGTTGGCTAGAGTAGCTCGAGTGCTGTCCAGGCGGGTCCCCTCGCTCCATGTCAGGTGCTCCGCCGCACATTTTCCCCCTTTGTCGCTGCGGCAGTCGGCTCATCCCTGTGTGTCGAGGAGCGCAAGTTGCATCGAACACTATATTGGAGTCGGAGGTGATATGGAGTTAGAAAAAATCGAGCGCGTCTATACATCCTACGCAAAGATCTACGATCGGGTTTTCGGAAAAGTGTTCCACGAAGGACGTCATTCGATGATCCAGAATTTGAACGCCCAGCGCGATGAAAAGATTCTCGAAGTGGGAGTCGGTACAGGGCTGGCCCTGCCGATGTATCCCCGCCATTGTCAGATCGTCGGTATCGATTTTTCGGAGGGCATGCTGGACCAAGCGAAGCAGCGAGCGGCAGAACACCGGATGGACCATGTTCGACTCCATCGCATGGACGCCGCCGCGATGGAATTCCAGGACGATAGTTTCGATACCGTCGTCGCGGCCTACGTCGTGACCGCGGTCCCAGACTACCGTAAAGTCGTCAGCGAAATGGTCCGTGTGTGCCGACCCGGCGGACGGATTGTCATGCTGAATCACTTCAGCAATGACAATAAGCTCATCGCCGCCATAGAAAAAGTGCTTTCCCCTATCACGAAGAACCTGGGATGGCGAACAGACCTGGCACTCCAGACCGTGCTGGACGGGACGCAGTTACAGGTCTCACGGAAGCAGAATGTGAACCCGTTCCGACTCTGGGCCTTGGTGGAATGTGTGAACGAGAAGTATGTGAACGGCAAGACGCACATGAACGGCGTCAAGAATGGGAACGGCGCCGCGGCCTATGTCCACCTCAACGGCACACGTTTAACTGAATCAGCTCCCGGCCAGGCGCTGGTGTAAGACCCTGCACGGCAGACAGTCTCCCTCGCCACAGGTGTTAGTCCTCAGCGTTTCGTGGCTGTCCCAGCGACCTCCAATTCCGCCATTCCTCGCCTGGAATGATCGTATTGCCCACCAGACAATGGCCGGAAAACCGCTGGGCAACCAAATCCGCCAGGGTTGAGAGCACCTGACCGGTGCGGCGATCCTGCACCCCACGAACCCGTAGCACCATACCGAACCCTGGCCCATCAGGTGATGCATACAACATACAGAGAACGCCTCTGGCATCTAACGCGCCTTGCATCGACGCGGGAAGCAGAATCCCTTCCCACTGAATCGCTGAGTGGCGCCCGGGGGTTGAACCAATAGGCCGCCAGACACAGGGAATTCCAGCCACGTCCAGCTCAGCCAATAGCCAGTCCACCGTCGGCCAATCCGGCACCCTACTCTGAAATGTCCATTGAGCCACCTGCTCCAACGAGAGCGGTTCCAGGCTCGGGGCCGCCACCTCCTCCATATGCGCTTCCTCACACACCACGTAGAGTTCACCCTGCGGATCGAACCAGAATCGGAGATTCCCGTCATTCAACTCCGCTTGGATCACTCCTAGCGTCGAACAATCGGCCCCTTCCTGCTCAAACATCGAGAAGTCCGTCACACCGGTCATCGTGAGTTTTACGACACGCGCCATCTGGCGCAGGCGATAGCGGATCACGACCGTGACTGTCGTCCCAGCCGGCACCTCGAACCCTGATGCTTCGTCCAACAGCCGACGTTTCGACACCTGCACATCCGTCACATAGCCGCCGCGAAATCCGCCGGTATGGCCCATGAGCCAACGCAGGTCTTCTTTCGATTTGATGAGATGAGTCATACGCGCGATTGTAGCGCAGCAGGATTAAGAGAGGCTAGCAACTCTGCTTGCCGGAACGACCGGAGTCAGTGTATGTTTCGCCTCAGCGAACATCCAAGCTTACTATGGGCCCTTCGAACTCACTTGACGTCAGACACCATGCTGCGAACCGTTTGCCTCCAACACGTTGCCTTTGAGGGACCCGGAGCCTTCGCGGCAGCACTGAGTGCGCACGGCGTAAGTCTGGAACGCTATCTTGTACCGCAAGTCGGTCTGCCGAGAGATGCAGGCGATCTGCTAATCGTCATGGGTGGGCCGATGTCGGTGAACGATCCCGATCCTTGGATTGCCGAAGAGACCACATTCATCCGATCCGCAATTTTGGCTGGCAAGCCGGTGATCGGCGTCTGTCTTGGCAGCCAGTTTATGGCGAAGGCGCTGGGAGCCACGGTACGATCCGGGAAGGCCCTGGAAATTGGGATGACACCAGTCCATCTCACCAGCGAGGGCAAGCGTGATCCCGTGTTCGGTGCTTGCCCTGACACCTTCGACGTCTTCGAATGGCACGGAGAAATCTTTGACCTGCCTCAGGGTTGTGTTCCGTTAGCTCGTTCTGAGATTGCGCCGTTGCAGGCCATCCGTTATGGCACACGTGCCTATGGGCTCCTGTTCCACCTGGAGATGGAGCCATCCGGAATCGACTCGCTGTGCCTGGAATGTGCGCCAGACCTCAAGAAGGCACGCCTCGCAGCAGAGAGAGTCCGATCGACTGCACTTCCGTATCTCCCGCAACTCCATCAGACTGCCGATCGGCTGGTCGCCCATCTGCTCGATTCTGCTCGTTGATTACCAGCCCCCTCCTGAAGTAGCCTAGGACGTGATTCGGGTCCACGAGCGCCTCATCTAGAAAAGGAGAGCCCCTGACATGGCCGGTTTCCCCATTGAAGTTGCCACTCGAATTAAGACTCTGCCTCCCTATCTGTTCGCCGCCATCGATAAGATGAAACAAGCCGCCATTGCGAAGGGGGTCGATATCATCAACCTCGGCATCGGTGATCCTGATTTGCCGACCCCCAGCCAAATCATCGAGAGCCTGGCGCTAGCAGCAAAGAACCCTAAGCACCATCAGTATCCATCTTACGAAGGCATGCTGGCCTTCCGCAAAGCGGTGTCCGACTGGTACAAACGCCGATTCAATGTTGGGCTCGATCCGGCGAACGAAGTCCTGACTTTGATCGGATCAAAAGAAGGGATCGGTCATATTCATCTGGCATTCGTCGATCCCGGCGATATCGTACTCGTCCCCAGTCCTGGGTATCCGGTATATCCTGTCGGTACGAGTTTCTCCGGTGGTATATCGCACCTCATGCCGCTGACCAAGGCGAATGGATTCCTACCGGACTTGAATGCCATCCCACAGGACGTCGCGAGAAGAGCGAAGTTGATGTGGCTGAATTCCCCGAATAACCCGACGTCGGTCATCATGACCAAGGATTACTTCAAGCGCGTGGTAGATTTCGCCCACGAGAACCAAGTGATCGTTTGTCACGACGCAGCCTATTCTGAGATTTACTATGACGGGAAGCGGCCCACCAGCTTCATGGAGATCGACGGAGCCAAGGATGTCGGGGTGGAGTTCCACTCGCTCTCCAAGACGTACAATATGACCGGCTGGCGCATCGGTTTCGTCGTCGGCCACAAAGACGTCTTGGCCGGACTCGGCAAGGTGAAGAGCAACCTGGATTCCGGCGTGTTCGAAGCGGTGCAGGCTGCCGGAATCACGGCGCTGGGACTGGATGATTCCGTGACCGACGGCATTCGAAAAATCTATCAAGAGCGGCGCGATACGTTGGTGCCGGGCTTGAAGAAGCTCGGCCTGGAAGTCGATCTTCCACCGGCTGCATTCTATATCTGGGTGACCGTACCGCATGGCTATACGTCCGCTTCGTTCACGGCCCACTTGTTGGAGAAGGCTGGGATCGTGACGACACCGGGCAACGGATTCGGCGCGCCGGGCGAAGGATATATCAGGATGACGGTCTGTACGACAAAGGAACGGTTAGCAGAGGCAGTTGAGCGAATGAAGCGCGCGGGATTTTAGCGCGAATGTTAAATGCTGAATGTTGAATTATTTTGTGGCTAATCCAATTCAAAATTCACCATTCAAAATTCAAAATTAGCGAGCACTATGAGCCGCGAGACAGTCTTCATCGGTTTTGGGTCGAACGTTGGAGATCGGGTCGATTTCTGCGACCGTGCGGTGACACTCCTGAGCCTGTTACCACACTCCCAGATCGCGGGCGTGTCGCTGCTCTATGAAACCGAACCAGTGAACGACCATGCCAATCCGGGTAGCGGCTGGTTCCTGAACGGCGTCGTGCAGATCGAGACCGATATCACGCCGAAGAGCCTCATGACCGTCCTGAGGGAAATCGAACGCGCGCTTGGCCGGGACGAGGACCGCCGATCCGGGCCCAGAACCATAGATCTGGACATCTTATTGTATGGCCAACAGATCATCAACGAGCCGGATCTTGTGGTGCCCCATCCTCGGATGCACCAGCGGCGATTTGTCCTCATGCCCCTGAGCGAACTGGACCCCCTGTTCCTCCATCCATCACTCCAGCGCACGATCAGTCAGTTACTTGCCGAGGCAGGGAAACATCCCGAGGTTCGCCTGCTGTTTCCTCAGCCTTCGACCCGCTACGGATCTCGTCCGGCCTGCAGCATCCACCCAGGTTCATGAAGATTATCCGCACAGCGAGAGCCATGGTTGCTTGGAGCGAACGACGCCGACAGCAAGGTCAGACCATAGGATTCGTTCCCACGATGGGGGCGTTGCATGACGGTCACCGTTCTCTCATCCGGGCCGCACGGTTGCAATGTGATGCGCTCGTCGTCAGCATCTTCGTGAATCCTTCGCAGTTTAGCCCGACCGAAGACTTAACCACTTATCCACGCCCGATTGCCCGCGATCGTGCACTCTGCCGAGAGGAAGGAGCAGATGTCTGTTTCGAACCGACCGCCTTGGCCATGTATCCCAAGGGCTTCCAAACGACCGTGACAGTACCGGCGCTCGCTCGGCGATGGGAGGGCGAGGCGCGCCCCCTTCACTTCGCCGGCGTCGCGACTGTGGTGACGAAACTCTTCGGAATCGTTCAACCTCATCTGGCCCTGTTCGGCCGGAAGGATTATCAACAATCCGCGCTGGTTCGTCGACTGGTGAAGGATCTCAATCTCGGGGTAACGATTCAGGTGCGCCCGACTGTCAGGGAGCAAGATGGGCTGGCCATGAGTTCCCGCAACATCTATCTCACTGGCGACGAGCGTCGGATCGCCCCCTTGCTCTCTCAGGCACTCCAATTAGGCCAGCGGATGATCGAAAGTGGGGCTAGAGACGTGACAGGGATCGAGAGAATGATGCGGAAGACCATCGAGAAGGAACCTACCGTTCATGTCGAGTACCTGGCCGTCTGTGACAGGGACAGCCTGGAACCTCTGTCCATCGTCTCCGATCGCGCAGTACTCCTGGGCGCGGTCCGGATCGGGACGATCCGGTTGATCGACAATCTGCTGGTGAAAATTCCGAGTAGAAAGCCTCGCACGACGCGTTGAGCTCGGGAGCGCGGCCGAGAGACCCTCCCTTCTTGATACATCACGTGGATAATTGAGGCCCCGTTGTTTCGGCCTTGCAGTTGTCTCCTAAGCTTGAACAGGACTTGGGCTGCGCGAGTCCTTGCTCTGCGAGGATCGGTTCGATGCGAGCCGGGGAATATGTCGCGGGCTTTACCCACTTCCCATCTTCGCGCTTATAGCCACCGATTTTGCTCATGTTGGACCGATGCACTTCTCGGAAGACTGGCTCCATGTCAATGCCATAGGACACCGCCGTGCCATAGACGACGTAGAGGAGATCGGCCATCTCTTTTGCAATTGATGAAAGATCTTCTGCCACGAGGGCCTTTTTCAACTCATCGAATTCCTCCTGAATAAGTGCGACGCGTAGCCCACAGGTCCGCATGTCGGCGACTGTCGGAGCTGGATTGACAACGATGTCGAACGTGCGGTGAAACGCTTCTACCATCGCCTGCTCGCCTGCCATCAAGACCTCCTTATTCGCTGTCAACCGGCAACGCTTTCCGGGGAACCAACTCCACCGGGTCCAACATGGGAATCTCTTTTTCAGACGACACGCCGAGATCCTTGAACCGTCTGGCTGCCGGTAGAATTCTCGTTTCGAGTGACCCGATCGCTTTGTTGTAGGCCAGAACGCTCTTCCCGAGCGTTTGCCCCACATCGTTCAAATGTTCCGTCAAGACGGCCATCCGTTCGTAGAGATCCTTCCCTAGACGCCCAACCTCCTCGGCATGCTCGGTCAAGCGCTCCTGCCGCCACCCATAGGCGACTGCCCGCAAGAGCGCCATGAGCGTCGTGGGAGTGGCGAGAACCACGCTTCGATGAAACCCCTCCTCGATCAGTCGTGGATCGTGCTCCAGTGCGGCGCCAAGAAATTGCTCGCCGGGCAAAAACAACACGACAAACTCCGGCGCCTGTGCGAACTGATTCCAGTAGGCTTTCAGGCTCAATTCATCCATGCGAGACCGAACTTGGGCCGCATGGCGCCGCATCCCTTCGATGCGCTGCTCCTCGGTCGAAGCCTCATGCGCGTCCAGATAGCCCGCCAGAACAGTCTTGGCGTCCACAACGATCTGCCGCCCACCCGGTAGCTGGACGACCATGTCGGGACGCAGTCGCCCTCCGTCAACGGTGATGGACTCCTGCTCGAAAAAATCACAATGGGTGACCATACCGGCCAGCTCAGCTACGCGCTTGAGCGTGATCTCGCCCCATTGACCACGGATAGCCGGGGCGCGGAGCGCCTTCACGAGGTTGCCGGTTTCCGATTGCAACCGCTGCTGCGACTCGGCTAGGAGCTTGAGATGCTGATCGAGACCCCCATAGGCAGCTTGCCTCGATTGCTCCAGTTGGCGAAGCTGGTCATCGTATCGATGCAACGTGTCTTGAAGGGGCTTGACCAGGCTATCGATCGCCTGTTGCCGCTGGGCGAGATCTCCCTTGGCCTCTGCCTGGAGCGTGGCGAATGAGTGTCGTGCAAGGTTGAGAAAGGCTTCGTTGTTCTGTTTGAGGGCTTCACCGGAGAGCGCCTGAAAAGTCTCGGCCAATTCCTGCCTAGCCTGGGCCAGTATAGTTCTCTGTTCGTTGAGATGGAGTGCCGTCTCCTCTGCCTTGGTCTCCGCCACTGCACAGGCCTGGGAGGCATCCGAAAGATCCTGCCGGACCCGATCGAGGTCGAGGCTCTGTTGTTGTACCTGTCGTCGCAACTCGTCTGCGAGGGATTCTGCGCGCTGTGCCCGTTCGCTGATGGCCAGCAATTGCGCCTGCGCGTTCGCGCGCAGACGGGACGCAACCCAGAACCCGGTGATCAGCGCACCGACTAGACCCCCTAAGAGAACTCCTGCGCTAAAGATCGAGCCATCAATCATCGGTAATTGTCCGCGTCACACTTCAGATCTGTATGCAGCCAGGTGGTCGGACGTTACGACAAGAAAAGACGAGTGTTTAAGAATACGTAACCTCCCTTGAAAGATCAACCACACAATCGACAGAGCCAAGTTCTTGGCGATCACGCGAACAATCAGGGTGCGGGCGATGAGAAGCGTGGCGAGCAGGAGGAGTTACTGGAGGCTGTCAAGAAGGATCGAGTTGTCGATGTGCGGTAGCCAAGCAGGCAAGGAGTAGGGATTCAGAACACTAATTTGCGTTGAGCGAATCGTGGGTCCCCGGCGAGCATTCCTCGCGTTTCCACTGTTTCAGAATTTTTTGTTCGTTGAAAGTCAGGGTATAGCGATAGCAATACAACATGGCCTTGGGGCTGTCGGGACTAACCTTGCCCATCAATGCAGTCACTTCCTGTACCGGGTCTGTCAGGCCGGAAAGGGTCACTGTGGCCAGGTCTTTGTCGCTGATCGGAACGCGGTAGGTCCAGATCGAATCGCCACCGAGCGTTGGATTCTTGGTCGTATGAGGCGGCCCCATACGTTCAGAAACCTCCTCTTGTGTCAATCGATCGACGCCCTTGTCGAAATAGCGGTCGCGCCAGGGGCCACCACAGGCCAGCATTGACCCTGCGAGGAGGACTGTGCCGACTGTCAAAATATGACGAGCGATTCGGTTCATCATTTAGGCCTGTTGTGTAGTCGCTGCATGCGTTTGATCGAGCAATAGAGGGCACAGCCTTGAGCCAACATCCCTGTTACCAATAACCCCAGGGCTGTCTGCAGCCACCCAGCTCCCGTCTCCTCCAGACCATACATCCCGACGACGAATCCAAGTGCAATCGCTACGATCCCCACGGATCGCGCGATCATCCCGATCATGTGCAAATTGGTCCGAGCCGATTCGCTCTGTATCGCCATAGGGGCTACGCTACACTGGATGGCGCGGGCGGTTCAACTCTGATTCGCTCCATGTCTCTTGCAATATTCTCTTCAACCTGCGCCCCCGTCACGACTTCAATACCGTCCTCTTTCAACGCCGTCGAGCAGCTCACAGCGAACGGGAGCTATGGATTAGACCAAAGGCCATGTTTCTAGAAACCGTGCTCGTTGATGGTCGTTCTTGTCCTCGGTTTCAGCTCCTTGCTCTCTCTTAAAACCTAGACGTGTCTGGTGCTTATCACGAAAGTGATCCTCTCTCTTCACCAGAGCATGGCCTGAGAGCGCACCTGTTGAGTTAAGTATTTCCAGCAGGGACCCGATACAAACATCGTGAGGTCGCCATGCCCATTATACGCACGGTCGGTGGCATCGTAGAAATACACCCTGCGCTACCGGTATCTGCTCGTCCACCTGCAACCCAGGCCGACGCCGACCATCGACGAGATCACGCGAAAGACCAAGAACGGCAGGACGCCGACCATTCGGCACAGCTCGCTCAACAGGCTTACCAGCAGCAAGCGCACCGGCCATCGGCGTCGAAGCCAGCTCTCCTTGCACAGGACCTGATGACCTCCCCCGTTACCTGGTTGCCATCTGACTCTACCCTGCTGCAGGCTTGGACGATGATGCAACACAAGGGGATTCACCATCTCCCCGTACTATCGGTCGATGGCACGTTGGTCGGAATGGTATCGAACGACGATCTGCTCCCCTATGCGCACGAACTGGAATCCGTTGGTTCGCCGGGACCGTCCGCCGAGCACACACTCACCCTGGTGATGAACGGCCAGGTATTATCCGCTACCCCGACGACGGACATTCGCAAGATCGCTCAGGTCATGCTCGACGAACAGGTGAACGCGCTTCCGATACTCGATAGCTCCCGTCACTTGGTCGGCATTCTGACAACCAGCGATATCCTCAGGGCCATTGTTCACCGAGACCCCCTCGAACTCTGGACATAACCAACGTGTTAGCGCCTACCTGCCATCACCCATCCCCCACATGTGAGGGAGAAGGCTGTCCACAATCTATTCCGGGCACCCCAGTCGATACACAGACTTAGCATCCTCACTCCCCGAAAGTGTTCCCTCCACCGTAGGGATAGGCACTCTTCCACTTCTACCCTAATATCTGTTCAGTTATCCGTTAGTCAGCGATCCCTTTATTATTCATCATTTTGTTTCTATAGCACTAACTGCCGCATGGTAGAGGCACGATCATGTGGAACTTTCAAGTGAGATCGGTCCAGTGATGGAGCCGCTTCACATGACAGTCCTCAACGCCTTCTTCAATACCCCCATCGCCTTCGGAATCTCAGGCGTCGCACTTTGTGTGATCGGCTTCCTGATCAAGCAGAATTGGGGCCGGAGGCTTGTGTTGACGGTCAGCCTCTTTCTTTATGCCCGGTACATGCTGTGGCGCCTGCTCTATACAATCCCCACCGATGACCTGACCACTATGGCTTTGGGATCGGCAGTCTATCTTGCGGAGCTCTACGGGCTGTGCCAGTTCTGCTTCTTTACCTATCAGTCATGGGCACCGACGGAACGGACCCCGCCCCCCATTACCACCTATCCCACCGTGGACATCATGGTGACGGTTGTGGACGAACCTCTTTCGATTCTTCGGCAGACCTTGATTAGCTGTCTGGCGCAGGAGTATCCCCGCGACCGATTTACTGTGTATGTCCTGGATGACGGTCATCGCACCGAAACCCAGGAACTGGCCTCTTCGCTCGGCTTAGAATATGTCCGACGCCCAGACCGACCTCGCCATGCAAAAGCCGGGAATTTGAACCACGCCCTACATCTGACCCACGGTGAATTAGTCGCGATCTTTGACGTAGACCACATTCCAGCTCGAACATTTCTCAAGGAAACAGTCGGGTTTTTCGCCGACCCCCAGGTCGCGATCGTGCAAACACCTCATCACTTCTACAATCCTGATATTTTCCAACGGAACCTGCGCGTCGGAGAACATGTCAAGAACGAGCAGGCGCTCTTCTTCCGTTCGCTGCAAGCCGGTCGTGACTCGCACAACAGCGCCTTTTTCGCGGGCAGCAGCGGCGTCCTGCGCCGCCAGCCCCTGATGGAGATCGGAGGGTTCCAGACCCAGACCATTACCGAAGACATCCATACCAGCATGAATCTGCATGCCAGAGGCTACCGTTCCTGCTATCTCAACAAGGTATTGTCGGCGGGACTGATGCCGGAAACGTTTGACGGATACTTGAAGCAGCGAAAACGCTGGGCCATGGGATGCATTCAGGTTTTGCTCCGAGATAATCCTCTGACCAAACGAGGGCTGACTCTGCCTCAACGGATCGACTACTTCGGATCGATCTTCTACTTCTTCTTCGGCCTCCCGCGCGTAATCTGTCTCTTTGCGCCGCTGGCCAGCTTGCTCTTCTCGATACCGCTATTACAAGCCGATATGCTCGCGCTGACGAACTATTTCTTCTCCTTCTTTCTGGCTTCCGCTCTTGTGATGCGTCCTGTCAGTCGTGGATCACGCAACCCTTTCTGGTCAGACGTCTATGAGATCGCCATGTGTTTTGCCCTCATGGTCGTCGCCCTCAAGGCGCTGGCCGCACCAAGCAAAGAACGACCGTTTGAAGTGACACCAAAAGGGCAACGGGTGAAGAAAAGTACCGCGACCGAATTGTCCTTGGCCTGGCCGCATCTGGTGACGTTCGGTCTCCTTGTCATCGGGTTGACATTGGGCATGTGGCATTGGTGGCAAGGCCTCGCTGACCCGGGGCTCCCGGTCAGCATCTTTTGGGGAAGCGTGAACCTCCTTCTCCTCACCGTCGCACTGTTTGTGGCCAGGGAGCAAGCACAGGTGCGTCAGGGGTTCCGACTTAAACGGGATTTTCCTGGCCAGCTGTTCGTGGACGGAGGAAGAGTTCCTGCGCGTGTCGTCGATGTGAGTGAGCAGGGGACAGCAGTGACTGTGGACCAGCCAATCTTTACACTACAGAGGTCCATCAAGCTCTCGCTGACCTCATCGCGTGACGTACCAGTTACTATCATCGCCCACATCGTCCGACAGGACCCAAAGTCGTCAGGCGGGGTCTCCATAGGTCTGCAATTCGATGAGCTGGACTCATGGACACGACAGATTCTGGTCGATGGGATTTATGGGGATCCGGCCCCCTGGGAAGATTCCTACCGTATCCAGCCTGGGATCGGCAGCAGTCTCTGCTCGCTCTTCTGGGCCTTAACCGTCCCCTTGCGCCCCCTCATCTGGAACCGCCGGAGCATGATTCGCGTCAAGGGAGGAGCCCTCTGTCTGATTACCACGGCATCTTCTGTGTGGAGAGGCCAAGTGGAGAACATGTCCTTCACCGGCCTCAGCGCCATCTTTTCTGAATCCTCACAAGACTCGTTGTGCGACAGTCTGCTGGAACTCCCCGGAGTCACGTTGAAAGTCAGGCCTGTGGGGATGGTGCGAACGGAGGGGAAGACACACGTCCACTTCCAGGTTGTGAGTATCGAGTCCGGTGAAAACGAGTGGCGTAGTCTGCACAAGGCGCAGTGGCGTGCAGCGCAACGTGAAATCGAGGGAACTCTGAGGGAACCGTCCCACCGTCATGAAGAAACCCCAATGGGCGAGGTCAGCCGCCCCCTCCTCTCTAAACCTCGTGGATTGCGCAACCTGGTCCATCACCCCCTCGGTCAATCGCCAGTTCATCACGCCGACCGACGGCGCGTTCCGCGCCTTCCGATTCACACCGCCTGTGCCATCCCCAGAACGGATACGGCGCCTTCTTATCCACCACCCCCCAGACAAATTGAATAGCATGACTCATTCGGTTCTGTACTTGACCGACCCAATGTCTCGATTACGCCAAACACTTGAGGTCTCCATACATCTGCGGCATCATTCATCATCGTGGCACTTGAAACCTGGACCCGCTCACATATGAGCAATGACTAACAATCTGTTCCAGCAAGATCGGCAGTGCTGTTTCTCAACTTCTGCCTCAGTAGGCTC
>Ga0233416_10000329_pt1 | contig 14612 bp, 10 predicted proteins | sample Sediment_Towuti__2_FD_188638 | JGI IMG/M metagenome (GOLD analysis project Ga0233416, IMG submission 188638) | Sediment microbial communities from Lake Towuti, South Sulawesi, Indonesia - Sediment_Towuti_2014_0_MG | ecosystem: Environmental > Aquatic > Freshwater > Lake > Sediment | place... | reverse complement strand
ACTTTCATCCCACGCCGGTAGTGGGCAATCTAGTGGGACATAGCCCACTGGAAAGTGGGCCAACTGCCGGGGCGGTTCGCAGAATCGGCTGGGCGCATGCCGACTAGAATCCCGCCGCACCCCCCCGAGATCGATGAAGCAGCGCACCCGCCTCCGTTCGGACATCGCCTGGAGCACGCCGGACCGGATCGGCGTCCTCGGCTACGACCTGGTCCGGGAGCTGATCGGCCGGGTGAGCCTCGGCGACATGGCGTTCCTCGAGGTGACCGGCCGGCTGCCGAACAAGCGCGAGTCGCGCATGTTCAACGCGATGCTGGTGACGCTCGTGGAGCACGGCATCGTGCCCTCGACCCTGGCCACGCGCCTCACTTATACGGGTGCGCCGGAAGCCCTCCAGGCGGCGGTCGCGGCCGGCCTGCTCGGGCTCGGCAGCGTCTTCGTCGGCTCCATCGAGGGCGCCGCGCGGATGCTCGGGCGGGCAGTCCCGGATCCCAAGGCGAAGGTGAGCCTCCCGGCCGTCGCCGACCGGATCGTCCGCGAGCATCGCGAGGCAGGGCGGATCGTGCCGGGCCTCGGCCACCCGATCCACAAGCCGGTGGATCCCCGGGTTCCGCGGCTCTTCGCCATCGCCCGCGCCACCGGGTTCAGCGGCCCCCACATCGAGTTGATGCGGCTCGTCGCACGCCGCGCAGCGAAGGCGTACGGGCGACCGCTGCCGATCAACGCCACCGGCGCGATCGGCGCGATCTCGTGCGAGATGCGGCTGCCCTGGGAGGTGTGCCGAGGGATCGGCGTGATGGCGCGCGCCGTCGGGCTCGTCGGGCACATCCTCGAGGAGAGCCGCCGTCCCATCGCGCGGGAGGTCTGGCACCGGGTGGAGGCCGAGGCTTCGGCCCGCGTGCGCGGCAAGCTGCGCCGCAAACGGTGATGAGCGAGCTGATCGCGCCCCGCGAAGTCATCTCGCGCTACCCGCCGCACCGCGGGACGCTCCGCTCGATGCTGGCCAGCCGCGCCGCGACGTCACCCGAGCGCGGGTTTCTCGTGTTCCAGGGACGGACGCTGACCTATGGCGCGGCCGCCGAGGAGGTGGATCGGGCGGCGGCGATGTACGCGGCGCGGGGCGTCAAGGCCGGAGACCGCGTCGGGATCATGTCGCTCAACCATCCTTCGACGGTCGTCACCTTCTTCGCGCTCGCCCGGCTCGGCGCAGTCATGGTGCCCGTCAACCCGGATTACGGGCTCGAGGAGGCCAGGTACGTGCTCTCGCACGCGCAGGTGAGCGGTGTGTTGTGCTCGCCGGAGGCGCTCGGTACCGTGACCCCGGCCTGTGCTGGGCTCGCGTCGGCGCCGTGGTATCTGCTGAACGAGCCGGCCGACGGGGGACCCGCGGTTTTCGGGGACGAGCTGGCGCGCGTCTCGCAGACGCCGCCACCCGAGGCGGGAATGGCCGAGTCGCCGTGCGTGTTCATCTATACCTCCGGGACGACCGGCTTTCCGAAGGGCGTCATGCACAGCCAGCGCAACGTCGTCCTCGCCGGCGAGGGGTTCGTCGAGCGCCTGTTCCTGCAGCCGGACGACCGCGTGCTGTGCATCCTCCCGATGTTCCACATCAACGCGCTCTTCTACTCGCTCGCCGGCGCGCTCGCCGCCGGCGCGACGCTGGTCCTCGTGCCGAAATTCTCCGCGTCGAGCTTCTGGAAGACGGTCGCCGAGACCGGCGCGACCGAGGTCAATACGCTCGCGGCCGTCTCGAACATTCTGATGCGGAGGCCACGGAGCGAGTTCGTTCCGGGACATTGGCTGCGGAAGATCTACGGCGCGCCCTTCACCGCGGAGGTGTATCGGGTATTCCAGACGGAGTTTGGCGTGCCGACGCTGATCGAGGGATACGGGATGTCGGAGATCCCGGGCGTGCTGAACAATCCCTTTTACGGCCCGCACAAGATCGGCAGCATGGGCAAGCCGAGCCTGCACCCCGACCGCCGCATCGCGCTCGCCGAGATGAAGGTGATCGGCGAGGACGGGCGCGAGCTTGGCGACGGCGAGACGGGCGAGCTCGCGGTGCGGACGCCGATCATGATGCTCGGGTACTACCGCGATCCCGAGCAGACGGCTGCCGCCTTTCGCGACGGATGGTTCCTCACTGGCGATCTCGGCTACCGGGATGCCGAGGGCTACTTCTGGTTCGTCGCCCGCAAGAAGGACATCATCCGGAAGCGCGGTGAGAACATCTCCGGCGCGGAGCTAGACCGGGTGGTCGGCAGCCATCCCGCGGTGCTCGAGGCCGCGGCGATCCCGGTCCCCGCCGAGCTCGGGGAAGACGAGATCCTGGTCGCGGTGGTCGCGCGGCCGGGCGCGACGGTGCGCGCGGAGGAGATCGCGGCGTGGTGCCGCGACCGCCTCGCGCCGATCAAGGTGCCGCGCTACGTGACGTTCGTGGATTCCCTGCCCAAGACCCCGACGCACCGGGTGGAGAAGTACAAGTTGCGCTCCGACCGAACGCTCCGCGAGCGGGCGGTGGACCTCGGGCGCTGATGCATTGACTGAGGGAGAGCTGCGATGGAATTCGAGTACTCGGACAAGGTGAAGCCCCTCCAGGAGAAGCTCCGCCGGTTCATGGACGAGCACGTTTATCCGAACGAGCACCGGTTCGACGAGGAGGTGGCGGAGAACACGCGCCTCGGCCGGCGCTGGACGCCGACCAAGCTGATCGAGGACCTGAAACCCAAGGCCCGCGCCCAGGGACTGTGGAATCTATGGTGGCCGAAGGCACACGGCGGCGAGCTCTCGAACGTCGAGTACGCGAGCCTGTGCGAGATCATGGGGCGCGTCTTCTGGGCGCCGGAGGTGTTCAACTGCTCCGCGCCGGACACCGGCAACATGGAGACGCTCATCCTCTACGGCACCGCGGCGCAGAAGAAGCAGTGGCTTGAGCCGCTCGCCGAAGGGCAGATCCGCTCCTGCTTCGCGATGACCGAGCCCGATGTCGCATCCTCGGACGCGACCAACATCCGCTCGCGCATCGTGCGCGACGGCGACCACTACATCGTCAACGGTCGCAAGTGGTGGTCGTCGGGCGCGATGAATCCGCGCTGCCAGATCTTCATCTTCATGGGCAAGACCGATCCCGACGGGCCCCGCCACGCGCAGCAGTCGATGATCCTCATCCCGCGCGAGACGCCGGGCGTCAAGGTACTGCGCCCGCTGACGATCTTCGGTGCCGACGACGCCCCGCACGGCCACGCCGAGACGCTGTTCGAGAACGTGCGCGTGCCGGCGTCGAACATCCTGCTCGGTGAAGGGCGCGGGTTCGAGATCGCACAGGGGCGCCTCGGGCCGGGGCGGATCCACCACTGCATGCGGGCGATCGGCTCGGCGGAGCGCGCGCTCGAGCTGATGTGCAAGCGCACCCTCGCGCGCGTGACCTTCGGCAAGCCGGTGGCCGAGCGGACGGTGACGCAGGAGCGCATCGCGGAGGCGCGGATCATGATCGAGTCGGCGCGCCTGCTCACGCTGAAAGCCGCCTACATGATGGACACCGTCGGCAACAAGGCGGCGCGGGCGGAGATCGCGATGATCAAGGTCTACGTCCCGAACGTCGCGCAGCAGGTGATGGACTGGGCGATTCAGGCCCACGGCGGCGGCGGCGTGAGCGAAGATTTCCCGGTCGCGTGGATGTACGCCTGGAACCGCGTGCTGCGGCTCGTCGACGGGCCGGACGAGGTGCACCGCAACGCGATCGCCAAGCTCGAGCTGGCGAAATACCTTCCGGCAAAGCGCTAGCTGCGCGCGCCGCGCCGCCGGATCAGGTCACGGAGCGGGAATCGGCTCGGGTGCGCAGCCTCCATAACGCTTCGGGATAGCGGCGCCGGCTCGCCTTCCAGGTACGTGGCCAGCATCTCGCCGGAGAGCGGCGCGGTGACGAGGCCCCGGGATCCGTGGGCCGCGTTCACGTACAACCCCTCGATCCAGGGCGACGGTGCTTCGAGTTCGAGCGTCGCGTCGCGGGCAAGCGGCGCGTAGGCTCCCGCGAACGCTGGCGCATCGACCACGGGACCCACGATCGGGAGATAGTCCGGCGCCGAACAGCGCAGGGCCGCGCGGCCCGGAAGCTGTGCCGGATCGAGGCGATCCCCGCCCATCGCAGCGTAGAGGGCAGGCGCGAGGTGGGCCAGCGTGTCGAGGTTCTCGCGATGCTCGGTGGTGGTGAGCGCCGTCGACGCGTCGCGAAACCGGTGCGTTGCCCCGACACTATGGCGCCCTCCGCGTGCTGGCGCCACGTAGCCGTCGCCGCACAGCACAGTGCGTAGCGCACGGCTCGCCGGCGTGGCCGGAACGAAGGTGAGTTGCCCCCGAATCAGGCGCAGCGGCAGGTAGGCGGTCTGGTCGAAGGCCGTGGAGCCACCAGCGGCGGCGATCACGACGATCGGCGCGTGCGCGATCCGCCCGCTGCGATCGGAGACGCTCCAGCCATCCGCGAAGCGCTGCAGCTGCAGCGCTTCGCGGCCGAGGACGATCCGGATCGCAGGATGGTCGGCGAGCGCGCGGCACAGCGCGGACGGATCCACCCAGCCTGCCCCTGGGAACAGTAGCCCCCCCGCGGGAACGTCGATTCCGGCGCGCGCCGAAGCCGCGGCGCGATCGAGACGAGAGAGCAGGGTGCCCGGCCAGCCAAGCTCGGCGAGCCGCGCGTGCCTGCGAGCTTCATCGTCGTCATAGGCGATCTGAAGCACGCCGCATGCTTCCCAGTCGGCGCCCGGTGCGAGCCGGAGCGTCGGCAACAGGCGGCAGGAATGCTGCAGGCCCGAGGCGACAAGGTCGCTAAGCGAGGTGCCGTGCGGCGACAGTCGTGCGTACAGCATCCCCTGGGGATTGCCCGAAGCCTCGGCGGCGATGGCATCGTGTCGGTCGACGAGATCGACGTTCCAGCCGCGCGTGGCGAGAGCCGCCGCCGTGGCGGTGCCGGCCAGGCCTGCCCCGACGACGACGGCGCGACGCTCGACGGGACTCGGCGGACGGTCGAACCACGGCGCGCGCCAGCGGTCCGGCGCCGGGCGGGCGAGCTCACCGCGCAACATCTCGCGCTTGCGTCCGAACCCTGCCGCCTTCTCCACCGCGAAGCCGGCCGCCTCGAGCCCGCGCCGGACTTGACCGGCGACGGTGTAGGTCGCGCAGGTCGCGCCGGGCGCCGACAGGCGGGCAACCTCGGCGAGGACCGCCGCGTCCCACATTTCCGGGTTCTTCGCCGGCGCGAAGCCGTCGAGGAACCACGCATCCACTTCGGCATCGACGCGCGGCAATGCTTCGCGGACGTCGCCGACGACCAGCGTGACTATCACGCGCCCGCCCGCGAAAGCCAGGCGGTGCCACCCGGGGGCGAGATCCCCGCAGCGCGCGACGAGGGCGTCGCAATACCGCGCGAGCTCGGGCCACGCGCGGAGCGCCCGTCCGAGGTCCTCGGAGCCGAGCGGGTAGCGCTCGACGCTGAGAAAGCTCAGCCGGGCGTCGGGCGGCGCGACCTCGTCCCAGAGCCGCCAGGCGGCGATGAGATTCAGCCCGGTGCCGAAGCCGGTCTCGGCGATCGTGAACCGTGCACGCCGCGCGAGGCGAGACCAGCGGGTGCGCAGGTCGTTCCCGCCGAGAAACACGTGGCGGCTCTCGTCCAGGCCGGAGTCGCGCGAGAAGTAGACGTCGCCGAACAGCCGGGAGACCGGCTGGCCGTCGCGCCAGTCGATCCGGCCGGTGTCGGGTGCGGGCGACGCCATGGGATTTTTCGGCAACCCGCGCACTCTAACGCTTCGCGTCCGGAGGACGCCCGCTCGCGTCCCGGGACGCGCGAGCGTATGATGCCGGCCCAACCGGACCCAACGGGTAGGGCCCGCGAACCAGATGGCAACGAAACCTAGGGCCTATAGCGCCGAGGACATCGAGATCCTGGAGGATCTCTCGCCGATCCTCCACCGGCCGGGGATGTACACCGACCCGGCGAATCCCAATCACGCGCTGGTCGAGGCGATCGACAACGCCGCCGACGAAGGCCTCGCCGGGTTCGCGAAGCACGTGTCGGTCACGCTGTACGAGGACGGGTCGGCGGAAGTCGAGGACGACGGGCGCGGGATTCCGGTCGACCTGCACCCGAAGAAGAAGATTCCCGCGGTACAGGTGATCTTCACCACCCTGCACTCGGGCGGGAAGTTCAGGAAGACCGACAAGGACGCCGTGTACCGGATCGCCGGCGGCCTGCACGGGGTCGGCGTCTGCGTGACCAACGCGCTCGCGAAGCGGCTCGAGGTCGAGGTGACGCGCGACGGGGCGCGGCACCGCCTGGTGTTCGCCGACAACGGCAAGGTGAAGGAGCCGCTCAAGAAGATCACGACCGTCGGGCCGCGCGAAAGCGGCACGCGCGTGCGGTTCTGGCCTGATCCGAAGTACTTCGACTCCCCGCAGATCGTGGTCCCCGAAATCGCGGCGCTGCTGCGCGCGAAGGCGATGCTCCTGCCCGGGGTCCGCTTCACGCTCGGCGTCGAGAAGAAGGGGAAGATCCAGACCCAGAACTGGCACTTCCCGGACGGGATCAAGGGCTATTTCTCGTCGGCGATCGGCGAGCTCGGCCCGGTCGCCGAAGCGTTCTACGGCGAGCGCTACATCGACGCGCAGTCGGAGTCGGACAGCTTCGCCGAGGGCGAGGGCGCGATGTGGGCGGTGGCCTGGGCACAGGACGGGGACGTGGTCGCCGAGTCCTACGTCAATATGATCCCGACGCGCCACGCCGGCACCCACGTCGCCGGGCTGCGCGAAGCGGTGTATCAGGCGATCCGCAATTTCATCGACATCCACGAGATGGGGCAGCGCGGCCTGAAGATCGTGCCCGAGGACGTCTGGTCGCGCGCCTGCTACGTGCTCGCGGTGAAGATGCTCGATCCCCAGTTCAAGGGCCAGGTGAAGAACGAGCTGCTCTCGCGCGACGCGGTGAAGCTCGTGGCGCAGATGGTGCGCGACCCGTTCGAACTCTGGCTCAACACCCACGTCGACGAGGGCAAGCGCATCGCCGAGCTCGTGATCCGGCAGGCGATGGCCCGCACCAAGGCGGCGCAGAAGGTCGAGCGCCGCAAGATCTCGGGGGTCGCGGTGCTGCCGGGCAAGCTGACCGACTGCGCTTCCGACGATCCCGAGCGGAACGAGCTCTTCATCGTCGAGGGCGACTCGGCCGGGGGCTCGGCCAAGCAGGCGCGGGACAAGGAGTTCCAGGCGGTGCTCCCGCTCAAGGGCAAGCCGAAGAACACCTGGCAGGACAGCCCCGACTCGCTCTACTCGAACAAGGAGATCGAGGCGATCGCGCTCGCGATCGGCGTGGATCACCACCGGCTCGAGGACGACGCCGACCTGTCGAACTTGCGGTACCGGCGCGTGATCATTCTCGCCGATGCGGACGTCGACGGCGCGCACATCCAGGTGCTGCTCCTCACCCTGTTCTTCCGCCACTTCCCGAAGCTGATCGAGCGCGGCCACGTATTCGTCGCGCAGCCACCGCTCTTCCGCATCGACGTTCCGGGGCAGGGCAAAGGCAAGCCGGCGCGCAAGCTCTACGCGCTCGACAAGCAGGAGCTCGCAGCAATTGAGGAGAAGCTCGTCGACGAGGACGTGAAGGAGGGCAGCTGGACGGTCAGCCGGTTCAAGGGCCTCGGGGAGATGAGCCCCGAGCAGCTCTGGGAGACGACGCTGAATCCCGATACCCGCCGGATGCTGCCGGTGCGGGTCGAGGACGGTATGCTCGAGGCAGACCGAAAGACGTTCGACATGATGATGGCGCGCGAGAACGCCGCCGACCGGCGCGAGTGGATGGAGACTTACGGCAACCTGGTCGATGCCGACATCTCGTGATGACGGGCAGGGGCGGATGGGAAATCAGAAGGATCTGTTCGACGGCCTGGAGGTGACCGCGGCGAGCAAGGGTACGAAGACCGCGAAGGGCTCCGCGGGCGCGGCAAAGCCGCAAGCCGGCGCCGCGCCCGCGCGGCGCGCCGACGGCGGCAGCCGCGGCGGAGCTCCGCCTCACGCCCCGCTCGAAGGCGAGCTCGGCGACAGCCTGCCGCTCGGCCGCTACGCATCGACGCAGTATCTGCAATACGCCATCGCGACGGTGAAGGATCGCGCGCTGCCGCGCGTCGGCGACGGCCAGAAGCCGGTCCAGGCCCGCATCCTGTACGCGATGTGGGACATGGGCGGCCGCTCCGGCACGCCGCGGAAGAAGTCGGCCCGCGTCGTCGGCGACGTGCTCGGCAAGTTCCACCCCCACGGCGATACGTCGGTGTACGACGCCCTGGTGCGGCTGGCGCAGGACTTCACCATGCGCTATCCGCTCATCGACGGCGAAGGCAACTTCGGCTCGCGGGACGGCGACGATCCGGCGGCGATGCGCTACACGGAGGCGCGGCTCACCCGCTTCGCGGAAGTGCTGCTCGCCGAGCTCGACCAAGGGACGGTGGACTTCGCCCCGAACTACGATGGCAGCATCGAGGAGCCGGCGGTGCTGCCGGCGCGGCTGCCCGTCCTGCTCCTGAACGGCGCGTCCGGGATCGCGGTCGGGATGGCGACCGAGATTCCGCCGCATAACCTCAACGAAGTCGCGCAGGCGGCGATTGCGATGATCCGCGAGCCGGATCTCACGCTCGCCGGCGTGATGAAGCACATCAAGGGCCCCGATTTCCCGGGCGGCGGGCAGATCATCACGCCGCGCTCGGAGCTCAAGGACGCCTATCAGACGGGGCGGGGCGCAGTCCGGGTTCGCGCGCGCTGGACGATCGAGCGCCTTGCGCGCGGGCAATGGCAGCTCGTCGTGACCGAGCTCCCGCCGGGGACCTCGGCGCGCAAGGTGCAGGAGGAGATCGACGGCATCACCAACCCGGTGCCGAAGGCCGGCAAGCGGTCGCTCACGCCCGAGCAGACCCGTGAGAAGCAGCTCGTGCTCTCGATGCTGGAGCGCATGCGCGACGAGTCGGACCGCAGCCACCCGGTGCGGCTCGTCTTCGAGCCGCGCAGCTCGCGGATCGACGACAACGAGTTCGCAAACCTGCTGCTGGCGAAGACGAGCTTGGAGACGAACGTTCCGCTCAACCTGGTGATGGTGGGGCTCGACGGGCGCCCGACCGGGAAGAACCTGCGCGACGCGCTCGCCGAGTGGCTGAAGTTCCGGTTCGAGACGGTGACGCGGCGGACCAAGCACCGGCTCGAGCGGGTCCTCGACCGGATCCACGTCCTCGAAGGGCGGATGATCGTCCTGCTCAACGTGGACAAGGTGATCAAGATCATCCGCAACGCCGATGATCCGAAGGCGGACCTGATCAAGGCCTTCAAGCTGAGCGAGCGGCAGGCCGACGACATCCTGGAGATCCGGCTGCGCCAGCTCGCGAAGCTCGAGCACATCAAGGTCGAGCAGGAGCTCGAGGAGAAGAAGGGCGAGCGCAAGGCGCTCGAGAAGGTACTCGGGAGCCGCAAGGCGTTGGAAGCGCTCATCATCGACGAGATCGAAGGGGACGCGAAGACCTTCGGCGACAAGCGCCGCACGCGGATCGAGGAGTCGGAGAAGGCGATTGTCGAGACCCCGGTCATCGACGAGCCGGTGACGGTCATCTTCTCCAAGAACGGCTGGGTGCGGGCGCGCCAGGGCTGGGGCGTCGACCCCTCGAGCCTGTCGTTCAAGGAGGGCGACGCGCTCGGGGCGCTGCTGCAATGTCGCACGGTCGACCCGGTCGTGTTCCTCGACTCGAACGGCCGGGCCTACACGGTAGAAGCGTCGCAGCTCCCGCCGGCGCGGGGCGACGGCGCGCCGGCGTCCTCGCTCGTCGACGTGCAGGAGGGCGGCAAGATCATGTTCTGCGTGGCCGGGCGGCCGGAGGCGAACGTGCTGGTCGCATCGAGCGGCGGGTACGGCTTCTTCACCAAACTCAGCGACATGACCTCCAACCGGCGCGCGGGCCGCGAGTTCATGACCCTGGAGCAGGGCGAGACGCCGGTCACGCCGGTGATGTACGCGGATGAGGCCGGCAACCAGGTTGTCGCGGTGTCGGAGAACGGGCGCCTGCTGGTGTTCGACGCGACCGAGCTCCGGGCGGTGTCGCGCGGCCGGGGGGTCATCGTCATGGGGCTCGACGAGCGCGAGAAGCTCATGGCGGTCTGGGTGACCGCCAAGCGCGAGATCATTGTGTCTGGAATCGCGCCACGGAGCGGCAAGCCGAAGGAGATCGTGCTCTCCGGCGATAAGTTCGAGCATCACGTCGGGCATCGTGCGCGCATGGGCCGCGTACTTCCCGATAAGTTGAAGGCACCGATCACCCTCAGCGTGCGCGCAGAAACCGAACCGTCGGCCTGAAAACGGGCGTTTCGCCGGTTTGGCGTGGATGCGGCGTGCTAGACTGCCGTCGCGATTTCGCGGCAGGCGCCCGACAGGGCGGCTGCCCTCGATGCCCGTCAAGGGCGGGCCTCCCCGCATTGCAGCGTGGTGAACCTGGTCAGGTCCGGAAGGAAGCAGCCATAGCCGCTCACTGCAAGTGCCGGGGGTTAGGCTCGCCACCCCAACCGCCGTGCGAGTGGCACCGCACCGAGCGAACGCGTCACCCCCTCTCCCTGCGTCGGGAGAGGGGCGGACGCCCGAGCCGGCGCGGTTCGACCGACGCATGCGCGCCTTCCTTCGACCGCCGCGATAAAATCGCCGCATGACGTATCAGGTGCTCGCCCGCAAGTGGCGGCCGCGCAGTTTCGCGGCGATGGTCGGGCAGGAGCACGTCGTCCGGGCGCTCAGTCATGCGCTCGAGCAGCAGCGACTGCATCACGCCTATCTCTTCACGGGCACGCGTGGCGTGGGCAAAACCACGCTCGCGCGGATTCTCGCCAAGGCGATCAACTGCGAGACCGGCATCACGCCGACGCCGTGCGGCAAGTGTGCCGCGTGCCTCGAGATCGACGCCGGCCGCTTCGTCGATCTGCTCGAGGTCGACGCCGCAACCAACACCCGCGTCGAGGAAATGAGGCAGCTCCTCGAGAACGCCGTGTACGCGCCGACGCGCGGACGCTTCAAAGTCTACGTGATCGATGAAGTCCATCAACTCTCGGCCCACGCGTTCAACGCGATGCTGAAGACGCTCGAGGAGCCGCCCGAGCACATCAAGTTCATCCTGGCGACGACCGACCCGCAAAAAATCCCGGTCACCGTGCTGTCGCGCTGCCTCCAGTTCAACCTGAAGCTGATGACGCCAGCGGCGATCGCTGCGCACCTCGAGCGGGTACTGAAGGAGGAAGGCGTCCCGGTCGAACCCGCTGCATTCCGGCTCGTCGCGCAAGCCGCGCGCGGCAGCATGCGCGACGCGTTGAGCCTTGTCGATCAGGCGATTGCATACTCCGGCGGAAACGTCACTGAAACCGCGGTGCGGGGGATGCTGGGGACGGTCGACACCGGCCACCTGACGGATCTGCTCGACGCTCTGGCGCGCCGCGATGTGGCCGCCGCGCTCGCCGTGGCCGACGTGATGGAGGCGCGGAGCCTGTCGTTCGACAATGCGCTCGGTGAGCTCGCGCGGCTCCTGCACCGGACCGCGCTCGCCCAGACGGCACCGGATGCGCTGCCGGAGGACCTGCCCGACGCCGAGCGAATCACGGCGCTCGCCGGCGCCCTCGGTCCGGAGGATGTCCAGCTTTACTATCAGATCGCGTTGCAGGCGCGAAAGGATCTCGCGCTTGCTCCCGACGAGTACGCCGGTTTTACGATGGCGGTGATCCGCATGTTCGCGTTCGCCCCGGAGCGTGCGGGGGAGGGCGCTGCCACCACGCCCGCCGCCTCGCGGTCCGCCGCGGCGCGGCCGGCGCCGGCGACGACCTCGGGAATCGGTGACTGGCCGGCGGTCGCGCGGGTTCTCAGGCTCGCTGGCGCGGCGAAGCAGCTCGCCGAGCGCAGCGGACTCGTCCGCTTCGACGGCGACCGGCTCGAGCTCGTCGTCCCGCCCGAATCGCGCGCACTCGCAGACAAGGCCTACGTGGACAAGCTCAAGACGGCGCTGGCGGACCATTATGGCCGGCCGATCAGCGTCGCGGTCGCGGTCGGCGCGACCAACGGGCGCACCGTGGCGGCGGTCGCCGACGGCGAGCGCCGCGTACGGGAGGCCGACGCGGCGGCCCAGATGGGCGACGACCCGTTCGTGCGCGAGCTGGTCGCCGGCCTCGACGCGACGATCGAATCGGTGAAACCCGCGGACCAGGGGACTCGAACATGATGAACAAGGGACAGCTCGCCGGACTGATGAAGCAGGCGCAGCAGATGCAGGAGAGCATGCGCAAGATGCAGGAGCAGCTCGCGACCCTGGAGGTCGAGGGGCAGTCCGGCGCGGGCATGGTGAAGGTCGTGATGACCTGCCGCTACGACGTCAAGCGAGTGACGATCGATCCGTCGCTGGTCGGCGACGACCGGGAGATGCTCGAGGACCTCGTCGCCGCCGCGGTGAACGACGCGGTGCGACGCGTCGAATCCACCGTCCAGGAGAAGATGGCAGGCGTCACCGCCGGGCTGCCGCTACCGCCCGGCATGAAGCTGTTCTGAGGGATGAAGGCGGCCTCGAGCCTCGACGAACTGATCGACGCCCTGCGCTGCCTGCCCGGGGTCGGACCCCGGTCGGCGCAGCGGATGGCGTATCACCTTCTGCAGTACGACCACGACGGTGCGCAGCGGCTCGCCTCGGCGCTCGGTCAAGCGCTTGCCCGCGTGCGGCGCTGCATCCGGTGCAACACGCTCACCGAGGACGAGGTCTGCGGCATCTGCGCATCGGGCAAGCGCGACCCGAGCCTGCTCTGCGTGGTCGAGATGCCGGCCGACCTCGCGATGATGGAGCAGACGCTCGCCTACAAGGGCCTCTACTTCGTGCTGATGGGGCGGCTCTCGCCGCTCGACGGCATCGGACCGAAGGACGTCGGCCTCGACCGGCTCGTCCAGCGCGCCTGCGATGGCGTCGTGAAAGAGGTGATCCTCGCGACCAATTTCACCAACGAGGGCGAAGCGACGGCGCACTACGTCGGTGAGATGCTCCGTGACCGTGGCTTGCGGATCAGCCGCATTGCGCGCGGCATGCCGGTCGGCGGCGAGCTCGAGTACGTGGACGCCGGCACGCTGGCGCAGGCTTATTTCGAGCGCAGGCCGGCGTGAGCCGCAAGCCCCTGGAAGGCCTGAAGGTCCTCGAGCTCGGCCAGCTCATCGCCGGACCGTTCGCCGGCAAGTTCTTCGCCGAGTTCGGCGCCGAGGTCGTCAAGATCGAGCCGCCGGAGGGCGGGGACCCGCTCCGGCACTGGCGCACCCTTCACCAGGGGACCTCGCTGTGGTGGTATGTGCAGGCGCGGAACAAGAGGTCGGTGACGGCGGATCTGCGTACGCCGGAGGGCCAGGAGATCGTCCGGCGGCTCGCGCGCGAATCCGACGTGCTGATCGAGAACTTCCGACCCGGCACGCTCGAAAAATGGGGGCTCGGCTACGAGGCGCTGTCGGCCACGAACCCGGGGCTCGTGATGCTACGGCTCTCCGGGTTTGGCCAGGACGGACCGATGCGCAACCAGGCGGGCTTCGGGTCGATCGCGGAATCGATGGGCGGGCTGCGCTACGTCACCGGATTTCCCGACCGGCCGCCGGTGCGCCCGAATCTTTCGATCGGCGATGCCATCGCTTCGCTGCACGGCGTGGTCGGCGCGCTCATGGCCCTGCACCACCGGAACGTCAACGGCGGCAGGGGCCAGGTAGTCGACGTCGCGCTCTACGAGGCCGTGTTCAACATGATGGAGAGCACGCTGCCCGAGTACGACCTGCTCGGCACCGTGCGCGAGCGCACCGGCAGCAATCTCACCGGGATCGTGCCGTCGAACACGTATCTTTCCCGCGATCGCGTCCACGTCGTCATCGGCGCCAACGGCGACAGCATCTTCAAGCGGCTGATGGCCGTGATCGGGCGCGACGACCTGGGGAATGACCCATCACTTGCCGACAATGCCGGCCGGGCAAAGCGCGCCGATGAGCTCGACCGCGTGATCGGCGAATGGACCGCGCGACACGATGCCGACGCGATCGTGCAGGTCCTCAACGAGGCCCAAGTGCCGAACGGAAAGATCTACAGCATCGCCGATATTGCCCGCGACGCGCAGTTTCTCGCGCGGGCGATGATTCGAGAGGTGCGGCTTCCGGAGGGCGTGACGTTGAAAGTGCCCGGTGTGGTGCCCCGCCTGACGGAAACGCCCGGCGACCTGGAATGGATCGGGCCGAAACTCGGCGAGCACACGGACGAGGTGCTGGCGCGTCTCGGTTACTCCGCAGCGGACATCTCCGGCATGCGCGCGCGGAAGATCGTCTAGCGCCGGCCAGGCGCGTCGCGCGCGGCTACTTCGTTTGATACATCAGGTACTTATGTGCGGGAACTCGGTTCCCGATCGTCGCGAGGTCGCGCTGCGTTCCACACCGACGGGGCGCTGACAGCGCCGAACAGGAGGTCGCCAAACACGTGAGCAGCTCGTGCCCCCAACCTCCGATCGAGACGCTCGGATCACGTTGACAGCCGATCTCCGCGCGCGTTCCACACCGATTCGTCTCC
>Ga0233416_10000328_pt1 | contig 14638 bp, 14 predicted proteins | sample Sediment_Towuti__2_FD_188638 | JGI IMG/M metagenome (GOLD analysis project Ga0233416, IMG submission 188638) | Sediment microbial communities from Lake Towuti, South Sulawesi, Indonesia - Sediment_Towuti_2014_0_MG | ecosystem: Environmental > Aquatic > Freshwater > Lake > Sediment | place... | reverse complement strand
CCCAAGTTGAAGATTCCGGTAGTTTGAATGAAGGGGACCAGCCGCCCTTTCGTCCTGGACCGGCCCTCAGCGACACCGCTCACGCTCCCCGTCGAAATCGTGGCGTGCAGGGCAAACCCCATCTGCAGGATGTCCTGGATTCGCGGGTAGCCGACGGCGAGGACGTCGGTCCCCTCGGGGGGGATGTCAGCCGACAGCCCGATCGCGTCAACGCCGGTCCGTTGGATCCGGAGTGCCGCCAGATCCAGGTCCGGGTCCACCGCCACCACCTCCGGCTCGGTGTAGACGTTCCGGTCCCGGACGTAGAGGTACACGCGCTTGCTCTCTTCAATAATATGCGCATTGGTGACGAAGAGGCCGTTAGCATTGACGAAGAAGCCGCTGCCGAGCGAGACGCTCTCGGTGGCGTCATTGACGGCGAGGACCAGGGCCGTCGCGGCCTTGGCGTGGCGGAACACGTCGCCTCTCTGGTGTGCCAGGGCGACCGCCGGCAGCACCGCGCAGAGCCAGGTTGCGAGCAGGAGCCGAAGCATACGTTAAATGTAGCACAGCGTCGGGGTCGGTCAATCGCGCGCTCCCTGCGTCAAGAAGGAGGCACTTTTGTGGCCAAACGAGACGACTTCGGCTATGATTCAGAACCGGGTACGGACGGGACCTTCAGGGGCGAACACGAAACGGGAGGGCCGCCGATGAACGGCACCGCGAAGGCGCTGATCACGTTCTATACTGCGACAGTCCTCGGATGCGTCAGCTCGGGAACCCACCAGCGGACGCTCACGGAGCTGGAAGAAACCCGCGAGACGCTGGCCAAGACCGTTGCGGCCTTCGAGGCCTACAAGAAGCAATCGACGGCGGAGACGGAGGCACTCAAGCAACAGCTTGAGACCGTCTGGCACGCACTGGACGACGCGAACACCCGCATCATGGACATGACCGCCAGGATCGAGTCCGAGCAATCCCAAGTGGCCGAGCTGAAGGTAGACAAACAGCGGCTGCTGGGCGCGACTGCCGCTGCTCAGGGAGAGATCGAGCGGACGCGAGCCACGGTGAGGCAGCAGGAAGCGGACCTGAAAGCCGAGATGGCGGAGAAAGCCAGGCTGGAAGAAGAGCGGGCCGCCAAGGACGCCGAGATCCAGCGGCTGACGCAGACCCACGCAGACCTCACCAAGTCCTTGGAAGCCGAAATCGCCAAGGGCGACGTCCGGATCAAACAGGTACGGGACCGGCTCACGATCAACATGGTGGACCGGGTCCTCTTCGAATCGGGGCAGGGTCAGGTGAAGCCGGCCGGGCTGAGGGTCCTCAAGCAGGTGAGCGACATCCTCAAGAACGTCAAGGACAAGCAGATCCGCATCGAGGGGCACACCGACAACGTGCCGATCGGGGGGAGGCTCAAGAGCCGGTACCCGACCAACTGGGAGCTGTCCACGGCCCGCGCCACCAGCGTGGTGCGCTTCCTGATCGAGGAAGGGGGAGTGGACCGGGCCAACCTGTCGGCGGTCGGGTATGCTGACATGCGGCCGATCGCGAGCAACGCGACGGAGGAAGGACGCACGGCGAACCGGCGGATCGAGATCACGCTGTATCCGAAGGATCTCTCCGAAATCGCCAGCCAGATCAGGCCGTAACCGGCCGCACGCCGAGGGTTTCTTTTCACCCCTCGAACGACCTATAATACCCCCCTATCCTTGACCTAAAGAAATCATAAGGGAACGGCTCGCTCCTAACCGCGCTCTTCGCGCCAGGAGCCGGGGCTGATCCCTGACGGGGAGACGGAAGGAGGGTGGACATGCGACAGATCGTGATCGCGGGGGCCGTGCGGACCCCGATCGGGAACCTAAACGGGTCGCTCGCGGCCATGAGCGCGACGACTCTCGGAAGCTGCGTGATCCGGGAGGCTCTACGCCGGGCTCACGTTCCCCCCGAAGCGGTGGACGAGGTGATCATGGGGAATGTGCTCACGGCGGGCGTGGGTCAGGCCCCCGCCCGGCAGGCGGCGAAAGGCGCGGGCCTGCCGGATAGCGTCAGCGCCACCACGATTAACAAGGTGTGCGGGTCCGGCCTGAAGGCGGTCATGCTGGCCTGCCAGGCGATTCAGGCCGGCGATGCCGAAGTGGTCGTGGCGGGCGGCATGGAAAGCATGAGCCGGGCTCCTTATATCCTGGAGCGGGCACGGTCCGGGTACCAGGTGGGACACGGGGAACTCATCGATAGCATGATCAAGGACGGGCTCTGGGACGCCTACGGGAACGTGTCGATGGGGACGTGCGCTGAGCTCTGTGCCGCCAAGTACCAGCTCTCGCGGGAAGAGCAGGATACCTTTTCGGTGCAAAGCTACACCCGGGCGATCAAGGCTCGGCAGGAGGGATGGTTTTGGGACGAGATCGTCGAGGTTGAGGTCCCGGCAAAACCAAAGCCGTTGGTGATCCGCGACGACGAACGCCTCACGCGATTCGACGAGGCCAAGATGCGCAAGCTGTCCCCGGCCTTCAAGCCCGACGGGACCGTGACGGCCGGCAACGCCTCCGGCATGAACGACGGGGCAGCGGCCCTAGTGGTGTTGTCCGAGGAGCGGGCCGAGGCGCTGAACGTGACGCCGCTCGCGAGGATCGTGGGCTCTACCCAGAAGGCCGTCGCCCCCGAATGGTTCACCATCGCGCCGATCCAGGCGATTTCGGCCCTGTTGAGCAAGCTCAAGTACAACGTCGACCAGATCGACCTCTACGAAGTGAACGAAGCGTTCGCGGTGGTGACCATGGCGGCGATGAAGGAGCTGAAACTGAACCCGGATCGGGTGAATATTCACGGGGGAGCCGTGGCGCTTGGCCACCCCATCGGGGCCAGCGGGGCGCGTATCCTCACCACGCTGCTGTATGCCCTGAAGCGGACCGGGGGGAAACGCGGGATTGCAAGCCCTTGTATCGGCGGGGGAGAGTCGGTGGCGGTCGCCGTGGAATTAATCACCTGACCCCCCTTGACATGGGAGAGAGGTGCCTTAACTCAGGGTCGGTTTATAACCAGTCCTTTCAACCCACACGTCATACCGGGGTGTCCGTCCCGACAAAGTCCTTGAAACCCTGACAGGATCCGCCGCGCAAAGAAATCATGCTGTCGTGAGCTCGTCGAGGAGCGGAACTACTCTGCCGGCCTTCCGTCGAGGGCCGGGTGAATCGAGAGAGGAGAGCTGGAGATGGGAAATGCATTGAAAGATCGAGTGGCGTTGGTGACCGGAGCAGTCGGGGGAATCGGACGGGCCATCGCGGTCCATTTGGCCCAGGAAGGGGCGACGCTGGGCCTTCACTATCTGGTGGAGCCTGACGAGGTGGCGCACGCCTTTCTGACGGAATTCACTCAGCAGGGATTTCGCGGGAAGCTGTACAAGGCGGACGTCTCGAAGTTTGATGATGCGACGCAACTGGTCGAGCGGGTCATCAAGGATTTCGGCCGGCTCGACATCCTCGTGAACAACGCCGGGATCACCATGGACCGGACGCTCAAGAACATGACCCCGGACCAGTGGGAGAAAGTGATCGCGGTCGACCTGTCCTCGGTCTTTTATTGTACGAAGGCGGCGATCGGTCAGATGCTCGAGCGCGGCTACGGACGGGTCATCGGCATCAGCTCGGTCGTTGGACAAAAAGGAAACATCGGGCAGACCAATTACTCCGCGGCAAAAGCGGCGATCATCGGGTTCACCAAATCGCTCGCGCTCGAGACCGCAAAGAAGGGGATCACGGTCAATGCAGTCGCCCCGGGATTCGTGAAGACGGCCATGACGGGCCAGATTCCCAAAGAGATTCTGGACAAGATCGTCGAGACCATTCCGGTCGGACGAATGGCGGAACCGTCGGAGGTCGCCCGAGCCGTGCTCTTCTTGGCGGACGAGAAGTCCTCGTATATCACCGGCCAGGTGCTCAACGTGAACGGCGGGTTGTACATGTAGCGGATTGATCGAAACGCTTTAAATCTATGAAAGGAGACCGGGCGATGGAAACGGAGTGGACGAAACAAGCCGAAGAGATGTTCAAGACCTGGACGGAGGCCCAGAAGAAGCTCTGGGATGACTGGCTCAAGGGGGTCCAAGGGCTCGGGCGAACACAGCCGCTGGACGTCTGGGTCAAGACCGCAGAGGCCTGGGAAGACTCGGTCAGAGAGAGCCTGAAGCTGCAGGTGGAATGGACGAAGCTGTGGGCGGACGGCTTCACTGCGGTCAAGGGGACACCCAAAGAGATGACCGAGTGGGCCCGACAGGGGCAGGAGATGATCACGCAATGGGCGGAGACCCAGAAACGGCTCTGGGAGGACTGGCTGGATCTCGTCAAGAAACTCCGGCCCTCCGGGCTGGGCGGGAACTGGGAGCGGGAAGGTCAGAAGTTCGCGCAGACCTGGCAGGAGGGGATCCAGAAGGCCCTGGATGCCCAGGCGGACTGGGTCCGGTTCTGGACCGCGGGTCATGTTGGCGAGCGGAGCCGGGAAAAGAGCAAAACACCGGGGGCGTAGCCGACGATGCGGGAGGAAAAGACCATGCGTTGGAGCGAGCAGGCTGAGGATCTGGCAAAGGCCTGGGCCGAAGCTCAGAAGAAGATGTGGGAAAGCTGGTTCGACCTCATCCGGGCCGCACCCGCCTCGAGCCCGCTTCCCACGCCGGCAGCCGACCAGTGGCGGGAGCTGGCGCTGCAGGGGCTCAAGAACTGGACCGCCGAATCGGAGCAGGTCGTCAAGGACGTGGCCGAGCGCCTCGTGACCACGCAGGATGTCGTTATGCGCTTCCTGGACCTGTCCATCAGCGCGTGGAAGGCCATGGGTCCGCAGATCGAGGCCGGGGAGGATTGGCAAACCTCCGCGAAGAAGTATGCCGATCAGCTCCGTGAACGGCTCCTGCAGTTCCCGAAAAGCGCGGCCCAGGCTGCTCAGGACACGGACGAGCTCCGGCGGCTCTACCTGGAAGAATGGCAAAAACTCGTCCAGCCGTGGGCGGAGTCGCTGCGACGGGTCCCGTGGCAGATCGGGCAAGCCGCGACGGGCGACGGGTCGGCCGTCGTCAAGCTGACCAATCTGTACTGGGACGCCTACGAGCGGACCTTCGGCCGCCTCCTCGAGAGCCCGAGCCTGGGTCACACTCGTGAGCTCACCCAGGACCTCCTGAAGGGATTCGACGCCTGGGTCGACTCACGTCGGGCCATTCTGGATTACCAGACTGGCCTCGCGGAAGCGTGGGCCCAGGCCTTCGAGGAGTTCATCCGGAAACTGGTCTCACTCGCCGAAAAAGGCGACACGATCCAGAGCCTGGGGCAGATGCTCACGCTGTGGATCGACGTGGTTGAGGGCGTCTTCACGACCCGGTTCCGCTCGGACGAGTACCTCGAGAAGCAGAGCCGGTTGGTTAACACGGTAATGGCCTATCGGCTCATCGAGCGGGACATCGTCGAATCCTTCTTGAAAACGAGCCATCTCCCCTCACGCAGCGAGCTGGATGACGCGTACCGGAGGATCTACGAACTGCGGCGGGAAGTGAAGGAGCTCAAGAAGTCCATCCGCGACCTCAAAGCCGAGCTCGCTGACAGGTCGAAACAGGAGAGCCCTGCGGTGCCGTTCAACGGCCCGACCCCGGACGATCACGGTCAGGAACAAACTCAGAACTGAGGACCGAGCAGGGAGGAGCTGAGACGATGGCGTTCCCTTTTCATCTGAGCCCCGAAGAGACCCTCCGTGACCTCACGGAACTGAACAGGAAGGTGGCCTCGGGGATCGACAACCTCAGCCGTCTCCGAGAGGAGGACCTGCAGGTCGGCGTGAGTCCGAAGGAAGAGGTCTACCGGGAGGACAATGTCGTCCTGTACCGGTACACGCCGATGGTGGATCGACCGTTCCCGATCCCGGTCCTCATCGTGTACGCCCTCGTCAACCGTCCCTACATGGTCGACCTGCAGGAGGACCGCTCGATGGTCCGCAACCTGCTCAAGCTGGGCATCGACGTCTACCTGATCGACTGGGGGTACCCGACCCGCGGGGACTGCTGGTTGACTCTTGACGACTACATCAACGGCTACCTGAACAACTGCGTGGATGCTGTGCGCGGACGGGCCGGGTTGGATCGCATCAACCTGCTCGGAATCTGCCAGGGAGGCACCTTCAGCCTGTGCTACACGGCGCTGTATCCGGAGAAGGTCAAGAACCTCATCACCATGGTGGCTCCGGTCGATTTCCACGTGAAGGACGGATTGCTGAACCTCTGGGTCGGGTGCGGCCCCGGGAGACCGAGCATGGACGTGGACACCATGGTCAACGCCCTCGGCAACATCCCCGGTGAGTTCATGAATTTCGGGTTCCTGCTGATGAAGCCGTTCGAGCTGGGAATCCGAAAGTACCTGGACTTGATCGATCTGCTGGACAATGACAAAAAGCTGCTCAACTTTCTTCGGATGGAGAAATGGATCTTCGACAGCCCGGACCAGGCCGGTGAGGCGTACCGGCAGTTCATGAAGGATTTCTACCAGGGGAACAAGCTGATCAAGGGCGAGGTGAAGATCGGTGGCAAACCCGTCGATCTCCGGGAGGTGCGGGTTCCCGTCCTGAACGTGTACGCGGAACAGGACCACCTGGTGCCCCCGGCGTCCTCGATCGCGCTCGTCCGGTACGTCGGGAGCGCCGATTACACCGTGAAGGCCTTCCCGGTCGGCCACATCGGCATGTACGTCAGCGGGAAGGTGCAGCAGGATCTGCCGCCCACCATTGCAAATTGGCTGAAGGAAAGAGCCTAGCACGGACCTCTTCTGCCCACCTGTTCTCCAACTCGCCGACTCCCTCTAACGATCTCCTTCCTCGGGCTCTGGCTCCTCGCTCTGTCCATATGGCCAGCCGGAGAGGCCTCGGCCGACCATGCGACGGCCCATTGCAGACCGGATCCGGCGGATGTCGCGTTTCCGTCGGACTTCCCGATCCTGCAGGACCATGAATGGGGCTTCCGCATCGGGGGATGGGGCGGGGTGGCCAAGGGGAATCCCACGCGACAGCATCCCGTCATTTTTGTCCACGGCAATACCCGCGACGCCAGCGACTGGGATGAAGCGTCAAGAAGCGTGAAGCAACGCTTCCTGGATGCCGGATACTCCGGGCAGGAGCTGTGGGCACTCTCCTATAACGGGAGGAGCACGAAGAGTCTCCCCCCCGCGTTCCAGTGTCGCACCACCAACCGCGCCAACGTCTCCGACCTGGCTGACTTCGTGAAAGCCGTGCTGGCCTATACCGGCGCCCCGAAGGTGGACGTCGTCGCCCATTCCTTGGGAGTCACGATCGCGCGACGGATGCTCGTGGACTATCCGGAGTTGGCCGAGGCCATCGAGGATTTTGTGGGTATCGCCGGTCCCAACCATGGAACCACGGTCTGCCGGCGTGCCTGGCTGGTCTGGCTGATCGGCTGGAAGGAGTTCGTCGGCTGTGACGAGCTGGCTCCAGGGTCAGCCTGGTTGAAGAGCCTGAACGGGCCGCACGGAGAGGGTGAGACGCGGGGACCGACCCGGTATCTTACGATCTACGAGGGGACGGGCGTCGATGCCTTCTACCTGCCGTGGCTGTTTCTCCTGCCGGTCATGGACCAGGACAGCCCGGCCCTCAGGGGCGCGGACAACCGCAAGCTGCCGGGACTGACCCACGACGAGTTGAGGACCCACCAAGCGGCGGTGGACCTCTACCTCAATTTTGTCCGAAGCGGGAAGAATCCGTAGATTATCCCTCGACTGAGCTCGGCCTGCGACGAGCTCAGCCGAGTCGGATGGTGAGCTTGTCGAACCACTGGCCAGCCATTGCCTGGTCATTATAAATCAGACGTTTGTCGCGCCAAGTGAAGGCTGGTGCCGAAGGCGGGACTCGAACCCGCACGGGTTGCCCCACACGCCCCTCAAACGTGCGTGTCTACCAGTTCCACCACTTCGGCGTTGGCGGGATTATAGAAGTGCCTCAAAACGCTTGTCAATGAACTGGCCGTTCGATAGAATCCCTCACAAGCAGCGGCGGTGGCATCCACGCTGAATCCCGCCTCGCAGCCTGTCGGAGGAGCCGGTGGAGACCCAAATCCAGAGTTCCGTGCTATCCGCGATTCCCGAGACTCGCGCGGCGGCGTTCTTCGACGTGGACAACACCCTGATCCCGGGCTCGGCCATCGAGGTCCGTTTCTTCTCGTATCTCTGGAAGCGCAACCTAGTCGGCTTGAGCGAGGCGGCACGCAGCCTGTGGTTCTGGTCCCGGCACATCCCTCCGGTGTCCCTGCATCCCCTGCGGACGCAGAAGCTCTACCTGGCGGGCAAACGTCCGTCGGTCATCGAGCCGCTGGCCGAGGAGTTCGTCCGGAAGCAGATCTGTCCTCGGCTGCCATCGGTTGGGTTGGCCGCGCTGGAAGCACATCGCCGCGCCGGCCACCGGCTGGTGCTCACCACCGGCTCGCTGGACTTTCTGGTCGCCCCCCTGGCGCTCTTCCTGGGCGTGGACACCGTGCTTGCCGCAACACCCGAGCGCGTCGGCGATCGCTATACCGGGCGCCTCCTGTCCCCGTTCCCCTATGGCAAGGGGAAGCAGCACATGGTCGAGACGTTCGCCTCCGGGAACAGACTGGACTTGAAGGAGAGCCATGCCTACGGAGACAGTCCCGGCGATGTGGAGGTTCTGCGATCGGTCGGGTACCCGACCGTCGTCAACCCGATCCGGGGAATGGCCCGCATCGCCCGACGCGAAGGCTGGAACATCGTGGAATGGAGATGAGGAGCAGTTGGCAGACCCCATGCGCGTGACTGAAATATTCCATAGCATCCAGGGCGAATCCAGCTATGCCGGGCAACCCTGCGTCTTCGTCCGGCTGACGGGATGCGCGCTGCGATGCACGTGGTGCGACAGCGAACATACTTTTTCCGGCGGGACCGAGATGACCGTTGGAGAGGTCCTGACTCGGGTGAAGGAGTACCACTGCTCCCTCGTGGAGGTCACCGGTGGCGAGCCGCTGCACCAACCGGAAGCCTTTCACCTGATCGAGGCCCTCTGTGCGCAAGGGTACGAGGTCCTCGTCGAGACGAGCGGCGCCATCGACATCGCGCCGGTGGATCAACGCGCTCACGTCATCCTGGACGTGAAGTGCCCCGGCAGCGGCATGACGGAGCGCATGCATTGGAATAACCTGCAGCACGTGACCCAGAAGGACGAAGTAAAATTCGTGATCAAGGACCGCGCGGACTACGAATGGGCCCGGGCGATCCTCGACAAGTACGACCTGGAGAACCGCTGCACCGTGTTGTTCGGTCCCGTCTTCGGTGAACTGGAACCGCGACGGCTGGCCGAGTGGATTCTCGCGGACCGCCTGCCGGTTCGTTTTCAGCTCCAGCTCCACAAGTACGTGTGGGACCCGGACATGAGGGGAGTATAAATGGAACAGTTTAGTCCGTTGAGCCAGTTTTGTCCGTTAACGGACCCAACGGGCTTAACGGGCCGAACGGAATTACGGAGAACTGCATGAAGGTGATGGACGTCACGGTGAAGCAAGGCCGGATCGAGGGCGAGCCGGCCGAGGTCCTGGTGCTGAGCCACTACGACGGCGAGACCGCCTTCCCGGACGAAGCGGCCGTCGTGAACAAAGCGCTCGACGGCTGGCTGCAGGATTTGATCAAGAGCGGCGAGTTCCAGGGCAAGAGCAACCAGACTGCCCTCCTCCACACCCAGGGGAAGATCCCGGCCAAGCGCGTGCTCCTGGTGGGTCTTGGTAAGAAGAAGGAAGCGCGCCTGGACACGGTCCGGCAGGCGATGGGGACCGCCGCGAAACGGGTGCGTCAAGCCGGCGCCCGGTCCTTCATCACACCCGTTCACGGTCCGAGCCTGAAAGGGACTTCAGTCATGGAGCTCGCTCAGGCCATGGTGGAAGGCGCGGTGTTGGGGGGCTACCAGTTCAGAGAGTATCGGAGCGAGAACAAGGAGGAGCCGAAAGATCTCGAGACCATGACGGTGGTGGAGGCCCGCGGCGCGAAGGCCGGCGAGGTCAAGGAGGGTGTCCGACGTGGCCTTGCGACCGCCGAGGCGACCATCTTCGTGCGCGACCTCTGCAATCATCCCGCCAACGTGATGACCCCCGCTCGGATCGCGGCCGAAGCCGGACACATCGGCAAGGAGAAGGGGGTTCGCCTCCGGGTGCTGGAGCAGGGGGACGCCGAGAAGCTGGGGATGGGGGCGTTCCTCGGCGTCGCCCGGGGGAGCCACGAACCGCCCAAGTTCATCATCCTGGAGTATCAAGGGAACAGCGGCGCGCGGCGGAAGGACGGGAACGCCAAGCCGATCGTGCTGGTGGGAAAGACGATCACCTTCGATACGGGCGGCATCTCGCTGAAGCCCGCCGAGAACATGGAGCAGATGAAGGCGGACATGACCGGGGGCGCGGAAGTCCTCGCGGCTGTCCGGGCAGCCTCCCGGCTGGGCCTGCCCTTGCACCTGATCGGCATTCTGCCCGCCACTGAGAACATGCCGGGCGGGCGGGCGATCAAACCCGGCGACATCCTGACCACGCTCTCGGGCAAGACCGTCGAGGTGCAGAACACCGACGCCGAAGGGCGTCTCATTCTCGCAGATGGCCTGGCCTACGCCACCCGGTACAAGCCGGCCGCCATCGTCGACGTCGCGACGCTGACCGGCGCCGCCACCGTGGCGCTTGGGCAGTTTGCGATCGGCATGTTTGGGAACGACGACGCGCTCAAGAGCCGGATCCAGCACGCCGGCCAGAAGGCGGGCGAGCGGGTCTGGGAGATGCCTCTCTGGGACGAATATTTCGAGCAGCTCCACAGCGACGTGGCCGACATGCGCAACATCGGCGGCCGGGGAGGCGGGATGATCACCGCCGCCGTCTTCCTCAGCAAGTTCGTGGGGGAGTATCCCTGGGTCCACCTCGACATCGCCAGCACCGACTGGAGCGAACGCGAACGGCCCTACATCCCCAAAGGCCCCACCGGTACCGGCACCCGCCTGCTGGTCCAGTATCTGATGGATCAAGCCGAGGCTAAGAACTAAGGGGACAATCACGAGCAGATGACGCTCCGGGAGAAAGTCGGCCAGCTCTTCATGATCGGCTTCGCCGGTACGTCGGTCTCCAGGGACCTGGCCGATCTCCTGGCTGCCTACCGGCCCGGCGGGCTCATCTTGTTCTCCCGGAATCTGGAGACTCCCGCCCAGATCGTCAGGCTCACCAACGATCTCCAGAAATCATCGCCCAAGACGCCGCTGCTGATCGCGGTGGACCAAGAGGGGGGCCGGGTCTCCCGGCTTCCCGCCGGCTTTACTGTGTTCCCTCCCTGTTCGGTGCTCGGACAGTGCGACTCTTCCGAGCTGGCCTACGCGGCCGCCGCAGCGGTCGCCGTCGAGCTCCGTGCGGTCGGCATCAACATGAACCTCGCCCCCGTGCTGGATCTCAACACCAACCCGCAGAACCCGATCATCGGCGATCGCGCCTTCAGCGCCAGTCCGGCACAGGTCTGTGAGCTGGGGCTGGCCACGATTGCAGGGCTGCAGGACAACAAGGTGATCGCCTGTGGGAAACATTTCCCCGGGCACGGCGACACGGCCACCGACTCTCACAAGGAGCTGCCCGTCGTCTCCGCGTCGATCGAGCGGCTGCGCGAGGTGGAGCTCCGCCCGTTCCGCCACGCGATCGAGAACAACCTCGCCACGATCATGTCCGCGCACGTCCTGTATCCCGCGCTGGATGGACGATTGCCTGCCACCCTGTCCCCCGCGATCCTCACCGGTCTGCTCAGGGATGACCTGGGCTTCAAGGGCGTGACGCTCACGGACGATCTGGAGATGCATGCGATCCTCGACCATCACGGGATCGAGGAGGCGGCGATCCTGGCCTTCCAGGCCGGAGCGGACATGCTGTTGATCTGCAAAGACCGGACGCGCCAGGTCGCCGCGATGGAGGCGTTCCACAACGCCGTGAAGGACGGCCTCATCCCCGAAGCGCGCGTCGAGGCTTCGTTGCGCCGGATCTCGCAGGTCAAGGACCGGTTCCTGCGTCCATTCACCTCGGCGGACCCTGCCGGGGTGAAACAGGTCGTGGGCAGCCGGGCGCACAAGGATCTGCTGGACACCATCCTCCAGACCAGCGAACGCCGCCTGAAAGCCCAGGTCTGACCCCTGTGGGCAGGCCCGTCACTGCCAAAGAGGTCTGGGCCTGGTGCATGTACGACTTCGCCAATTCTTCGTTCACGACCCTCATCGTCACGGTCGCCTACAGCGTCTACTTCGTCCAGGTCGTGGCCGGACATCTCGGCCGGGAGGGGACCCCGGAGCGCGTCTGGTTCTGGGGCTACGCGATTTCCATGCTGGTGGCGGCCCTCCTTTCCCCACCGCTCGGCGCGCTGGCGGATGCGAGGGCCAGCAAGAAGGCGTTCCTGCTCGGCTCCACACTGGTCTGCGTCGCCTGCACGGCGCTCCTCGCTTTCGTCCATGCCGGCGACGTGTGGAGGGGGCTGATCCTGTTCGGGATTGCCAACGTGGCCTTCGACCTCGGGTTTCTGTTCTGCAGCGCGTTCCTGGTCGAGATCGCCACCACGGCGACGATGGGGCGCATCTCCGGCTACGGGTGGGGGTTGGGCTATGCCGGCGGGCTGCTGTCTCTTGCCATCGCCTATCCCTTTATCAGCGGCGGCTTCGCAGAATCCAACCTGCCGCTGTACCGCCTCAGCTTCGCGGTGACCGCCGGCTTCTTCCTCCTGGCATCGCTGCCGACATTTCTGCTGCTCCAGGAGCGCGCGGTCCCGGAACCGGTGCGCGCGGGGCAGGCGGTCTGGCGCCAGGGATTTGCCAGGCTGGCCGTCACGGCCCGCCACCTCGGTCACTATCGAGATCTCTTCGCCTATCTGATCGCCTATCTGATCTATACCGATGCCATCAATACTGTGATCGTCGCTTCCGCAATCTTCGCGAATAAAGTCCTGGACTTTTCACCGAGCGATCTGATTATCTACTTTCTCATTACGCAGGTGACGGCCGGCCTGGGGTCCGTCGGGTTCGGCATCCTGGCTGATCGAATCGGGGCCAAGAGGACGATCATCGTCACGCTGCTCGTCTGGATCGCGCTGGTTGCCGGGGCCGCGCTCGTACGGACCCACGCGCAGTTCTACGTGATCGGGCTCCTGGCGGGCGCCGTGCTGGGAGCGAACCAGTCTGCCAGCCGGACGCTGCTGGGGCTTTTTACCCCCTCCGGCCGGCAGGCAGAGTTTTTCAGCTTCTTCTCCGTCACCGGTAAGTTTGCGGCCATCATCGGGCCGGTGGTGTACGGCGAGGTGACAGCCTGGACCGGCAGCCAGCGATGGGCGATCGTCTCGATGGCGGTCTTTTTCACGATCGGCCTGTTGGCCTTCCAGGCAGTCGACGAAAAGCGGGGGATGGCGGCCGCGCGGCAGTAGCGGTGCGGAAGGCGATGGGTGAAGTTGTTTTATGGCGATCAAGAAAGGCGACATCCTCGATGAGCTCAAGCGACACCCTGGCAGTTGCGGGCTGGTCGTGAAGGTCATGGCAGGCGGGGAGGGGTTCGAGCGGATCCAGTGTTGCGACCATGCGCTCACGGCCGAAGACGTCGTCCCTCAACTAGGGTCCCCGAAGGGCCGGAAAAAGGGGGAGCTGCCGGTGGGGGTGATTCTCGACGAAAAGAAGCTCTATCCGGATTCCTGCGGGCTCCGCGTCATGATCATGGACGGGGGGGCCGGGTTTCGTGAAATCATCTGTTGCGGCCACTCGATCACCCTGGGCGCGATGAGGGATTTCCAGTTGAGCCAGTTGCGCGGAACGCCGTCCGGCGCATCGGGACTCGAGGGAACGGCATGAGGAGAGCATGCGCGACCGAACCGAAACGATGAAACAGTGGTTGTCCTGGATGGAGTGGCTCGACCGGTGGGGCTATATCACGGCGGGCTTCAGCCTGCTCGTTCTCGGCATGCTCGTCTTCGCGAACAGCTGGTACAAATTCGCGATGGCGACGCCCCGAGCCGGTCTTCTCCCCGCCGGCCTGCAACTCCTGAATGACCTGTTGCTAGTCATCATCATTCTGGAGCTGTTCCGGACGGTCGTTCGCTTTCTCCAGACCGAGGTCCTGACCGTCGAACCCTACCTGGCCGTCGGCATCATCGCCTGCACCAGGCGGATCCTCACCGCGAGCGCCGAGCTGTCCCACCTGCCCGAAATCACCAAAGAACTATTCGACCGCTATGTCTGGGATGTGGCGTTGAACGTGGCGGTCATCATGGTGCTGATCATTGCGGTGTTTGTTCTCCGCTGCCAGCGCCCGGGCCAAGCTCCCCCAATCTCCTAGCGTCGCGGCGCGACCTGCCGCCTCAGAATCGTCTTCTGGGCGCCAGTGAGGCACTCAGCCTGATAATATCCTGCCCCATCTGCACGCGGCCCATCAGTTCTCTGTGGAGCGACTCCACCTTTCCAAACTCCCTCGTGACCTCCCCCAGCCCCAGCGACCCATTCACCTCGGCCATGATCGCAGCCTGGAGCTGGGCTCTGAACCGCTCGGTCTTGGCCACAACCTGCTTGCCGGCCTTGTCCCTGAGCACCTGGGCCAGGTCGGAACGGACCTTCAGGTCGTACTTCTCCCGCGTTCCCGACAGGT
>Ga0233416_10000327_pt1 | contig 14640 bp, 21 predicted proteins | sample Sediment_Towuti__2_FD_188638 | JGI IMG/M metagenome (GOLD analysis project Ga0233416, IMG submission 188638) | Sediment microbial communities from Lake Towuti, South Sulawesi, Indonesia - Sediment_Towuti_2014_0_MG | ecosystem: Environmental > Aquatic > Freshwater > Lake > Sediment | place... | reverse complement strand
AAATGATCTCGCGAGAATTCATCACGCAGCCTTCGACTTCTCGATTGCGGCGTTGATTGCTTCGCTCGCGGTGACTTGCGAGTACACCGAGCGAATGTTGTCGCCCAGTTGTTCCAGCAGCTTGTCAGCGACGATCTTGAACAGATCGCGACCTTCCTGTTCGGTCGGGGCGCGTTCTTGCTCGACAGCACGCAGAGTGACGATCACCGAAACCACATGCTGAACTTGTGCCATCAGCGTGCCCAGAGCGATCACCGGCAGCATGCCCTCGACGATACGCTGACTCATCAGTTCGTGAATTTCAGCCTGCAGCGTTTCGCCACGAGCAATTTGGTCACCCAGCATGTCAGCGATTTCGTTGATGTTTTGCTTGTCAGTCATTTCTAGTTCCTTTAAGTTTTCTTGCAATTTCAAGAGGACTCTCATCGCTGAAAGTCGGTCGGTTTTTCATCGCTTCGAGCGACGCGTTGATCGCTTCGCTGTAATCGATTCGTTCTACATCACTCATCACTGACTTATTATAGTCAGTGTCTTTTGGACCCTGAACCGCTGACTTAATGTTGTCGCGCAGCTTTACAGCAACACCCTTCACCCTTTCGACGAAATAGATGACTTTGTTTGTTGCCTTTTCTTCGGCGATCATATCGAGCGCTGGGCACACTTCTTTCTTTATCGCCGCAATGCACTCAGGATAAACAGGATTTTCAAGACCCTTTTTCACCTGACTGCAGATGTGGGCACACACCGCAAATGGGCGCGCATGACCTACGATATCGCATCGATGGTGGAAAGCGTTTCGAACACCGTCGTGCGACAGATTGTTACCAAGTTCCTCGTCCGACATCCTTTTCATCCTCCATTTCGACGACCTTCTGTATCTCCATGTCGTCCTGAGCTTTTTGTCCGAGAAGCTGAGTCATAGTGTTTATAAGACCGATACGCAGCGCTTCTCTGAAGCTACTGTGTACATAATCGAGAGGATCGATCACCACGCACCCCACTCTTCGTGCTCAATCATTGCGGGTTTTTCTGCCACTTTCTCGACATCAAATTTCAAATCGAGCTTTGCAATCACTTCATTGGTCATAGCTATTCCAAGCACTCTCTGAATCTGAGATTGACCGCTGATGTACATAACTTCTTCGGGGAAGAAGGTGTAACCCCTCTTCTCTTTAATTTTTCTGAGGCGGGCTGCAGCGGCATTTGAAAACGTGCCCTCGCCCTCTTCCTTAAATTCAACCCTTCCAATGCCAGCGGGCGTCATGACTGCCCCTTCTTTGATTGGACCGTAGTGCGCGTACACCAGCACCTTCGTCGGATCACCGAGCGGACTGATGGTCATTACGTTGTAGAACTTGGTTCCCCCGACATGTTTGCCCGACGTCACACTTATTCTGATGTTCATGACTTCCCCTAAATCACTGATTACTTATTCTACGCTTCATCTTGAAGGCAATAGCTTTGGTCGCGTTCAACTCTTGTGCGCCATAAAAGCATTTTCGAACAATGTCTGCGCTGACCTCGTTAGGGTCTTTGTTCGCGGGCAAGAAAGCGATGCTTACGGACAAACCCAAGCCCTTCACCTTTATTGCCGAATCTACCGCGTCATCAGTGGCCGCAACCTCCCCATCCCACATAAAGACAACGCGCTTCACACCGCGCTCTTTCAACTTCTCAAATACTAGAAGCTGGTTCTCGGACAGATGCTTACCGAACGTGCCAATAGGCACCACGTCTCTTAGCGCCTCATCTTGATCGAGCGCTATCTTCAAAGCCATGACATCGAAGACGCCCTCACCAACAACAACCGTTTCTGTATTGACGACGTTGTGAGCGTTGAACAGGTATTCACCCGTCGATGCAAAGCCCGGTGGGAACAGGTATTTCTTCTCTGCCTCACCTGTGATATCTCTTCCCTGAAAGCTGACCATCTTGCCTTCATGGTCATACACCGGAATCAACACACGCTTGTGAAACGGCATGTACAACTCTTGCTCACCAACCCTGTACTTGAAGTAGCCTTTGTGACAGTAGCGCAGTCTGAAGTAACGCGTAACGTCGTCATTAATTCCGCGATTAACGAGGTACTTCAGGTTCTTACCCTCATGCGGCAAACTTATCGACTTGGGGATGATCAAATCTTTGATATCGGACTTGTAAGTCGCAGCAGTCTTTCGCGGAGGACGCCAGCCGATCTCTTCACCCACCGCCTCAATGTGGGTGAAGAGTTCTTTCCCAGACAACCCTGTGTAAGCCTTGATGTAGCTGTACTTGTTGAACTTCGCTTCGCAGCTACCAGAGAAGCAATTCCCGAGGCCCGTTTCGGCATTGATAAATACCTTCCACTTATCACCTCCGCAAACGGGGCATTCTCTCAAGTTGAGCTGAAGACCGTGCGATCCGCGCGTCTCCCTGTACTCAATACCCTCCCTGTCGAGATAGGCGTCAATCTCCAACTTTTCGAGAATCTCCCCAAGACTACTCATTATTCCTCACCAATGACTGACTTTACGAAACGCATGCGGTCGATATCCTGCTCAACACGAATAGAGAAGCCAGAAGCTTGATTTCGACATGCAGCGAAGAACAAACGAGCCTGACCAAGCTTTCGCTCTTCTTCAGTCTTGTTGATCGAGATCACGATATCTGCGATGCGAACCTTGTTGAAGTCTTCCGCGATATCGGTCATCGTCGCGACCGTCTTCTTAGCTCCCTCTCTGTTCGTCTGCGTTGCGGTCAGAATTGCAACGTTTTCCTGCATCGCAAGACCGCGCAACTGAACATAGACACCCTTCGAATTTTCGATTGCATTGTCTGTAACACGCTCAGGCTGCATCAGGTCTGCGTAATCGACGACGATCAAGTCATACAGAATCCCGCGTGCTTTGTCCCGCTCAATGATTCTTCGCAGGTCTGATACGCGCATTGTGCCGGTCGGGAACTCATAGATCGCGAACCGCCCAGCTTTTGCCATGAAGTCGGAGACCTTCTTGCTCACATCGTGCAAATGGTCGCCAAGCTCCATTACCATCTGATTCGAGATACGCGCGTCAAGACGCTCGCCAATGATCTCCTTAGATACCTCAAGGGTGACATACATGACATTGTGACGCTTAAGACTGCCGCAAGCACTGATAGCGAAGTCGATCAGCGCCGTTGTCTTGCCTGCTTTGGCAGCACCCATGAGAACCGAAAGCTCTTTTCGACCCCATCCCTTGTGATACAGCACGCGGTCGATATCTGGGTATCCGGTCGTGATGCCAGTCGGTGACATTCGACCAGCGGCCCGCTCGATCCGCTCATTCGTACGCGTCTTCAGTTCTTCAGCGTAATCGTATGCATTGACCTCAGTCGCAGCACCTACGTCCAGAGCCTTTTTAAGCCCCGTGCTGATCTTTTCGAAGTCACGCAGGTCCAGATGCTCAACCGAGTCCAGAATCGCCTTGCTGACCGCCTGATGGCGTGCAAACGTAGCTACTTCATCGACAACCAGATCACGGTCCGAAATATCCGACCCCATAAGCTGAATTGCGCGACGCGCAACCAGTGATCGCATTTCGGGGCGAATGATCTTTGCCGCGATGTCAGCGTCGATCAAATGCTTCCATGTCGTTCCGTCACCGGGAGCTTTCTTGAACTTCGCGTAATACCGATTAGCGATGCTGACGAGGTGTCCGTCAGCATGGCTCTCGAAATACTCAGGCTTGATCAGACCTTCAGTTCTCTGCATGAAGGTCGTGTCACGCATGCTTAGTGCGGTGATCTTGCCTTGAAACGCTTCGTCATAGGTATAGCGCTGTTCTACCGGGCCGGGTTCTTTGTATTCTGCTTCTGGCAGAGCAACAGCTGTTCCGGTCATTACTCTTCTCCGAAGAGTTCTGCCGGTACAACAAACAGGTCGATTGCGTGCTTGTAGATAACCTGAGTGCGGTCGAGTGTGATGGTGTATTTGTCCCGAGCAGTTACCTTGCCCGCTACCGTCTTGCCTGAAGCAAGTGTCAGTTTGACCTCACTACGCTTCTCTTGTGCAAGCTTCAAAATTGCATCGTGCCCCTTCGAAATGGTTTGCCGCTGACGGGGCGGACCATTCTTTACGATGCGACGATGACCACCGTTCGCAGTCAGGGTACGACGACGTGCCTCAGAAACTTGTTGAGCGCGAATATCTTCTTGGGTTTGCATTTCTCTTCCCTTGTTCAGTGCTGACTTACTTGCAGCGTTTAAAAAATACGCGAAATGGTTTCCGCGTCGAACTCTCTCTCGATGACCGACATCGGCAAAACGGGTTGCGTCACCGTCAGTCTCTTTAGTATTGACGGGTGACGATTGACCTGTCTCATCTTCACCTGTCGGATCAAATACTCGTGGTGACGAATTTGATCTGGATGTCCTACAAACGACTCGTTCTTGAAGAAGTCTGACTGACCAAATTCAAGACAATATGCCCTGTGTTCCGTGAGCGCATCTTTAAGATCGAGCAGTGCTTCTTCTGAGTACAACTGGTTCGGACGCGGGAAGAATGCAAAGCCTCGATTCAAGAACCGCGCAAACATGAAGCGAATCATGAACTCGTAACGAACACCAAGTCTGTCAGCCTCTTGTCTCGCTCTCCATATCGCAAGGTCACACTCATCCCGCATCAGCACGTCGGTATCTATAGGCTTCTTCATCACCCTGTTGATACCCATCGTGGCATCCCAGTAGTCTTGCGCTACATCATTGTAGGTAAGTGCAAAGAGCAGCGTAGCTTGACCCGGTAGCAAGTCGTGGTAGTCGAACCATCTGTTGAGTCTAAGTTCAGCCTCTTCGATCCGAAGTTCCTCTGGGATCAGGTCTAGTTCAGCTACCCAACACTCAGTGTCGGGTAGCGCCTGCTTGACGTTCATGTTTAACCCTCTAACAAGTTTTCTGAAAGTTTAGTTATTAGAGGGAATGCAGAAAGTTTGCTTAGATCGGGTCGTTGTCGTAGGCGATGATGATCTCACTTACCAGACCAGACCTCACCACGTCATCACGGGTAAACTCAACGACGCGGATGTCTGGGATATGTTGAACTCGCTTAATCGCACCAATCAAACCCGAGTTGCTGATATCTGTTTGTGCGGGATCGCCATCAACAATCACCTTGCAGTTCTCACCAATACGGGTAAGAAACATCTTCATCTGCTGCGGAGTGGCGTTTTGGGATTCATCGAAAATCACAATGCAGTTCTTGAATGTCTTACCGCGCATATACGCAAGTGGCAAACCTTCGATCTTCCCTTCTTTGATCAGGTATTCAGTGTGAGTCTTACCGAGACGTTCATTCAAAACATCACGAAACGCAGCGATGTACGGCTCATACTTCTCTTCAAGCTCACCGGGAAGAAATCCCAGCGACTCGCCTGCTTCTACTGCGGGACGAGTGATGATGATCTTTTCGACTTGGCCCGATAGAAGCATGTCGCACGCAATCGCGCCTGCAACATAAGTCTTACCAGTACCGGCAGGACCAATGCCAAATGTGACCTTTGAAGACTTAATTGCGTTGATGTACTTGCGTTGCTTCTCAGTCTTAGCCTGCAGCGGTTCTGCCTTTTTCTGAACCACGCGAGAGGGTTCCAAAAAGACCGCCAGAACTTCAGCATCTCGCGAACGTTGGGCTTTCGTCTGACGCTGAAAACTACCTGCGCGCTTGTTTTGCGCTCTTGCCATATCAATACCTCGCGTGTGGTGGAACTAAGGCGAGTATATATCAGTGCTGACTTACACTTCTACTTCAAAAGACAGATTTTTATCCAACACATCTCTTGGCCGTTCATAATTCCCGTGTCGGTTTGAACAACACTACAAACCCCATTCAGGGACATCTTCAGAAGCCGAAGATGCGACTTTCGAACGTAAGCCTCAATCGCTCTAACACCAAGCTTTTCAAATATTTCCGGCATATATTGCCGAACGCAATCGTAAAACTTCGCCCCATTTATTGAATGAGCGAATGCCTTGTCTCCGATAATATCGAATTGAGCACTCGCAACGAAGTTTGGATTTCCGTCTTCAATCACAATGAGCGTCTTTTGACGCTCAATGATTTGGAATGTAAGTTTCACGATGTGATAGTGACAATCAACATTACCGACTTGGTTCTGCCAAGGGCGGTTGAGATAGTAACGCGAATTCTAGCGACGGCGCCCGGTACTCCGCCATATATCCAAACGATTGCACCCTTTCGCGGCTCAATTACTTTTCCGTTATCAATCATTTGCGATTCGTTTCGGCTTGCGCTCTGAACGATAACGCCACCCCTTACCGGATTGGTGGTTACTGCGGAAATGGAATCGTCACCAAGCCACTTTGTGAAATTGACAACATAGTCAAGATTGTCGATTCCGTTTTTTTCGATGTAAAACTCGTCCATATTACCTCACGTCAAAAACTCTATTCTCGTACGGAACATTGAAGAATCGACTTTCGTACAACACTTCGAACGTGACACCAGTTCTTACCTTTGCGCCAGAAAACCCGCTGGGCGGATATACAAACACCTGACTGATAGCGCCATTCGCGGATGCGCTAATCTGAGACGTTGTGATTGCACTACCTGTAATTGCACTTACAGACGCGCCAGATATAACCCCACTTACCGATGACGAACCAGAAGATTGCGCGGTTACAGAAGATGCAAAAACTCCGCTGATAGAACCGTTTGCACTCGCGTTCTGAACAATGCCGCCCAAAGCACTTCCAGATACCACGCCAACAATCGCGCCCTGAATTGAGCCATTTGCAACTACTGATATTACCGTCTGACCAGTTGCAACTGCAGTAACGTATCCAACAATCGCCTGTGAAAGCGAACCCGAAGCATTTGCGGTGGTACTCGCACTTGCGGTGACTGCAGAAAGCGCCGCCCCTGCGATTGAACCATTCGCGGCTGCAGAAATAACAGTCGCGCCAGAACCAGAGCCAGTGATTACGCTTATAGTCGCCGCTGCAACCGCACCAGACGCGCTTGCTGAGACGACCGTTTGACCTGACGCTGATCCAGCAATTTGACTTACGGAGACGCCCTGAACAGCGCCAGATACGCTTGCGCTTACAACTGTAGAACCAGAAGCTGAACCAGTGATGGAGCTTACAGAGACGTTCTGAACAGCCCCAGAACCGTTTCCATTGATAATGGTAGAAGCTGAAGCTGAACCAGTGACAGCGCTAGCACTTACGCCACTGACACTCGCGTTAGTCGAAGCAGAGCCTGAAGCTGAAGCGCTTACAGCCGAAGCAGATACAGATGCGACCGCTCCCGCAGCGCTCGCATTTACAACAGTCGAACCTGATGCTGAACCCGATACCGTCGAAACACTGACGGCAGAAATCGCTCCGTTTGCGGTAGCGTTGATCGTTGTTGTTCCAGTCGCGCCACCATTAATGACGCCAACTGAAACTGCTAAAAGCTGTCCATTTACAGACGCGTCAGTACCCGCACCACCTGTTGCGTATGCGGATTTAAACTGAGCGTTCCCTGTTTGAAACGCACTCTTAAACTGTGCGCTCATTACACGATGATCGAATGAGCCAGCACAAACAGATCATCAAGTTCTTGGTCTGTCAGACCTAGAACTTGTGCCAAAGCAAGCAATGTGGGCGAATTTCTTCTGAACTCAGTTGCCTTTTCCCATGCGATTTTTACCTCAACAGGAGCGGCAACCATGAACGACTCAACCTGAGAAAGCAGAGTTGAGCCATTCTTAACAGTTCTGTGAAGCGCGATTCTTGCCTGAAGCGGAGATATCGACCACGGTCTGTCACTTGGTTGAATGTTGAAATGAAAGTAAGCTTCATTCTCGCTTTCAAACCAACGCCATCCTGCAATCTCGCCAAGTTTCGATCCGCTGTCATCTCGACTAAGCACAAAAGACGGACCATGAACGAAGTTTGGCGCAAAAACAATCCCGCCAGATTGCAGGTCGAGTTTATAGAATCCTGAAGTATCCATTATCCAGTTACCGTCCAACCTTTAGCCGTTGCAATTGTTGGGTCATCAGTCGCCGCTCCGAAGTTACCCGTAACCGTGATTGTTTGAGCGCCCGCCGCAGTCCCCAGATTCGTGTACATCGTATTCAAAGCCGACGCAGACATCCTGCTTGGAGCGTTAAACGAAATTGAGTACCTTGCTCCCGTTGCAAGAAACTCAGACAAGCTTCTGCATGCAGTCAGCATTGATGCAAAAGTAGTGCCCGCAGACATATTCAATGCAGGCACACTTTTCAACGAGTGACAGTTCGCGAACATGCTTGAAAAGTCTGTGCATGCTCCGGTCGAGTAAGTCGGAATCTCTTTAATAACCTGACAGCCGTTGAACATGTTCGACATATTTGTAGTTGCCGATGTGTCAAGCAGCTTTGCTTTCTCAAGCGCGTAGCAATTCAAAAACATGCTAGAAGCGTTTGTTAGAGTTCCATTTGCGACGTATATATCAGGCTGAACCTTCAAATTTGAACACTGTGCAAACATGCTTGACATATTTGCGCAAGCATTCAGGTAAATTGGTCCGCTGTTTATCAAACCGGACCCACTCGTGCTAGTACCTGCAAACATTGAGTTAGCGGTTGTAGCTCCATTTGCGACGATGCCCGGAAAATACTTCAACGACCGCGTCTGATAGAACATCGTCGCGACAGTCGTACATTGCACAGGCAATGTGTATTTCGGAACACGTTTAAGAGAAATGCAGCCGTTGCAAAAATCTGAAGCACTTGTCATTGATGACCCGAAAGTCATCCGAGGAAGTGCGCGCAAATCACGACAGCTATTGAACATATTCTGGATAGAGGTTGCCTGACTCATATCAGGAAGAATGACCTCCATCAGCGAACGCATACCGTTGAAGCGCGAGTTGTAGTTCTTTGCCTGACCCTCGTTTCTGATCGCAACGCGTCTGCATCTTGAATGGGTGACCGTCTGCGTGAACTGCGAGATCGTCAAGCCGTTTGATCCGGCGTTTGGCAGTGAAAGCTCAATATCCAGATACGGAGTTACATACTCTGATGCGTACGACGAAAGGTATTTTTGCTGCAAAGATACTGACAGCAGAACACCCGCCCCTTGTGGGGTAATCGTAATGATTGCCTGTTTGAAACCTTCTGATGTCAGCGTGCCATTCAGTGCAGTAGATGTGTAATCGTACTGATGAGTGGCGATTGCACCGCTTGCGAAGTTTTCTATTACGCCGTCACCCCAATCGACCGTGTATGCATTCGTACAAGTAAAGGCAACACCGTTTTGAGTTGATTCAGGCTCGACGGCTACAAGGAGATGAACCTTGTCTTCCGTACCTGTGAGAGTTGGTAGAGTCAGCCAGTCAGACGGGCGCTTCCACTCCGGATCGTAGTAGTACATATCTACGCCGGATGTGACCGTTGACAACTGAACACGACCGAAAAACATCGGACTGTTGTTGTAGTTTGAAGTATTCGGCTTATACAGAAGCAGCCAGCCATACTCACCAGCGACTCTACTGGTAATGTCGTCGAGATCGAGACTGATGTATCCAGATGCGTCTGTAGAGACGAGCTTTGACTTACCAAGCGGGTCTTGGAATTCAATTGGCTGATCATCCCACCAACAAGCATGAATATCACTCATGCTCGCGATAGGCGTTGATCCGTCAAATAGCTGCAAACTCACACCGACTGGCATTTCAATCCTTTAAATCTGTCTCGAACCTTCGTCAGATTCGATTGATTTTTCGCAATGATTCTTATCGAAAATATTCAGAACCCGACAACCGAACTTACACAAAACACACCTTCCCTCTCGAACAGCCTTGCCCATTCGAGAGGAAACGGTTTCGTCAGGGTCGCCGCCAAACAGAACGTTCAAACCCTGATCAAGCCAAATCAGAACGTTCCATAGATAACGACTGACTGACTTCATGACTTACACGGTGATGTACAGCGGATTGTCGAGAGTCACGCTGAAATTGCCATTGGTCGAGGACGCTGCGGCAGCAAACTCAACAAAGGTCACGAGAATGTCGTTGGCTGCAGTACCTGTACTCTTGTAGATGATCATGCCGACTGCGGTAACGGTCGCACCCGTCAGGACCGGATTCGATACCGAGAAGGTGACTGCTGTCCGGTTGTTAGTCGCATCAGCAGCCGCAACAGATGCGGTCACTGCAAAACCACCAGCGGTGTAGCCTGTACCAGTTACTTCATTGGTGATGTTCGAACGTGCGGTCCAAGTATCGAGGTTCGATTCAGTAGGAACCGATGAAACCAGAACTGCCTTGAAGGTGTTCGTTGAAAAATCAATCTGGCCCTTCGCAAGCGCCTGAGACAGATTGGTGAAGTTGCGTGAAGCCATCATTGATCCTTTCGTAAGTCACGACTGACTAATATACCACAACGGAATGAGTTCTTAAATCTTGCCTGCACGCAAAGCGTTCAGGTACTTAACACCCTGCTCGATGTCTTCAAAGAAGGTGGTACTGCCATCGCTAGGATCATGAACGACCATAGGAGCAATGAATGGGACATTCTTTCTGAAACCGCGCTTCTCAGCGTAGCCGTCCTTCAACTTGTAAGTTGCGAGCTGAATGCCGTGCACAACCTTACTTTCAGTCAGATGCTCGCGCTCAATCGCGATATGGGCAGACGAATGAATGTGCCCACCCCACAGAACGTCTTCACCCTGCCAGCGGTCGAGCATCCAACTCAGAACGCCATGAGCGGTGTTGTACTTTGAGTGACCGGGGAAGATGTGACGAACGAGGTGAATGAAGCTTCTGCCGCTTGGCGTATTGATACGCACCCGAACTTGATCGGGGTGATACACATCTTGGCGATGAATACGCTTGAACAGGTCACCCAGCACGTCATGACCGCCCAGCGAACCCACCCAGTCGTTGTGATTGCCACCGATTGCGGCAACGATCTTCTCTGCGATCAGGTCAAGGTAATACTCTTGGATGCGATTTGCATCGGTGTGGCTCATCTTGTCACCACGGCGCTCACGCTCAAGTCTGCCGATAATGAAGTTGTCCAGCCAGTCACCCACCGCGACGCAGTACAGACCTTCAGTGTCTCTGATGATCTTCGCGTGCTCGATAGCCATCCCGAGCTTTGTACCGGGGTTGTTCAGATGTTGATCCGGCAGACCTACAATGCCGAAGGGGCCGTCAAGGTGCAGATTCACGTCTACAAGCTGGCGACGCTCTTCGTACTCCATCAGAACCTCGTTGTGAGCGATTGCACGCTTCACCAACTCTTCGATATCTTCTTCCCCACCGGGCAACATCTCGATCTCAAGACCGCCCGATACAGCGTACGGATTCAGGGTGCGCATATTCACCACGGGCACCTTGTAACCCCGTGCGTAGTGACCGCGCAAACCCGCAGCTTTGTTCTTGACTTGCTGCACACTCATTGAAAGCTCGCGCGCTACATCTTCGACGGTAGGAAATGCGCTCTCGTCGTTATAGACGCGTGCGAATTCGTCATTACTGACTGATGTCTTACTTGCGGTCATGAAAACCCTTTACTGACAGTGTTTGATATTCGAAAGAACGAACTCGACAAGCTCATCGTGGCGTGTCGCAAGCTCGTGATACATGCGTGTTACTTCGAGGTCGTTTTGGACGAACTCATCGACCGTAACGTCGGAAGCGGTTCTGACTTCTTCATCGCTGACTGAGGCGGAATCAAAATCGACGTTTTGCCTTGCGGCGTCGAGCACGCTGACAACAGCACGATTAAGGTAAAGATCACGATTACCATCGGCAGTCCCGCCAACTCCTTGTTGAACGATAGAAACTGCTGAACCTTCTCGTTCTGGACAATTGACAGGTTCGAGCACCACAACCGGAGCCTTGCGAACCACGACTTTTGCCGCTTCTGTGCGCTTCTCAACTTCATCAATTTTTTCCTCGATTCGATCACTTGTTTTCGCAGCTTCAATGACATCATTTGCGACCTCTTTCTGAGCCTCTACGAGACTCTCTGCGCGTTCGGCAGCAACGAACTGACCCTTCGTATAGAAGCCTGCAGAAAACGCGACACAGGCGGCTAGAACAAGCGCTAGGATGGTTTTCATTCGGAGGTGTTCTGCTTGAGTGCTGCACGCTCACCGAACCAGAAGCCGATGATCATGCCGTTGGTGGGGCCGATTGCTGTGATGTATTCAGTGACGGTGATCTGGCCCTTTACAGCAGCCCATGCACAGATGCCGTTGAACAGCGTTGCAATCAGAATCGTGAGGTAAGGTCGCGCTGCGCTATTGAGCGCCGCAACCAACTTAGTAATCGAATCGATAGCGCTACAGAAAAACTCTTTCATGGGTAGAAGACCCTCCGGCCAGATCGAGGCGGAACGATTTGAACGTGCGCCCATCCCGGCGTTGCTGACGGGTGCTCCATCCACAGGCCAATCATTTCAAGTGCGTTCTGACCATCAACAGTCATGAGCCACTTATCGAGCGCTCCGTCTTGATCGCTGATGTCGATTGCGCGACCCATCATGTGATTCGACTTAGGCGCGGCATCCTTTGTCTTCTGATTCACTGAAGGCGGACGCCAACCTGAATTCACACCACGCTTCGTTGCGTTTGGGTTTGCCTTGTAGAAGAGTTCGAGAAGTTCATTTGCACGCTCAACCATTACCTTCGCGTTCTCACGAATCTCATCTGTCAGGTCGGATGCATACGCTTTGTCGCGCTTCATCCAGAACTGTTCGATGGTGATCATCACTTCGAAAACGCCTTAATGATTTCACCGCCGATGTAGATGATGCCGCCACCCACAACAGCCCAAACTACCTTGAAAGCCTTGCTCGCAGTTGACGCGGTTGCGTCGTACCTGATTTGCTCTTTTTCCAGCTTATCAAGACGATCATCAAAGCGAACTTGTCTCTCTTCGATCTGGCGAGTCGTTGAAACAATTACTGAGTGACGCTCTTCAAGTAGAGCAAGTCGGGTGAGCGCTTCAGCAATCTTGTCCATGCTGTTTCGCATATCTGACAATTCGCCAGTGATTTGATCAAGACGACGATTCAGTGCTTCATCACGATGTGCGTTATCAGGCATTGCAAATCCAATCTTTGAAAGTCGTGATGTTAGTCGGAATCGCCGTCATTTTCAAGTCAGTGGTGACTTATTGCGTCAAAGCGAGATTGAACAAATCGATAACGTCTTGTTCTGACTTTCCAAGACTTTGAGCCATGAACAAGAGCGATGGATCGTTAGAGAAGAATGTTGTCGCCGTATCAAAGTCAATTTGAACATCGATAGGGGCGAGCAAAATTGCTTCCTTTACAGATTCAAGCAAGTTTGACAGGTAGAGCGCTCTGAAAAATTGACGACGAGAAACGGAGAGAATTCTGTCTGACTCAGCTTGTGTATCAACCTTCTCGATAAACCCATCGACGCTATTCCAAACATAGTCGGTAGTCACGAAGCTAGGTACTTCGACCCAAAACATTGGAGGGGCAACAGGAAAATCACTCTCTTCAATTTGGACAATACGCTTACCCAACTCAACACTTCCCGAGAAATACGGCTCAGCGGGAGAAATCAACGCTTTCATCAGTAGAACTCCGTAACAATCACAATACCTTGGAAACCCGGACCGCCCGTTTGTGTCCCGGCAAGACCAGAAACTCTTACTGCCCCGCCACCGCCCGCGCCATAGCTAGTCGCTGCAATTCCGTTAGCAGACTCTGGTCCGCGTGGTCCTCCTCCGCCGCCAAACATGGAAGACGCCCCAGCGCCACTCGTGAAGCATTGCGTCGAGCTATTCGATGCGCTTGAACCAACAAGCCCCCTCTGTCCTACAACATTCAAGTCACCGCCAGTACCAGAGCCTCCCGCACCACCAAGCCCAATACCTCCAACGCCTACACTAGCCGTACCCGCCGCACCGCCTGTTGCGCTGCAATGCGCACCAAATGACGAAGTGCCACCTGCGGCTCCAACAGTTACCGTTTCGGTTGCTCCAAGCGCTGCAGCATCAATCCACTTGCGTGAATACCCCCCTGCTCCACCGCCTTGTCCGAGCGAACTTGCCGCTGCACTTCCACCTGCGCCTCCTCCGCCTTGCACTTCGACAATCACACCTTTAAGGCCAGCAGGTTTGGTCCAAGTGTTTGCGCCTGTAGTCGTGTAATAGCGAATTACAGGAACCGATCCGAGCAGAGTTCCGAGGTCTTGACCATTTGCAAGCTTGTAGCCTGTGCTTGTTACGCTAGAACCACCCCGAAGAGTTGTGATGCCGTCGTTATTGACTCTTGCAGATTCCGTACCATCTGGCCCATAAATGCTCACATAGCCACCTGTGCCTGCGTAAAGCTCAGCAACACCCGGCTTTGTTGCGTGATTTACGCCGTACAATTTTGCAAAAGCGCCACGACTTACTGAGGTATCGCCACCGCCAGCAATCCCGATTTCGTAATTGTCTGAAGAGGCAGCACTGTTTGCGGTTATCTTTTGAACGTAAGCGCCAACTGCTCCATACTTCAATTCACCAGTTATAACATCGCCAGTCTTCTTCATCTTGTCAGAAACAGCGGTCTGCACAAATGCAGTATTTGCAATCGCTGTCGAATTCTCGGAAGAAGCTCTGTTTGGCGCTCTCGCATTTCCGGTGAGGTTCGCATCATTGATCGG
>Ga0233416_10000326_pt1 | contig 14656 bp, 10 predicted proteins | sample Sediment_Towuti__2_FD_188638 | JGI IMG/M metagenome (GOLD analysis project Ga0233416, IMG submission 188638) | Sediment microbial communities from Lake Towuti, South Sulawesi, Indonesia - Sediment_Towuti_2014_0_MG | ecosystem: Environmental > Aquatic > Freshwater > Lake > Sediment | place... | reverse complement strand
GAGTCCAACGACCGCAACCCTTCGTTCACTCTCTTTGCGTTGAGATTTCTGAGCCATAACTCCCCTCCTTGAACTACTGGAACAATGGCAGAGTCCGGGGCTTCCGTCAATAAATCGAGCGAATTCGGCCTAGGAACATTATTGGGTCACGTGATGCAGTGTATGCTTGGACTTACAAGGCATTGCGCCAAGCGGTACAACCAGAATCAGACCATCCGGGGAACTTTCTGGACCAGACACTTCAAGCTGTTGCTTTGGCGAATTGATTCGGAATTTAGGGCTCGCTTGGTCTTATACAGCAATCAAGGCATTGCTCTTGCTATGCTTCTTCCGACGTAAGCTATATCCGACTCAAGACCCACCATGAGCAGAGCAAAATGGCCCGTACTCGGTAGAGATGCATGAAACAGGGATCAAGTTGATACATGCCGGAGGGGGGAATACACTAGGCGTGCGCTTGCCGGCTGGGAGAATTGGATGAAGGAGATAGGTGGGCCCCATATGAGCGAGAAAACGGGCCGTCTAGTGGAGTCCATCGAGGAGGAGAACCCTACCATGAAGACACTGGCCGGTCACGAGCCAAATCCGGTTGCACGAATGAGTCGATGCCCTTTCTTGTTAGTTGTCGCCCTCACATCGCTCTTCACAGGGGGTATCTTCGCCGGAACGGCACAGGCACACCAGTTCTTGAACTCAGCGGAGCCGCAATGCAATGGAAACGATCCCACAGTCCTTATGTGCGACGACTATGAGGATGGGACCTGGTTTGTGACAAACGCGGATACCGCAGGAGGAAGCAGCAATCCGCCGAATCAAGGGTGGGCAGGGACGATTTATGCGACCGACCCGCTTAATAAGAATTTCGCCCGCTGCGGCGGCCAGGGCGCGGTTGGAACGAACTGCACGGCAACGACGGCGTTCCGGAATCAATCAGGCAAGGGCGGGCAAGCGTGGCATCGCTTGGGGCCCCAGACTCCGACCAACTATATGAACGTCTACCACCGTGAATATCTAAAATTTTCTCCCGGCTACAAATTCGGTCATGAGAAATGGACGTTTTATGAAGATGGCACGACGCAACACGGCCTGACACAGACACCCTTCGGCGCCGATATGTTCGACTGGGCTCAACAACAAGGAAGCGGTTGTCCGGGCCAGCGCTGCGCGCAGAATCAAGGCAAAGACCTGCACATGATTCCTGGCCACTGGTACTACATGGAAACGCACCTCGACCTCGCGAATGGCCTGGTCGAGTTCTGGCAGGATGACTGTGGAACGAACGGGTTAGGGTGCAAGGGTCCTGGGACGTTGCGATTGCGGTGGACGGGTCTCACCTGGTCGAACACGAGCAAAGGCTGCTGCAACTTCCATCAAGAAAATTGGTGCCCAGCCCCAGGCGGAGCCGGAGAATGCGCGGGTGAAGTCTATCGCGACCAAACCGTCTGGGCAACCAGACGGATAGGGCCGATGGGCACACCTGGGGGCGATACCACAGCACCGGCCCCGGTGACTGGCCTCATGATTCTCCCCTGACAGTCGGCTTGGAGGCCTGAGGCGAGAGTTCCTATTCCGCGCGTGCTGAATTGCGAGCCATCTTGGATGACGTTGGGTGACATCGGTCAGCCTCGTCTCGTCCCGTCATCATCCGTGCAAGCTCCCTGCTGACTACAGACGCAGCAAGACGATGGCCTTCCTTATTAAAGTGCCCATCTCCCTGGATGTAAAGCTCCTGGCCAGAATCATGGCTCCGTGCCCGGAATGCCGGTAGAAGGTTGATCGCTCCAATGCCTTCCTGGTCCAGGATAGCTGCCAATGTCTCGACAGGTTTATCACGGCTAAATTCACTCTCGTTTAATCGAAGTGTCGCAAGCAACTCCCCATACGATCTCTCGTCAACTTCGTAGATTGTAGGAATGAGGACCATGGCGAGCTGAAACCCATCTGCTGTTGCCAACGTCTTCGCCTGTTCCAGCAACTGCTGAGTGACCCACCACCCTCTCGTGACTTCATCACTCGGAGCATTTCTCATTAACTCAACCACATGACTCGTAAGCCGCGCGCCGGCGTCCGCCCGGCCCATTGATTTCCAGGACTGATAGAGAATCTGATACAGATGCGAGTGGGAAGCCAAATAGCTTCGTGCTTCGAGGCCCCAGTAGGTATACCAAGACGATTCACTGACGGGCTTCTCGATGAGCTGCCCTTGGTCTACCCTGTGATAACGCCCTTCCAGATTGTCGCTGATATCGTTGTGAAGCGTCGCTGCAAAGAGCACGACGTCCGGACGGAATTCTGTTCCTTTTCTCTTCAAGTACGTGACTTCATCATCCGTTCCCCAGCCGCTGACACCTGCGTTGATGACTTCGACCTGGCACCCCAGCATCGCCCGCAACTCCCTTTCCAGAAGCGCTGAAACGGTATCTTGAGCATCGACCTGAAGGGCTTCCATAAAGGAATCGCCCAATAGCAGAATTCGGACGGTTCCAGCCGGTTTTTTAAGATCATGTTCCCGGTCACGAAAGCCGAAAGAATTCGTTTGAACTTGCGTGCCGAACTTCTCGTACACGACATGGAGAGCAGGCCTCAGAAGAATAAGGCCGTCCCGAGTCTGCGCCCACACGCCCAACGTCTGAGGATAGAATAGTCGGAGAAGCAGTTCGGAGAGAATCAGACCGACTCCCAGTGCTGCGACAAGTGCAGCCGTCGTCACGGCAACGCTGTACTTCCTATTCATCGGCATACACTGACTGCGCTCAGGCTTTGCGGCGCCGACGCCCATCACGCCACCAGGACACTAAATTGATCAGCCCCCAGAGCTTGCTCTCATGGTTCGCCTGGCCGCCCACATGTTCGGCAATGATGCGCTGCACCTCTGTGACATTGAGAAAACCGACGTCTTTGAGGATGTGCGGCGACAGGGTCTCATACATCATGGGCTTGAGGTCCGTACGCAGCCAGAGCCCGAGCGGAACCGAAAAACCCAGCTTCCTGCGGTGCAAGATGCTCGATGGAAGCAACTCGCTCAACGCTCCCTTGAACAAGATCTTCTTCGACCAGAGGGAAGTCTTGTACTCAGACGGAATCTGGGCCATGAGTTCGACAAGGGGATGATCCAAGAATGGGACTCTCACCTCGAGTGAGTGAGCCATACTGACTCGATCCGTGAGAGTCAGGAGATCGCCGGGAAGATATAGCTGCATATCGCTGAGTAAAAGGTTATGGAGCAAACTGTCGGCGTCGCCTGAATCAAAAATATCGCGCACGAGGTTCTCAGGCCTGTCAAGATTCTGCGCGCTGGCGAAGTCCCTGCATAAAAGGTCTGCACGCTCCTGCTCCGAAAATGCCGTGATGAATGAAGCGTATCGGGTCGGGGGCGACTGTTCAGCAGCAGCGAGAAAACGTTTTAGACGGCTCATCCATGGATGTCCTGTTGCCACGTCCGGAAGCAGGTGAACCCACTTCTGCCCGAGCGCTCCCCTTGCGGCAGCGGGCAGTCTCCCGAATAGCTCTGCCCACAGCATGCCAAGGTACCGTTCATAGCCGCCTCCGACTTCATCCCCTCCCAGTCCAGAGAGTGCAACGGTGACATGTTGACGGGTCATCTGACTGACATAATAGTTGGGGATCGCAGAAGAGTCCGCAAACGGTTGGTCGAAGCAGGTCACGAGTTTTGGCAACAGATCCTTGATGTCTGTCGTCACCACGAATTCGCGATGTTCGGTCTGAAATCGCTCCGCCACGATTCGCGCAAACGTCCGTTCATCTTGAAACGCGCCCTTCCCCTCATGGCCGATTGAAAACGTCAGCACAGGTGCTGACGACTCCTGCGCCATCACACCCACGATGGCACTGGAGTCGATTCCTCCCGAGAGGAATGCGCCGAGCGGTACGTCGCTGATGAGGTGACTTTTTACACTGTCCTTGAACTGGACTAGAAACCTCTCCTCCCATTCTTCACGCGGCACGTTCGGCTGTGATCGGAACTTCAAACTCCAGTACCGCTGGATAGAAATTCGGCCACGCTCACAGACGAGCATATGCGCCGGTGGCAGTTCCTCGATATCCTGATAGATGGTTTGGGGCCCTGGAATATAGAGGTACGCAAGAAACCGATCGATTGAGGATCGATTCACATCCGACGAGAACCATGGGAGACGAAAAAAGGCCTTCAGCTCGGAGGCAAACACAAGTCGCCCGTCCACGAAGGAATAGAACAACGGCTTGATTCCGATCCGGTCTCTCGCGAGCATGAGGCGGTCGGCCTTTGCATCCCACAGCGCATAAGCAAACATTCCCCTCAACCTCGAGACCCCTTCAACACCATACTGCTCGTACAGGTGGACCAGGGTTTCGGAGTCGCTGTGGGTGTAAAACCGATGACCCGCCTGCTCGAGTTCCTTGCGCAATTCGAGATGATTGTAGATTTCCCCGTTGAACACGGCATAGACAGTCTTGTCTTCGTTATAGACGGGCTGGTGACCGCCGGCCACATCGATGATCGACAGGCGACGCATCCCAATTCCGAGTCCATCCTTCACGTAGCGTCCGCTGTCATCTGGCCCTCGATGAACGATTGCATCGTTCATCGAGTCGATCCAGGACGGAGCTACTGCCCGTCCTTCAACATCCAATATGCCGACCACACCGCACATGATTGTTACTTCCCACCGGCCACGGCTAGGTCCAATGCTCTTAGGAGGCGTTCTTCGTCCACCGCCCAGTTGTACTTCGTGGCAACCGCCTCTCTTCCATTGCGACCCATCTCTTTTCTGACGAACTCATTCTCCAGCTCCAGGATCGCGCGCGACAGATCTTCTGCATTCTGCTCCTCGAACACCTTGCCACATTTCTCTTCCTGCACGATCCGTTTCGTCGGTTTCGCATTCGATACGATGACCGGCTTCCCCATCGACATATAGTCGAAGAGTTTGTTCGGGATGGTCGTATTCCAGCTTTCCGTGGCATGGTGGGGAACCAGACCGATATCGCATTCTTTGATCACCTCGATCGCCTTCGTGTAATCCAGCCATCCCAAGAACTGCACCGAATCCTGCAATCCCAATTGGGCGACAACCTGCTTGAAATCTGCTTCATGGCGCCCGGAGCCGACAATCACCAGTTTCACATGGGGAAGACGCTTTCGCACCAGAGGAATCGCTCGAATAGCCGTCTCGATTCCGCGCGCCCATTCCAGGAGCCCGAGATAGAGAACAGTGAGGCTCCGCGGATCACGCACGATATCGGCGCCACGAACGCACGTCGACTCGACCCATCGCCCCGACGTTGGCGTATTAATGACCAACGATGTCCTCGCAGAATCCACCCCAAGGGACATCAGTCGAGTCCTGGATTCCTCGACCACCGCCAATACATGGTCGCACCGGCGCACACTCACTCGCTCAACCAGGCGTATCAGGCTGGGGTTTCTCACCAGGAAATTGACAACAGAAAACCCCTGATAGTCCCAGATGTCCTGAATCATCGCCGGATAATTCTCAGCCATATCGAGGACCACGGGGAGACCCAGAAGACGCCCAACGCCGAGCGCAGTCCACGCCAACGGGAGGTCCCTGACGACGATGACGTCCGCCTTGGTGCGTCTGACCGTTTTCCAGATCTCATAAATCCAGAGAGGATTGAAGAAGGCAGGGAATCCGATCAGACCATTCAGGCCCCCGAATCGCTCCGGCAAACACGGCAGCCGGTGAATATGAAGGCCTTGGGCATACTCATAGCGCGCACGTCGTTTCGCGTTGCGGCAGACCAGGTGCACTTCGTGCTTCTTGAGCAGCGAGTCGCAGATCTTTTCAACCCGGACGTCCCACGGATAGTCCGCATCCCAGACATGACAGACGATCATTCCAACCAGCCCTCCTCACTTCGCAGAAGCAGCCAGGGGACCTGCTTCGAGCAGCTTCATACCGATGAGATATTCATGCACAATTTCAGAAACCATCACATTCCCCTTCGGGTTGAAATGTCCCGCACAGATTGTTGGTTGTGTGAGGAGGTCACAAAACGCCTGTTGCTCCACGCGTTTACCAAATTCCTCGTGGAGATCGAGCGTAGGGATGTTTCTTCGTCCCAGATCGTCGACGAGTGGACGGGTGACGAGTTCCCCCGTCTCCTTGAACTGTTTGAATGACCGAGCGGTGGGATAGATGAGCACGAAGGCAGACTTTCCTCTCGATCGGCCGGTTTTCACAAATTGCTCGGCAATCTCACTCGTAATTCTGAGGGCGCGTGTCGGATGATCGTCCCGATAGAACACCTCCCAACTGGTGTGCCCAAGCATCGCACTTCTGGCCCTATCGGAAAGGAACAACTTGACGGCTTTCCATGTATAGGGGAACGAAAGCGACACGGGGCCAAATTCTGAATCCGGCAGAAATGTTTCATGCTCGAAGGCCTTATCAGGGACCCGGGTGGCAAGGAGAAACTCCTCCTGACTCCACGCCGGCATCTCAACCAGCTTCAATTGATCGTTCTCGAGGATAAATCTCGGCTTGAGAGAAAACGTCGTCCTCGCATCGAGGAAATAGCGATACCGGTTCACGTTTCTCAGCACGTTTTCCGGGAAAATTCCAAGAATGCTCACTTTGGCCGAGTCATGGGTATTCTTGACGAAGCGCAGGTACGCTTGATCCGTGCCATATCCTCCAATCCCGTAGTTGCCAACACGGCACCGAGCCCGCATAGACAACACATTGCTCCACGCTTCCGAATGGTCCACCTCATCTCCATAGGTAAATGAGTCGCCATACAGCGACACGCACTCGTTCCCAGCAGTGGGATAGGCTGGGATAGGTCGGGATTCGATGATCTCTGCGCCTTCCTCATCGGTACGTCTCGCAGGCCACCCCAGCAACGAATCACGGATGCTCATATACCGGTCGAATTCAACCGCGGTGACCGACGGACTCCTGAAGAAGAAGGCCGGCTCACGCGGAAGTAAAATGAAATGGATTGCCAGGTATGCCGCGAGTTCGGTCACGAAACAGACGAACATCACGGCCACGACATAATAGGGAGCTTTCGACTTCACAGCTGACATCTTTCTAGAAGATCCCCACGGCTTGGAGGTTGTTACGGGGCTAGGACGCCCTCCCTCGACACACACTCAACAAGGCATATTCTGCTCTGGGCCTTTTGTGGGGAAGGGAGCTGTGGGCCTGTCGCAGTCGCTATTTTGCTTCACCCCCTGCCACAAACAAACTTTAATCGCGCTTTTGACCATGTTGAGGACACTGACCCTGCATGCGGACCCTTGGGGTGAAGGAACAGGGGGAAAGAGCTGATTGACTGGCTTGGAGGAGGCAAGCCAGGGTTATCGTGGCCGACCCAAAAGATCTAGATAGAATTCCTTCGTGCGGCTTGCCATACGTCCCGCGTCAAACTCGGCAACCGCTCGCGTCTGTCCGGCACGACTGAACCTGACCCGGATTGATGCCGAGGCGTGGAGCGTTCCAATGGCGTGGGCTAGCGCGATTGGATCTTTGGGAGGTACGAGTACCCCGTCGGTCCCGTCCCGGATCACCTCAGGAATCCCCCCTACCGCAGAAGCGACAACCGGACAGCCGGCGTCCATCGCCTCAAGCAGAGCCATGGGAAGCCCCTCGTGGAGGGAAGGCATCGCGAAGAGATCGAAGAGCTTCAACAGACTCGGCACATCCTGCCGTTCCCCTAGAAACCTGACATGCTCTGAAATGGCCAGATCTCGAGAGAGCGCTTCGAGAGAGTTCTGCAGCGGCCCTCCTCCAACAACGGCCACCTGAATAGACTTGATGCCCCGCTCATGCACAAGCAGAGCAACGGCCCGTAGCAAGTATTCGATCCCTTTTACCGGTGATAACCGCCCCACGGACCCCACGACGAAGGCCGACTCAGCAATGCCAATCTGATCTCTCGTTGTCTCCGCTTTGTCAGTTCGAGCTGAAACGTTGTGAACGATCCCATTATGGATACACGTGACTTGCGTATCAGGAAATTCATTCCTGAGGAAGGAAGCTATTTCACTCGAGACACCGATCAATCCTGAAGCAACCCTCTTCGTGACCTGACTCGATATGAGGGAATAGCATTTCCATTTCACATGCTCCCAACCCCGAAGCGCTTCCTGGAGACCATGAACCGTATGCAGAATCACCGGAACATTTGACCACGCGGCAGCCAGTCCTCCCAGAAAGTTCTCCTTGATACGATGCGTATGCACCACATCCGGCCGCCAGTGCTTGTTGAATTCATACAGACGTCTCGAGATTTCAAACGAGCTCAGCACGCCTTCGTCTATCACATGCGTATTGAGTCCCGCGGCTACGAGTCGGTCGTACAGCACGCCCCTGTTCAGCACAATCGCTTCTACGTGAAGGGCTGGGTCTTTCTGTAGCTCGGTCAGAAGCTGGGCGGTTTGGACTTCTGCCCCGGCCCACAAATCTCCTGAGGCGACATGACAGACGCGAAGGGTTCGAGAACCGGCCAACCCTCTGCTCCAGGCATTCCTCGCCGACTGTGTCTGGCACGACGTTAGGGAAGGTGAACCACGCATGGATCCTGGCTCGAGCTCCTGTTAAGAGGCAATCTTCAGTTTGTCCAAAATATACAGCCATTCAAGCTTTAATCGCACCCAATCGCTCAACTCTCCACCTCCCTGTTTGCCCCGAAGATAGTCCAGTAATTCGGAAACGGGAACATACCATCCTGGCTTTCCACCCAAGTACCGCAAGATCCGTTCCGTATCCGGATTCAACTTCCCATCCGTTGCAAACCCCTTTCCCAAATGAGTCGACACGATGCAGACTCCGCCATCCCGTTCAAGTTGATCGAGACGGGCAGGCGTGAGAAGCCGGTTGAAGGCATGCACGTCTGGCGCATCGGAAGTGGAGAACCAGAAGTTGACGTACTTCGTGTCTCGCAACCGATAGGGCATCTCTGGATTCGCTTCGAGCATGTTCAGCCGACTGAACGTGAAATTTCGGACATACTGAATATGCGTCAGGGCACAATCCCCCCAAAAATAGGGCGAATTCTCGTCGTCACCATGATACGTGATCGCCCGATGGCTCTTGGTCCAGGAAAGGAGCCTCCTGAAAAAAGAGCTCTGGAATCGCTTGCTCCCCCAATAGAGGTTGTCCCGATTGAATCCGTGATTGCAGTACAAGCGCGGATAGCCCCCAAATTCATTCCTCAGGAATTCAAGCCCCCTCAGCGTCCTCTCGCGCAAACTCGACTCCATGGTCGCACCGTGAGAGGCAATTTCGAATCCCTGATCTGCAAGCTCGTGCACGAAGTCCAAGTAGGCTTCATTCTCCAATGTTTCTCCCGCAAAGAAGAGACGACTACCCTCCGGACATCCCATGGGCCATACGGTCTTGGTCGTGCGCATGCCGGCATCTCTGATCGCGGCGTAGACCGGCTTGACGTTCGCCAAGGTCGAATCATCCGTGTCATCAAGAATTGAAAATGCGAACTTTTTCCCGCCAGGAAATTCCACGGTGTCGCCTCCCGCAGCCACGACGAGGGCTCTTTCTTACAAGCCCTGGTACGTCTTAAACTGCGTTGGTCTTCGGCACAGCTTCACGGTTCTCCATCATCGGGCGTTCCAAGACTGATCTGCGCCCGCTGCTGCGAAATGAGATTCTTCCGGCACCAGCCGTCCCTTCAATCATTCTTCGAGCAATAGCCGATGACACAAGAGCCAGCATCATGATCGACCACATCCAGTAGTTAATGAACAACTGGGGATAGACCGCCGATGTGACTATGAAACCAACCATGGCCGCTTCCAATCCGAGGGCAAGATGACCCGGATCAATAAACCCTTCCGTGTGATTCATCCAGGCCCTTTGTACAGCCTCCGTGCGGAGAAACCTTACACATTTGAAAAAGTGGACGAAGATGAAGGCCAGCGCAAAAAGTCCGACCAGCCCCTGCTCGACCATCACCTGCACATAGTCATTGTGCAGCGCCATCATGTACATTTTGTCAGGGGTATCGAACGTACTCCCCATGTTTGTTACACCTCGCTCCGTGAAGTACTCGGTCGCGGCAGGGCCAAAATTCCCTGGCCCGACTCCAAGGATAGGATTAGTCAAAAATAGTTCACCCGCTGCTTGCCACATTACCAAGCGTTGCAACCCGGTCCCTGCGCTGGCCCCTTCCTCTGTGATCGTCGCCATTTCATCCCAGAACTCCCCGTTCGGGAACGCGACCATGATCACGATCAGTCCGGCCACAGCAAGCAGTGCCCCGTACCCTAGAAAGGCCAATCTCTTTGGCGCACGGATGGCCAGTATGGCAAATACCATGCACAGCCCGATGATGGCTCCGCGGGCGAAAGATACGACGGTTCCCACGATACCCAAAAGGCAAATGAAGAAACCCAAGTAGCGATACTTCGTAATGGTCGTGCCCATGGCCACATAGTAAGCAAACCCGAGCCCGATCGTCATAAATGGACCGAACGAGTCGTCGTTCGAAAGGTTCTGGTGCCATGGCACTCCTGCCCAGGGAAGCCCCTGAATGCCAAACCAGAGAAACTGCAACAGAAAGAGTTTCAAGAGCGTCATCACTTGCTGAGGTGTTTCCAGAACAGAGATGGTCAGTGCAGTGAGGAGAGAATACTGCACGACCTTCCCAAGACCGTTGATCAAGAAACCACGGTTCAATGCAAAAGGCAGCCAGATGAGAAACATTCCGATCATCACCAAGTACGGCCAGAACAAGGCATCCCGCCGAAACCGAGTCCACAGCAAGATACACACAGGGAGAAACAGAGCAACATAGAGCTTTACAAGGATTGTCCCCCCTCCTATCGCCTCCAAGAGCCAATCCGGCTCGTACCACACGAAAAACCACATGACATAGACGAACATGATTCGAGCAGGCGTCCGCTCGACAGGCGCAGTCTTGCTCTCAGAGGCGAGCCTCTCCGCCCTTTCAGATTGCTCCATTTGCAGTCTGGTCGATATCGTGCGCATGACTAAGAGGATTCGCGAGCCTGTTACCTAGCAGGGCGTTGACAAACTAATTGGACACGACAGAACCGGAAGGCCTGGACATTCGCAGACCCGTCCAGAAGCCATCGCAGGCTGTTCAGAAAGGCCGTCCAGCAAGGCCGCAGCAAGCGAAGAGGCGACGCGTACTCTCTGCAGTACGTTGAGCCTCTGAGCGCCGCGAGAACTCCGCTGGCGGACTTTGTCAACAGCCTGCTAGGCATTGGAAGAGGGCTTGACCAGAAGCGGAAGGATACGTTCACCGATTCTCTCTGCGAGCAGTTTGTTGCCCATCGGCGTAAGGTGGCAATAGTCCGTGTAGGCATCCCCGTCAAACCCTCCGAATATATCTGTCATGTCGAGAAACATTGAACCAGTTCGGGTCGTACTCTTTTGAAGGTAATCAACGACCAGCGGCCGTGCTCGATTCTTGAATTCCACAAAATTCTCCTGCCATTGCTGGTCCAACTCCGTATAAATCTGTTGCTCCAATGGCGACAACACTTTGCTTTGTTTGAAGGCGAGCTCGGGCTGCAGCACAAATACCGGCACGACTTCTTCATGCCGCAGAATGAGAGAGTTCCGCTCAACCATCTTCAAGAAATTGGCCATCGCATTGGTCTCGAGATTGTGGAGCGCATCTTCCACATCGATGCGCGCACGTTTTCCCCCGATCGACCTGATGGTCACCCAAATCGGACGCAACGTCTTGCTTGCCACATGGATGAAGTGGCTCTTCCTGAACAACCACCAACCCGTGTACCCGGCCCAGGCTTCAATCGTGGGAGGCCCCAGATAGAGATGCGCCCGCTCCTGATATCCATAGTCACGGAACTGGTCAAATCCCTTCACGTACTGAAAGTAGTCGTTAAATCCATCGATAAAGACCACCATGTCAGGATGAAATTTCAGAATGGTCTGGTTCAGGTAGATCAGATGGTGATGACTATACTGGCTGGTAATCGCAGCGTTGATCACTTCGACATTTTTATGTCCTGCCTTACCACGGAGATATTCTTCTAAGTATGTATCGATCGTTTCGCTGTTCCGGATAATGGAGTATTTGTCCTGGCCGAATTTCGACATTGACTGGAGACCGTATGCGGTCGACCCACCCATAATAAAGATCCGATAGGTGTTCGCGCCCTTTGCGCGTGAGGTGTCGGAATCTTCTCGGAACCCTTGTGCATTGTGATGGATCCCTTTTGAATTGTGGTAGTTCGGAGTCGGCGTAATGTTCTTGTACTCGTCAAACTCATAGGTCATGAGATGTTCGCCGTCGTACCCCTCGACCACCCGGAGATATGAATACGACGCGACCTCGAGTACGGATATCCCGAGCAGAACCATGAGACCGTACGCCACAAGCCTCGTCAGCGTTCGCGTAGCAGCCATGGGGCGATCTTTCAGGCCCTGTTTCCCCGAGGAGCTGTCCTCAGCCACGGCCCATGATTCTTTGGTAAACATATTCATGAACTCCCCTGTTGCCCCTTTAGCATCGGCACGAGAACACGCGACAGCTCCTCCGCTGCAATACGATGTGCGTGCGCATTGGGATGACCGTCCCACTCGATAAACAGCGACCCAAATCCCTTGAGCTCACGCTTGAACACCGGCTGCATGTCGATAAACGGAATGTCGAGCTTTTCAGCGATACGCTTGAGCCTCGCTGGGTATTGCGCCTGGGGATGTTCGTGCAAGAGTTGCTCCGCCATGGGAAAACCCATGATGACGAAACGAAAATCGTGCTTCCGCTGCAACTCCGTCATTTCCTCGAGGGAAGATTCCACCTCCCGCCAGCCCTGTTCGACAAACTCATCCGACCGACCTTCCAGCAAGGCCCGTTGGTGGCGATATTCTGAGGATGGTTGAATTGAGTTGATGAGCTTCCCGATCCGATCTTTCAAGAACAAGAGAAAACGGCTTCCTTTGAGGATGTGGACTAGTTCGTCGGGGAACACCCCTCCAAATCCTTTTCGTGTTAGCGTCCCGTCCCCGGATAGCGATGTCCTGACCACCTCCGGTCTCGGAACGATGTCATTCCCGTAGAAGCCCAACACCACGACGCGAGGCTCGAACTGCGTCCCTCTCGTCTTGAAAAACGTGACCTCTTGCCAGGTATCGTACGAAGGTACTCCAGTATTGATGACTTCGAACTTGTGCCCTCCATTCTCCTGTAAGATTGCCTCAAGCCGCTTCGGATAGGTGTCCTCAACCGCAACGCCGTCTCCAAACGTCAACGAATCGCCGAGGCAGAGTATTCGAACAGTATCGGAAGAGGGGACCAGGGGGTATTCCCGATCTCGAAACCCATGAGAGTTGGTGCTGACAGGAAACGAATGGGTAAAGGCATGTTGCCCCGGGGCAAGAACGTGCCCGAGCAGCGGATCATGGGTGTAGAGTTCTTGGGGATCGCGCCATGTGATTGGAGGCGGGAGAAAGAGTGCTGATGCCGCCTCTGCCAATACGACAATAAAAAGAACACTACCGACCGCCAACCCCAGATTGCCGAAAAGCGCCTTGCCCTTCCGCAGCACGAACGCATGACTGGAGGGCGATGATACACTTCTAGTCTGCACAGATATGACCTACTTTCTCCGTGAACTATCGAACCACTAGGATACACGAATGCATCATGTTTCAAAGTTTTTGCTCATTCATGCGGTGCCACTACCCTCTGGCGTACGCACCTATCTTCCTTGACACCCTGGCTCATCATGATGAGCCAGGGCCTGCCATATTTACCCTAGGTATGAACGATAGAGTCTCTCATATCGTTCGATCATACCGTCCAGAGTAAATTCCTTGTAGAACTTGTCTTGAGCCTGTGCCCGAAGCTTTCCGGAATATTCTGGGTCGGCGAGCAGCCGGGAAATGGCCTCGCTGAGAGCGCTGTGGTCAGAGGGAGGGACAAGCAATCCTGTGCGTTCATGGTCAATGACTTCGGGAATACCGCCGCAGTTCGTCGATATGACCGGCGTTCCCGCCGCCATGGCTTCAAGGATTGCGAGAGGCATCCCTTCGCTTGTCGAAGCCAGCACAAAGACGTCAAGCTCTTTCAGTATCCGGCTGACGTCGGATCGAAATCCCAAAAACCGGAAACGGTTGCCGAGCGAGAGTTGCTCGCACAGGCGTTTGATGGGGGCTGCTACTTCCTCGTCGACATGCCCGACCGCAAGGAATGTGACATCAGAATGTTTCTTACACACCTCGGCGCAAGCCTGGACGAACACGTCATACCCTTTGGAGGGCCTGACATTGGCGATCATCCCGACGAGTTTCTGTCCGGGAGGCAACCCTAGTTCACGGCGCAGGGATGGTTGTCCGTGCGCCACATAGGGAGAGGAATCGATTCCATTATAGACGCGAACGACGCGATCCTTCTCAAAGCCAAGCCTCACAAGTAATCGCTTGACCAATTCGCAAACAACGACGACACCATCGGCAGCTTTCCTGACAAACCACAGCTGAAGCCTACCCTTGAGGTTCTGCGACCACTCGAGCTCAACGGGGCCATGGTATGTCGCCAGTGTCTTCGTACGGGTGATGGCCCCAACAAGACAGCTATAGAAATTTTGAGCCGGCAAATGGGAGTGGATGAGGTCAACCTTGTGCTTGCGGACCACGTCGATCATGTTCCAGGGCCCGCGAAGATCCCACCAGAC
>Ga0233416_10000325_pt1 | contig 14666 bp, 12 predicted proteins | sample Sediment_Towuti__2_FD_188638 | JGI IMG/M metagenome (GOLD analysis project Ga0233416, IMG submission 188638) | Sediment microbial communities from Lake Towuti, South Sulawesi, Indonesia - Sediment_Towuti_2014_0_MG | ecosystem: Environmental > Aquatic > Freshwater > Lake > Sediment | place... | reverse complement strand
ATCTTTTTTTACGACATCCTCTGGTCCGCAAAGGCGCTTCGATGCCGCGCAACCTTTACCGGGCTATGTACGGGGAATTCCTGACAGCCTGGAAGCGGTTGGTAGAAGATACGAAGCGCCTGGGATTTGTCAGACCGGACCTGCTGTTGATCCTGAGTGAAGCTCAAATGCTCCGCCAGACATGGGATGCCGATACACCCTCCTACCTGCACGCCTATCTGGATAACGGCATGTGGGGCCAGGATTCATTATGGGACGGGGTCGCTCGCAATGCCTTCACGGTGTTTCTTTGCCTTTATTTGATGTCGGATGCGCTCGCGGATTACTTGCGCCCGTTTATCGAGGAACATGGGGAATTGCCACAGGAAGGAACTTTTGTACGACACCTGCCTCCACCAGGAGATTTAGAGCTCGAACTCGATGCGGTTCGGTTACGGGCTAAGGACGCTCAAAATGCGATTATCCGTGCAAATCTGCGACTTGTGGTGAGTGTGGCGAAGCGCTATATCGGGCGGGGCAGCTCGTTGTTGGACCTGATCCAGGAGGGCAATATTGGCCTCTTAAGGGCGGTGGCGAAATTCGATCCGACGCGCGGCTACAAATTCAGCACCTACGCCACCTGGTGGATCCGGCAGTCGATCAGCCGGTCGATTGCCGATCAGGCGCGCACGATCCGCATTCCGGTACATGTCTTCGAGACTATTAACCGGCTCTTACGGGCCCAGCGCCAGCTGGTCCAGGAATTGGGTCGTGATCCGAACAGCGATGAACTGGCGTTGGAAGCCGGTTTCTTGGAGCCGGAAGATGAGCAGCTCGTCCTGAGAGCCCAATCCGAAGGTACACCCATCCCGATCGATGTGCGTCGGCGTTGGATGCGAGCCGCAAATAAAGTGAGCCGGATCATGCGAGCTGCCGAAGAGCCAATGTCTCTGGAGAGCCCGGTTGGAAGTGAAGATAGCAGCCTGTTGGGGGATTTCATTGAAGATCAGGATGCCCTGGAGCCGATGGATGCAGCCGCACGGGAAATGTTACGAGAACAAGTGAAAAATGCTCTCGCTGTCCTGTCTGACCGTGAACGAGAAGTCTTAGAACTGCGCTTCGGCCTGGTCGATGGCAAGGATCACACCCTGGAGGAAGTCGGCCAATATTTCAAGGTCACACGCGAACGCGTTCGGCAAATCGAAGCCAAGGCCTTGAGAAAATTACGTCACCCAACCCGCAGCCGCCAGCTGCGGGACTATCTCAGCTAGATGTCGACATTCCTGGCTCTCATCCGGATTGGAGTGGCCGGTTTTGTCGTGCTTGTATTACCTGGGATGACCTGGTCGGTTTGGTTCCATGACCTGGATAAGGACCGGGTGGAGCAGCTTGGGGATGCCGTAGGAGCCAGCATTGCTATCACCGCGCTGGTTGCCCTGGGGCTGTATATAACTGGCAACCGGATTACCCTCCTGAGCTTGAGCGTGATCTACTTTGTTCTCCTGATCACTGGATCGATCGGGTTGTTCCGGCTCAAGAGGCGGGAGATTCCGGCTGGGTGGCTGGATACCTTACGGTACGGTTCCACCCTGGCGATCTTCGGGTTGATATTAATCTGGCGAATGGTCCAAGCGCGGGACCTGGCGCTGCCGCCTTGGGTCGACTCAGTTCATCATGTGCTCATCGTCCGCACTATTTTGGAATACGGCGGCTTACCAGAAAATCTCGAGCCTTATCTGCCCGTCGCCTTTTATTACCATTATGCTTTCCATTCCGTGGCATCGGCTTTTTCTGCCCTGTCTGGGTTGCCGCCAGAAAAAGCCGTGCTGTGGATTGGGCAGGCGCTCAATGCGGCCGTCGCTTTGTCTGTCTATCGATTGGGTAAGGCATTGTGGGGTGATTGGCGGCGGGCAGTCATGAGTGGCTTAATCGTGGGTTTCGTTACCCAGATGCCAGCCTATTACCTGACCTGGGGAAGATATACCCTTCTGACTGGGCTGGTTCTGATGCCATTGGCGATGGCCGGCGCCCTGGATATCTTCAATAAAGGGACTTCCGGGCCGCGCCTGGCGACTTTGGCGCTTCTGACGGCTGGTCTGTTTCTAAGCCATTATTTCATTGCTGTCCTGTTTGCCGTATTCCTGGCATTGATGGGAGCTCAATCTTTATGGAAGGATCTACGCCAGGGTAACCTCTGGCGAGGAGGGCGAAGCCTACCTTTGTTCGGCGCCAGCTTGATTGGATTGCTCCTGGCTATGCCCTGGCTTCTTCATATGTGGGGGTATGCTCGCGAGGCGGCACGGGTGGGGCTGGTTTCGGTTTCTACCGCTGCTGTAGATGAGGCTTATTTTCCCAATTACCTGGCTTATTTATGGCGATTGATCGGGCCAAAGCGGAATCATGTCTTGCTAATCCCGGCATTTCTTGGCTTGATCCTGGCGGCCTTTCGCAAAGAGACGCGCCTGTTCGCATTCTGGTCCGCCATGCTGATCGTTCTCAGCTTGCCGTGGGGCATCTCATTAGAGCCGTTTCGGCCTGACCATGCTATCATCATTCTTTTCCTGCCGATGGCGATTTTCATCGCGGACCTGCTGATCACTGTGCGTGATCGGCTGGCGCAAGGTCGTCTGATTTGGGCAGGTAACCTCTTGGTGGGCGCTTTTACTCTCGGCCTGTTGGTTTGGGGAGCATGGGACACACGCTCGATCGTGAACACATCCACCGTGATTGCCAGTCAGGCTGACCTGGAGGCGATCCATTGGATCGACCAGCATGTCCCACAGGATGCCCGGTTCTTTATCAATGTCACACCTTGGCTGGCCGGAACATTCCGGGGAGTGGACGGCGGCTGGTGGATCACCCCGCTCACCGGACGGCTCACGATGCTCCCGCCAGTGCTCTATGCCTCGGGAGATCGAGAGTATATTCTCGACGTCAATGCCCTGGCGGAAAAAGCCAGTCGAATCGAGGGGTGTTCACCAGAACTATGGAATATTTTTACACAGGAGGGTATCACGCATGTATATCTTAATGACGATAAAGGCCGCCTCCAGGCCAGTTCCCTGAAAAGCTGTCCTTATGTCGTTCTTGTCTACGAACAAGATGGGGTAGCTATCTATCGTGTCGTTCCTCCAAAGGTCAGGTCACCTGAGAGTCAGTGGTGTTCTTTTTGAAATTATTTGTGAAATTTGACACCTTGCCATGCTTATGATAAGATAGTTTCGTTTTTCGATAGAGTAGGTCTTAATCAGGGTGGCTTATTCAATACAGTCAGGCTCAATTGGAGTAGTGTTAAGCTGTTTGAATTAGCCACTTTCTTGATCAACAGATAGGGACGTCAATGGCCAATGAATACCTGCCGATCCTGATCCTGTTCATATTAGCGACCCTGCTGGCGGGAGTGGCGGTTCTTCTGGGACATCTGTTTGGGCCGCGGCGCCCGTCGCGACGCAAAGCGCAAACCTACGAGTCGGGCATGACTCCAATCGGGCCAGGAACACGACGATTACCGGTGCGTTTCTACCTGATCGCTGTGCTTTTCATCCTGTTTGATATTGAGGTGGTCTTCTTTTATCCCTGGGCAGTCGTCTTTCGTGAGTTGAAGTTGTTCGGTTTGGTAGAAATGCTCATTTTCATTTTGATTTTATTGGTTGGATATGTTTATGCGTGGAAAAAAGGAGCATTGGAATGGGAATAGAGCAGAAAACTGCTAATCTTGGGGTTGTTACAGTACGTTTGGAACAGGCGGTGAACTGGGCGCGTACTAATGCGATGTGGCCGATGCTATTCGGACTGGCGTGCTGCGCGATCGAGATGATGGCTGCGCAGGCCGCCAATTACGATATGAGCCGGTTTGGGATGGAATTGATGCGAGCCAGCCCACGACAATCGGACCTGATGATTGTCGCCGGGCGAGTGTCTCGTAAGATGGCGCCTGTGTTACGACGTTTGTACGATCAGATGCCGGCACCCAAATGGGTCATCGCCATGGGCGACTGTGCTTCGTGTGGAGGGATTTTCAACAATTATGCCATTGTTCAAGGGGTGGATGAAGTTGTGCCAGTGGACGTGTTCGTGGCCGGATGTCCGCCCCGCCCGGAAGCTTTGATCCATGGCATTCTCACCTTGCACGAGAAGGTGCGCGCTGAGGATTTGAAAACATGGGCTTAACTCGTCTGATTCCGGTAGGATGATATGGACGGTAAACTACAACCTGCTGTGAAGGCGATCTCTGAGCGCTATTCTGTCGTCGCTCAAGAATTTCGAGGTGAGACGATTCTGCAAGTTCCACCTGAAATCCTTGTCGAGGTGGTTCGGACGTTGTGGGATGAGTTCGCCTTCGACTTACTCGAGGCTCAAACTGCTGTCGATTACTGGCCGAAAGAGGAGCCTCGTTTTAACGTTGTTTACCAGGTTTATTCGATGCGAGATCGGGTGCGGTTGTGCCTGCGAGTACCCATATCAGGCATTCAGCCTTCCTTACCGACAATCGAAGGCATTTACCCAAATGCCAACTGGCATGAGCGCGAGATTTGGGATATGTTCGGTATTCGTTTTGAAGGACATTCGGATTTGCGACGCATTTTGATGCCCTATGACTGGGAAGGCCACCCTTTAAGAAAAGATTATCCACTCGGCTATGAAGAAGTCCAGTTTAGTTTCAACGCCGAAGAAATCGATAAGAATAAGCCTTACACCAAAGAGTAGTTGTTTATGTTAGAGCAAAGTGAAGTTACCCTGGATGAACTGAGGCACCTGGTTTCCGAGCGCGCCATCGAGGGTGAGACCATGTTGTTGAACATGGGACCGCAGCACCCCAGTACACATGGCGTTCTACGGTTGTTGTTGGAGCTGGATGGCGAGGTGGTGGTCAATTGCATACCGGACGTTGGCTTCTTGCATACGGGTATCGAGAAAAACATGGAAGCCAAGACCTACGAGAAAGCCGCTGTGATGACCGATCGCCTGGATTACCTGAATAATTTGGGGAATAACCTGGTCTACTGCCTGGCGATTGAAAAGCTGGCCGAGCTGGATGTGCCAGAGCGTGCCCAGGTGATTCGTGTCTTGCTAACTGAGCTGCAGCGCATCTCCTCGCACCTGGTGTGGTTAGGCACCCACGCCCTCGACCTGGCGGCGATGTCGGTCTTTCTTTATTGTTTTCGAGAGCGAGAGATCCTCCTGGACATCTTCGAAATGTGCTCTGGACAACGTATGATGACCACCTATTTTCGGCCTGGCGGGCTGTGGCGGGATCTGCCGGTTGAGTTTGAAGACGCGGTTCGGAATTTCTTGAGGATATTCCCCAAGCGGATCGACGAATACGAAGCATTGCTAACAAAAAATCCGATTTTCCTCGATCGAACCAAGCAGATCGGAGTTATCTCTGCCGAGGAGGCGATTCGTTGGGGTATAACTGGGCCTCCGTTACGCGCCTCCGATGTAGCTTTCGATTTACGCAAGGCAAACCCATATTCTGGGTACGAGCAATTTGAATTTGATATCCCCACCCAAAAGGATGGCGATACGTACGCGCGCTATCAGATACGGATTGAGGAGATGCGCCAATCCCTGCGCATCGTCCAGCAAGCCCTGGACAAATTGCCTTATGGTCCGGTCCGTAGCAACAATCGCAAATACGTCCCGCCGCCACGCTCTGAGCTGGGCTTCAGTATGGAGGCCGTGATTCATCACTTTAAGTTATGGACCGAAGGCTTCGACGTTCCCAAGGGCGCCGTCTATATGTCTGTCGAATCCCCGCGTGGTATACTCGGAGTTTTTCTGGAAAGTGATGGCGGACCGAAACCTTACCGTGTTTATTGGCGGACGCCTTCTTTCGTGAATCTGCAAGCCTTGCCTTTGCTGGCTAAGGGCCACCTGGTGGCTGACCTGGTTGCGTTGATTGGCACGATCGACATCGTGTTAGGAGATGTAGACAGATAATGGCGTCTCAGAGGGACTATGCTGGCTGAAAAATACTCAAACGAAATCAGCGCTATCCTGACTAAGTATCCAGCGGAACGAAAGCGCTCGGCGGTGATGCCTTTACTCTACCTGGCACAACGCGAACAAGGATATATCGCTCAACAGGAAATTGAGGAGATCGCCGAAATCCTGGAAATCTCCTCCACTGAGGTCGGCTCGATTATTGGTTTTTATACACTATATTACGATAAACCGGGAGGTAAATATCGCATCCAGGTGTGTACCGACCTGCCTTGCGCCCTGCGCGGAGCTGACCAGTTCTTGCATCAGCTGTGCAGCAACCTGGGGATCAAAGTTGGGGAAACTACACCGGATGGCCTGGTTACGGTTGAAGCGGTGATGTGCCTGGCAGCCTGTGATAAAGCTCCGATGTTCCAGGTGCAAACGGGTCAAGGCCTGGAATACCACGAGAACCAGACTGTTGAGGATGCCTTAAGCCTTATCAATCGTTGGAAATCCGCCAGTTAAAGACATCGAGATTCATTCATGACTGATATCATCTTGCTTCGCCACCGTGAAATCCCAGGCTTGAGCCAGCTGAATATTTATCTCAGGCATGGTGGCTTTCAGGCATTCGAAAAGGCGGTTACGAAGCTGAAACCGGATGAAGTGACCGATGTAGTCAAAGCCTCTGGGTTGCGCGGTCGGGGTGGGGCCGGGTTCCCCACCGGGATGAAATGGTCATTCATCGACAGGAAAGCCTGGCCTCATTATGTTGTCGCTAACGCGGACGAATCTGAACCCGGCACCTTCAAAGACCGGGAGATCATGGAGGGGAATCCTTTCCAATTCTTGGAAGGGGTTGCCCTGACTGCTTATGCTGTCCAGGCCAACAGCGCTTATATCTACTTGCGTGGGGAGTTTTGGAAGATTGCTGAGAACATCAACCAGAAGATCGCAGAGCTCGAAAAAGCCGGTTATCTTGGCGATAAACTCTTCGGAACGGACTACTCGCTACGGATTTACACCCATCTGGGGGCCGGGGCGTATATTTGTGGCGAGGAGACCGCCATGCTCGAATCACTGGAAGGCAAGCTCGGTCAGCCGCGCTTGCGTCCACCTTTTCCACCCTCGTATGGTTTGTATGGAAAACCAACCGTGGTCAACAATGTCGAGACTTTGACCAACGTCCCTATGATCATCCAGAAGGGTGCAGAGTGGTATCGCAAGATCGGAACCGAGCGTAGTCCGGGTCCAAAAATCTTCAGTTTGTCGGGCCGTGTTAACCGCCCGGGAAATTATGAACTTCCCTTGGGAACAACGTTTCGTGAATTGATCTACACTCACGGAGGGGGAATCCCAGATGACCGCAAGGTGAAGGCGATCATGGCAGCTGGAGCTTCATCAGCGTTGATCGTCGCCAGTGATGAGGCGCTTGACACACCCATGGATTATGAAAGCGTGCCGAAATTGGGCGCACAGCTGGGTTCCGCTTCGGTGATCGTGATCGATGAAACAGTCAGCATCGATTGGGTAATCTACAAGACACTGCACTTCTTCAAGCACGAGTCGTGTGGGAAGTGTACTCCCTGCCGTGAAGGTACTTTTTGGATGGGACATCTCATCGATCGCATTCATTCTGGGGGATCGTCCTGGGAGGATGTTGAATTATTGAGAGAGGTCGCTCAACAGGTTAAAGGGAAATGCCTGTGCGCGTTGGGTGAGTTTTCCATCGAAGCGGTGATATCCGGAATCGAGCGCTTTGAGCCGGATTTTCAGGTAATGACCTCCCTTAGCAGCCCGTTAAAAATTCGGGTGGAACAGCCGTCCACACGCGAAAGCACGTGACTTCCAGCGAGAACAGATCATCTCGAACATCTCGATCATGATGGCCTTTATAGACGAATTTCGGAGAAGAAATGGGTAATTTGGTGAATCTGGTCATCGATGGCAAGACCGTGCAGGTGCCGGAGGGCACGCTGGTGGTAGATGCCGCAAAAAAGGTCGGGATCTATATCCCTGTCTTTTGTTATCACCCCAAGCTGGATCCGGTCGGGATGTGCAGGATGTGTCTGGTGGAAATTGGCCGCCCGGTTATCAACCGAGAGACAGGTCAATACGAGCAGGGTGAAGATGGAAAGGTGAAGGTGCAATTCAGCCCGAAGTTGGAAACCGCCTGCACATTGCCAGTCTCCGAAGGGATGGAGGTGCGCGGTTTCACGGAGAATGTCAAGCGGGCTCGCAAGGATATCCTGGAGTTCCTGCTCACTTCCCATCCGCTGGATTGCCCGATTTGCGATAAAGGTGGCGAATGCCCGCTGCAAAACCTGACAATGGACTTTGGCCCAGGCAAGAGCCGGTATATTTACGATGAGAAGATGCACCTGGCCAAGAAAAAGCCGCTGGGAGAATTAATTTACCTGGACCAGGAACGTTGCATCCAGTGCGGTCGGTGCGTGCGTTTCCAGGATGAGATCGTCGATGATCCGGTGATCGGCTTTGCTCAGCGTGGGCGTTCATTACAAATCGTCACGTACTCAGAACCAGGCTTCGATTCGTACTTCTCTGGGAATACCACGGATATCTGCCCGGTCGGTGCGTTAACCACGACTGATTTCCGCTTCGGAGCCCGCCCTTGGGAGTTGAAAGCGGCGGCTTCGATTTGCCAGCAGTGTCCAGTCGGATGCAACCTGACCCTGAATGTCCGCCGGGAAGACAAATCTGGGGGTGCTTTCGTTGTAAAGCGGGTGATGCCCCGCCAGAACGAGTGGGTGAACGAGATCTGGATTTGCGACAAGGGCCGTTTCGCACACCATTATGCTGAAGGGAAAGATCGGTTGAGCCAGCCACTGCTACGCAAAGGTGGCGAGCTGGTTGCCGTTTCCTGGGAGGAAGCCCTTAAGGCTGCTATGAATGGCTTGCAGGCTGGGAGGGATGGATTACTTACCCTGGCAAGCGGCCGTCTGGCAAACGAAGACCTGTATAACCTTGTCCAGTTGACCAGTCACCTGGGAGGTCGGGCGACGCTGTATAGCCACATGGCCGGGGGAGATCTGGTCAGCCAGGTCGGTATCGGCCGTGGCAGCAATTTATCCGACCTGGGAGCGGGGACCACGATCCTGGTGGTGGCTTCGGATCTGTTGGAGGAAGCACCGATCTACTGGCTGCGGGTCAAACAAGCAGCCGAGCGGGGCGCCAAATTGATCGTCGCCAACCCACGCATGACGAAGGCAGAGCGTTACGCCAGCCAGGTATTGCGCTACCCTTACGGTGGAGAGGCCGCTCTCGTCCTGGCAATGGTCAATGCGCTCTCGGCAAAACGACCGGAGCTGCCTGAGTCGCAGAGAGGACTGGCGCGCTCGGCAGGGGTCGATGCAGTGGCGAAGGCCATCGCCGAGGCAGAGAATGCTATCGTATTCTTCGGCAGTGAAGGGACAGGGCTGGAGTCTTCCAAAGCACTGGCGCAGGCCTGCGCGAATCTACTGATTGCCACGGATCATGTGGGCCGGCCAAACAATGGACTGATCGGCGTGTGGGAGCGGGCTAACTCGCAGGGGGCTTGGGACATGGGTTTCCGCCCGGTTCCCGATTTGAAGGTGGCTTTCCAGTCCGCTAAATCGGTCTATATCGCCGCAGCTGACCCGGCAGGGGACGACCCAGTGCTCGTGGAAGCATTGCGAGCGGCCGGTTTCTTGGTTGTGCAAGAGCTCTATCTTACCGAGACGGCTAAACTGGCGGACGTCGTCCTGCCAGCCCAGGCTTTCACCGAACGCGAAGGATCATTTACGAACGGCGAGCGGCGTGTCCAGCGTTTCTTCCCGGTGGTTCCAGACTCTCGCCAACTGCTGGCCGATTTTGCCATCACAGCTCAAATCGGAGCTCATCTGGCGGCCGATTTGGAAGGACGCTCTCCAATGCGAGTAATGGAGCGCATCGCGGAAGCGGTGCCTGGTTACGCCGAGGTAACCTACCAGAAGCTGGCTAAGGTCGTTGAGCAGTGGCCGATCATCGCCCGCGCGGACTTATACTACGGCGGTACTTCCTATGAGAACTCACAAGGCTTGGGCGTTCAGTTGCCTTCAGCCTCCGAACGCGGCGAACAGGCGTCGCTGGGTTGGATACAACCTGTAGAATCGAAAGCCCTTGAAAAAGGGGACCTTTTGGCAGTGCCGGTAACTCGATTGTACGACCGGGGCAACACGGTCTGGTCTTCAAAGGTGCTCCATCCGCGTATCTCCCTTCCGTATGTAGGGTTGAATCCCAACACTGCGGGGGCATTGAGCATCCAGGCTGGATACCTGGTGAGGCTGGTCATCGATGGAGAGCCGACTGCTGATGTAGCGGTTAGGCTGGATGAGACCCTACCTGAAAACGTGGCGATAGTCCCACGCAGCATGGGTGTTCCGCTGCATGGCCCTACACAGATAGAAATCAAAGTCGTCGAACACGCCCTGGCCTAGAAGCACTGTGACGAGGTGTTCATGGATTCGTTGCTGATTTTAGAATGGACTTTGAAATCCGCTTTCCTGCTGGTCGTCCTGCTGACCGGTTTCATGTACCTCACTTACTACGAACGCAAAGCCCTGGCTCGTATCCAGGTCCGCATCGGACCGAATCGAGCCGGGCCGGGGGGCGTTCTGCAGCCGGTTGCGGATGGCCTGAAGCTGATCTTCAAAGAGGAACTGATCCCTGCCCAGGCGTATAAAGTTGTCTTTGTCCTGGCGCCGATTATCACCGTGATCCCTGCGCTGGTTATCCTGGCAGTACTGCCCTGGGGAACTTCCATCACGGTGTTTGGTCGAGAGATCCCGCTCTATCTCACGGATATCAATGTAGGCACCCTTTATATTGTATCGATCGCTTCGATTTCAATTTACGGAATCGTGCTGGCGGGTTGGTCTTCCAACAACAAGTATGCCATGCTGGGCGGGATGCGATCGTCGGCACAGATGATCAGTTACGAACTGGCGTTGGGGCTGGCGATCATCGGACCGATCATGATCGCCGGATCGATGAGCCTGCAGACGATCGTAGCGGCGCAAAAACCGATCTGGTTCGTCGTCTACCAACCCATCGGTGCGCTGATCTTTTTCATTTCGGTGATTGCTGAGGTCAACCGGGCACCCTTTGATATGCCTGAGGCGGAGCAGGAACTCACCGCTGGTTATCACACCGAGTACTCGGGGTTGAAGTTCGCTCTATTCTTCATGGCGGAATATATTAAGATGATCGCTGTCAGTGCCATTGCAGCGACGCTTTTCTTCGGGGGATATCGGGGACCTTTTGTTGACCAGCTGCCTATCCTGGGCCCACTATACCTGGCTGCCAAGATTTTGATCCTGTTGTTTGTCATGATCTGGGTACGAGCCACCTTGCCGCGCATTCGCTACGATCGCCTGATGGCCTTCGGGTGGAAAATATTACTGCCAGTTGCCCTTGCAAATGTAGTCTTGACTGCAGTCTTAATGTTATTAATCGGAGGTACGACATGACCGTAATTACCGATTTCGCCCGAGGGATGCTGACCACCCTGAAGTCTATGTTTGAAAAGCCGGTAACGATTCAATATCCGGAGGTCAAGCGCCCGGTGCGAACGCGTTTCAAAGGCCGTCACAAATTGATGCGCTATGAGAACGGACTGGAGAAATGTATTGGTTGTGCTCTGTGCGCTGCAGCCTGCCCTGCGGATGCGATCTTCGTCGAGGCCTCAGAAAACACGGACGAGCAGCGTTATTCTCCCGGCGAACGCTATGCCAGCACTTACGAGATCAACATGCTGCGCTGCATCTTCTGTGGGTATTGCGAAGACGCCTGTCCAACGGAGGCGATCGTGTTGGGCGATAACTATGAGCTATCATTCATTAATCGAGCCAGCGCTATCTATACTCGAGAGATGTTGCTGGAGCCGGTCCCTCCTGGCGGTAAACCCACCGCTCAAACCGTCGAGCCTGGTGTTTATACTCGTTCGATCCCGGTGATGCAAGATCCACAAGATTAAGAAAGGTCTCCTTAGTGGATGATTGGATTTCACGAGTTAAGTGAAAATGAAGGCGAACGATGAACTCTAACATGCTGCTCTTTTCGATTCTTGCCCTGGTTTCGATCGTCTCTGCCATAGCGATGCTGTTTAGCCGAAACGCGGTTTACTCTGCGTTATTCTTGATCGTGAACTTCGGCACCATCGCAGCATACTATCTGATGCTAGGTGCACCATTTCTGGCGATGGCGCAGGTGACGGTGTACGCCGGGGCAATCATGGTACTGTTTCTGTTTGTGATCATGCTATTAGGAGCCGAACAGTTGCGGCAGCGTTCGACTCTTGGCTGGCAGCAAGCTCTGGCGATCGTACTGGGTTTAATCCTGCTAGCTGAGACCGGTTATATTCTATTTACCCAGATCGACGAGGCGCGCATGTTGCCTCCGTTGAACTCTCTGGTAGCCGATTCAGGCGGACCGGTAGCCATCGGAACAATGCTTTTCAACCAGTACCTGCTACCCTTCGAGATCACCTCTGTCTTGCTACTCGTGGCGATGATCGGGGCGATCATCTTGACCAAAGGCGAGAAGCGGACAAGTGGAGTCTGAAGCCGTCGTTTAGGCGGTTTTTTCATACGGAGATTAGCATCCATGCCAGTAACTTATTACATCGGGCTATCGGCGATCTTGTTTACTATCGGAGCGCTGGGCGTCCTGATCCGGCGCAACGCTATTGTCATCTTCATGTCCGTCGAATTAATGCTCAATGCAGCCAACCTGGCGTTTGTGGCGTACGCCAAGTCTTACGAAGCGTTGAGCGGGCAAATCTTCGTCTTCTTCGTGATGACGGTCGCGGCAGCTGAAGTGGCAGTTGGGCTGGCGTTGATCGTGGCGATCTTCCGTGCCAAGCACAGTATTAATGTGGATGAGATCAACAGTCTGAAGGGTTAGGCGAGGGCCATCGCACTGCGAGTTTAAAACACAAATGGCCAGAGGGAGTATGCAGAGATGTGGTTAAGCGAAGGTGGGACTGCTGGCGGGTTTTTCTACCTGGCACCCTGGATCGTCTTCTTCCCGACGATCGGATTGCTGATCAACATCATTTTCGGGAGCCGATTGGGGGAGAAATCTGTCGGGGCGATTGCCAGCATCGCATCTGGACTGTCCTTTATTGTTTCGGTGCTGCTGGTGATCTCTTTACGCCAGCATCCCGAGGGGGTTATCGTTCCATTAGCCCGTTGGTTCCAAATCGGCGAATTTGATGTGAACTGGGCATTCCAGGTCGATACGCTTTCCGTGATCATGATGCTGGTGGTGTCAGGCGTGGGGACATTGATCCATATCTATGCCATCGGCTACATGCACGAAGATGTTCGTTTCAACGGGGATCCAGGCCGCTACCGGCGCTTCTTCGTCTATCTGAACCTGTTCATCGCCGCCATGATGGTGCTGGTCAGCGCGGACAATTACCTGATGTTGTTCGTCGGCTGGGAAGGCGTCGGCCTGTGCTCCTACCTGTTGATCGGCTTCTGGTTCGAGAAAGGCCAGGACGGAATCGGCAATGCCCTGGCAGCCAAGAAAGCCTTTGTGACCAATCGGGTGGGCGACTTTGGCTTGATGATCGCCATCTTCATCATGTTCTGGACTGCTCGCAGCCTGAATTTCGAAGAGGTCTTCGCCGCTGTGCCGCAGATGACGCAGATCACGATTTTGGCGATCACCCTGTTCATGTTACTTGGGGTGACAGGCAAGTCGGCGCAGCTACCCCTGTATGTCTGGTTGCCAGATGCCATGGCTGGTCCTACGCCGGTCTCGGCGCTGATCCATGCCGCCACCATGGTCACCGCGGGCGTGTACTTGATCACCCGCTCGTTCCCGCTGTACACTGCTGCGCCACAGGCTCAGGCGGTAGTGGCAATGGTAGGTGGCCTGACTGCCTTGTTCGCCGCCACGATCGCCGTGGGGCAGTTCGATATCAAGAAAGTGTTGGCCTACTCGACTATCAGCCAGCTGGGTTTCATGGTAGCGGCGGTTGGGATGGGGGCTTTTGCGGCGGGGATGTTCCACCTGGTTGCGCATGCGTTCTTCAAAGCTTTGCTATTTCTTTCAGCTGGGTCGGTGATCCTGGGTGTAGAACACGGCCATCACCACGTGGAGCATGAAACCGGGAAGCACAAGCGAGGTGCCCACTTCGATCCGCAGGACATGCGCAACATGGGCGGCCTGCGCACGCGCATGAAGACCACCTTCTGGGTTTACTTGATCGGAGCGTTGGCCCTAGCAGGCATCTTTCCGCTGGCCGGCTTCTGGTCGAAGGATGAGATCCTGGCGGAAGCATTTTTGTTGAACCGAACTGTTTACTGGTTATTGGCGATCGCAGCTTTCTTCACGGCATTCTATATGGGACGCCAGATTTTCCTGGTTTTCTTCGGTGAAGCACGTTCAGAAGCTGTCGGCCATGCTCGGGAAAATCCTGCGTTGATCACCGCCCCCTTGATCATCCTGGCGGCCCTCACGGTATTCGGCGGTTTGTTGAATATACCGGGAGTGCATACTTTTACGTCCTGGTTAGAGCACACGCTCACCGAAATTCACCCGGGTGAATTTATTATCCTGGTGGCGTCGCTCTCATCCGGGTTGGCTATCGCCGCAATTTTCCTGGCCTGGCTGGTATATGTCCGGCGATACCGGGAAAACCTGAAGATGCCTGCGGCTAAGCGCCCGGATGACCCGTTGCGACCCTTGCTCGGGCCGCTCTTCACTGCTCTCGAAAACAAGTGGTGGGT
>Ga0233416_10000324_pt1 | contig 14670 bp, 14 predicted proteins | sample Sediment_Towuti__2_FD_188638 | JGI IMG/M metagenome (GOLD analysis project Ga0233416, IMG submission 188638) | Sediment microbial communities from Lake Towuti, South Sulawesi, Indonesia - Sediment_Towuti_2014_0_MG | ecosystem: Environmental > Aquatic > Freshwater > Lake > Sediment | place... | reverse complement strand
CCGCCCCATCCGGGATGATGCCCAATCTTCCAAGATATTCCCCACGTTGAGGGCCTCCGGCAAGAGTGATGAGCTGAGCGGCGGAATGGATCAACATCCCGATCATTATACCTTCATTGGTGGCAAGAGTTATAATCGACCGATATACCTGGTGTTGGAGGATCGTGATATGGCAACAGACCACCGTATAGAACATGACTCGCTGGGAGAAGTGCGCGTCCCTGCAGAGGCTCTCTTTGGGGCGCAAACGCAGCGCGCCGTGGATAATTTTGCCATCTCCGGGTTGAAACCCCGGCGGGCGTTCATCTGGACGATGGCAAGCATCAAGCGCGCCGCCGCCGAAGTAAATCGGGATCTAGGACTGCTCGGCGCGGAGCGCGCCGCGGCCATCGTCCAGGCTGCCCAGGAAGTGATCGAAGGGCGCTGGGATGACCAATTCGTGGTGGATCCCTTCCAGGCGGGAGCCGGCACCAGCCACAACATGAACACCAACGAGGTGATCGCCAACCGCGCCACGCAGATTATAGGCGGCAAGCTCGGGGATTATCTTATCCACCCCAACGACCACGTCAACATGGCTCAGTCCACCAACGATACCATTCCAACTGCCATCCGCCTGGGTGCGCTGTGGCGGCTGGATGAGCTACTCCAGTGCGTAAATGGGCTTGCGGAAGCATTGTGGGCAAAATCCAGAGAATTCGACGACATCGTTAAGTCAGGGCGCACACACCTGCAAGATGCCGTCCCGCTGCGCATGGGGCAGGAATTCGGAGCTTATGCACGCGCCGTCGAGAGAGATGCAGAGCGCATCCTTCAGGCAGCCGAAGGGCTGCGCCGGTTGGGGATTGGGGGAACGGCTGTTGGCACTGGATTAAATGCCCATCCCGAATACCACGCTCGCATGGTTAAGCGCCTGTCCGAGCTGACCGGACTGGTTTTATACCCATCGGATAACCTGTTTGAATCCATGCAATCGATGGCTGACGCGGCCAGTTTTTCCGCTTCCATGCGCATCCTGGCGATCACCCTCACCCGCATTGCCAACGATTTTCGCCTGTTGGCCTCCGGCCCCTCCACAGGCCTGGACGAAATCCGCCTGCACGCTGTCCAGCCGGGATCCAGCATCATGCCTGGGAAAGTCAACCCTGTGATGGCAGAAATGCTGAACATGGCGATGATGCATGTCCAGGGAAATGATCACGCCATTGCCCTGGCTGCTCAGGCTGGGCAACTGGAATTGAACGTGATGATGCCCATCATCGCCCACAACCTCTTCGAGAGCATGCAGGTGATGATCGGCGCAATCCTGGCGTTTACGGATAAATGCGTGCGGGGAGTGCAGGCTAACCGAGAGAAGGCTGAAGCCTGGCTGGAGAAAAACACCATCGTCGTGACGGCGCTCAATCCCCTGATCGGTTACGCTGCCGGGGCTGCCCTGGTCAAGGAGGCTCTTACCCGGGACCTGACCATCCGGGAGGTGGCAATCAGCAAAGCCAGGGCAGGAGAATTAATGCACCGTGACGAAAATCGATCCGTCACGGTGGAAGAAATTTCTACTGTTTTGAATGACCTGCGCAAACTAACTGAAGGCGGGATTTTCGGCGGAGGAGCGGGAGGCTAAAACCGGCTTACTCCTTTGAAATGGTCTTTACAAAATTCTCCGCGACCAGGGCCGCGCCAACGATGCCCGCCTCGTTCATGAATTGGGCAGGGACAACCTCCGCTTGCACCGTGAGAAATGGGAAGAACCGCTCGTGCTCTTTGATCGCACCTCCACCCAAGATGATCAATTCAGGCCATATCAGGCGTTCCATCCTGCATAAGTACTCATCCAATCGCTTTGCCCAGGCCCTCCAAGACAGCTCTTTTCGTTTCCGAACTGTATCCGAGGTGCGAGTTTCAGCATCTTTCCCACGGATCTCGATATGACCGAATTCTGTATTGGGCAATAACTGCCCATTTGTAAAGATGGCTGTGCCTATGCCGGTACCTATCGTGACCACCATCACCACACCTGTGCGTCCTTTACCAGCCCCAAAGGTCATCTCAGCTATACCGGCAGCATCAGCATCATTAATTACGCATACAGGGCATCCCGTGGCCTCACCGAACAAAGCCACCACGTCTCTGCCAATCCATTTTCGGTGTATATTGGCAGCTGTCAAGGCAGTTCCATACCTTATTGCTGCAGGGAAACCGCACCCGATGGCATCTTCCCAGGCAAAGTGCCTGGCCACGTCGGCGACACATTCTGCCACGGCGAGAGGCCGGGCTTGTGGGGGTGTCGGAACTCGATAACGCGCGGTCAGTAACCTCCCAGTCTCAGTATCTACAGGTGCACCCTTGATGCCTGTTCCACCAATATCAATGCCCAAAATTTCCATGCTCAACCTCCAAGAAACTTAATCTGTGGAACCAGCATCTGGCTGCGGTGCGCGTTTCGACCTGGAGAGACCAGGTATATACCAGCTGCCTTCTCCCGCAACGCGGATGTCTCGTCGTTCGAACTTCCACCAGGCCAGGAGGATAAACAATACGGCAAACCCTGCCAGGCCTGCAAACCATTCCCAGTTCATCCCATCGATAGCCAGCCCTCCCTGGTAATAATTATTAGGCGAAAAACGGGCGAATGGCTCTAAATCTTTGTTGATGTTTTGCAAGGAAGTAAGGAAGTAACTCCCAATCAACAACAAACCCGACAGCATAGCCGATTGGCGCCGCGAGGGAAGCAGCAAACTCAGCAACACCGCCAGGGCTCCGAACAACATCAAAAGCCCAAAAAGGGATATGAACGGATGAAGTAATTCAATTGGAGTCAGATTGAGAGTGGTTCCCGGCTCAAGAATCACAAAACCCAACCAGGCAAGCAACACAATCGCCACTGTGGCCAGGATAAAACCGAACATGCGCCCCCAAAAGAACACCGAACGACTGATTGGATAAGCCAGTAATAGATCCAGGTTCCCGTTTTCCTCGTCCCCAGCCAGCAAACCGCTCCCGGTAAGCACCGAGAAAATGCCAATTATGATGGTCATGTAAGAAAAAAACTCCAGGTTAATAAACCCGCTGGGAGAAAACATATCCAACAAGCCTTCACCGCCGAAGAATGCCATCAGCTCAGGCGGGTAGTTTTTAAATAATGAAATAAGCTCTTCTTTCTGACCAGCAAAGGTATCATAAAAGCCCAGCAAAAAAGCACCATAGATTGCCAGTCCCAACCCCCAGCCGAGTATTTGCCCCCTGTTACGCATCAGGAAATAACGCAGAATGGTTAACATAATAAACTCCTCCCAGATGGATCAGTCCTTGCCCGATGCCATCTCAAAGTTCTGAATGGCTAATCTCATAATAAGCCATGAATATTTCCTCTAGTGAAGGGCGTTCAGTCTCCAGGTCACTCACAGGGAAAGAGGCAAGCTGCTTGATCAGGCTATCCATCTCCCCTTCAACCTGGAGTGTCACGCTCTGACCGTCGTCTTGCGAGAGAATCTTCACTCCCTTGATCGACGCCAGGAAACTGATATCCACCGGTTCCTTGAAGCGGACATGTGTGCGGCGAACTGCGCGCTGGATCAGTTCAGCTATTTGAGCCACCTCCACAACCCTCCCCAGGCGGATGATGCCCACCCGGTCAGAGATCGCCTGTACCTCGCTTAGGATGTGCGACGAAAAGAACACAGTAGCGCCCTGTGCCCTCGCTTCAACCACCATCCGTAAAACTTCCTGTTGCATCAACGGGTCAAGGCCAAAGGTTGGCTCATCCAGAAGGAGCAACTCAGGATGTCGCATGAGAGCTTGTACGATTCCAACTTTTTGTTTGTTTCCCTTCGAAAGGTTTTTAATAGGCATTTTCATGTCAAGATCAATCCGCCCCGCAATCTGCTGGACGAAATCCCAATCTGCCTTTCCCCCACGCAGTTGATTGAAGAAGCGAAAGGACCCCTCCACCGTAAAATTGGGATCGATATGCAGTTCCCCTGGCAGGTAACCAACCCGAGCTCGTACAGCAACCGGCTCAGCTTGCGGATCAAGTCCTAATACCCGGATCGTCCCACCATTCGGGCGAATGAGGTCCAGCATGCAGCGGATGGTGGTCGTCTTGCCGGCGCCGTTCGGGCCTAAAAAGCCGAAAATCTCCCCCTTTTGAACTGACAGATCTACCCCTCTTAAAGCCCTGACTTTGCCGTACGATTTCTTCAACCCCTGGGTGTAGATAGCCAAATTCTCATTCATACAAATATCCCTCCGCAAACATCCGGTATTTTACACCCTCGTCATCGTTACGCCAACAGCTGTGTTCACGATCATTTTCAGCTGACCGGCAGAACCTCAACGAATATCCGTGAAGTAATTTGTGATCCAAGGACAATCGGTTCCGCCTCGGCACCCACCTGCAGGTGGATGTTGTCATCGAAGGGAGAGTAATCGACGATGTGTAAATGAACCTTTGGGACTACTCCGATCGAGCTCAGGTGACGTAACAAATCGGCATTGGTGGCATCCACGCGCTCAACCACAGCCGTTTGGTTGGGCCGTAATTCACTCAGGCGCATATTCGCGCTTGGGGGGAGGTTAAGGTCGTTGGCAGGGATCGGCTCGCCATGCGGATCCTGAAGCGGAAATCCCAGGCTTTGGGCAATGCGCTCCTCGAATTCTTCTGAGATGACATGCTCCAGGCGGTCCGCTTCGGCATGCACCTCATCCCAGGTGTATCCCAGGACTTCCTGAAGGAAAAGCTCAATCAAGCGGTGGTGCCGGATGACTTCCAGGGCTGCCAGTTCACCTGCGGGCGTCAGAGATACCCCGCGATGTTTCTGGTACTCCACGAGAGGCGGGTCATAAGCAGCCATCTTCTGGATCATGCCAGTGATCGAGGCAGGGGCAACCTCCAACCGCCTGGCGAGCTGGTTAGTGGTTGCCCGCCCGCTATCAGCCGACAGGTCATAGATCGCCTTCAAGTAGTCCTCCATAGAATTGGATAGCCGTTCGCCCATTTCACTCTCCCTTTTATTTGATCAACAGCCCCGTGACCCACATAACCAGCATCCCCGCCATAACCCCAGAAAAGACTGTCAAAGGCATGGGCTCACGCGCCGTATCCTTCTGGATGAGCTTGAAAATCTCATAGGTGACTTCGAAAATTGCCCCGGTGCCAATCGCCAGGAAGAGAACAGCCAGGTTGGGCGAGGGGGCAAAGCCACCCACCCAGGCGCCGATGACAGCCGGCATACCTCCGATTAAACCGAGCAAAGCCAATGGCTTCCAGCCCGGTCGATCACGCAGGATAGGGGCAATAATGCCCAGGCCTTCGGTGATATTTTGCAGGATGAAACCCACCACCAGGAACGAGCCCAGGGCAATCTCGCCCACGTTGTACGCGGCTCCAATCGCCAGCCCTTCGCCCAAGTTGTGCAGGCCAATACCGGCTGCAATCATAAAGGAGACTGCCAGCCGCTGGGAGGTTCCGCTTTTCCCGACTGCGTTCTGGCGCTTCGAGATGGCATCCAACAAAAGGAAAGTAGCCACAGCCCCGATGCCAGCCAGGCCGAAGCCCTGGATGGGGGTTGCCAGCTCGGCTGCCTTCTCGATCGCTTCAACGATCGTGTCAAGCCCAAGGAAGATCAGCAATCCGGCTGTGATTGCCAGGAGGAAAGTCATCCATTGGCGGCCTAACTGCCGTAGCGCTGGAAACCAGAAGATGCCCAGGTAAACCGGTATGATGCCAACATATAGGCCGATTAGAGTAAAACTCCAGAAAGTGCGCGAGGTGGCGACCGGCGTCGCAAAGGCTACCGGGATCTCGGTGTTAAAGGCAATGGCATTGTTGCTGAACAGGGATATGGCATAGGCCTCGCCCTTCACCCAGGGATAACTGAAGTGCACGGTCCCTTTTCCTAAGCGCGGGATGATAACATCTGGCGATACTGTGAAAGGCCAGACCGCGCTGTTTACAATCGCCTGGGCGATTGTCAGGTCTTCCGGTCCAGCATTGCGAACCTGGATATCGATTTCGCCTGGTCTCAGCACAGTACGTTCGACGACGAGGGATTCGACGGGGGCGGGCGATTTCAGGGTCAATCCACCCCCGGTGGCCAGGAAGAGGAGGATCACCCCGCCGAGGGCCACGAGGGGCAGGATCAGCAGCACAGCCCGCAAGGGGGATACTCCCTTTTTTTCATTGGCTGGGATTACCTGGTCACTCATCGTTACACCTCCTTCGGCAGGACTTCGAAATGTCCGGTCCAGCCTAACTCGGCAAATTCGGTGTTATGGGCATGGAACATGTATAAACCGGGGAATTTATAAGAAAACTCGAGGATGCCGCGTTGCGCCTGTGTTTGCATGATCGTATCCGTAAACTCCACCGGCGTAAGACTTGTTCCAGTCGGGTAATACTGGAAGAAGTTGGCGTGCAAGTGGAAGGAATTGATCAGATCATATTCCAGCATATTCACCAGGTAGATGCGTACTTTTTCTCCCACCCTGATCTGGATGGGGTGTTTATCAAAATGAAATGGAATGGTATTGACAGCATAAAAATCGTTGGCGTCATCAAAATCCACGTCAAAGCCGCTCATCACCATGATCAGCTCCCGCTCTACCGGAGGTCTCCCTCCCTTTGGATCGATGATGAAAGCTCCATACAGTCCCTTGGCGATATGCCGGGCTAATGGGAAGGCATGGCAGTGATACAGATGCAATCCAAAAGGCTCGGCGTCGAACTCGTAGGTGAAGCTCTCGCCCGGCTGGATCACTCCAGGTCCTGAGCTGGGCACGCCGTCCATCTCGGAAGGATGAACGCCGTGGAAGTGGATGGTGTGGGGGTGATCGCTCCCATTGGTAAAGTGAACGCGAATGCGCTCTCCCTCCGTGCATCTCAGGGTCGGTCCAGGAATCCGCCCGTTGTATGTCCAGGCTGGGAACATGATGTCAGGGGCCACCTCGAAGGTCTTGTTGACCGACACAAGGCGAAACTCTCGTAAAACCTGCCCATTTGCCAGGGTGGAGACTTCGCCATAATCGAAGTCAATGAGGATGTCGCTGGGATTGAAACCGTTGGCCTGGTAGTTGACCTCTCCATTGGTTGCGGGCATCGCATCACTCCCGTGACCATGCACCTGGGCTATGAGCGGAGCCTGATGTGAGGAATGGTCGTGTTGCGAAGCCAGGCCCAGTCCAGTCAGCCCGAAACTTCCCAGCAGGGTCAGGCCGGTGGCCTTGATGAAATCGCGGCGTGTGATTTTTCTCGACATGCGTACCTCCAAGTACCGATAAAAGCAGGTCAACGTCTCAACCTGATAATTTAGGAATGCCTAAATTACATTTTAGGCGATTAATTACGACTTGTCAAGTCCGAATTTTTGTCGCTTGACCGATGCATACCTTCTTGATATAATTCACACACATGAACAGTTGCTCATATGTTCAGTAAAACGAGTGAACAACATGGCAAGTTTCAATCATTTTCTTTCCCTGGATGAAGAGACAGCCAGCCGCATCGCGGAACTCTTCGGCACCCTCAGCGACACCACCCGCCTGAGGATCATCTCGGTCATCTTTACAAGCGAACAAAGTGTTGGAGCCATTGCCGAAGCCATCAACTTGAGCGAATCCGCCGTTTCGCATCACCTGCGCAGCATGCGGCAATTGCGCATCGTCTCCTCACGGCGCGAGGGCAAGCATATCTATTACCGCCTGGATGACAGCCACGTGGCAGATTTATTCCAAAAAGGGCTCGAGCACATCAAACATGACTGAGCAACTCCGCAACGAAAGAGTCTGAATCCTGCCTATGGCTGAAGAAAACATCAAAATCGATTTTCAACTCCTGCTCCCCGGTGTCGAAGCAGAGGATGACGCCTGTCTTCTTCATCTGGAGAGAGACCTGCAAGGGCATAAAAACCTGCAGCGCGCTCACATCGACCGTCAGAAATCGCCTGCCTGCCTGTGCCTGCATTACGACCCGGATGTGTTATCCATTGATGAAGTAACCCGCCTGGCTGAACGTGCTGGAACCCGCATCATCAATCGCTACCACCACGTCCTGCTGGGCATTGAGGGTATGGATTGCTCGGACTGCGTCCAGGTTATCGAGCACAGCTTTCAACGTATGGACGGCATCCTCGCCGCCAAAGTTAATTATCCTGCTGGCAAAATCCGCTTGGAGTATGACTCCTATAAAACCGATCAACGCGCCATTCGAAAACGGTTGCAATACCTGGGCTACCCGGTTCCGTCCAATGGCATTCACAATTGGTACCAGAGGAATCGTGAGCTGCTCTTCAGCCTCAGCGCGGGTCTTGTGCTGTCGATAGGTTGGATTGGAGAAGTCCTGCTTGACTTTCCACAAATCTTAACGGTTGTTTTCTATCTGGCAGCCTACTTGCTGGCGGGGTGGGATATTACCAGACACGCCTGGTCCTCCCTCCGCGAGCGTCAATTTGACACACATGTGCTCATGATCATAGCCGCCCTCGGCGCGGCGTTGATCGGAGAATTCGCCGAAGGAGCCTTGTTGCTCTTTTTGTTCAGCCTCGGGCACGCCCTGGAAGAGCGCGCTCTAAACCGAGCCAGGAAGGCCATACAGTCCCTGGCAGACCTCTCCCCAAAATCAGCCCTGGTACGCCGCAAGGGAGTGGAAGTCTCCTGTCCTGTCGAACAAATCCAATTAGGAGAAACGGTGATCATTCACCCTGGCTCCCGGTTGCCCGTAGATGGTGAAATCATCTCAGGGGAGTCCAGCCTGGATCAATCTCCAATCACAGGCGAATCCCTCCCGGTCGATAAAACTCCCGGTGACAAAGTTTTCGCCGGGTCGATCAATGGCGAGGGCGCCCTTGAAATCCGCGTAACCCGCCTGGCTAAAGACAGCACCCTGGCCAGGGTGATTCACCTGGTCGAAGAAGCCCAAACCCAAAAATCTCTTTCCCAACAACTGGTAGAGAGATTTGAGCGCATCTTTGTGCCAGCCACCATCGGACTGGCTCTATTGATGATCGTGATCCCTCCAATATTCGGAGTGCCCTTCCAAACTTCCTTTTTGCGCGCCATGACTTTGCTGGTAGCGGTCTCCCCCTGTGCCCTTGCCTTAGGCGCTCCGACTGCTATACTCGCTGGAATTACCCGTGCTGCGCGCAATGGAATTCTCATCAAAGCTGGAGCCCACCTGGAAAACCTTGGGCAGATTCGGGTGATGGCTTTCGATAAGACCGGCACCCTCACTTCAGGGCGTCCCGAAGTGACAGATGTCCTCATCTTCTCCAATCCCCATATCCAAAATCAACAGGATTTGCTGGCGCTTGCTGCGGGGATAGAGAGCCGCTCGGGACATCCATTTGCCCAGGCAATCCTGAGATCAGCCCAGGAACAAAGACTCTTCCTCCCACAGGTGGAGTATGTTCGCTCTCTGACCGGGCGCGGTGTGCAGGCAAATGTCAATGGCATGCAGGTGTTTCTTGGCAGCCCTAATTCGCCGGTATATCTAAATATCCCCCAATCGACTGAGATTAATCAGCACATCAGTGATCTTGAAAGTGAAGGAAAAAGCATTGTCCTTCTGGCTGTAAATGACCAGGTTATTGGCCTGATCGGGATAGCCGATACTCTCCGGCCAGAGGCAGGGCAGGTAGTTGCTTCACTAAAAAAGATCGGCATTCAGCGTACCGTAATGCTCACTGGAGATCATCTGCGTGTTGCCAGGAAGATCGCCGGACAGGTTGGTGTGGATGATTTTAGGGCTGATTTGCTTCCAGAGGATAAGCTTGAGGCAATCAAAGGGCTTACTCACCAATATGGCTTGGTAGCCATGGTTGGAGATGGTGTTAATGATGCTCCTGCCCTGGCCAGGGCTACAGTCGGAATTGCCATGGGCAGCGCCGGCAACGATGTCGCCCTGGAGACAGCGGATGTTGCCCTGCTACAAAACGATCTGATGAAGTTGGCCAGCGCTGTTGGGCTGGGCCGCGCCACCCGAACCATCATCTTGCAAAACCTGGTCATTGCTCTTGGTGTAATCTTAATCTTGGGAATCGCCTCGCTGTTAGGAATAACCAGCATCGGGATTACCATCATCATCCACGAAGGTAGCACCCTGGTTGTAGTGTTTAATTCTCTCCGGTTGCTCAACTTCAAATCAAGAGATCATGTCTCGCATTAGACCGAATCAACCAACTGTGAGACCTTCCACCAAGCGATGCTTTGTCCTGTTGGTAATCTTATTCACCACCGTAGGCTGCCGGGGGAGTGTCTGGAATCCTCGGGGAAATTCCTTAGGTGACAATCCAGGTAAACCTACAACGACCCTTACCGTCTTTGCCGCTGCATCCCTCACCGAGTCGTTTCTGGATATCGCAGATCGCTTCGAAGCTGATAATCCAGGAGTCAAACTGGATTTCAACTTCGCCGGCTCCCAACAACTCAGCCAACAGTTGGTTCAAGGAGCCACTGCTGACCTGTTCGCCAGTGCAGACAAGGAATATATAGACTCTCTGGTCGAAGCCGGGATTTTAGACAAAGGCAGCGAACAAATCTTCGCCAACAATCGTCTGGCTGTGATCTTTCGAAAGGACGGTCGGATTCCCATCCATAAACTGGAGGATCTTGCCAGCCCCGGAGTGCACCTGGTCATTGGAGCCGAATCTGTTCCCATTGGAAGGCATTCCCTCGAATTTCTCGAACGGATCAGCAGCGCTGAAGCCTTTGGACCCACCTTCAAAGACGATATACTCAGGAACGTCATGTCCTACGAAGAGAATGTCAAAGCGGTGCTCAGCAAAGTGATTCTGGGAGAAGCAGACGCTGGGATCGTTTATGACAGTGATACATTGACCTTGGATCCAGGTGAGATTGGCGTCATACCTATCCCCGAAGCATATAACCCCATTGCCCGGTATTACATCGCCGCTCTCCCCGCTTCTGCCAATCAAGATTTATCCTCCAGGTTTATCGAATTCATCCTGTCTGCGACCGGCCAGGAAATCCTGAAAAGTAATGGGTTGATCCCGGTACAGTAACATGTCCCAGCCATCGCCTCCCCTTACTGAACGGCCGATCCCCCCAGAACGGGGATATTTCAATACCTACACTTTGCTCAGCCTGCCGCTGCTGGCATTCTTCGTCCTGCCCCTCCTGGCGCTGGTCTTGCGCATATCACTCAGAGACATGCTCTCTAGCCTATCTGAGCCCGCGATCACCCAAGCCATTCGGCTGAGCCTGACCACATCAGTTACGGCTACCATATTGACTGTCCTCCTCGGCACGCCCCTGGCATATGCCCTATCCCATCACTACATGCCCTTCGAGCGCTTTGTGGATACTCTGATCGACCTTCCCACGGTTCTCCCGCCAGCCGTCGCTGGGGTCGCCCTGCTGATGGCTTTCGGGCGCCGGGGATTGCTGGGTAGCACACTTGAGACAGCAAACATCCATATCGCCTTCACCCAGATAGCTGTCATTCTGGCACAGACCTTTGTCGCCGCTCCCTTTTATATCAAAGCCGCCAAGATTGGTTTTGCCAATGTCAACATCGAGCTAGAGCAATCATCTGCCCTCGATGGGGCGCATAGCGGGCAGGTTTTGCGCTATGTCGTCTTGCCGCTTTCGCGCACAGCCCTGCTGGGCGGTGCAGTCATGACCTGGGCGCGTGCCCTGGGAGAATTTGGGGCGACAATCATCTTCGCCGGCAACTTCCCTGGGCGCACCCAAACCATGCCTCTGGCGATATATCTCGGTTTCCAGTTCAATATCGAGACAGCCCTCACTCTGTCCGTCATCCTGTTGGGCTTTTCTTTCCTGGTGCTCATGCTGGTGAAAGGACTGTTACAACGTGAAATTTCGTGAGAAGAACACTTCCATAATTCTGATACTTTTCGCACCTTGTGTTTCATTAATAAAGTCGTCGAATATTCCTTGACCATTCCCTGCCTCCACGATAAAATGCAGTGCTATGTTTGAGAACCTGACTGAGCGCCTGAATTCCGTCTTCAAGGAGTTGCGCCGCCACGGCAAGCTTTCCGAGGCCGATGTCGATGCTGCTATGCGAGAGGTGCGACTGGCACTGCTCGAAGCGGACGTAAACTATGCCGTCGTCAAGGATTTCATTGCCCGGGTGCGGGTACGAGCTGTCGGGCACGAAGTATCGCGCGCCTTGAATCCTGCCCAGCAGGTGATCAAAATTGTCAACGAAGAGCTGATTGTTACCCTGGGCGCTCCCGAACGCCTCAACCTGAGTGGCCCCAAGCCACGCACGATCATGCTGGTTGGACTGCAAGGGTCGGGCAAGACCACTATGGCTGGGAAGCTTGGGCGCATGCTCCGTTCTCAGGGCGAACGTGTCCTGCTGGTCGCGGCAGACCCTTACCGCCCGGCGGCTGTGCGCCAGCTCGAGACCCTGGGAGAAAGGCTGAATATCCCGGTCCACTACGAAGCAGGGGTTAAACCGCCGGAGCTTTCCGCCCGCGTAAAGGACAAAGCCCAGAAAGGTGGTTTCACGGTCGTCATCCTGGATACGGCCGGCCGTTCCCAGTTGGATGACGCCTTGATGACTGAGATCAGTGCCATCTCGAAGCGCGTCGATCCCGCCGAAGTTCTCTTGATCGTTGATGCCATGACTGGACAGGAAGCCGTGCATATCGCTCAGGGCTTTCGGGATGCAGTTCCTTTAACAGGGTTAATCCTCACCAAGATGGATGGCGATGCGCGCGGCGGGGCCGCTATCTCCATCCGATCTGTGACCGGCGTGCCGATAAAAATCCTGGGCACTGGTGAAGGGTTAGACGCATTGGAGGTGTATGACCCATCTCGCCTGGCCTCCCGCATCCTGGGTATGGGCGATGTTCTCGGCCTGATTGAGCGTGCCGAAGCCTCTTTCGACGAGGAAACTGCCCGCAAACAAGCCGAGAAGATGATGGCAGGGGAATTTTCCCTGGAGGATTTCGCCAACCAGCTTCGTCAGGTAAGAAAAATGGGACCCATCAGCCAGCTTTTAGAAATGATGCCGGGCGGCATGGGACAGATGGCGCGCCAGGTATCCCCTCAGGCTGCCGAAAAGCAATTGAAGATGACCGAAGCAATCATCAATTCTATGACCCTGACCGAACGCCGTCATCCGGATCTCCTCAACGCCAGCCGGCGGCGGCGAATTGCCCAGGGCTCAGGTACACAAGTGCAGGACGTTAACCGCCTGATGAAGCAATTCAAAGATGCACAACGCCTTTTCAAAACATTAAAGAAATCTGGCATGCGGGGACTTCCCCGCCTGTTTGGATAAAGAAGTTTACTTTTAAGGAGAAAGATCAATGGTTCGTATTCGTATGCGCCGAGTTGGAGGAAAAGCACAGCCCAGCTATCGTATCGTGGCTGCCGACAAGGAAAGCCCGCGTGATGGGCGTTATTTGGAGATCCTGGGATTTTACAACCCACGCACCCAACCTGCTACTATCGAGCTTAAGGAAGACCACATTTATGAGTGGCTGAGCAAGGGTGCCCAACCCAGTGAATCGGTGGTCAAGGTATTCCAGACCGTTGGATTGATGGATCGATATGCCCGTTACAAGCAAGGTGAGGCGATCGAAACCCTGATGAGCGAGGCAATAGCCGCCGAAAAAGTTCGAAACATTAATCCGAAAACCAGCCAATCTGTGGCTGGTTGATAGTTTTGTGCGACCAAACCGGAGAGAATCCGTGAAAGAACTTATCGAATACATCGCCCGTTCCCTGGTGGATGATCCCACGCAAGTAGAGGTAACCCAATACCGGCGTGGCTCAACAATCGTCTTCAAATTACATGTCGCTAAGGATGACATGGGGCGTGTGATCGGCAGAAGTGGGCGGATAGCCAATGCCATGCGCATCCTGCTCAATGTAGCGGCTGTGCGCGAGGGCAAACACGCCTCCCTGGAAGTAGTCGACCTTCAATAAGCTCCCTGCGACTATAATCCCTGGCAAGGGGTACCCCCCTTGCCAGGGAACTTCTCCCAGTTAGTAAAGTGTCCGCAACTCACTCTACCTCTACCGTTAACAAGGACAATTCAGCTCCCGGTGACCTGATTTACCTGGCAGTTGGGAAGTTGCGCCGCTCGCACGGGGTGCGCGGGGAAATCATCATGGATGTGGTCACCGATTTTCCTGAACGCCTGAAACCTGGAATTACGCTTTATGTAGGAGCCCAACACCGAGAACTGCGCCTGCGCAGCCGGCGTTGGCAACATAAGTCATTGTTACTGGGATTCGACGGGTATAGTACACCTGAAGCCGTCGGAGAGTTGCGTAACCAGTGGGTCTACGTGCGCTCAGATGACCGTCCTCCATTGGAAGACGGTGAATATTACCATCACCAGTTGCTCGGAATACAGGTGATCGATGAAGGCGGGCAACTCCTCGGTATCCTCTCCGAAATCCTGGAGACAGGCGCTAACGACGTATATGTGATCAGCCCTGAACAAGGGCCAGATATTCTTCTACCAGCCATCGATTCTGTGATTCTGGAAATAGACCCCGGACAGGGCGAGATGCGTGTCCATGTCCTGGAGGGTCTCTTACCGGACTGAAGGTCGCTAACCAGCCTTGAACAATTACATAAAGTATTGGGTAGGTTTTAATCTGGTAAGGGGTATTGGGGCAGTGCGCTTCCAGGCCCTTTTGGATTTCTTTGGCGATGACCAGACTGCCTGG
>Ga0233416_10000322_pt1 | contig 14680 bp, 13 predicted proteins | sample Sediment_Towuti__2_FD_188638 | JGI IMG/M metagenome (GOLD analysis project Ga0233416, IMG submission 188638) | Sediment microbial communities from Lake Towuti, South Sulawesi, Indonesia - Sediment_Towuti_2014_0_MG | ecosystem: Environmental > Aquatic > Freshwater > Lake > Sediment | place... | reverse complement strand
TTGCCCGCCGCTACGCCTCGCCGTACAGGCTCACATCTGCAACCGACTTCCCCGCAGCGCCGGCGCCTGCCCGGAGCGAAGTCGAATGGGCCTCGCCGGTTCTTCTCGCCGCACTCAGGTGCCAGTCTCAATCAGCAAACTTACATCCGCCGCCGGCGCCGAATGCGTCAGCGCCCCGACAGCGATGTAATCCACCCCCGCCTCTGCATATGCCCGCACGTTTTCCAGCGTCACTCCGCCGGACACTTCCACCGTACACCCGGCTCGCTCCCGCCTTACAATCGCCGTCAGCCGCCCCGCCTCCAGCGGTGTCAGGTTATCGAGCAGCACCGACTCCGCCCCCGCCGCCAACGCCTCCCGCAACTCCGCCTCATTCCTCACCTCGATCTGTATCTCGCGTTCTGCAGGCGGCGCGAAACTCTCGTACGCGGTTATCTCCCGCGGCTCTCGGGAAAGTCTTCGAACATGCTCCCGCGCCCGGCGCAGCGCCTCCGTCACCCCGCCTGCCAGCGCAATGTGGTTCTCCTTAATCAGAATCGCATCAAACAGCCCGAACCGATGATTCGTTCCTCCGCCCATGCGCACCGCATACTTCTCCAGTGCCCGCAGCAGCGGTGTGGTCTTCCGCGTATCGCGGATCTGCGCCCGCGTCCCGGCAATCGCTCCCACAAACCGGCGCGTGAGGGTCGCCACTCCGCACAAATGCGAGAGAAAATTCAGCGCCGTTCGTTCCCCCGTCACGATCGCCTTTGCCCGCCCTTCCACTTCCGCCAAGACCGCTCCTGCCTCCGCCCTCGCACACTCCTCGACCTTGGCCTCGAACCTCACTCCGTCGTCCAGCACGCGAAACACGTTTCCCGCCAGCGGCAAGCCCGCCACAACCAGCCCCTGCTTGGCGACAATCCGCGCCCGCGCCCTCGCGCTCGCCGGAACGATGGCCACAGCCGTCAGATCCCCCGCACCGATATCCTCCTGCAGCGCCTCCCGCACCAGCGCGTGAACCTCCTTCGCTCCCCAATGGAATGACTGAACTCTCGCAGGTTGTTGCATAGATGGGACGGCTACAAAAGTTGCCTCGCGCCTTAGCTCGTTCGTGTCGCGCTCTCGAGCTGCTCTAAACGTTCGGCAACTTTCTCAAACTCCAGCTCGCGCTCCCGCAGCGTTTCTTCCAGGCCTCGCACAATCCTTTCCGGCGCCTTGGTTCGGAACGTTTCGTCGGCCAGCCGGCTCTTCTTCGACTCGATATCCCTCATCAACCGCTCGCGCTCTTTCCTCAGCCGCGCCAACTCCCCGACCGTGTCCACCGCCTCGCCGTACGCCACCCGCAGGTCGAATTCTGCCGTGGAGCGAATTGCTCCGCCCGTACCATCCAGTCTTGCCGACCCGACCTTCAACCCCTCCAGCGTCCCCAGCCTCACAATCGGGTCCAGGTTCGACTCGACCAGCCTTCGCACTCCCGCATCGCCGCTGGACAACTCCGCGCTCACCTTTCGCTTGGCATCCATCTTCATCTCGGCGCGGATGTTCCTTGCCGCGACGATGATTTCTTGCAGGATGGCCATTTCGCGCTCCGGTGCCGCGTCTTTGCCCTCCGCCCTCGCCTCTGGATACTTCTCCAGCGAAATGGACTTTGCTCCTTCACGCTGCGGGAATCTGTGCCACAGCTCCTCGGTCAAAAACGGCATGAACGGGTGCAGCAGCCGCAGGGCCGTCTCAAACACAGCTAAGATATTCTTCCACGCCGCCGTCCCCGCCTCGCGGTCACTCGCGGAAAGCTGCGGCTTCACCCACTCGATATACCAGTCGCAGAAATCGCCCCAGAAGAAGTGGTAGACCTCATGCGACGCCTCGTGAAACTTAAACCCCTGGAGCGCCTCGTTCACCCTTTCAGTTATCGCCGCCAGCCGCGAAAAAATCCATCGGTCCACCAGGGACACCTTTCCGCCCACGCCGTACGGTGCACCCGCCCGGGCTGCCGGCGACGCCAGCTCTTCCAACCGCGCTCCCGTCGCCTCGAACTTCTCCAGGTTTAAGAACAGGAACCGCGCCGCATTCCAGATCTTGTTGGCAAACGCTCGATAGCTCAGGATCCGCTCTTCGCTCAGTGCGATGTCCGTCCCTGGCGCCGCCATAATCGCCAACGTAAACCGCACTGCGTCGGTACCGTACTTCTGGTTCACCTCGATGGGGTCAATCACGTTGCCCTTCGATTTCGACATCTTTTGCCGTTCGGCGTCGCGCACCAGCGAATGTAGATACACCTGCCGAAACGGCACCTGGCCGGTAAACTTCAGCCCCATCATGACCATCCGCGCCACCCAGAAAAACAGGATGTCGTGCCCAGTGATCATCAGGCTGGTCGGGTAATACACCTTCAAATCTTCTGTTTCTTCCGGCCAACCCATCGTCGAAAATGGCCACAGCGCCGAGCTGAACCACGTGTCCAGCACGTCTGGGTCTTGTTCAATCTTCGCCGAACCGCACTTCGCGCACTCGGACGGCGTCTCCCGCGCCACCGTCACCTCGCGGCAAACCGCGCAGTGCCACGCCGGAATCCGGTGGCCCCACCACAGTTGTCTGGAGATGCACCAGTCGCGGATGTTGTTCATCCACTCGAAGTACACCGCCCGCCAATTCTCCGGTGTGATCGCGATTTCGCCGCGCTCGACCACCTCAATCGCTGGCTTCGCCAGCGGCTTCATCTTCGCAAACCACTGCGTCGAAAGCCGCGGCTCGACCACCGTCGCGCAGCGCTGGCACGTTCCAATCGCGTGCCTGTGCTCGATCACCTGCTCGAGCAAACCTTGCGTTTCCAGGTCATGCACGATCCTCTTCCGCGCCTCGAAGCGGTCCAGCCCCGCATAGACTCCTGCTGCCTCGCTCATTCGCCCGTCGTCAGTCATGACATCCACTTCCGGCAGACCGTTTCGCTTGCCGGCCTCGAAATCGTTCGGATCGTGCGCCGGCGTTACCTTGACCATGCCCGTACCGAATTCTCGATCCACATATGTGTCCGCGATAATGGGGATCTCGCGCTTCATCAGCGGCAGCAGCACTGTCTTTCCAACCAGCTTCGCGTACCGCTCGTCTTCGGGATGGACGGCCACGGCCGTATCCCCCAGCATCGTTTCCGGACGCGTCGTCGCCACTACCACATAATCCTTCGTTCCCACGAGGGGGTACCGGATGTGCCACAGATGCCCGCTGCGCTCTTCATGGATCGTTTCCAGGTCGCTGATCGCCGTCCCGCATCGCGGGCACCAGTTCACGATGTATCTTCCGCGATAGATCAGTCCTTCCTGGTACAAGCGCACGAACACTTCCCGCACCGCGCGGGAAAGCCCCGGGTCCAGCGTGAACCGTTCTCTCGACCAGTCGCAGCTCTCCCCCAGCGACTCCATCTGCTGTGTGATCGTTCCTCCCGACTTCTCCTTCCATTCCCACACCCGCTTCTCAAACGCCTCGCGGCCCAGATCTCTCCGTTTGATCCCCTCGCCCTCCAGCACGCGCTCCACAACCCGCTGCGTGGCAATCCCCGCATGGTCCGTTCCCGGCAGATAGAGCGTGTTGTACCCGCGCATCCGGTGCCATCGCGTCATCAGATCAATCTCGACGTGGTCCAGCATGTGGCCCATGTGCAGCGAGCCCGTTACGTTGGGCGGCGGAATCACAATCGCAAACACCGGTCCCCCGGCCTTGGCCTCGGCGCGATACAGGTTGGTCTCCTTCCACACCTGTGCCCACCGGCGCTCGATTTCCTGCGGCTCGTACGCTTTGGGAATCTCTCGGGCCATTCTCTCGCTCTCTGAAAACACTAACTATACGGGCCGCTTCTGAACCCGTCAAATCTGCGCTCTACCCGAGTGTCCGTCCACCTTTTATTTCTCACTGTCCGTCCACTTTTCATTTCTCAGTGTCCCTCCACTTTTCATTTCTCGACGTAGGGGCACGCCATGGCGTGCCCTCTTTCTACCTTCGCCGGACATCCTCAGGGCGTTCGACGAAGATGCCCGAAGCATCTCACCCACAAGCTTGTCAGGAAACTAAGACACGGCAGGAAATTGGCGGCGTTGCTGTTTCCGCGACGCTAGCTTTTCTTCTCCAGCTCGCGCTTCACCAACGCTTCGACCACCGGACGCAGGATCTCTTTTCTCACCACTTCCATGATCTGCGGCTGCATCCTCTCTATCACTCGCTCCACGACTTCTTCAATGGCCCGTTGACTGGGCATCGTAGGCACAGAAAAACTTTGCACCCCGGAAGGAGATTCCCCGGCGCGCTCCGCCGGTTTCGCAGGGGAGGTAGGGCTCACCTTCTTTTCCACCTCCGCCGCAACCGGTGGTGGAACCTCCGCTGGCGTCTCCTCCGCAGCAGCCGGTGTGCCCGACCACACGTGGCTTGCCGCGCGCAACACCTTCTCCGTCATTTCCTTCAAATGCCCCGATACCATCTCGCTTGCCGCAGGTTTCGCGGCTTTCGACGGAAACAGCGTTGCATGCTCCCCGAGGCTTGGCTTACTTTCTTCCGGGGGCCCGGGCTCTGCAGGCGGTGCCTCTGCCGCGAAGGGATTCGCTCCCGAGAAAAAGCCAGGATAGCTCGCCTCTGTCTCCTGCTCCGGCGTCTCACTCGCGGGGGTTTCCGGCGGACCCGTTCCTCCGCTCGCTGCGTCTCCCCACGTCGGGAGCACGACGGGCTTCCACCCTGCGATACTCGGCTCTGCCTCCGTCGCAGGCACCGCGTCCAGCACTTGTGTCTCCTCCGAAGCGACCAGTCGTGGCAACTTGGCCTCTTCGCGCTTCGGCAGCAACGACTCCCCTCGTCTCCAGGCGGGTGTTTCGCGTTCCTCCTCCACGGGAGTCTCCGCCTGACTCGCACCCTCCCAAGCATGTGGCTCGACTAGCCCGGCATGCGTATTTGTCGGCACCTCCGGCCCCGCCTCGGCTACTCTTCCGGCCGATCCCAGCAGCTCGCCAAACGCCAGCGGCTGTTCGCCGTCGCCGAACTCCACGTGACTCGGAGCCGCAACTTCTTCTTCTCGGCCACTTTCTTCTGCCTCGGGCTGCGTCCGGAAAGCCGTGGCCCCTTCCGCCGCCGAGCTGGCCATCACCGGTACCGGCTGTTCCACAGGAACTTCCTGCTCCATGGATGCTTGCTTGGCTTCCAGTCCCGACAACAAACCCGTGACCATCTCAATGAGCGGCTCGGGCGGTACGAACGGCTTCTTCAACACGCCGTCCGCTCCCACTCGCTGCGCTTCTCGCTCGTCGAAGGGATCAAACGCCCCGACCAGCAACACCACGGGCACCTTCGCTGTTCGTGGGTCGCCCTTGACGAATTCGCACACCTCATAGCCGTTCCGCACCGGCATGAATATGTCCGCCAGGACCAAGTCTGGTTTGAGCTCGGGAAGTTTGCGGATCGCAGCTTCGCCGTTGCCCACGGCCACCACTTCGATGCCATGGTCCTTCAGCGCCAGCGCTACCATCTTTTGGATGTTGCTGTTGTCGTCCGCAACAAGGATTCGGGACACCACATCCCTCCGCTCAGAGCTTCACCTCAACCATTCCTTTGGCTATTCGTAGCACCTTGACCACAGGCAGTCAACCGGTACACCTCACCCTTGTGTCGCACTCGGATAGGCTGATGGGGAAGGCACTACCAGGGGATAATCTTGCGAAGGCCCTTCTTTTTCTTGCTGGAAGACTCTTTCTCCTCTTTCTTCTTCTCGTCCTTCTTTTTTTCGTCGCTCTTCTTGGCCGGGAGGGCTTCCGTGTCGGGTTTGGGCTGAACATCCGCCGGCTTCGCCTCTCGGCTGTTCTCATCGGTCCGGGGCGCGCTGCCGGCGCTCGTTCCGCTGGTCGGCCCCGCCGGCACGACCTCGACCGCGGTCGTGCTTCCCGGCGAAGCCCCACCGCTCCCACCCACCGTACTCGTCTCCCCGCCGGAAATCGTCTGGGTCGCAGCCTCGCTGGGCGGGGCCATCTGCGGCTCACCGGCCTTTGCCGCCATGGATACGTCTGGTCGGATACTGAACATTCCCTTCGCTCGGGCAATAATCCCCTGGCGGTCTTGTCCCAACTCCCTCTGCTTTTGCATCCGCGCCAGCGCCACGGGGTCCGGTTGCGGAACCGGCACTCCCAGCCCCGTGAGTCGTTCCTTGGCATCCGGCAGCAGGTCCGAGAGCGGGTAGTCCCTTACAATCCGACTGTAGTACTGCGAGGCAATGTCTCCTTTTTCCGCCTTTTCGTATGCATTCCCGAGCAGCCACAACGCCGTGTCGGCCTGGCTGTAGAGTGGATAACGGTTGACGATTTCTTGCAGTCGCGCGGCCGATGCTCGCATCGAGCCTTTGATGTAATAGAACCGCGCAATCCGGAAATCGCCCTCGGCCAGCACTTCCTGCACCTCGCGCAATCTCTGTTTTGCCTCGGGGGCCAACGCGCTGTCCGGGTACTTCTGCAGAAAAATCTGGAACTCCTCCTCCGCCATGCGCGCCGCGCTGCGGTCCCGGTCCGGCTTCTCCATGCGCTTGAAATGCGCTTTGCCCACCTGCATCTGTGCGTAGGCGGCTTCCTCCAGGAAGGGGAAAAACGTGAGGAAATCCTTATACTCAGCGATCGCTTGCGTCAGCCCGGACGTTCCCCCCTGTTTGAAGTAAGAGTCCGCCGTGGCCAGTTTGGCCTTGGCCACGTATTCGCTGTCAGGGTAAGTATTCAGGAGGGTCTGCAGGGAGAGGCGCGCCACTTCATGTCGTCCGCGGCGGATATCCTCCAGTGCCGACTCGTAGAGCACCTTGTCCGGCTCGGCCGAATCGCCGACCAGCGCTTTGTTTTTCTTTCCGCCACAGCCCGCGGCGAGCAGCCACGCCGCCAGCAGGACCGCCAGAAGTTTCAAATCAGGTCGCACAGACGCTTTGCCTTCACACCCGGGTTGCCAGCGCCTCACTGGCCAATTCCTTCAGTCTGCGCACTGCTTCCGCAGGGTCGGGTGTATGGAAGATTGAGGTGCCCGCGACAATCAGCTCTGCCCCGGCGCGCACAACCTCGGTGATATTCTCCGGGCCGATCCCCCCATCCACCTCGATCCGCAACCCGGCATTATACCTCGCCCGTAGCTCCTTGAGCTGCCGGATCTTTCCCACCGCCTCGGGAATAAACCTTTGTCCTCCAAACCCCGGGTTCACGCTCATCACCAGCACGTAGTTCACCCGGTCCAGGACTTCGCTCAGCGTGCACACCGGAGTCGCCGGGTTGACCACCACCCCGACCTCTCGCCCCGTCTCACGGATCATTCCCAACACCCGGTCCAGGTGCGGCGTAGCCTCTTGGTGCACGGAAATCATGTCGGCTCCCGCCTCGGCGAAGGCCTCCACGTATCGCTCGGGATTCTCAATCATCAGATGCACGTCCAGGATAAGGCGGGTTGCCTTCCTCAAAGAGCTGACCACCGGTACACCGATCGTTAGGTTGGGGACAAAGTGGCCGTCCATGACGTCCACGTGCAGGAGTGTCGCCCCGCCTCGCTCAACCGCGCGGATTTCGTCCCCAAGGCAGGCAAAATTAGCCGCCAAAATAGATGGAGCGATTTCGACCTTCACGTCTCCCCCGTCGCGTGCCATCTTAGCATATGCTTTTCGGCTCAGTTCCTCCAGGGCTCGGCCGGCGTCACTCCGCCACGTGCAGGTCTACGTCCGCGCCCTTGGTTACGCGCGTCCCATACTTTGGCACTTGCTCGACAATCGTTCCGCGCGCTGCTTCGGGCGCGGCATAAAACGTAATCTTGCCCAGCCGCAACCCGATGGCGCTGAGTTGCCTCTGTGCCTCGAGCAAGTTCAGCCCCACCAGCGAGGGCATCACGTACGCCGGCTCTCGCTCCCCCAGCGAAACCAGCAGGTTCACCCGCGGGCTGGCGCTTTCCCCGCTCCCTGCCTTGGGATCTTGCAGCACCACCGCGTCGGTCGCAAACCCAGGCAGGTGTGCGCTGGATATCTCTCCGATTTGCAGCCCGGAACGCAGCAGCTCGATGCGCGCCGCCCGCAGGCTCTTTCCCTCCAGCGCCGGCACTTCCACTTTTCTCTCTCCCAGGCTCACCAGCACATGCGCCTGCTGCGCCACCTTCATCAGCATTCCCGGCGGGGGACTCTGCCGCACAATGGTGTCCACCGGCTGCTGGCTATAGGCGCGGTCTACAATCCTCATCCGCAGTCCGGCCATCGCCAGCATCTTTTGCGCCTCCGGGACGCTTTTCCCCACCAGGTTCGGCATCTCCACTTCCCGCCCGGGAATGGCCAATCGGATGGTCGTGATGGCGCTCAAGAACGCCGCCGCCGCCAGTACAAACACCAGCAGCGACATCCGCAGCACCCAATCGAAACGTTCTTTCCACTCCATCGTCGCTCGTTTCAATCTAGCACGCGGTCCCGCGCCGCTTCAATCCCGCTCCAATACCGCTGCAAAAAACCCGTCGGTTCCGTGTTCGAGGGGAAACGTCCGAAAGTACCCGTTGCGATCGAAGAGCTGTTCCTCCGCTCCGGCAGCGCGCAGGTGCGGGCTCAGCTCGGCGGCGCCGGAGACGCATCTCGCTTCAGGTCTTCGCTTCAGCACTTCCTCCAAAACGTGCTCGTTCTCCTCCGCCTCCAGCGAGCAGGTCGAATAGACCACCCTTCCCCCCGGCTTCAACTGTTCGAGCGCGTTCCATAGCAGCTTGACTTGCCGGTCGTGAAAATCCCGCAAATCCTCGGACTTGAGTCGCCAGCGGATCTCCGGATTTCGAGCCAGCGTCCCTGTCCCCGAACACGGCGCATCTACCAGCACCCGGTCAAACGCTCTCCGAAACGGCAGCGGCTCAGTGCCGTCCAGCGCCACCAGCTCCACTCGTTCCGCTCCTACTCGATGGAGATGTTCCCGCATGACCGAGAGCCTCTGCCGATGCCGGTCCGCAGCCACGACCCGGCCCGTCGCTCCCACCTGCCGTGCCAGGGTCGTCGTCTTTCCTCCCGGCGCTGCACACAAGTCCAGAACGCGCTCTCCCTTCCTGGCCCCCAACAGCCACCCTACCATCTGCGACGCTTCGTCTTGGATCGAAATCTCCCCGCGGCGATACGCTTCCGTCTCCGCCGGATTCCCGCCTCGAACAGTCAAGGCCGCGCGCAACCATCTCCCCGCTTCCACCTTCATCCCGCCCTTCCGCAGCTCCGCCGCTATCTCCTCGACGTCCGCGCCTTCGTTCATCCGGAGACATACTTGCGGCGCCTGGTTGTTCGCCTTCAACAGCGCTCTCGACCTTGCTTCGCCAAACTGCTCCAGCCATCTCTCCACCATCCACGTGGGGTGCGACCACTCCATCCCCCAGCCTTCCGCCGTCGGTACATCCGCGGGCAGCAACGGCGCCTCTGGGCAACTCTTCCTGCGCGCCTCGTCGCTTGCCGCGCGTCGCAGCACTGCATTCACCAGGCCCGCCGCCGACCGCTTCCCATACTTCTTTACCAGTTCCACAGACTCATCCACCGCTGCGCGCGCCGGCACCCGCGTCAAAAAGCGAAGCTGGTACATCCCCAGCCGCAGCGCCAGCCGCACCTCCACATCCATGTCCCTGACCGGCTTCTTGGAGTGCTTGTCCAGCAGAAAATCCAGCAGTCGCTGCCACCGCAGCGTGCCCAACGTCAACTCCGTTGCCAGCGCCGCATCCCGGTCCCGCGTCCCCCTCGCTGCCGTTGCGCCGGCTCTCTCCTCCCCCAGCCGCGCGTACAGCAAGTCCGCAGCATACGCATCCTCTTGTTCCACACGCCGGAGCACCTCAAACGCAATCCTCCGCGCCGAAGAGACGTTGATCGAAGGTGGCATTCTCGTAGGCCGCTTTCCTGAAACGACCTCGGCAACCAGCCTACAGTGGCTTAATGTGCGCTCGCAACCAATCGCAGATCGGTTCGAATCGGAATGTACCCGCTCGCAGGTTTTCCAGCAGGAACTGTTCAGCCGCATCTGCACTAGCAACGATTCGAAAGCCATTCAACCGCAGGAATGTGTTGGCAGCGATGAATCCGGTTCTCTTGTTCGCGTCGTGAAAGGGATGGTTGTTAACCAAGGACTCGAACAGGGCCGCTGCTTCCTCAACCAAGTCCGCGTAATAACCGCTCTGAGGGCGAAAGACAGCGGATTCGAGAGCCCCCTGATTCTTCACGCCGTGCAGCCCACCGCTTAGCTCGGCTGCGGTGAAGTGAATCAAGAGCACGTCGGCGACGGTCAAGTAGACGTGCTTCACGACTTCAATTTCGCCAGTCGCTTGATCAGCTCTTTGTGTTCCTCAAAGGAGGCCTCGATGTGCCTCAGAACTTCAGGGCGCACCGGTCGCACGGACGGCAGAACAACTTTCAGGTAGTGCTCCACGGCCTGCTCCAGCAAATGGCGGACCGTCTGCCCATTCCGATTTGCCTCTGCCTTCAATCGGTCCAGAAGGGGCTTTTTCATCAGGGAGGAAAACTTCCTTACCGCAGGCTTGCTCATGGAAGACCTCGCTTCGATAGGATACAGGGGGGCAGCGTGCAATTCAAGATAATTCTGGAATGTGCTGGATACGATCGGCCTAGACAAACAATTCCCCGGCAGACAGCCGCGCCCCATGCACAAACTCCCTGGCCTCAACTCGCTTCCGACCCTCCACCTGCACCGCTTCCACTCGCAGCCGGGTCCCGCCGCCGCACGCCACGAGCAACTCTTCGCCGACCTTCACCAATGTCCCCGGCTCTCCCATTCGCTGCGGAGCGCCTCCCGCTGGCCGTCCCCACACCTGGCACGTCTGCCCGCGAAAGGTCGTCCACGCACCCGGCCATGGCGTAAACCCGCGCATCCGGTTGTAAATCCGCTGCGCGTCAAACGACCAATTGATCTTCCCGTCCTCCTTCTTCAGCAGCGGCGCCAGCGAAGCCTTGGAACTGTCCTGTGGTTTCGGCGTGATCTCTCTGCACTCGAGCCCGCGCAGCGACTCGACCACCATCGGCGCTCCCGCCTGCGCCATCCGCGCCAGCAACTCCGGAGCGGTTTCGTCGGCCCCGATTTCCATTTCTCGCCGCAGCAGGATTGGACCGGTGTCCATTCCTGCGTCAATTTGCATCGTGGTTAGACCGGTTCGAGTCTCTCCGTTGGCGATCGCCCAATTCGCCGGGGCCGCGCCCCGGTATGCCGGAAGCAGCGACGCATGCAGGTTGATCCATCCCAGCTTGGGGATCTCGATCAGGCGCACGGGCACAATCTGTCCGTAGGCGACGATCACCACCGCGTCCGGGTTGACGCGCCTGAAAAACTCGTACGCTGAGTCCGATTTGATTTTTTCCGGCTGGTAGACGTGCACTCCCGCTTTGAGTGCCGCCTCTTTTACGGCAGAGCTTGCCATCTCTTGCCCGCGGCCCTTCGGCCGGTCCGGCTGCGTCACGACCGCCCCAAGCTCAAAGCCCGGCTCGATCAGCAGCCGCTCCAGCGTGGGAACGGCAAACTCCGGTGTTCCACAGAAGACGATACGCATCGCGCTACAGCCTGGGCCAGCTACCAATCGCCGGCTTTCTTGAGTTTGCGGATTTTTCTCTTGATGAGGTCGCGCTTCAACATGCTCAAGTGTTGGATGAAGAGAGTTCCATACAGGTGATCAATCTCGTGGCAAAACGCCCGCGCCAGCAGCCCCTCGCCGCGCATCTCGAATGTTTTCCCGGTTGCGTCTTGTGCCCGGACAGTTACAAATTGCGGCCGCACCACGCTCCCGCGAAACCCCGGCAACGATAGGCAGCCTTCCTCTTCCCGCTGCTCTCCCTCGGTGTGAATGATCTCCGGGTTGGCCAATATCAATTTCGCTTCCTTGTTTTTGCCTGAGGTCACATCAATCACCGCCAGCCGCATCCCCACGCCGATCTGCGGCGCTGCCAGGCCCACTCCCTGCGCGGCGTACATCGAAGCGAACATGTCTGCGCACAGCTTCGCCAGCTCCTCGTCGAACTTCTCCACCGGCGCCGCCGCCTTCTCCAGCACTTCTGCTCCATACCTCACAATCGGATAAATCATCTTCTCTGTGTCCTCTGTGCCTCTGCGCCCTCTGCGTTGATTCCGGGTCCTAGAATTCTTCAATTTGCCGAACGTATCCCTCCAGATTACGTTTCACCTCCACGAACGAATCTCCTCCGAACTTCTCCCCATACGCTCCCGCCAATTCCAGCGCCACCATCGCTTCGCCAGCGACTCCCGCCGCCGGCACGACACAAACATCCGACCTCTCGTACGCCGCCCGCACACTCTCCTTTGTCTTTAGGTCTGCCGTTTCCAACCCTTGCCGCAGCGTCGAAATGGGCTTCAAGTATCCGCGCACAATCACGTCCTCGCCATTGGTGATGCCTCCCTCCAGCCCACCGGCTCGATTCGTCGGCCGTACAAATCTTTTTTTCTTCGCGTCGTACCGGATCGCGTCCTGCACTTCCGACCCGTATGCGGTTGCATTCCCCACTCCGGTCCCAATCTCCACTGCCTTAACCGCCTGGATGGACATCACCGCGCGCGCCAGCCGTCCATCCAGCTTCTCATCCCACTGTGCGTGCGACCCGAGTCCCGGCACCACCCCATGCGCTACCACCTCAAAGATTCCTCCGACTGAATCTCCCCCCTTCAGCGCCCGGTCCACCTCTTCCTTCATGCGCGCCTCAACCCCCGTGTCTACGCACCGCAGCGGCGACTCCAGGTTCGCGCACACCGCCGCAATCTCGACCCAGGTGACATCTCGCTCCAGCTTCACCTTGCCCACCGCAATCGTGTGGCTTAGCACTTCGCAGCCAAGCTCCCTCAGCAACAACTTGGCTAGTGCCCCGGCGGCCACTCGTGCTGCTGTTTCTCGCGCCGACGCCCGTTCCAACACGCACCTGGCGTCGTGCAGGTTCAGCTTCAGTGCCCCGGCTAAATCCGCGTGACCCGGCCGCGCCGCGGTTAACGGTTTCTGCGCCTCTTCCGCGCCGGCTACATCTTCCACGGGCAGTGCCTTCTCCCAGTTCGGCCAGTCGCGGTTCTCAATTTTCAGCGCTACCGGCGCGCCAATCGTCTGTCCATGACGTATTCCTGCCAGCGCCTCCACCCCGTCCTTTTCGATTTTCTGCCTGCCGCCCCGTCCATATCCCAGTTGCCGGCGGTGCAGCTCGCTATTGATAAACTCCAGGTCCACGGCCAATCCCGCTGGCAGCCCGGAAATCCACGCCACCAGCACCTGCCCATGCGACTCCCCGGCAGTAACAAATCTCAGCATCCCTCACATCCAGCTTCGTCTAAGATGTCGCCCTGAGGCCATCCGATGAGGATGGCCGAAGGATCTCGACCGCAGCCTCACTCCCGCATGTCAATTCAAGAGCCGCCGCATTCTAACGAAGCTTTTCCCTTCGTGCCAGCAAACTCCAACTCGGATTCGGACTTCGCTTGACCTTCCGCTTCTCGAACGCTACGCTCTCGCTGTTCCCGTTGGGCCCGGCCTTGCGGGCGATCTCATGGCCGCTACTGATCCGATTCTCAACTCCGAGCGTCCCCCCTCGGTTCTCTCGGTTCTCTCCACCGTCCTGAAGCAGCAGATTCAGGCCGTGCAGGACTACAGCCTTCTCTCTCTGCGGGCTGTCACCAACGTGTTCTCCTCGCCGCGCTATGGCGCAGACACCTTCGACCAGATGGACATCATCGGCGTCGGCTCTCTTCCCATCGTCCTCCTCACCGGCTTTTTCATTGGCGCTGTCTTGGTTCTGCAAACCTCTTCGCAGTTCGCGCGCTTCGGCTCCACCTCCCTGACGGGCGACGTCGTCGCCATCGCCCTCGTTCGCGAGTTGGGTCCCACGATTACCGGTTTGCTCGTCGCTGGCCGCAACGCTTCGGGCATCGCCTCCGAACTGGGCTCCATGCTGGTCACCGAGCAGGTGGACGCCATGCGCGCCATGGGCACCGACCCCACGCGCAAACTCGTCACCCCGCGAGTCGTCGCCACCACGCTGATGCTGCCCTTGCTGACCGCGTTGGCAGATTTTGTTGGCCTCATCGGCGGCTTCGTGGTGGCCAGCTTCGAGCTCCGCCTCAACCAGGTGGAATACTGGACCCGCGCGCTCCAAGCCCTCGAATTCAGCGATCTCATGCAGGGCATGACCAAGCCCATTTTCTTCGGTTTCATCCTCTCCACCATCGGTTGCTACTACGGACTGACCGTTCGCGGCGGCACCCAGGGCGTTGGCCGCGCTACCACTCAAGCGGTCGTGGCCTCTTCCGTCTTCATCCTCGTCGCCAACTTCTTCCTCACCAAAGTCATGCTCTGGCTCGCCCAGTAGCGCCGGCTTCCGCCGGCCGGGTGGGGCAGAGCACCGCCTCCGCGTCGCCCTCAGCGTATTCTCCTGCGTCCCGTCCCGTTCCTCCCCGTGCTTCCAACCCATATAATTGCCTGTCATGTTTCTCGAATCCCCGCGTACTTTCCTTTCCCCTTGGCAGCCCGACGACTGGCTCCACTTTCGCCCCATCGCCACCGACCCGGACGTCATGCGCTACATTTCCGACGGTCAACCTTGGCCTGACGAACGCGTCCGCGAATTTGTCCAACGCCAAGTCCGCTGCTTCGCCGAGCGCGGCTATTGCATGTGGAAAATGTCTCTCCGCTCAACGGGTCAGCTCATCGGCTTCTGCGGCATCCA
>Ga0233416_10000321_pt1 | contig 14712 bp, 10 predicted proteins | sample Sediment_Towuti__2_FD_188638 | JGI IMG/M metagenome (GOLD analysis project Ga0233416, IMG submission 188638) | Sediment microbial communities from Lake Towuti, South Sulawesi, Indonesia - Sediment_Towuti_2014_0_MG | ecosystem: Environmental > Aquatic > Freshwater > Lake > Sediment | place... | reverse complement strand
CCATCTCGGCGCCAGCCCCTTGCTCCCCCCGCTGGAACGCTACCGCGCGCTCCTGGACCAGGCCATCCGCCGACGCGACTTCGTCGAATCCTTGTTGGCTGAGCAGATCATCCTGGAAGGGCTGGGAGAGGCGATCCTCAGTCGGATCGAAGACGGGTTGGCAAAACGGGGAGCGGCATGGGGGCGGTTGCGGCGGATCCTGTTGCATCAGGAAGAGGCACACCACGCCTTTGGTTGCCGGGCCCTGGATCGGGTCATTGCCGAAGGGCGCACGTCCCCGGAGGAGCTTCGTTCGCGGGCGCTGGGATACCTTACCCTCACCGACGCCATGGTCGCGACTCTGGGCGATCTGTTCGACTCCATCAACGAGGATCCGTCCGCTTGGGTGGCGGACGCGAGAAGCTATCTCCCGAGTTGGCTGACTACCACATGATTTCCGTCATCATTCCCACGTACAACGAAGAAAAGGCGCTGCCGGCGACGCTGCACTCTCTGCTGAATCAGCCTGGGGACTACGAGGTGATCGTCGTGGATGGCGGGAGTACGGATCGGACGGTCGAGATCGCCGAGGAGATTCTAGACGAGAGGCGAGGGGCAAGGGGCGAGGGGTGGATAACGTGCCGGCGACGCCGCGTTGTGATAGCGGCGTCGAAGGGTCGCGCCTCCCAGATGAATGCCGGCGCGTGGCAGGCAACAGGCGAGTGGCTTCTCTTCCTCCACGCCGATACGTGGCTTCCGGACGCCGCGCTCGCCAGGCTCAATGCGCTCGAAGAGGATGCGACCGTTCAGGCTGGTGGGTTCCTGCACCAATTCACGGGTCGCGACTGGCGGCTCCGGTTGGTCTCGTATCTGGACAATTTTCGCTGCCGTCGGAGCCGGATCATCTACGGAGACCAGGCTCTCTTCGTTCGGCGGTCGTTATTCGAGAGGCTGGGCGGCTTTCCGTGCCAGCCGATCTTGGAGGACGTAGCGTTCTGCGAAAAACTGGTCCGGGTCGTCACCCCGGTCCTGCTCGCGCCACCGGTCCTGACCGACTCGCGGAAATTCGTTCAGATGGGGATCTGGCGGAGTTTTGTCCGGGTGCTGCTGATCATCCTGCATGTGGAGTTCCGTCTGCCGGTCCTGCCCAGAGCGTTCTTCCAGGAGATCCGCTGATTGATGCCGCTGTGTTGAGGCGGAGGGAGGCATGGGGAAAAGCCTCACGCGGCATCGCTCGTGGTTTGACAGTACTTCAGCGCGTCGGCGACGAGGAGACGCTGTCTGGACTTGTTCCCCCGATGGAGGGGCGGTTTCAGCCGGTTCGCAGTGATGACGGGATCGACGATATCTCCGCAGCACACGCAACGCCATCCGTAAAAACTCATTTCCAATGAAGAGCCCTTCACCTCATCGAACCGCTCCACCACCATCATGCCGTGACATCGAAGACAGTCCATGGCACTCCCCCTTGTTGCCGCCATCCCGGCCTGGTGAGATGCAAGCGGCTTCTTGTCACGCCGCCACTCTCCGAGTCCTGAAGCATGCCGCACTCTAGAACGGAGAACGGGGAATTAGGTAGGGCGAAAGGGGAACCAGTACGAAGTTTTACGGCCCTAGCGGGCTAGGGCCGATTGGCCCTACGGGCGTTCTGTTTCGCGAACAGGGCGGCGGCCTGGGCTCGCCTCGTGATCTGGAGTTTCTGGTAGCTGTTGGAGAGATAATTCTTCACGGTTTTGGGACTGAGCCCGAGCTCTGCGGCGATCTCCTTGTTGGTCTTGCCCTCGGCGACGAGAGCGACGACCTTCTGTTCCTGGGGGGAAAGAGCCTCGCGCGAGGGGTCGGATGAGGCCCCGCCGTGGGTCTTGATCCAGGCCAGGACGCGCTGGGTGGCCGCCGGATCCAGGATGTTTTCGCCGGCCGCGACCCGTTTGATGGACTCCGTCAAGATGTCCACCCCGATCTCCTTGACCAGATAGCCGTGGGCGCCCGCAAGAACAGCCGCCAACACCGTGTCGTCGTCCACGTAGGAGGTCAGGAACAGGACGCGGGCCTGCGGGCACTGGTCCAGGATGTCGCTGCACGCCTGAACCCCGTTCCCGTCGGGCAGCCGAATGTCCATGAGGACCACGTCGGGATTGGTCCGGCGTGCTTCGGAGACCGACTCCTGCGCCGTACCCGCCTCGCCCACGATCCGAATCCGGGCATCCCGCCCCAACACCATCTTGAGCCCCTCACGGACGATCACGTGGTCATCGACCAACAGGACCCGGATGGGATCAGGCGGAGTCATGGCCGGGCGCCCCGTCGCGGCAGGGGCAGATCGAGCGCAATGTGCACGCCGTGGCCGGGCCACGACACAATCCTGAACTCGGCGCCGATAGCCTTGGCGCGCGCAGCCATGTTGGCTAACCCATGGCCGTCCTCCTTGGCGGCGTCCGGGTCAAACCCCACCCCATCATCCTGGATCTCGATCCGGAAAGTGCTGTTCTGTGTTTGCGCGGTCACGAACCCCCGCTGCGCCCGAGAATGCCGGACGCAGTTGCTCAGCGCCTCACGGACGATGAGGAGAATGGACTCTGCCTGCTTAGGCGACAAGCTGTCGGACGCTCCCGGCTCTACGGTCAGATGCAGGTCAGGTCCTTGCGCGACCGTCATGTCCTTGACGAGCGTGGCGAGGGCCATGTCGAGCGACTCGCGACTCGCAGGATGGAAGCCAGCGATGTAGTTCCGGATCTGCTGCATCACGTGCTTGAGCTGGTGCAAGGCATGGTCAATGTGCCCGGTGACGCCACCCGGATCGTTCACTCTCACGGGCCGGCCGGCTTCCAACTCCAACCCCACGGCATAGAGCGACTGCAGGACGTCGTCGTGCAAGTCGCGATTGAGCCGCTCGCGTTCCTCAAAGGCCCGCGAGAGCTCCTGCGTCCGCTGCGCGACACGCACCTCGAGCTCCTTGTTCACCAGACGGAGAGCGTCCTGCGTGCGGCGGTACCGCCAGACCAGCAGGGTCGTCAGCCAGATGAGGAGGATCCCTGTCGTTCGATTGAAAAGGATGATACTCATGTCGAACGTAGGAGGCGAAAGGAAGGACCCCAGCACGGTCAAGACCGTGCAGAGCACGGCCATTCCCCAGAGGGTTTGCTCGTGCCGGGACCACAAAGAGATCAGAATGCAAAGGACGTAGAGCATCTGAGGCGGCATCTCTTGTGGCGTGAAGACATCGAGCACGAGCACAGCGGCGGCAATAGCCAATGCGATGGGAATGGCTGGGAAGTGGGATCGGTCCTGGTCAGGCTCCGTGGGCATCTGGCTCCCGCGATTTAGGGAAGTCGTAGCTAGACTATGGCACCTTCTTCCGTCGGCTGCAAGGGGCTGCCGGGGCGTCTCGTCCGGTCGAGCGACCCGCAGGGAATCGGCGGTTGTGATCGCAAAGAGGCGAGCGGGTTAGAACCAGGTGAGCTGGACGTGCAGCAAGCCCGAGAGTTCATCGGCGGACAGCGCGCGATTGATCCGGTCGAGGGAATGGGCATACCCGGCCTCGAACGAGAGGCTCTTGCGGAACCGCTTCGCCTGGGAGGCCCAGGAGACGCCGGCCTTCGCATCGTAGCGGCTCAGGTCAACGAGTCCGTCACTGCTGCGGGTCTTGTTGTAGGATCCCGAGGCCCTGAGGGTGAACGTCGCGTCCGGAGCGTAGGTCAGCGACAGAGAACCCGAACGTGTCTCGCTCTGGACGCCCGACCACCGTTGGCGATCTTCCCGCAGGCTGATGCTGGGAGAAACATTCAGGGCCTTGGTCGGACTGTAGGACGCACTGAGCGCATGGGCCAGGCCGACGGTCTCACCACCTGGGATGAGCCAGTCCCGGTTGAGCGAATAGGTTGAGGAGAACCGGGCCTGCCAGGTTGATCGTGGATAGGTCACCGTCCCTTCCAGCGTGTCCAACCTGGTCCGCTGTGGCGACACCCCTAGAGGGTCCAGGGAGCTGGATGTGAAACTTCGAGTGTATGAGAGACCGACTTCCGCCCAGGCAGGCGGGGCAACCGTCACCGCCATCCGTTCCTGTGTGTGCATGACGCGGGAACGATCCGGCTCTTTGTCCAGGTTGTCGTGGGTCTCCGTCATCGAGCTCCTGAAGCGAGCAATCCCCACGCTCCATTCTCCCCACACTTCCCGCATCGTCTGGTCCGGCGTATTGATGAAGAACTTCCCGGCCGTGCGGTAATTGATCCCGTATCGAAGCCGGCCATGGGTTCCGGTCAGTGCAAGGCGGAGCAGCCGGGACCGCGAGTCGGTCCCCGTGTAGGCGACCTCTCCCTCGCTGACCAGGCGGCCTTGCAGGAACGACGCGGTCGCGAGCACACTTCGCGTCGGACGATCCTCGGCTTGAAGTATGAAGTCCGAAGGACGCACCGGCTTGTTCAGAGGAGTCACGTAGGCGCTCTTCAGCGTCATCGTGTTTCCCAACCCGAACTCCTCTGCCCGGCAGACCTGCCCGAGGAGGAGGAGAGTCACGATCAGCGGTCCAACAAGGAGCAGCGTCCTCATTGAAGCCTCTCCTGTCGTGGTTGGGGAGTGCGGGCGCGTTACCTCACAGGAAAAGTATATACGGGGGCAGATAAAGATCTGGTAAAGACCATCTGCGGATCGCGGCGCTTCTAGGTGGCTGTTGGCGGGAGGGCTCTATCCCACCGTGTTGTTCCTCGGCGGGTCTTGGCCGCTCTCAGTCGGGGAGCGGGCGGCCTTTCGTTTCTGGCGCGAAGGGAAGCACGAGCAAGCCCACCAGGTAAATCAGCGCAATGGCGCTGGCGGCCCGGCCGAAACTGCCCAGCGACGTGACCAGGAAGCCGGTGAGAAACGGACCGGCCGAGGCCAGCACGCGGCCGGCGTTGAAACAGAAGCCGGCGCCGGTCGCACGGAGGCGGGTGGGGTAGAGCTCCGGGAGATAGATGGGGAATCCGGTGAAGATGCCGTTGTTGAAGAATCCCAGGATCGGCAGCAGCAGGAGGACTTGTGTGTAGGCATGCGGGGCAAGAAATGTGATCGGCACCATGGCGAGGCTGCCCGCGCACATCAGCGCGAACACGGGGCGTCGCCCGAACCGTTCGGCCAGGGGGCCAAAACTCAGATAGCCGACGAGGGCCCCGGCGTTCAGCGCCATAATCGCGTAGCTCACGTAGCCTGCCAGCGTGCTCCGGTCCAGTCCCTGCATGTCAGGCAGGGCTCTGACCAGAGTGGGGGTCCAATTGGTCGCCCCCCAGAGGCCGAAGACCGCCACGAAGGCCAGGAGGGACCCCACCAGCGTCGGCAGGCGAAGCGTACCGTGGAACAGTTCGGGAAGTTTGCCGCGATGGTCCACCCTGGACTCGATCTCGCGAAGGCGAGCCTTGACCCACCGCTCCGGTTCCTTGACCCACCAGCGGACCATCAATGCCACGAGAGCCGGCAACACCCCCACCAGGAACAAGACCCGCCAGTTGTATCCCCGGAAGAGAAGGTTGAGGGCGGCCGCCAGGAAGAAGCCGGCCGCCCAGGCCGACTGGAGGATTCCGGCCGCTTTGGCGCGCTTGTCGTCCGGCCAGACCTCCGCGACGAGTGAGGCGCCGGCCGCCCATTCTCCACCGATTCCCAGCGCCGTCACGAACCGAGAGAGCGCCAGGTGCCACCAGGTCTGCGACAGGGCCGCCGCCCCCGTAAAGATCGCATAAATAAGAATCGTGATGATCAGTGTCTTGGTTCTGCCGAGATAGTCTGCGATGACCCCGAACAGCACGCCGCCGATCGCCCAACCGATCAGGAAGATGGAGAAAATGATCCCGCCATACCATCCTATTGCCTCTGGGCCGACCACCTCCTGCCCGACAGAACCAGCGCCGCTCGAGACTGTCAGCAGGTCTTCCAGCGCGGGGTGGAGCACGATGGCGTAAATCGTCGCGTCCATTGAATCGAAGACCCACCCGAGCCAGGCGATCAGCAGGACCAGCCATTGATACGGAGTGACGCCCTCGCGCCAAGAAGCTTGAGTCACTGCGTCCTCTTCCATCCGGTCACGTGGATCTGCTGTTAGAAAGCGCGCGGTATTATAGTGCAGAAGCGTCCATCCACGAAGGGCTTATTTTCGGCGCGTTGCGGGTCATCCCACCGGGTGTTATAGTCTCGCGCAGATATGGCTCACCTGGATTATTACGAGACGCTCGGTGTGTCGCGGGACGCCTCCGACGAGCAGATCAAGAAGGCCTACCGGAAGCTAGTCCTCCAGTTCCATCCCGACCGGAATCCGAACAGCAAGGAGGCCGAGGCAAAGATCCGCGACATCAACGCGGCCTACGAGGTGATCGGGGATCCGGAGAAGCGGTCGTTATACGAACGGTTGCGGTTCGGCGCCTTTGAGGTCAAAGAAGCGCCACCCGATCCCGCCGTCATCCTCGAAGAGATGGGAAAGAAGCTCTACGAGGAAGGGCGGAAGGAGCTGTTTGCGCTGTTGATGAAGGATGTCAAGCGGGTCAAGGTTGAGTTGGATCTGATTCGAGAGCGGACCGTGGCCGGACAGGGCTATGACACCTTCAAGGACAACGTCGTGATCGAGCGTGCCAGCCAGGTGATGCATGAGTTCGTGACGCCGGAGATGGAGGGTAGGAAGAAGCGGCTGCTGGATGTGGCCACGCAGATGATGATCTCCCAGCGTGTCGTGGAGCGGGACGATGAGCGAGCCGTCCAGGGAATGAAGGAGCGCCTCCGCGACTCCTTCCACAGCGGCCGGCTCCACGGATTCCGGGACGCCCTCGAGTTGTTCTACGTGAGGCGCTGACGCTATGGACCGGCCGGGATCGTGATGACGATGCCTCCCATGACGTCATTGAGCTTGTAGTCCCTCCTCGGGCTGTTGGGGTGTCGGTTGTGGCACTCCGCGCAGGCGTGGGCCACGGCCCGGTCGGCATAGATGGCCTGGAAGACTCTCTCCCGTCCGATCCGGACGAAGCCGGTGAACGGACGATCCGGATTCCTGGCCACGGCTTCCAGTCCCTTCCGCTCGAAATCCGACTGCGGATTGTTCCACACGTAGATGGGCGACAAGCTCGCCAGACGGTACCTGATCCCCACGCCCCTCTCTGCCACGACGCGGCCGGTGTCGATGAGGAACTGAGCCGGAAGGGGCAACGCATTTTCCTGCCGCCAGTGCTCCGCCGCTTCAACGATGCCCTTCTCCTGCATCTTGTCCACGACGTTGGTGGCGTACACGGTGCGGTTGGCCTCGATGACCGCATGCACATACTCCGCGACCTTCTCTGCGGGGATGGTGACCGGCTCATCCGGTCCTTTCAGGAGCGACCAGACAGCCCACGTCGCAATTCCCAGCAGGATAACTAGAAGGACGAAGGTCGTTCCCCACAGAAGAGAGCGTCTCATGATGCGCCTCGTGTCCTGTTCTTTGAGGGTGGTCTTCTGTTCAATCGGCTCGCGCTGTGACGGACTCCTGGCCCGGAATGATCTCGGCTAAGCAGGGATCTGCTGGCCGTGCTCGAAGTAGACCCGCGAGGCCGCTTGCAGGGCAGTCCCCGGTCGGGTGATCCATTGGTGCCTGAGGAAGATCTTGTCGAGCGCGCCGAGCAGGGACAGCACATTGGCGCGCGTTGAGGACTCGCCCATCAACCCGATCCGCCAGGCCTTGCCTTGGAGAACGCCGAGCCCCCCGCCGATCTCGATCCCGAACTCCTGCAGCAGCTCCGCCCGGACGGGGGCGTCTTGGACGTGAGCGGGCAACGTGACGCAGTGGAGCGTCGTCAGCCGATGCCCTTCCTCGGCGAACGGGGTCAGGCCAAGGGCGCCGAGGCCGGCCATGAGTGCGGAGCTGTTCAAACGGTGTCGCTCAAATCGAGCCGGCAGCCCCTCCTCGAGCACGAGTCGTAGCCCTTCGCGCAAGGCGTAGAGCATCGAGATGGGCGCGGTGTGGTGATAGCTCCGCTTCGACTGCGCCCAGTAGTCGGCCACCAGCGCCAGGTCCAGGTACCAGCTCTGGCAGGGCGCCGTTCGACGGCGCATCGCCTCCATCGCGCGGTCGCTGAGCGTGAGTGGGGCGAGTCCGGGCGGGCAGCTCAGGCACTTCTGGGTGCCGCTGTAACAGGCGTCGATCCCCCAACTGTCCACTTCCACCGGCATACCGCCCAGAGACGTGACCGCGTCCACGATGAAGAGCGCGCTGTGTCGCCGGCAAAGCAGCCCGACCTCTTCCAGCGGTTGGTGGGCCCCGGTAGACGTTTCCGCCTGGACAAGCGCGACCGCTTTCACCGGGGAAGACCGGGCGAGCGCCTGCGCAATAGCATCGGCATCGACGATCCGGCCCCAGGGCGCTTCCAGGCGAATCAGGCTGCCGCCGCACCGTTCAACGATGGCGGCCATGCGGGCGCCGAACACGCCGTTGACGCCGACGATCACCCGATCCCCGGGTTCGATCACGTTCACCAACGCGGCCTCCATGCCGGCCGAGCCGGTGCCGGAGACGGCGATCGTAAACCGGTTGCGCGTCCGAAACACGTCCCGAAGCATGTCCTGGACCTCGTCCATCAGCCTGAGAAACGCAGGGTCCAGATGCCCCAGCAAGCGAGACGACATCGCGCGCAGTACCCGTGGATGGACCATGCTTGGGCCGGGACCCAGGAGCACGCGCGCGGGAGGAGTGAACTCGCCGAAGTGGTCAGCCATCGCAAGCCGTTAAAACGCGGTTGTGTTCGTTGAGTTCGTTTTTCCCGTGAACGGACTGAACTGACGGAACAGACAGAACGATCTTCAGTCCGGACGCGGCTAGTATAGCGAAGCGGGAATATTCCTGCCACCGGCTTTGTTCCTCGCAGAGTCGTCGCCGTGTTATACTCCCGCGCGCTCGGAGGGTTCGGTGGATCAGGCGGCGTCTAACGGGGGAGCATCGTTGCTCCCTGCGCACGAAGCGGGCATTCCCATGGCTGCCGACCCGCGCCCGCCTCATTTCTCGGCCTTCCTGACGGTCCTCGCCGCGCTCGTCCTAATCTCCGCGTTCGCGTTGTTCGTAGGGCTCCAGCTCAGTCTTCCTCGTCTTGAACGGGTCGGGTCGCCGGACCGTGCGCTTGCGCTCATGGTCGGCCGCATGATGGACCTGGAGGAGGCCCTCACGCAGGCTCCGGCATGGGAGCGGGTACTCTACGACCTGACCTCGGGCGGGAGTCTCGATGAACAGGCCCTGGCCATCGCCTGGTATGAAGAGCTCGCTGCCTTCTCGGGGGACCCCGTGGCACACCTCCGCCTGACCGTCCTGGAGGCGGAAGCGGGCCGACTGGATCGGATCCTCCGCAAGGCCGACGACTGGGAGAATCGCCCAAGTCCCTACCCGTTCTTCGCGCGACTGATCAGGTCCGCCTATCTGGAGCCGAGGTTGGATCCGGCCGTCGAACAGGGGCTGCAGGCGAGCCTGGCGGAGTTCCTTCCGGCGGATTGGTTCTATGAGCGCCTGGCGATCAACCTGGCGGCGCGTGCCGGCGATCGGGCGCTCTTCTCGTCGGTGGGGGAAGCCTCGGCTGCCCGCGGAGAGCTGCTCTTGGGGCGGACTCGGAAGTTTGCCGCGATCGAAATGGCCCTCTTCGTCGCGGGAGGCGTCGGGCTCCTCGTCATCCTCGCGCGGCGCCGAGATCCCGGCGGGCTGCGCATCGGGGCCTCACAGGTCCCGCCGCCGTGGCGGGGGCGGACTGCGGCGGTGGTGCTGATCAGGGGCGGAGCGATGGGGGCGGTCCTGACGTTGAGCCTGCAGTTCGTGGAAGCGGACAATGTGCTGCTCAGGGGCCTGGCGATCCCCCTGATCAATCTGCCGGTGCTTGTCCTGGCCTACCGGCATCTGCTGCGACCGACGGGCGTGGGGTTCGGCCAGTGGCTCGTCCTCCAGCCGTCTCCGTCGAGGTGGAGCCGACTCGGTCTTGTGATCCCGGCCGTGCTGGCGGCCGGCATGTTCGGTGAGTGGGCGCTTGGGCTGGTCGCGGACTCTCTGCATCTCACCAGCCACTGGACCGAATGGTTCGACGAAGACCTGGTCTGGGGGACCACGCCGGTGTTAGCGACCAGTCTCGTGGAGTATGTGCTGATGGCGCCCGTGTTCGAAGAACTGGTCTTCCGCGGTCTCCTGTTCGCGACCCTCCGCCGGAGGCTGGGGTGGACCGCCTCCGCGCTGGTCAGCACCGCCATATTTGCCGCGGCCCACGGCTACGGGATGCTGGGGTTCGCCAGCGTGTTCTGGACCGGGGTCCTGTGGGCCTGGGCCTACGAGAAGACCGGCAGCCTGCTTCCCGGCATGATGGCCCACTCGATCAACAATCTCGGAGTCTGTCTGGCCGACATCCTGTTTCTTCGCGTGTAGCGCACCGGGTGGGCTGGGAACTGTTCGTAAGGCCGCCTACGTGGCGGGCGCGACGGGGGATACCCCCAGACCCGGCAGCGTGGTAAGATGCCGTCCGCATGGCGCTCTCCTCGTTTCACCCCGTCATCGCGAAATGGTTCGCTGAGCGCTTCGGGTCGCCCACCGACGTGCAGACCCGGAGCTGGCCGGCGATTGCCTCTGGCGCGGATCTCCTCATCGCGGCACCGACCGGATCGGGTAAGACGCTGGCTGCTTTCCTCTCCTGCCTCGATAGCCTGTTCAAGCAGGCGCTCGCGCGTGAGCTGGAAGACCGGACGCAGGTCCTGTACGTCTCGCCGTTGAAGGCGCTCAGCAACGACGTCCAGAAAAACCTGCAACAGCCGCTTGCGGAGATCGCGGACGCGGCCATGGCGGCGGGCTTGCTAATGCCCGAGATCCGCGTGACGGTCCGCACCGGCGATACCCCGGCCTGGGATCGCCAGCTCATGCTCCGGCGGCCGCCCCACATCCTGATCACGACCCCGGAATCGCTCTACCTGCTCCTCACCGCCGAGAAAAGTCGGAAGATCTTGCAGGACGTCCGGACCGTGATCGTGGACGAAATTCACGCCGTGGCGCCGAACAAGCGGGGGGCGCACCTTGCCCTCTCGCTCGAGCGGCTGGAGGCGGAAACCCGCACCAGGCCGGTTCGGATCGGTCTGTCGGCCACGCAACGCCCGATCGAGCTGGTTGCGCGCTTCCTCGTCGGTGACCGAAACCCCGAACAAGCTGTCCTTGTTCCGACCCTCTCGCCGCGCGCCTCTCGCCCCTTACCTCCCTGTACCATCATCGACATCGGTCATCGCCGGCAGATGGACCTGGCCGTCGAAGTTCCCAAGGACGAGCTGGGCGCAGTCGCCACAAACGCGATCTGGAGCGACATCTACGACCGGGTGGCCGACCTCGTGCGCCAACACCGGTCCTGCCTCGTCTTCGTGAACACCCGTCGGCTGGCGGAACGGGTGGCCCATCACCTGGAAGAGCGGTTGGGCGGGCACGTGGTCGCCGCCCACCATGGCAGTCTGTCCCGGCAGATCCGCCTGTCGGCCGAGGAACGGTTGAAGTGTGGGGAGACCCGCGTGGTCGTGGCGACGGCCTCCCTCGAGCTGGGGATCGACGTGGGGACCGTTGATCTCGTGTGCCAAATCGGCTCGCCGCGCGCGATCGCCACCGGGCTTCAGCGGGTGGGCCGCTCGGGACACTGGGTCGGCGCCGTGCCGAAGGGGAGACTCTTCGCCACCACCAGGGATGAGCTGCTGGAATGCGCGGCGCTGGTGCGGGCGATCCGGTCAGGGACACTCGATCGCCTGGAGGTGCCGGACGCGCCGATGGATATCCTGGCCCAACAGATCGTGGCGACCGTGGCCACCCGCGAGTGGCAGGAGGACGAATTGTTTCACCTCTGCCGGCGCGCCTATCCCTACCGTGATCTGAACCGGGAGGATTTCGACGCGGTGGTCCGGATGCTGGCCGACGGCATCGACACGCGTCGGGGCCGCGGCCGCGCGTACCTCCATCACGACCGGATCAATCGGCGACTGCGCGCCCGGCGGGGGGCCCGCCTGGCGGCGATTACCTCGGGCGGCGCGATCCCGGATACGGCGAACTATGCCGTCATCGCGGAACCGGAGGGGACGGTGGTCGGCTCGGTGGATGAAGACTTTGCGGTGGAGAGTCTGGCCGGGGACATCATTCTGCTGGGTAACGCCTCCTGGCGCATTCGGGGGGTCGAGACCGGCAAGGTGCGGGTCGAGGATGCGCACGGGGCGCCGCCGACGATCCCGTTCTGGCGCGGAGAGGCCCCGTCGCGCACGAGGGAGCTCTCGGCCGAAGTCGCCGCGATCCGACAAGAGATCGCTGCAAGGCTGTCTTCCTCAGATCCGGCTATTAACCATGATCTGCCACTCGTCACCCGTCACTCGTCACCTGTCACTTGGCTTCAAGAAGAGTGCGGCCTGGACCGTCGGGGCGCCGAGCAAGCCGCGGCCTATGTCGCGGCCGGCCGCGCGGTGCTCGGGGCGGTGCCGACCCAGCAGACCATCATCGCCGAACGGTTCTTCGACGAAGGAGGCGGGATGCAACTGGTGCTGCATGCGCCGTTCGGGGGCCGGCTCAACCGCGCCTGGGGGCTGGCGCTGCGCAAACGATTCTGTGTGACGTTCGACTTTGAGCTGCAGGCCGCCGCAACGGACGAAGGGATCGTGATCTCGCTCGGAGAGCGGCACAGCTTCCCGCTGGAGTCGGTCTTCGGATTTCTCCAAGCGGACACCGTCCGCGAGGTGCTGAGTCAGGCTGTCCTGGCGGCGCCGATGTTTGCCAGCCGCTGGCGTTGGAATGCGACCCGCGCCCTGGCGTTGCTCCGGTTCGCCAACGGCCGCCGGGTTCCGCCGCAGATTCAACGGATGCGCGCGGAAGACCTGCTGGCCGCCGTCTTTCCCGACGCGCTGGCCTGCGCGGAGAACCGGCAGGGAGCGGTGACCGTGCCGGGACACCCGCTGGTCCGGGAGACCGTGCGCGACTGTCTCACCGAGGCGATGGACGTCGAGGGGCTGACCGCCCTGCTGCGGTTGATCGAGCGGGGAGAGGTCCGGTGCCTGGCGGTGGACACGCCGGCGCCGTCTCCGTTCTGTCACGAAATCCTGAACGCCAATCCCTATGCCTACCTGGATGATGCACCGCTGGAGGAACGCCGGGCGCGGGCGGTCGAGATGCGGCGGAGCCTGCCGCCTGAGCTTGCCGGCAACCTCGGGGCCCTCGACCTGGCCGCCATTGCCGAAGTGGCGGAAGAATCCTGGCCGGTGGTGCGCGATGCGGATGAGCTCCACGACGCGTTGCTCACGCTGATCTGGCTCCCCGAAGAGCAGGCGCGTGAGTGGGCCCGGTTCCTGCCACCCTTGCTGGAAGCCGGCCGAGCGACCGTAATCACAATTGAAAATTCACAATTGAAAATTCAAAACTTGGGATGGGTTGCCACCGAGCGACTGGGCTCCGTGCGGGCGGTCTTCCCTGATGCCCAGATCAGCCCGATGGTCAACGGGACGGGCGGGGCGGCACCGGATCGGGATGAAGCCCTGCTGGTGATCGTGCAGGGCTGGCTGGAGTCCACCGGACCCACCACCGCCGAGGAGCTTGCCGACAAACTGTCTCTCACACCGCAAGATGTCAATGGCGCCCTGCTTCGACTCGAGTCCCGAGGTCAAGTCCTCCGTGGCCAATTCCGGTCTGCGAGTGTCCCGTCACGCGTCACGCGTCACGCGTCACTGGAGCTCGTGGAGTGGTGCGACCGCCGCCTCCTGGCCCGCATCCATCGCCTCACTATCGGGAAGCTCCGACGGGAAATCGAACCGGTCACGGCGGCGGAGTTCATGCGGTTCCTGTTCCAATGGCAGCACGTCGCGCCCGGGTCCCGGCTGCACGGCGAGGCGGGTCTGCTTGAAGTGGTGCGTCAACTGGCTGGTTTCGACACAGCCGCCTCGGCCTGGGAGCGCCATCTGTTGCCATTGCGGATCGCGAAGTATGAGCCTGAGCTGCTCGACCGGCTCTGTCTGACCGGCGCCGTCATGTGGGGCCGGCTGACTCCCCACCCTCGCCTCGACCTGGTGCCGGACGCCGGACGGTCGCACCGGATCGTCCCGTCCAGCGTCGCGCCGATCAGCCTGTTCCCGAGAGAGGACGCCGAATGGCTGCTGAGTCTGTTCGGGGAGGGAAGGGGGAAGGGGGACATGCCGGTCCTGAGTCCGATCGCGCAGGATCTTCGGGGCTACTTGCAAGCGCGCGGGGCGAGCTTCTTCGCCGACTTGACCAGGGGCACCGGCCATCTGCAGGCCGAAGTGGAGGAGGGCTTGTGGGAATTGGCCGCGGCAGGGCTGGTCACGGCCGACGGATTCGACAATCTGCGCGCCCTGCTGGATCCGCACCGCCGGCGCGCGCAGGGCCGCGAGCGCGCAAGGCGTCCCCGCCACGGAGCCGGCCGCTGGACGCTCCTCAGGCAAGCCATCAGCTATCAGCCATCAGCTATCAGCTCCAGCGAGCAGATTGCTCTTCAACTACTCCGCCGCTACGGTGTCGTGTTTCGCGATGTGCTCGGACGGGAGTCGCAGACCCTCGCGTGGCGGGATCTGTTGGTGCAATACCGGCGGATGGAGTCGCGTGGAGAGGTTCGGGGTGGACGCTTCGTCGGGGGCTTCACCGGCGAACAGTTTGCGCTGCCGCCGGCGGTGGAAGCGCTCCGAGCGATGCGGCGGGCGAGTTCTGGGAGTGGAAGCGGTCAGGAGCTCAAAATCTCGGGCGCCGACCCCTTGAACCTGCTCGGAGTGATTCTC
>Ga0233416_10000320_pt1 | contig 14733 bp, 15 predicted proteins | sample Sediment_Towuti__2_FD_188638 | JGI IMG/M metagenome (GOLD analysis project Ga0233416, IMG submission 188638) | Sediment microbial communities from Lake Towuti, South Sulawesi, Indonesia - Sediment_Towuti_2014_0_MG | ecosystem: Environmental > Aquatic > Freshwater > Lake > Sediment | place... | reverse complement strand
CCTACAGCCGCAAAGTCGATCTCTCCCCCGAGCTGGTGCTGGGGGTGATCGCCGTGGAGAGCCGCTTCGATCATTTCGCGGTGAGCAATGTCGGCGCACGCGGCCTGATGCAGGTGATGCCCTTCTGGCGCGAGGAGATCGGCAATGCCAACGACGATCTCTTCATCGTCGAGACCAACCTGCGCTACGGCTGCGCCATCCTGCGCCACTATCTCGACCGCTCCGGCGGCAACATGACCAACGCTCTGGCCGCCTACAACGGCTCGCGCGGCCAGATCGACTATCCGGCGCGTGTCTATGCCCAGATGCGCACCTTCAAGGCCAGCCGTGGCGACGGCTGAGGCGATTTTCGTCATACCCGCGCAAGGTGGGAACAACCCCCGATAAGATTGCCGGGTGAACTCCCGGTTCGATTTTCAGCCTGCCTGCGAATGTGTGCGAATGTATTCGCACATCTCGGGTTATGCGCCATTCCGTGGAGGTTGTTCTCCCGTATCTCCATGTCCAGTCAGCGTTTTCTCGAGATATCAGGGATACAAACCGGCACTTACGCGCCCGATGAGAGAGAATTGTCAGTCCGATCCCATGAACCTAGAAAAAGCAGTTCACCACAGAGAACACAGAGTTCACAGAGGAAAAACAAGTTGTTGGCCGATTCAGGATTCTCACCCGTTGGGTGGGCAGCCAAATGAGCCAAAAATCCCTTCTCTGTGTCCTCTGTGCCCTCTGTGGTGAGTCCAACTGCCGTTTTCAGGGTGAAAAAACTCTGTTCGTCCTGCGAGCGGGGCGATGTGCCCCGTTCATTTCTTGCGGCGTATCCGATGCCCCCTGTAGGAGCGGGCCATGCCCGCGATGCCTTTTGGGATGGGCCGCAAGCATCGGAATTTGCGGGCATGGCCCACTCCTACAAGCAGCCTCGGAGCCGGCGGCGCGCTGGTGGGTGCGAATTCATTCGCACCGTTGGGCAAAAATAAGGCCCGGCGCGGGGCCGGGCCTCTTGGGTGCGCCGCTCGGGTCAGCCTTAGGGATACTCTGAACACGTGCATCCTGCCCTTGTTCAGGAACGCCCAGCCAAAAGCGCGGTTTTGGCTGGGCTTACAAAACGTGCACTTACGCGCCCGATTTGGCGGCCCATCCATGGGCCGCACGGATGCTCCGAATTGTTCAGAGCATCCTTAGTAGGTGTAGGCCACGGCCGGCGAGGTGATGCTTTCGCGTTCGCTGCCGACGGTGAGGGTGGTGGTGGCGCGCAGCTGGCAGGCGGCGCCGGGGGAGAGTAGCGGCACCGCGACCACCGGCGGAGTGGGCAGGGTGTAGCCGACCACGTTGCCCGGCGCCTCCAGCGTCCACAGGGGGGTCAGCGGTACGCCGAGATAGGTGGCCAAAATTTCCACTCGCTGCATCAACGCCGAGGTTTGAATGCCAGCCACCGGCACGGCCGGCGTGACGGAGATCGGCGAGCCGATCTGGCCGGCCGTTACCGACGGCAATCCGGCCACCATCGTGGCCACCGCCTTGGCGCTTCCAACCGGAAAACTGCTGCTGCGCTGCCATCGGCCGAGCAGATCGCCGGCCGAGAGCGTGTAATTCAGGATGGCCGGATCGGGGGTGTAGGCGGCGATGGCGCCTGCGAAGGGGGCGGCGAGGCGTTGCCAGAGATCTGTGCCGTCGGGGGCGCTCAGACGGGCGCTGGCGACGGCAATGCCGGTCGGGGCGGCCAGCGAGGTGAGGCTGGCCAGCGCGGTGGGGGCGGGCACGGCGGCGGCGAAGGCGAAATTTGTCGGGATGGGCGCCAGAGCCGGCGCATTCTGCGTGGTGTAGGCGGCAGCCGGCAGGGTGTAGAGATCGACGGCATAGAGATCGAGATTGACCGCTGCCGCCAGCTCCAGAATCGCGAGGGTGCCGTTCACGGCGGTGCCGGGGGCAATGCCGGAGAGCGGCATGGCGGCGGTAAAGGCGCCGGTGAGCGGATTGACCACGGCGGCGGCGGAGTAGGTGCGTCCGGCAGCGGTCAGCTTCAGTTGCAGCGTGGAGGCCGTGGCGGCGACATTGGTCGCGGTGCCGCTGAAGGTGAGGAAGCTTGCCGTCGGCACCAGCTTGTGCAGGGCGAAGGTGAGGTTGGCCGGGTCGGCAAGGAAGCGGCTGTGCCAGCGGTAGCCGTTGGCGAAGAGGTGCACGTCGTGCGCTGCGCCGCCGGCATTGTTGAAGGTGATCTGGCCGGCAGCATTGGTGATGCCGCTGTGCAGCAGCGTGTTGTCGAGTTGCACCCAGACATTGGGCAGCGCTGCGCCGCTATCGGCATCGACAACGGTAACCGTCCAGTTGCTGTTGCCCGGCGCTTTGGTGGCGCAACCGCCGAACCACTGACCGGCCAGCAACAGCAGCAGGGCGGCGGCAAGCGGTAGAGCACGTTCGCGATCGTTCAGCCAGTGAAGAAGAGATTTCATGTTTCGCCCCCCGTCCGGTTGGTTTCGCCCACTCTGCCAGCCCGATCCAAAAGTTGCAGCATCTCGCCGTAGCGGTAGTCGGCGGCCATGCGCAGCAGCGCCTCGCCCAATACCGGCTGCTTCTTGCCGATGGCCGTCAGCACCTTGTTGATCCTAGAAAAAGCAGTTCACCACAGAGGACACAGAGTTCACAGAGGAAAAACAAGTAGTTGGCCGATTCAAGACTCTCACCCGTTGGGTGGGTAGCCAAATAAGCCAAAAGTCCCGTTCTCTGTGTCCTCTGTGCTCTCTGTGGTGAGTCCAACTGCCGTTTTCAGGATTATTCGTATCCCCCGGCAATCGCCGTTGGTGCGCAGCGCCGAACTACTCCCAGCGCCAGGGCTCCGGGCCGGTCAGCAGTTGCCGGCAGCCATCGACCATTTCGGGGTCGTAGCGGGTGGCGCGGCCGCTCACAATCTCCTCAATCGCCGCCCCGATCCCGAGCGCCGGGCGCCAGGGGCGGTGGCTGCTGATCGCCTCCACCACATCGGCAATGGCGATCAGACGACTCTCCGGCAGGATCGCTTCTGCCAGCAGCCCAAAGGGATAGCCGCTGCCGTCCAGTCGTTCGTGATGTTGTGCAACGATTGCGCCAATCGGCCATGGAAAGTCGATCCCCTCGACGATGCGCAAGCCCGCTTCGCAATGGCCGTGCATCAGTTTGCGCTCGATGGCATTGAGGCGGCCGGTGCGCATGAAGAGGTCGGAGGGGAGGGAAAACTCGCCGATGTCGTGGATCAAGGCGCCAAAACGCACGCCGCGGCAGCGCTCTTCGCTCCAGCCAAGCAGATGGGCCAGCGCTTCGGCCAGTCGGGCTGTGCGGGATTGATGGTTGGCGATGTAGGGGCTGCGCTGGTGGCTCAGGGTGGCCACCGCCGCCATCATCTGGTCGAGCAGCAGGCGGCTGCGCTCCTCGCTGCGGTGAAGCTCGCCGGTGCGCAGCTCCACCTGGGCAACGAGATTCCGTTGCAGACGCGCCAATCGCCAGTGGGTCGAGACGCGCATCATCAGCTCCTGTGAATGGAACGGTTTGACGATGTAGTCGACGCCGCCATCGGCAAAGGCCGCTGCTTTCTCCGCGATCGATTGCTGACCGGAGACGAAGATCACCGGCAGATCGCGCATGCCCGGCAACGCTTTGGCGCGTCGGCACAGTTCCAGTCCGTCCATGCCCGGCATACGGATGTCGAGAATCAGCAGCTCCGGCGGCTGTTGCCGGATCGAGGAGAGCGCCAGTTCGCCATCGGCGACGGCGCGGACACGGTAGCCGCCCTCATGCAGCAATGTGTGCAACAGATTCAGAATCTCCGTATTGTCGTCGACAACCATAATCGAACCATCCGGTTTGCAGGCAGGCAATGGGTGCATGGCAGTTCCCTCATCTCTTGGCGATCGGAAGTAGTCGAGTATAGCAAAGAGACCTAGTCTCGGCCGCCATGCTGCTCCTGCGTCTGATCGCCCTGCGTCTGCTTCAGGCCATCCCCACCCTGCTCGGGGTGGCGACGCTGGTCTTTCTGCTGCTGCATCTGGTGCCGGGCGATCCGGTCGACGCACTGCTCGGCGAATCGGCGCAGCCGGCCGACCGCGCCGCACTGCGCCATGCGATGCATCTGGATCTGCCGCTCTCCGATCAGTATCTCTCCTTCCTCTCCGGTCTGGCGAGCGGCGATTGGGGGCAGTCGATTGTCGATAGTCGGCCGGTGTTGGCGTCGATGCTGGAGCGCCTTCCGGCCACCGCCAAGCTGGCCGCAACCAGCCTGCTCTGGGCGCTGATCGTGGCGTTGCCGATGGGCTATTTCGCCGCCCGCAATGCCGGTAAAAAGGGCGACATGGCCGCCATGGGCTTCTCGCTGCTCGGCGTATCGCTCCCCAACTTCTGGCTCGGGCCGGTGCTGATGCTGATCTTCTCGGTACAGCTCGGCTGGCTGCCGGTCTCCGGCATCGAGGCTCCCGGCAGCATGGTGCTGCCGACGCTGACGCTGGGCACGGCGCTGGCGGCGGTGCTCTCGCGCATGGCGCGCTCCAGCTGGCTGGAGGCGATGGGGATGGATGCCATCCGTACCGCCCGCGCCATGGGGGTCGGCGAGCGCACCCTCTGGTGGCGACATGCGGCGCGGCTGGCCTCGATTCCGGTGGTGACCATGTTCGCGCTGCAACTGGGCACGGTGCTGGGCGGCGCCGTGATCACCGAGACCATCTTCGACTGGCCGGGGCTCGGATCGCTCACCATCGAGGCGATCCAGCGCCGCGACTATCCGCTGGTGCAGGGGTGTGTACTTCTGATCGCCTCCTTCTATGTGCTGGCCAATCTGCTGGCCGATCTGGCCGGCCTGCTGCTCGATCCGAGGCAGCGGCATGGGTGAGGCAATGGCCGCCGACACCCTCTGGCAGCAGTTTCGCCGCCGCTTGCCGCGTGCACCGATGCGGTTGGTGGCCTTTTGCGCCGCATTGCCGCTGCTGCTGATGCTGGCTGCTGCCCTCTATGGTCACGACGGCCATGCGGTCGATCTGGGTGCGGTGTTGGCGGCGCCCTCCCTGTCGCATCCTCTCGGTTGCGACACCCTCGGGCGCGACCAGCTGGCGCGGCTGGCGGAGGGGCTCCGCCTTTCGCTCGGCATCGGATTGCTGGTGGTGGCGATCAGCGCCGTGGTCGGTATTTCGATCGGTTTGGTGGCCGGCTGGTTCGGCAGCTGGATCGATGTGCTGCTGATGCGCACTGCCGATGTGGTGCTCTCCTTCCCCGGCATTCTGCTCGCCATCGCCATGGCCGCCATGCTCGGGCCGGGCATCGACAAACTGACGTTGGCGCTGGTGGCGGTGGGTTGGGTCGGCTATGCCCGGCTGACGCGGGCGCAGGTATTGTCGCTGAAAAATGTCCCCTATATCGAGGCAGCGCGCGCCTGCGGCACGCCGCTGCCCACCATCGCCCTGCGCCATCTTCTGCCCAACATCGCCGCGCCGCTTCTGGTGGAGGCGAGCTTTGGCCTCGCCGCCGTGATCATCGGCGAGGCGGGCCTCTCCTTCCTCGGCGTCGGCGTGCAGCCGCCCGATGCCTCGCTCGGCACCATGATTCGCGAGGGCAGCCGGCTGATGCTGGTCGCCCCGACCATGGTGCTCTGGCCCGGTCTGGCGCTCTTCGCCATCGTCATGGCGGTCAATATCTTCGGCGATGCGCTGCGCGACGCGCTGGATGTGAAGCGGGAGCAGCGGTGAGCAAGAAGGAAGAGTTGTACCGCAGAGAACACGAAAGAGACGAAAGGAAGAGGTGGCACATGGCTTTGCTTCGTCTGTTTCGTGGTAAAAGGTTTTTTCGATGAATCGACAACTGATGATCGGCCTTGCCGGCCACAAGCTCTCCGAGCGCGAGCGCCACTGGTTGAGAGAGGCGCCGCCCTTGGGGGTCATCCTCTTCGGGCGCAATGTCGCCGATCCCGAGCAGGTGCGGGCGTTGATTGAGGAGAGCCGGCAGGTGGCCGGCAAACCGCTCTGGGCAGCCATCGACGAGGAGGGGGGCAGGGTCAACCGCATGGCGTGGCCCCCCTTTTCCGGCCGTCGCCATGCCGCCGACTGGGGCGATCTCTATCGAACCGATGCGCAGGCGGCGCTTGCCGGCGTGCGCGACGATGCGCATGTCGTGGGGGTCGAGCTGGCGCGATTGGGCTTTACGCACGATTGCGCGCCGGTGCTCGATCTGCTGCTGCCCGGCGGCCATGCGGTGATCGGCCGGCGCTCCTATGGCGACAGCGTTGCGACGGTGACCGCGCTGGGAGCGGCGGCGGTGCAGGGGTTGCAGGCGGCCGGCGTGGCGGCAATCGGCAAACATTTTCCCGGCCACGGCCGCGCCAATCTCGATTCGCATCTGGCAGTGCCAGTGGTGGATGCGCCGCTGGAGCAGTTGCTGGCCGAGGCGGAGCCCTTCCGGCAACTGATCGGCGGCGAGCTGCGCCATCTGATGAGCGCGCATGTGATCTACGATCGGTGCGACTCTGCGGTGGCCACCTGCTCCCCCTTCTGGCTGAAGGAGATTCTGCGCGGGCGTTTCGGCTTTGCCGGCACCCTCTGGAGCGACGATCTCTGCATGAAGGGGGTCGGCGATTCGCCGCGCATCGCCGCCGAACGGGCGCAGGCGGCCGGTTGCGATGTGCTGCTGGTCTGCGAGCCGCAGGGCGTGGCCGAGGTGTACGGTTGAACGTGGAGTTCGATTGGCTCGGGCGGCAGCCCTATGCGCCGATCTTTGCGCAGTTGGTGGGGCGGGCGGCGGCGATTGCGGTCGGCGAAGCGTCCGAGGCGATCTGGAGCTGCGAACACGAGCCGGTCTATACCACTGGCCGGCGCGCCGTCGACAACCGTGTGACTACCGAGTTGCCGGCGCCGCTGCTGCAGTCCGATCGCGGCGGCGAGACCACCTTCCACGGCCCCGGCCAGCTGATGCTCTATCCTTTGATCGATCTGCGCCGTCGCGGCATTGGCGTGCGCGACTATGTGCGGCTGCTCGAACAATCCTGTATCGATCTGCTGGCCGGCTACGAGATTGCGGCCGGTCGCAACTGCGGATTTCCCGGCGTCTGGGTTGATGGCGGCAAGATTGCCGCGTTGGGGGTGCGCGTGAGTCAAGGTGTCGCTTATCACGGCATGGCCCTCAACGTTTCGGTCGATTTGCGCGCCTTCGCCGCTATTCGGCCCTGCGGGCTCGATGCGGCGGTGGTGAGTATGGAGTCCCTGTCCGGAATAAAACCGCCATTGCCCGAGCTGGCTCGGCATTGGGCGCAACTGTTCGTGCAGGGGCTTGCTCTGCTAGATTCGGCCGGCGACAGCTGCGCAACTGGAGATACCGATGAGTGATATCGTACGCATCAATGGGTGGAAAGGGGGCGACCCGGCCAAGGCGGCCATGGTGATCGGCAAGATGTTCCATCTTGAGCAGCGGCGGGCGGAAGCGGCCATTCAGAATGTCATCTCCGGCAAGAAGTGGTCCTACGACCGTCCGGTGCCCAAGCATCAGCGCGAAGCGGTGTTGGCAACGTTGCAGAAATACGGCTTCGATGCCGAATTCGAGCGCGAGCCGTGGGAGGAGCGCACGGTGGTGATGCAGCCGGGCAAGCCCTCCGGAGGCGACGACGAGGTCGATGCGCGGGTAGGGGCTGGCGAACGCAAGGGTATGACGAAAAAAGAGAAAAAAGAGCAGAAACGCGAGAAGGAGGTGGCAAAGGCGCAGGCGGCCGACGGCGGCTGGCAGGAGAAGCTGGCCGGCATGTTGCCGCAAGGAAAAAAGCGTACCGTGGCGCTGGCCGCTGGCGGCGTGCTTTTGCTGCTGATCGTCGGCGGCGTTGCCGCCCTGTTTCTGCTCTAGAGAGACGCGATGCGCCTGCTGCTGGTGGAGGACGATCGCCAGCTGGCCGACGAGCTGGCCGGCCAACTGCGGCAACGCGGCTATGCCGTCGATTGCACAGCCGAGGGCAAAGAGGCGGCTTTCCTCGGCGGTAGCGAACCCTACGATGTGGCGGTGCTCGATCTGGGATTGCCGGGGATGGCAGGTCTCGATGTGTTGCGCCACTGGCGCGCAGCCAAGGTGCGTATGCCAGTGCTGATTCTCACCGCGCGCAGCGCCTGGCATGAGAAGGTCGAGGGGTTTCGCGCTGGCGCCGACGACTATCTGACCAAACCTTTCCATAGCGAGGAGCTGATGGTGCGGCTGGAGGCGCTGTTGCGGCGTGCCAATGGCATCGGTGAGCAGAAGGTGATCGGCGGCGCACTGCATCTGGACGAGGGGCGGCAATGCGTGCGTCTGGAGGAGGGGGGGAAGTCGACCGAGCTGGAGCTTACCGGCACCGAATTTCGTCTGTTGCGCTACCTGATGCTGCATCCGGGCAAAATCTTCAGCGCCAGCCATCTTCTTGAGCATGTCTACGAATACGATGCCGAGAAGGAGAGCAACGTCATCGAGGTCTACATCAACCGCCTGCGCAAAAAGGTGGGCAAGGTCTACATCCGCACCCGTCGCGGACAGGGATACTTTTTCGATCCCGAGGCGACGGAAGAGGCGTGATGCGCTCCTTGCAGGGGCGGCTGACCCTGAGTCTGGCGCTGGCGCTGTTGCTCGTTTTTCTGCTGCTTCTTGTTTCGGTGAATCTGGCGATGCAGCGGATGATCGAGGGCGAGGTCGCATCCCGCCTCGAACACGACGGCGAAGCCATCCTCGCCCTGCTCGAACACACTTCCGACGGCAGCCTACACCTGGACAGCGATCGCCTTCCTGCCATCTATAACCGCTCCTTCTCCGGCCACTACTTCGAGATTCGTTCGGCGCAGCAGACGCTGCGCTCGCGCTCGTTGTGGGATGAGGAGCTGCCGCAGCTGCCGGAGGGGGTGCGCAGCAGCGTGAACGGACCGCTCGACCAGCAGCTGCTGGTCTACACCGCCACCCCGCAGGTGGGATCGCAGCAGTTGCGCCTCTGTTTGGCCGAGGATATCGGGGAGCAGCAGTTGGCCAGACGCCATTTCGCCCGCACCATGTTCGTGTTTTTGCTGGGAGCGCTGGTGCTGTTGCTGCTGGTGCAGCGCTGGGTGATTCGTCGCGCCGTGCGTCCGCTCGCTTCGCTGGGCGAACAGTTCGCGGCGCTGGAGCGCGGCGAGACCGCTCTGCTCGACGGACGACGGATGCCGAGCGAAGTGCTGCCCCTGATCGGCGAAGTCAATCGCCTGCTCGAGGTGCTGCGTCAGCGGCTTGAGCGTTCGCGCAATGCGGTCGGCAATCTCGCCCATTCGCTGAAGACGCCGCTGACCCTGTTGTCGCAGTCCTGCGATCGACGCGAGCCGGTCGATGCCGAGGCGCTGCGTCAGCCGGTGCTCGAAATTCGCCAGCGCATCGAACGCGAGCTGTCGCGTGCCCGGCTGGCCGGACGCTCGATCGGCGGCTACTGGCCGGAGCCGGAAAAGGATTTGCGCGATCTGGCCGACATGCTCGAAAAAATTCATCGCGGGATCGTCATCGCGATCGCGATGCCGTCAGCTATGCGGCTGGCGGCCGATCGCGAGGATATGCTGGAGCTGTTCGGCAATCTGCTGGAGAACGGCTGCAAATGGGCCGATGGCGAGGTGCGTTGCAGCTTCCGCCGCGAGGGGGCTGTGATTTGCGTGCAGATCGAGGACGATGGGCCGGGGATGGCCGAGGAGCAGCTTGCCGAGGTGATGCAGCGCGGGGTGCGCGCCGACGAGAGTCGGCCCGGGCATGGGCTGGGGCTCTCCATTGTGCGCGAAATCGTCGAAGCCTATCAGGGCGAGATGCAACTGGGCCGCTCGCCGCAGTTGGGCGGCTTGCGCGTACAGCTGCGTCTGCCTCAGGTGAGCTTTTCCAGCCCCTCGAACTCCTCCGCCTCGACATAGACGCCGCAGGGGTAGACCGGTCCGACATCGACCATCAGCCACAGATCGCCGCGCAGTCCCAGTTCGACGTCGATCACATCCCCCTCCCTGAGCAGGGCAGCCACCGCCGCCGGGATGGCGACCGGGCCAACCTCCGTCGGGCGGTTGTCGAAATGCAGGCAGAGGCTGCGTTCGGTGAGCGCGGCGACGCGGCCGTGCCCCTCGACGAACTGGGCAAAACGCTGGCCGCGCAGGCGCGGCGGCACGCCACCGCCGAGACGCACGTGGTGGAGCAGCAGGCGCGCCGCTTTGGCAACGCGAATCGCTTCCGGCTGCAAATCGTTGAGGATGGCCAGAAAAGAGGCCCGGCATTCGCCGGTAATCCAGCCCTTCTCGCCCAGCTGGTTGAACCAGTCGCGCAGCAACTGCAGCCATTGCTCCACCTGCACGCTGTCGGGCCCCAGTTCGCGCAGCATGTACCAGCCGACAAAGTCGTGCAGATGGTCGGAATGCAGAGCAGTAAGCGGCGTGTCGCGCAGATCGGGCGGGGCGGGCTCGGTATCCCCCTGCATCAGCTGATCCATGTGCTGGTTGAGCGACTCCTCCCACTCCTCCAGTCGCTCCTCCTCGGGCTCCTCCTCTTCCTGAAAGAGATCGGAGTATTGCCAGAGGTATTCGCTGAGTGCCGAAAAACAGCTGGTGGCGCTCTCCAGCGTTTCGCTGCCCTGACGTGCGAGTTGCTGGAGGGTGTGATCGATCGCTTCCTGCAACAACATCGGCCGTCTGCTCCTTCTGTTTCGTGCTCTGCTGCCGGTGGCTGCACTTGCCGCTGCTCGGGGCTTTGACTATGTTCTCGCGCCCTGCGCCGCCGGCCCCGTGCGGCGCGCATAGTGCATCAGAAGCAGGAGCAGAGCCATGCAAATCAACGCAACCGCCGTCCGTTCGGGCAATATTCTCGAGATCGACAACGCCTTGTGGCGGGTGATGAAGGCCACGCATGTGACCCCGGGCAAGGGGGTGGCCTGCATGCAGCTGGAGATGCGCAATGTCGAGACCGGCACCAAGACCAACAAACGCTTCAACTCCTCCGAGCGCGTCGAGCGGGTGACCCTGACGCAGCGGCCGATGCAGTATCTCTACGCCGAAGGCGACTCCTACCATTTCATGGACACCGAGACCTACGAGCAGCTCGAACTCTCCGCCGACATGCTGGAGGATGTGATCCCCTACATGCTGCCCGAGACGCAGGTGTTGGTGGAGATGTACGACGATCGCCCGCTCAACGTGCAGCTGCCGACGACGGTGGTGCTGACCGTGGTCGAGTGCGATGCCGCCATGAAGGGGCAGACCGCCACCGGCTCCTACAAGCCCGGCAAGCTGGAGACCGGCGCCTCGATCATGGTCCCCCCCTACCTGGAGCCGGGCACGAAGGTGAAGGTGAACACCGAGACCGGCGAATATATGGAGCGCGCCTGAGACGGCACGGATCGGCGAACGGGGCCCGGCTCATGTCGGGCCCCGTTTTTTTGCGCTGCGCCTTGCTTGCCCAAGGTCGCCTCGGTAGCGTCCAGCGAGCGCGCAACTGCGCGTTTTTTCAGACTGTCGCCTGCAGGTCAGGTTTTCCGAGGGTTTCATGCTCGAATCGATGCGCAATCACGCCCAATCGTGGGTTGCCAAGGTATTGCTGGGAGGCATCGTCCTCTCGTTCGCCTTGTGGGGGGTCGGCGACTATTTCCTGGGCAACCAGATACAGAGCGTTGCCGAGGTTGATGGCGAGCCGATTTCCGATGCGGAATTCGCACAGGCCTACGAACGGCAGCTCAACTCTTATCGACAGATGCTTGGCGGTCGCTTCTCCAAGGAGATGGCCGAGCAACTCGGGGTCAAGGACTCCACACTGCAAACGCTGATCAATCGGCGTCTGATGCTCGATGAGGCGCATGCGCTTGGAATTGTGGCGCCGGAGGCGGTATTGGTCGCTTCAATTCGGGATAATCCAGCCTTCCAGTCCGGCGGCGCCTTCGATGCGGAGCGCTATCGTCTGCTGACCCGCAACATCGGCTTTCGCTCCACCACCGATTTCGAGGCCGAACAGCGTCTCAACCTGATTGTCGACGGGCTGGAGCAGGGTTTGCTGCGCGGTGCCAGCGTCTCCGATGCGGCAGTGCGCCGTGCCTTCGAGCGGCAGAACGAGAGCCGGGTTCTCGATGCGCTGCTGCTTTCTCCTGCAAAATTTGCCGCACAGGTGAAGTTGAGCGACGAGCAGGTAAAGAGCTATTTCGATGCCCATCCCGACCACTTTCGCTCGCCGCTGACCATTAAATTGCAGATGGTGGAGATCGATGCGGCGGCGATTGCCACCGGTCTGAGTGTCGGCGACAGTGAATTGCAGGCGGCCTACGAGCAGCAGGCATCGCGCTTTGCCACCCCCGAGAAGCGCCGTGCCAGCCATATTCTGGCCCGCGTGGCCGATTCGGCCAACCCGCTGCAGAAGAGCGCCGCACGCAAAAAGATCGAACAGGCCGAAGCGCGCCTGAAGGCGGGGGAACCTTTTGCCAAGGTGGCCAAGGAGCTCTCCGACGATGTCACGGCCGCCAAGGGAGGCGATCTCGGTCTTTTTGCGCGCGGCACGATGGTGCCGCAGTTCGAGGATGTGGCATTCTCTCTGCAACCCGGAGAGACCAGCGGCATTATCGAGACGCAATTCGGTTTCCACATCATTCGCCTGCAGGAGGTGCAGCCGGGGGCGCTGAAGCCGCTGGCTAGCGTGCGCGACGAACTGAAGGGGGCGGTGCTGATCAACAAAGCCACCGAAGAGGCTGCCCAGCTCGCGCATCAGCTCGACGATGCGCTTGGGCGCGAGGGGGCGCTGGCTGCCGCCGCCAGTTCGCTCAATCTGAAGGTGCAGGAGTCGGGGCCACTTGGCGAAAACGATGCGCTCAAGCCGCCGGTCTTGGCAGCTTCGCAGGAGCTGTTCGCCAAGGCATTTGCCCTGAAACCGGGTGATCCGGTCGAAGTGAGCGATCTGGGCAGCGGCCGTTTTGTGGCGCTTGAAGTGGTGGAGCGTAACGAGCCGGCAATGCTGGCGTTCGATTCGGTTAAAGCCAAAGCGCGCGCCGAGGCCGAACAGGATGAGGCGGTTCGGCTGGCCGAGAAACGTGCCGACGAACTGCTTGCTGCCGGCGGAACGATCGATGCGATGGCCAAGGCTGCCGGTATCGCCAAGGTGAGCAGCAAGCCGGTGCGCCTGAGTGGCGGCGGCGATAGTCAGCGCTGGATGGCCCCCGAATTGCTCGAGGCTGCCTTCTCGTCAGCCGAGGGGAAGGTGGTGGGCAAACGTTTCCGCAGCGCCGAAGGAATGGTGCTGGTGGCTGTGCGTCAGATTATGCCGGCGCCGGAAGCCGAGTTTGCCGCCAAGAGCAGCTCGATTCGTGCCGAACTGCTCAAGGCTCAGCAGCAGAGCCGCTTTGCCCGTTGGATGGCCTCGGTGCGCGAGCGGCATTCGATCGAGATCAACCGCAAGGTGCTTGATCGCTTCTGATCGCGACGTTGCAGGTGGCACGAAGCTTGTTTTCGTGACTAAACTGGTGACATGTTTGCCGTATGTCGCAAAGTTTGAGATTTCAAACGGTGAGCAGGTTGAGAGATGGCTTCCGGCGTGACTCCTGTCACCGAGGTGTCGTTGCAGCGGAGGTAGAAAAGGCTCGATGAAAACGGTCCATCCCCTGCTCGTTGATTCTCCACCCGATTCCTCTATCCGGAAACGGCAGGAGGAGGGCTTTACCCTTATCGAAATGGCCATCACGCTGACCATTATTGGCATTTTGATCGGTGCCTCGATCATCTCCTGGGGGCGCATGCGCCAGAATACGCTGGTCGAGTCAGTGGCCGAAGAGGCGATGAGCGCCATGACTGCTGCCCGCACCATGGCGCTGGCTTCGCGACAGCCGCAGTATGTGGCGATCGACTTTGCCAACGAACGCATCGCTTCCACCGCATGGGGCGGCACCTACGACGCAGTGAATAAAACCATGGCCGCCTCGACCCGGTGGCGCAGTTACGGCGCAGCCTCGGAGGTGGGCAATGTCGATCTGGTCTCCTCCGATTCTACGGGGGCTCTGAAGACTACGGCCACTTCGGCGATCTACACCTTCACTCCGCGCGGCACGGCCGAGGCAACGACGTTGCCTTCGGGATCCAGTCAAACATCCAGCTTCGTCGTGCGCTCCAAGGACGCGAACATCACTACCAAACGCTTGCTGGTCACCTCGTCGCTGGGACGGGTCAAGCTGACCAAATTATGAGGAGGCGGGTGTGAATTGCTCTTGCGCACCGAATGAACGTGGTTTTTCCCTGGTCGAGGTGATGTTCTCGATTGTGGTGGCCGGCATTGTGATGCTGGCTCTTGGCGGCATGTTGATCATGTCGATCAATACCAATCGTATGAGCGAACATCGCATGGAGGCGTCCGCGTATGCTCAGGCAATTATGTCGATGGTCGATGCATACGCTTCTATAGGGGCGATTACTTCGACGTCAATGGATACCTACGCGAATCAACTGCTGGGGAGCAATAATAAATTATTCACGCCAACTGTGACGGTTACCCCTCTTCCCAAAGACGGTTACACCCTTGTGAAGGTTGAATTATCGTGGAAAGAGCAGAAATCGACCCGAAAACTGTCAATTAGTTCGGCGGTAGCCCAGTGAACACGGCAGATAAACATAATACCGATCAATCCGGTTTTTCATTGATCGAATTGCTGGTAGCTATAGCCATCGCTTCTGTGATTTTGGCGGGATTGCTGACCAGCTTCATCGTTCAGCACAAAGAGTATCAGTATCGCGGCAAGCGGGTCGATGCAGTGCAGGATATGGAGTTCGG
>Ga0233416_10000319_pt1 | contig 14741 bp, 13 predicted proteins | sample Sediment_Towuti__2_FD_188638 | JGI IMG/M metagenome (GOLD analysis project Ga0233416, IMG submission 188638) | Sediment microbial communities from Lake Towuti, South Sulawesi, Indonesia - Sediment_Towuti_2014_0_MG | ecosystem: Environmental > Aquatic > Freshwater > Lake > Sediment | place... | reverse complement strand
TTCCAGCATGATGGCGACCTGCTTGCCGTCGTTGAGGCCGCGCACGGTGACATCTTTTGCGGTGACCTCCAGAATTCTGGCCGGCCAATGCACCTGTGGCGACAGGGGAAATTTCGCCGGGGCTGCCGAACTCCAGGCGGCGGCGGCCGGATCGTCGGGAACGGACTTGACCAGCGCCGCGCGGACGGACACGCTTTCCTGGGCCCATACCGATCCACCCGCCACTACTCCGGTGACAAACGCCACGCCCGCCGTAAGTGACAGGTACCACACTGGTAGCTGATGTTCTTTCATCTCTTCTCCCCAAGAGAGCCACCCGCGCTGCCTCTGACTGCGCGCGTCCAACGAGGGCCTTCTGAGGCCGCGCGTTGCGCGAGCACGAGAGGCAGCGTGGCTGGCTCTCTCATTCCCACGTCCGCGGCTTCTGGCCGGCCCCGTCGTATTCCCCCATGATGATTTTCCAGATCTGCTCGTCCTTCAGCTCGAACTCCCAGCGCGGCATGGCCGATTTCCACGGCATCCCCTCGACCGAGAGCCCGACACCGCCGTTCTTGATGCGCCAGAAGAGGTAGCTCTCCTGCAGCATCGCGATCGTCGTCGGGTCCTTGAAGTTGGCCGGCGGAGGATTGAAGCCCCGGGCGGCCGGTCCCTTGCCGTCGAACTGGCCGTGGCAGGGCGAGCAATAGGCCGCGTAGAGCCCCTTGCCCTGCATGACGTTGTCCGGCGTGTTGGCAACGGGATTGGAGAGTCCCGTAAATTCTCCCGGAGGTGCCGGATGAATCGTCCGGTTTTCAGCGGGGGGCAGGTCACTGGGCGCCGTGCTGCTATAGGTCTGCCAGCCGACCAGCAGCGGGAACAGGGCCAGCACCACCAGCCGGGCCGTCTTCATCGTGCCGTCCTGGCCCTCCCCGCTGATGAAGCGGAAAATGGGCCCCAGGAACGACTCCATGGACGCGCCGCTGAGCGTCATGAAGATCATGATCCCCGAGAACGTGAGCATCATGTAGAGCATGATCAGGCTGACCGGCAGCGGCGCCGTGAACAGCGGCATGACGTACTTGAAAAAGATGTAGAGGCCGACCATCAGGAGCGCTGGCTTCAGGTGTATGCCGCCTTTCATAGCATCCTTCCTCGTTATGGGCCTCGTTCAGGGCTCCGCCCGCCTGCCGTCCGCTATTGCCCGTGCACCATGGCGACCAGACCCGCATCCGCCTTCTTGACAGATTTGCTCTTCGACTTGCCTTTCGCGGGCGGAACGGCCGCAGGGACCGGCGCCGGCTTTCCGTCCGCCGTGATCTCAGACGGGCTCACCGTGATCGGCTCGCCGCTCATCTGCTGCAGGAACGCGATCACGGACAGGATTTCGTTATTCGTCAAACCGATCGGGTTCTTGTTGATGTGGGGCATGCGCGCCGGGTATTCCTTCGGCGGCCCCTCGTGCCGGTAGTCCAGGTAGACATAGGCCTGGGGCTGGGTCAGGCTCTCGTAGATGAACTCCCGCGACAGCTTGGCGCCGATGCCCTTCAGGTCCGGGCAGCGGGCCGATTCGCTGGGCCCGATGGAGTGGCAGAGGGCGCATTGGCCCTTGCTGAAGAAAATCTTCTGCCCGATCACCGCCATGTCGTTGGCCGTCTTGATGCTGGCCACGTCGAACTTCTCCTCGGCGGGCGGCAACGAGGCCATCTGCGGAACGCTCAAGGCCACCAACGAGAACGTCCCCAACACGATCATGACAAAGCCGATGACACGGGGGAATCGCGATTTGATGAAGAGCAGAATCAGAACGCCCACGCCGATGACGCCGAGACCGATCAACTGCAGCAGTACGACTTCGCTCATAATCCCTCGTTAGCGCTGTCCGATATGGACCGCGATCTCCACCCGCCTACTGGTTCCTATCGAGTTCCTGCGACCCGCCCGCCATGGCCGGATAGCCGTGTCCGCCCGCCTTGGCCTTGTCCCCCATGGTCGCCACCCAGAAGATAAAGGCGACGAGCATGCAAAAGATGAACGTGTTCAGCGACATGAACGCCGCGGCATAGCCCAGCGCCGGCGAGTAGGCGTACTGGGAGGAGTCCCGCATGACGCCGTAGATATGCCAGTGGACACGGGACGATGACCGCGCATACCCCATCAGCGTCATCAGGAGGATGACCATCACCGCGTTCAGCACCAGCGCGTAGCCGGCCCGCGGCGGCATGCGTCCCCAGACCATTTCCGTGGTGGTCCTGGCGCTCTTGAGCAACAGCGCCGTCAGCGGCGTGATCGTGAGCATCACGAACAGCACGATCAGCACCTGCGCCACGGAGAAGTAGTTGATGCGGACGATTGCCGGCACGAAATACCCCCAGACGCCCAACACGATGACGACAATCGCCGCCACTCCGAGCACGCCGCTCATGACCGCCCTGGCCAGCTTGGCCCAGGTAGCGGTTTCGTCCTTGCCGGCCCGCCAGTACATGATAAAGCTCATGAACGTCACCAGGATCATGAGGTTGGCGACCGTCATCTTGGCCGACATGACCCCGAAGACACCCAGCAGCGGATGGTGCGTGCCGCCCAGCTTCCGGGCCTCTTCCAGGCTCGCGACCAGCGAGTGGGGCGTCATCCAGACGCCGAGGCACAGCAGCAGGATGACCAGCATCGCCATGATCGGCTTCTTGTATTTCGTCTCGGCGCCGGGGATGCGGTGCGTGATGCCGAGCCAGAAATAGTAGTTGGAGCCCAGGAAGAGCACGCCGATCAGCATCGCCTGCAGGATAAAGAGCCAGGAGAGGAACCCGCCCATCAGCGTGATGCCCATCTGCTGGTTGTACTGGTAGATCTCGCGCATCAGCCAGTAGCCGGCGAAGGGCAGCGGCAGCAGCCCGAAGACGCCGATGAAGTTCCCGACGTACCCCATCCAGTCGTAATGCTCGCGTTCCTCCGCCGTCTTCGCGGACAGGTAACGGACACCGGCATAGGCCCCGCAGATATACCCGCCCAGCACGACGTTCGCGATCAGGCGGTGGATGTTGACCGGCCACCAGGTCGGATTCCAGGTCGCCGCCCAGGCGCGGGCCAGACTCGATCCTTCGGCGATCACGACCGGACTGGCCTGGAAGGTCGCCCAGGAGTTCGGGATGACCATGATGAAAAAGGCGAAGACGTTCAAGAGGAATCCCAGGAAGAGATGGAGCACCTTCGCGCGTCCCTCCAACATCGCGTCCCACCCGTACCAGTAGAGATAGAGGGTCGCGGTTTCGAGCAGGAACAGCGCGCAGTAGGCGACGAACGACGGGAAAAAGATGTCCGTCAGGTAGGTCATCAGCTTGGGATAGAACCCGATCAGCAGAAACAGCAGAATGCCGCCGAAGAGGGCCGTCGTCGCGTAGGACGAGGTCAGCAGCTTGGTGAATTCCTTGGCCAGCTTGTCGTAGCGCTTCTCGCCGGTTTTCCAGCCGACGATCTCGCAGAGCCAGGCGAAGATCGGCACGCCCAGGACGAAGCCGGCCAGCAGCAGGTGCAGCTGGGCGATGACCCAGATGATGTTCCGGCTTCCGCCGAGCTGCGGGATGTCCCGGTAGCTGACCGCCGCCGCAGCGCTGGTCGCGTCCTCCGCCCAGCCCGCGACAGGAAACCCGAGCCACCCGGCCAGGACGGCCAGCCCGGCTACGGACAGCGCTCCCAACTCCAGCCGAACCCGGTTGTGTCCCTGCGATACCTCGTGGTTCCTCATGAACGTCTCCTCGACCCTTGCGCCGTCAGGCTTTCTTCTGCTTGGCCGCCGCCTTCTTGTCCGGCGCGGGCGCCTTGCCCTTGCCCTTCTTGGCCTTCTCCTCGAGCGTCTGCACGGACGATTCGGCCTGCGTCAGCACGCGCTCCGCCTTCTGGAGCGCCTCCGCCGGCTTCAGCACCTGTGCGGCCTTCTTCTCGTCCTGCTTGTACGATTCATGGGGATGCGGCGTGGTCACGGGCATGAACGCCCAAAACAGCAGCACCATGGACACGCCCACGGCCGTAAACACCGTCAGCATCAACGGCTGGTCGGCCGGCACCCGCATCAGGTCCCATTGATGGACCCGCGCATCATAGGGCGCGGAGGAGGGCCGTCCCGCGTTTGCCTGCCGCTGGACCAGCTTGCCGAACAGGAACAGGCCGCCCAGCACCAGGGCCAGCAGCACGCCCGCCGCCACGCTGCCCCAGAGCACCAACTCGATGCTGATGCGCTCGGCGACCGGAACCGATTTCAGCATTTCCAGGTCCATGATCCTCGTCGCCATGGCCTTGGCGCCGGCGATCGTCTGCCGCGCAAGGAAGCACGCCAGCGAGCCGTACGTGGCATAGAGGGCCGCACCCTGCCACCAGAGGGTCAGGCCGAGCGAGTCCGGAGGCTCCACGCCCAGGCGCTCCAGGAAGATCGTGCGCCCAGCAAGGCCCACGGCCCAGATATCGACAGGGATCGACAGCAATAGGAGGAAGGCCAGCCCTGCCGACTCCCAGGGATGCAGGCCCATGGCGAGGAACAGGAGGCCCAGCCCCAGCTTGATCGGCGCGCCGGTCCAGAACGCCGACCAGGCCACGGCCAGCCCCAATTTCACCGGCGACATCTGATTCGGCTGCCCGCTCATGATCGCGCCTTCCGACTAGTCCAGGAATTCCCGGTTGATGATCGCCGAGACGGTGAAGACGAGGATGCCCGTCATGACGAGGATCCAGCCGATCAGCGCCACGGGGCGCTTGAAGATGTTGCGCTCGGGGTTGCGGTCGATGAACGGCAGCGCGGCGAGCAGCGCCATGAAGGCTCCCGGGATGGCGATGGCCCCGAGGAACTGGCCGAACTCGCCGGAGAAGATCTTCAGCCGCAATAACTGGAACAGGAACAGGAAATACCATTCCGGCTCCGGATGGTAGTCGCCGGGGTCCGGGGTCGCCTCTTCGAGCAGCACGACCGGCTCGATGAAGGCCAGGCTGCAAATGGTGACGAACACCGCGGCCATGGCTACCATGTCCTTCCAGACCTGGCGGGGGAAGAAATAATCCGTCTTGGCCTTGAGCTCGTCCGCCGTGCCCCGGAACGGACCGGCCGGCCCGGCTTTCCGGAACAGGAAGATGTGCAGCCCGGCCAGGCCCATCAGCATCGCGGGCAGGATCATGACGTGGATGACGAAGAACCGGCTGAGCGTCATCTGCCCCGGCGTCGCGCCGCCCTTGAGGAACCGGGCCATGAAGTCGCCCACGATCGGCGTCTTGTCCATGATCTCGACGCCGACGGTGGTGGCCCAATAGGCCCGCTGGTCCCACGGCAACAGGTAGCCCGTGAACCCGAAGGCCATCACGATGCCGAATAGCGCCAGCCCCACCAGCCAGATCATCTCGCGGGGGCTCTTGTAGGCCCCCCAGAGGAACACCTGCGACATGTGGGCGAACACCATCACCACCATGGCCGACGAGCCCCAGAAGTGATAGCTGAGCAGGAACCAGCCGTAATCCACCTCGTGGATGATGTACTGCGTGCTCGCGTAGGCGTGGTCGGCGCTCGGGACGTAGTAGAACATCAATAAGATGCCGGTCACCGCCTGCATGATGAAGATGAAGAGCAGGACCGACCCGAACACGTAGGCCCACCGCGAGCCGCCCGGCACGGGCTCGTTGAGCATCTTGGCCTGAATCGTCTTCAGGCCGACCCGCTCGTCCACGAATGCGACGATTTTTTCCAGGAGGTTCGGTTGGCCGCTCATCACACGATCCTGGTCTGCGCCTTGGTGCCGGCCTTGAATTCCATGTCGATGATCTGGATGTTGCCGCCGGCATCCACTCGGATCGGCAGCGGGTCGAGCGGGCGCGGGGCCGGCCCGTCCAGCACCTTGCCGGCCGGATCGTAGATGCTCAGATGGCAGGGACAGAGAAAAATCTCCTTCCCGAGCTTCGGCACCTTGCGCCACTTGTAGCCGCAGCCCAGGTGCGGGCACTTGCCGGAGAACACGACGTAAGGTACGTCCTTCTTGTTGGTCCAGACCAGCTGCCCGTTCTGGTCATGGAATTCCATGTCCTTCCCCTTATAGACGTCCTCCAGCACGGCGGGCGATGCCTTCAGGATCCAGACGTTCTTGTCCACCTCCGCCTCCGGCATGAAGGCTTCCTTGACCTTCTTCTTGTACTTGAACTGGACGCCCACATCGTCGGCCTTGATCCGGCTCACGTTGCCGATCTTGAGCCATGCATTGTCGAACGGGGAATACATCGGCTTCATGAGGTACTTGAGCACGGGAAAGGCCATCGGCAGGGCCACGAGCGCCCCGATCGCGTGGGTCAGGTTCGTGAAGAAGGTCCGGCGCGGGACGTTCCGCTCGAGCGAGGGAAGCGGCACCAGCACCTCCCCCGCCTCGACGTGCAGGTGATCCTCGAGATGGGCGATCTCGACTTCGTGGGTCGTGACGAACTCGTCGCGTTTGAGCGGGGGAAACTGCGCCAGCGCGCTGGACGCGGATCGCAGCTGCACCAGATTCTCCGCGACCGACTGCACTTCCGACATCGGGACCTGGCGGCCGGCCGCCCCGTTGCCTCCGACGACGATGTGGCTGACCTCGCGGGAGAGGGGATCGACGATCACATGCGTGATCTCGCCGACTTCCCTGTCCGTGCAGCGGACTTTCGACTTGAGCCTGGGCTGGTGCATGCTATTTCTTCTTGATCGGCTTGGGCGTATTGACCGCCGGATTCTTCAGCGTGGCGAGGAAGGCCACCAGCGCATCGATGTCCTTCTCCTCCATGAGCTCCTTGTATTTGTCCGGCATCTTCTTCTTTTCGTATTCCTTCTCGAACCCTTCCGCCATCCAGCTCTGCGGATCGATGATCTTTTGCTTCATCTCATCCGGCTTCAGGAGGTTACCGATGTTGTCCATCTCGGGTCCGCGCTTCTTGCCCCCCTGCCCGTAGAGCTTATGGCAGTTGTAGCATTCCTGCAGCTCCCACTGCTCCTTGCCCAGCGCAACGAGATCGCCGGAAGCGGCGCCTCCCGCCGCCTTGGCCCCGCCAGCCGCGGGCGCCGCCTCGGTGGGCCCGCCGAGCGTTTGCAGGCGCTGCATGATGGCGCTGGCCTTTTCATCCAGGGCCTTGGCCCGGGCCAGCAGTTCCTCCGCCTTGCCCTGCTCGGAGGCTTTTCGCTTCGCCTCCAGCAGCTTGGTAATCTTCCCCTTCTCATCGTCCGGATCGTACTGGGGCCAGAGCGAGGCCCCGCCGATGTAGACGCCGGACAGGACGACGTAGAAGGCCAGGAGCGCCGCCAGCGCCTTGAGACCGCTCATGGTCGGAAGCGCCGGCGCATCCAGCAGGATGAAGACCGCCGTGCCCAGCATCGCGTAGGCCACGAACATGTACCGGAAGATGGGCGGGAACCCGAGCGCCGTGGCGGCGCCGAACAGCACCCCGCCGACGGCGGCCCCGATGACCGCTTTCTTGATGACGCTCTTGATGAAATTCGGTTGCTCGCTCATACCACCCTCAACAATGAGTTCAGTGCGCCGGACCCGCCGCGCTACTTGGCGCCCGCCGGCGCCGGGCTGCCTTCATGCGCATGCGCCTTCGACTCGGACACGCGCAGCGTCAGGATGATGGCGAAACTCACGACAATGTAGAACACCAGCGTGATGCCCGTGATCCACCAGGCCGAATAGGCCAGCGTCGGCGTGAACGACTCGACGGTGAAGTCCGGCACCAGGTTGTACGTGTGGAAGTACTTGCGCAGCAGCGACCGCACCGCGCCCATCAGCCCCATCGTCCAGATCGCGCTGAACGCGAGGAAGATCAGCACAAACTGCGAGGCGAAGTCGATCTTACCCCACACGATCGTGCCCTGCTTGATGGCGCGGTTGTAGATGATGTAGCTGACCACGGTGACGAACACGAGCGTGATCGCCGCCGAGTTCTTCGCCGGCATCAGCGCCAGGAAGCTCCAGTCGCCCGGCAGTTCCAGCTCTTCAACCAGTTTCGCGCCCGTCGCGACGAAGCCGTGCGGCGTCATCCAGATCGCGTTGCCCACAATCACCATCAGGAAGGACACCTTGATCGCGGCGCGCGAGGACACCGTAAAGGGAACGAACCGGCCAAAGAGCACCGGCAGCAGCACCAGCGGCAGCAGCACGAACAGCGACTTGGGATCGGGCACCGGATAGATCGTCCAGATGTAGGTCATGACGAACGGCAGCGCCACCATGACCAGCACGGCCAGCACCGAGATGCGCACCCGCTCCACGCCCTCGATCCGTTTCATGCTCAGCCATATATAATAGTTACTGGCCAGGAAGATGAGCCCGATCATGGCCCCCTGCATTTCGAAGAACATCGACAGCTGGTCGGCCATCATGTAGGGGCAGATGGACGCATCGTAGTCGCAGAGTTCGTAGGCGAGCAGGTAGCCCATGAACGGCAGGAACAGCAGCGCGCCCACGCCGATCAGGTTGCCGACGAATCCCATCCAGTCGTAATAGGCCCGCTCCTGGTCCGTTTTGGAGAACATGAACAGGTAGGCGGCGATCAATCCCGTGATGAAGCCGCCGAACGTCACGTTCCCCACCAGCCGGTGCAGATTGAGCGGCATCCAGCTGTAATTGAAAATCTTGTCCCAGAGCGTGGCCGCCTGGATGAATTCCACGATCGACGCTCCCTCCGCCTTGGCCGGCGTGTTCATGAACGACGTCGGACCGTCGATCACGAACAGGGTGATCGTCCCGATCAGGTTCAGCAACACGCCCAACGCGATGTGCCGCGCCTTCTTGTCCCCCTTCCAGGCGTCCCACGTGTAGAAGTACAGGTAGAGCACGATGGTCTCGCCGATGAACAGGAGGGGGTAGATGACGGCGAAGACGAGAAAGAAGTGGTTGATCAGCCAGGTCGTGAACTGCGGATAGGTGGCCAGCAGCACGAAAATGAACAAGCCGCCGGTCAGCGCGGTCATGCTATAGAGGATGACCGTGACTTTGATGACCTCCTTGGCCAGCCGGTCGTAGCGAGGATCCTGCTTCCGGTACCCCAGCCATTCCGAAATCACCACGAAGATCGGCGCACCGAGGATGAATGCGGCGAACAGGATGTGGAGCTGGGCGACGATCCAGACCGCCAGCCGATTTCCCGTATAGGGGAATTCGACCGTCGGGGCGTTCGGCACCTGGGCATAGGCCGTCGCGCCGAACACCGCCAGAAGCCCGAACAGCATCAGGAGACTACGCTGCCACGTTTTCATGGTATTTCGCCGCCCTCCTCTCCTCGCCGCATCCTATTTCTTCTTGCCGCTGGTCGGAGTCGCGCTCTTTTTCGCGTCCTTCTTGGCGCCCTTGGCATCGGCCGCCGGGGCCGCCGCTTTTGCGGACCCCACGGGCACCCAGGCCTTCGCGGTCATGTCCCACTCCTGACCCTTCAACCCGAAATTCCGCTCGAACGCAACCAGCTTCCAGCGGTCCTCGTCGGAGAGCTTGGTCTTCCAGGCCTTCATCTTGGTGTTCGGCACGCCCTCCGCAATCCGCCAGAACCAGACCGAATCCGAGTAGAGCTTCATACGGTCGGTCACGCGGAAGTCGCGGGCACCGGCCTTGACCGGCTTGCCGTCCTTGCCGTGGCAGCTCGCGCAGTTGACGTCGGGATTGGTCTCCCCGATGAAGAGCTTGCGGCCCTCTTCCACCTTGGCCTCGTCGGCCCACCAGCCCGCCGGCATGTGCTTGTCGGCATACTCGGCCGGAGGATCCGGCGGTGCCACGATCGGACCTTCACCGGCCTCCCCGCACCCTGACACCATCATCGCGAACCCCGCCGCTCCCGCCAACAGCATGCCCTGCATCCATGTCGTGGACTTCACCATGGTTTCCCTCTTCCTTTCTTCGGCACAAAGACCGACTGCCCGACCGTGTTTCATGCAAAAAAAAGACGCTTTCGCCTCAGGTTGTGCCTGAAACAAAAGCGCTTCCTCTGTCCGCTCCGGGACTGCGCGATCGCCCATCCCCGCCTCTCAGAACCGATCCGCGAAGGATGAACACGATCTCGCGGACCCACACATGATGAATGAATAAATCCGACTATCGCTTCCCGCCCTTATGACCCTTCACCGGATGCCTCCGGCCGCGGAGCAGCCTGGCGCCGGCCCACGCCCCGCCCGCGAGCACGGCCAGCCCCGCTCCATAATAAATCCACGGCGGCGGCCCGGCCGCCAGCGACTCGCACCCGGACCCGAAATTGACCGTCGTCTTCCGCTCCGTATGAACGTCCTTCGGGTCGAATTGCGCGGCGATCTGCCGCTCCTGCTGAACCGCTCCGTCCTTGTCCTTGACGATCACGGCGATCGGATCGCCCTTGTTGTCGTTGTGCAGGTGCAGCGTGACCTTGTAATATCCCGCGTCGTCCGTCTGCGCCATTCTCACCTGGGAGGTGCGCGCATCCTTGACGACGACGTCGGCCCCGGCCAGCGGCTGCCCATCGGTCCCGCATACCGAGCCTTCCACCGTGAAGCGGTGATCCGCCTCGTGCTCGGCCGTCGCCACCGGCGCGCCTGCCAGCAGCACGCCCAGCCACACCGTCAAACCGACAGCCGCTCTGGTGATGACCGCACGCAACGTCACGAAATTCACACCCCCGCTCGCGCACCTCAGCAGCCTGATCGTACGTCCTCTCGAGAGAAACGCTCGCAGAATGCACGGGTTACGGGGGCGTTAAGGCGCACACTTGTAGCATAGCCGGCAGGTCGTGTCAATAATCAGATTGCCCTGCCCGACACCGCGAATCGCCAGTGTTCATCGGCCATTTACGGGGTTCGGCGCCGGCATCGACGCGCGATTTCGGCTGCCTGCGGAGAGCGGTGAAGTGGGTCGCCGGAGGGGAAAATTCCGGCCTGGGTCGCGCTACAGGTGCCCGCGCGCCCGCGCGTCGGCTTCGGCTCGCTGCGCCTCGGCGCGCCGCTCCGATTCTTTCTTGGTCACCCAGGCCTCCCAGGATTTTCCGGACGCCGTGTCCTCTCCGGAAAACGCGATCGAAGCGACCTCGGCGTAGGCGATCTGGCGCATGCCGCCCGACTCCGGATAGAGCTGCAAGGTCGGCCGGGGACCCGTCGCCTCGCGATTGAAGAGATAGCCGACGATCCGCTCGCCCGACGTGAGCGCAACCGTGATATCGCCGCGATAGTCGAAGGCCAGCTCGACCGCCTCGGCCAGCTCCGCCGGAGTGGAGGGGCGAAAGGTCCGTCCTTCCAGCCTCGTATGCTCGGGGGTGTGGTATTTGGAATCGGTCATGTCGAGATGTGCGGGGTGCGCGGCTGGCGGCTCGAGGATGTCGGCAATCAGCCGTCTGCGTTCAGCGGACGGAGTACCGGTCCGCTTCTCCACGTCCAGCGCCGACCGTCTCACGCTTCACGGACTCCCCCGCGTTGGGCATCAGCGTGACCTTGACCGTGCGGCCGAAGCCCGACCAGGAGCCGAACGTATCCGCGACGGCGGAGGCCTCGTACCCGCAGTGCACCATGCAGTCGGCGCACTTCTCATTGCGCCCCGTGCCGTACCGGTCCCACTCCGTCCCGTCCATCAGTTCCTTGAACGTCGTCGCGTAGCCGTCCTGCAGGAGGTAGCAGGGTTTCTGCCAGCCGAACACGTTGTAGGTCGGGTTACCCCACGGCGTGCACTGGTAATCCCGCCGGCCCATCAGGAACTCGAGGAACAGGGGGGACTGGTTGAACCGCCAGCCGCGCTTGCGGTTGCCGAGAATCTTCGCGAACAGCTCGCGGGTCCGGTTGCGCTTGAGGAAGTTCTTCTGATCCGGCGCCTTCTGATAGCTGTAGCCGGGCGAGATCATCATGCCCTCGACGCCGAGCGCCATCATCTCGTCGAAGAACCTGCGCACCCGCTCCGGGTTGGCGTCATCGAACAGCGTGGTGTTGGTGGTGACGCGATGGCCGCGGCGAAGCGCTTCCCTGATCGCCTTGACCGCCACCTCGTAGACCCCGTCCCGGCACACGGCCAGGTCGTGCTCGTCCCGAAGCCCGTCCATGTGGATGCTGAACGTCAGGTACTTGGAGGGCGTGTATTCGTCCAGCTTGCGCTCCAGGAGAATGGCGTTGGTGCAGACGTAGACGTACTTTTTCCGCTCGACCAGGCCGTGGACGATCTCCGGCATCCTGGGGTGAATCAGCGGTTCGCCGCCCGGGATGCTCACGATGGGGGCCCCGCACTCGTCGGCGGCGGCCCAGCACTGCTCGGGCGTCAGGTGCTTGTCCAGGATATGGTCGGGGTATTGAATCTTCCCACAGCCGGCGCAGGCCAGGTTGCAGCGGAACAACGGTTCCAGCATGAGCACGAGCGGGTAACGCCTCACGCCCCGGAGCTGTTGCGTGAGCACGTACTTCGCCACCGTGTACATCTGGGAAACTGGAACAGCCATCGGCCTCTAACTGTGCAGAAATACAGGCCCGATACTACCACCCGCGCATTCGAATCGTCAACGAACGGCGGACGGCTCGCTCGTTTTATTCGGCCCGTCCGAGTTCCCTCCGGACTTGGGCCTTGGCACGACGGCGATCGTACCCCCGCGCCCCCTTCCTGCTGCTGTGGGGTCTGGTGGGCCTCGCGTTGAGCCGGATGGGGAGCTTGGGTTTCTTGCGGGATTTCATGGTGAAGTCGCGCTGCGCGACACCCTGCTTAGTGCTCAAACGCCATGCCGAATCTAAGCCTACTGGAGGCAAAGTACCTCTCCGCCGCGATTTGATCGAACGCGGCGGCACTAGCGAAGCTCGGTACGGTACATACTGGCGCGGCACTGCCCAAAGGGATGTCGTCGGGATGGATCAGTCGCGCCAAATACCGAGCGGAAAGGAAACAATCAAGGCCGTGGGTCGCAGACGCCGCGTTCACCTTAAAAAAACCGACCGCACTTGTGGGTTTTCTCCGGCGGCGTCAATTGGGAGGGGCTTCGCCCGGTGAGCCGCCGGTTCAACCGAAGCTTGGTATGGAGGCGCCGGGCGGGTTCGAACCGCCGCATCGCAGTTTTGCAGACTGCTCCCTTAGCCACTTGGGTACGGCGCCACGGCAGGCATTATAACGACCCGCGATTGGCGAACACAATGTCGGATGCGGGAGAAAGACGAAGTGCGTGGGAGCTAGCGCTTGTTGGGGAGCACCGGAATTTCTCGACGGCCGGACGAAGACGCATCGGGCGCCTGCTGCGACTGCATCCACGCGGACAACCCATTGTCATCATCACTTGAAGCGGGCGCCGGCCCGCCGTTGGCCTCCTCGGCTTCCTTTTCCTTGGCCATCAGCTCGACTTCGGGAATCAGGACATCCAGCAACTGCTCCATCGGCACCTTGCGCACCAGCTTGCCCTTCTTGAACAGGATTCCGACGCCTTCGCCGCCCGCGATGCCGATGTCGGCTTCCTTGCCCTCGCCGATGCCGTTCACCACGCAACCGAGCACCGAGACATTGAGCGGCGCCTTGATGTGGCTGAGTTTCTTCTCCAGCTCGTTCGCCATGCGGATCACGTCGATTTCCACCCTTCCACACGTAGGACAGGCGATGACGTTGATGCCGCGGTGGCGCAGCTCCAGCGATTTCAGGATCTCGAACCCGACCTTGACCTCCTCGACCGGATCGGCCGCCAGCGAGACGCGGAGCGTGTCGCCGATGCCGTTGGAGAGCAGCCAGCCCAGGCCGATGGCGGACTTGACCGCGCCGGTCATCGCCGTCCCCGCCTCCGTGATGCCGATGTGCAGGGGGTAATCGGACTGCATGGCGAACATCCAGTAGGCGTCGACCGCGTGCTTCACGTCCGAGGCCTTGAGCGACACCTTCATGTTCGTGAAACCCTCGTCCTCGAGCGCGTGCACGGCGTTCAACGCGGATTCGGCCAGCGCCTCCGGGCTCGGCCAGCCGTACTTGTCCAGCAACGGCCGCTCCAGCGAGCCGCCGTTGACGCCGATCCGCAGCGGAAGGCCCCGCTCGTTGACGGCCTTGATGACCTCCTGCACCTTCCACCAGGCGCCGATGTTGCCGGGATTGATCCGCACGCAGTCCACGACCTTGGCGGCTTCCAGCGCGAGGCGATGATCGAAGTGGATGTCGGCGATCAGCGGGACGGTCATCTGCGCTTTGATCTTGGGCAGCGCCGCGGCCGCATCCATGTCGGGCACCGCCACCCGGATCACCTCGCAGCCGACCGCCTCGAGCTGTTTGATTTGTTCGACCGTCGCCGGGACGTTGCGCGTATCGGTCGAGCACATGGACTGGACGGCAATCGGCGCGTCGCCGCCGATCCTGATTTTCCCGACCTTGATTTGGCGAGTCTTGCGACGCGTGATGTGCATGGATTTAGCTGCCCTGCTCGTCTCCGTCCGCACCCTTCAGGCCCGGGAACGCGGCGCGCTGGCCCTGCTTCGCCCGGGGACGGCTCTCGCCGGCCGCCGGCTCGGCGGTGCTGAGCCCGGCGGACACCTGCGTCCAGAGCGTCTTGGCCTCGCGGTAGATGCCGTCGGCGGTTAATCCGTACTTCTCTCGGAGCAAATCCTGGGGCCCCTGCTCGATGTACCAGTCCGGCAGGCCCATCAGCCGCGTGGGCACGTTCGCGATGCCCTGTTCCGACAGGGACTCGAGCACCGCCGACCCGAAGCCGCCCATTTTCGACCCCTCTTCCACCGTCAGCACGCACCGGACATGCCGGGCTACCTGGCCGATCAAGGCATGATCCAGCGGCTTGGCGAACCGCGCGTTGATCACCGCGGCGGAAATTCCCTC
>Ga0233416_10000318_pt1 | contig 14742 bp, 13 predicted proteins | sample Sediment_Towuti__2_FD_188638 | JGI IMG/M metagenome (GOLD analysis project Ga0233416, IMG submission 188638) | Sediment microbial communities from Lake Towuti, South Sulawesi, Indonesia - Sediment_Towuti_2014_0_MG | ecosystem: Environmental > Aquatic > Freshwater > Lake > Sediment | place... | reverse complement strand
TCCGCCTGACCCGCAGATCAAGAAGCTCAAGGAAGCGGTCTTCTGGGCCATCAAGCAATGTTACACCGAGGATCAGTATAGTTAATCGGGACCGGAGGACGGTCCAGGTCTCTCGGAATCTTCCATTGTGAGTCAGGCTGGCCGCAGGCCGGCTTGGAGCCTGCGGCATGGCCGGTTCTCAGGCCATCCCGCCACCTCGCAACACGCTGATAGCTGTGTCATCTCGGGTTCGCTCGTTCACTAGGTCCACACGTTCTTCCCAGAGGAGGCTTGCCCAATGAGCAGGATCTCGCGCAGACGATTTCTCCAGCTTTCGGCGATGACGGGCGGCGCGCTGATGTTCGGCGATCTGCCCGGACAGGTGCTCGGGCTGACGCCGCGGACGCGCCCGGCCTACGCCGCCGAGCCCATCAAGGTCGGCATCATCGACCCCCTGTCCAGTCCCTACAAGACGTCCTCCATCCATGACGTGCACGGCGCCACGGTGGCCCTGGAGATGTACAACAAACGCGGTGGAGTGTTGGGTCGTCCGGTCAGCATCATTGAAGCCGACGACGCGTCGAACGTCCAGTCCGGAGTCAAGATGGCCACGAAGCTGATCAAAGAAGACCGGGTGGACTTTCTGATGGGCACGTTCAACGGGGACGTGGCGCTCGCCGTCGCTGACCTGGCCAAGCAGGAGAACAAACTCTTCATGGCGACCTGCCCCCACATCATGGAGCTGACCGGATCGGGCTGCAACTCCCACACGTTTGTATTCATGCCGAACGCCCGAATGCTGGCCCAGGCCGTCACTCCGCACCTCGTCAAGGCCTATGGCACCCGGTGGTACATGATCACGGCCGACACCGTGGATGGAAAAGCAGCGCTCCAAGCCATGACCGAGGCGCTCAAGGCCCAGAATGGCGAGGTGGTCGGAGCCGCAGTGACGCCGTTCGGGACCACCGACTTTACCGCCGCGCTCACCGAGGCGAAGGGGGCCAAGCCGGGTGTCGTCATCCTGAACGTGTACGGCTGGGATCTGGTCAACGCGCTCAAGACCTACACCAAGCTCGAGCTGGCCAAGGAGAAGATCGGCGTGGGCGGGATGATCGGGGGCGAGCAGATCGGTCGGCCGCTCGGCTACGCCAACAACGCCGGCATCTGGGGCCTGATCTGGGATCCCAAGATCAACACCGAGAGCTCGCGGCGGTTCATCCAGGGCGTGATCGACAAGTACAATCACACTCCGACCTCCCGCTGCTACCTGGGGTACGCGGCCATGACGCAGATCCTGGAAGCAGTCCGTCGCGCCGGGACGACCGACACCGCCCCCATCATCAAGGCGCTCGAAGGCCACGAGTTCGACGGATGCAAGGAAGGCCGGTCCTACTTCCGCGCCTGGGATCACCAGCACGTGCAGGATGTGTTGGTGGGGCAGGCCTACGGGAAGGAACTGGGGCTCGGCCACTACCAGATCCTGGCCACCGTCCCGGGGGATGCAGTCGCGGGCGGGCTCGAACAGAACACCTGCAAACTCTGATTCCTTGGCGCGCGAGAGACGCTCCGACGGTGAACCATTGGGCAATGCCGCGCCAGAATACCCAAAGGTCATTGCGGTTAATCACCGGAAGTGGTGTCGCTTCGCGACAATGATTAGAACAGACGCATGGCGGTCCGAACGCGAATGGCGAATTTCTGATCATGTCGCGCTGCGCGACGCCGCTTTACGGCATTCATTGCCACTGCCGGAAGGTAGGTCTGGCGCGGCACTGCCCTCAAGTTTAAACTCGGGCGCATATCGCGCCAAGTAACAGCGCTCCCTCGGCTTGCCGGTGACCAGACCGCGTGCTAAGATGCCACCTCTTTGAAAATATTGGCGCGGAGAGGTGCGAGAGCGGCCGAATCGGCGTGCCTGGAGAGCACGTGTGGGGGCAACCCCACCGTGGGTTCAAATCCCACCCTCTCCGCCATACCGCACTTCGTGTGAACCGCCCCCTTCGATCAAATGGGGGCGGATAGTTATTTTGCCTCCAGGAGGCTCAGATTCTTTGGCGCGCAGAAGCCGTCGGTCTATCAACCAACAGGCAATGCCGCGCCAGCAGTACCCGCAGGCAATGAGTTCGTGTGCCGAAATAAGGTGTCGCGCCGCGCGACACCACTTACGGCGTACGTTGCCACTGCCGGAAGGTAGGTCTGGCGCGCCACTGCCCGAACTTTGAGAACCGACGTCGCACGCGCCAAGAAACAAGGGGCTGGGCCCTGTGCAACAGAATCCTGTGAACCCCGCCAGGTCCGGAAGGATGCAACGGTAAGCAGGCCAGTCTGGGTGCCGCAGGATCACCTGGCCCCGCTATCTTTTTGGCGCGACAGAAGCGCTCGGATCATTCGCCAACGGGCAATGCCGCGCCAGTTGTACCAACGAGCCATGAATTTCCATGGCCATGAAAAGGTGTCGCGCTGCGCGACGCCTCGTTACGGCGTTCATTGCCACTGCCGGAAGGTATGAAGTCAGACATCTTCTAGCGCGCCAAGAACTATGGAGTACAGAGTTTCCGCCAGGAAATACCGGCCGAGCACGTTCGACGACGTCATCGGCCAGCCGCATGTCGTGCAGACGCTCGTGAACGCCATCACCGCGAAGCGGATCGCGCACGCGTTTCTCTTTTCCGGCACGCGCGGGGTCGGCAAGACCACGGTCGCGCGCCTCCTGGCCAAAGCACTCAACTGCGAACGCGGGCCCACCAGCACCCCCTGCGGGACGTGCGCGAACTGCTCCGAAATCGCCCAAGGCACCTCGGTGGATGTCGTCGAAATCGACGGCGCCTCGAACACCGGCGTGGATGACGTCCGGGAGCTCCGCGAGAACGTCAAGTTTGCCCCGTTCCGGGGACAGTACCGGGTGTACATCATCGATGAAGTGCACATGCTGTCGAACTCGGCGTTCAACGCGTTGCTGAAGACGCTCGAAGAACCGCCGGCCCACGTGGTCTTCATCTTCGCCACCACCGAGATCCACAAGATCCCGCCGACCATTCTGTCGCGCTGCCAGCACTATAGCTTCCGCCGGATCTCGCGGGCCGAGATCATCCAGCGTCTCCGCCACGTGGCGTCCCGGGAGGGCATCAGCGTCGAGGACCGGGGCCTCGCGTCGCTGGCGCGGGCCAGCGAGGGAAGCATGAGGGACGCTCTGAGCCTGCTGGACCAGGCCGTGGCCTTCGCCGGCAAGACGGTCCGGCAGAGCGATCTGGAGATCCTGCTCGGCTCGGTGCCGCAGGAGCACATCCGGGCGATGATCTCGGCCATCCTCGCGCGGGACAGTGCAGCCTCTGTACGGATCATCGCCCAGCTCCTCGACCAGGGTCACGATCTCCGCGTGTACTGCGGGGACCTCGTCGAGCACATCCGCAATCTGCTGGTCGCCGTCGCCGTCCCGTCCCCCCAGGAACTGGAGGGGCTCATCGAGCTGTCGAAGGATGACGTGCGGCAGATCGAGGCAGACGCTAGGGGCTTCACCGCGGAACAGCTTCAGGAATTGTTCCGGATGTTCTCACAGGCCGAGGACGCCTTGCGGCTGAGCGCGCACCCTCGATTTGTACTGGAGGCGGCCGCCGTGCGAGCCACGCGCCTGTTGCTCCCCGCGTCCCAGGCGTCCACCTCTGCCGCATCGGCACCGGAGACGCCACGGCCGCAGGCCGGCCGCTCCCAGGGGACGCTTCCCGGGGCTCAACCTCAGAAGCCCGCCCCACCGCCGGCAAAGCCGGGGCCCTCATCCCGGGTCTCCGACGCAGCCTCGCCACCCGTTCAATCGACCGGCACTGCGGTAGGACCACCGGCGAGCGGCGCAGGAGGCATCACGCCTGGTGACCGCCGGCCGGCCGCGCCTGCCGCGGCGGACCCCCCTATCCACCTCGACTGGGAGCAGATCCTCGAGCGCGTGGCGGCCGCCCATCCCAACATCGCCCCGTTTCTGGAGAGGGGGAGCCTGGTGGCGATCGAGGGCAATCTGGTCACCATCGGCTATTCCAATACCGCCTCGACGGCGCTCACACGGATTCAAAACGAGGAGAACCTCCGGTTCGTCACCGGCGTCTGCGAAAGCCTGGCCGGCCGGCCGGTCCGGCTTCGCGTGATCCCATTGGCGGACGGGCATGGATCTGGCCGCAGCCTCGGGGAACTCCGGGCCGCGAAGGACCGGGACCAAAAAGAGACGCTCCTGGAACGCACCCGCTCCCATCCGTTGGTCAAGCAGACGCTGGATTTTTTCGGAACGGAGCTGGCGGAGGTCCGCCAGGCATCCTCGGAGAAAGAGGCACGGCGATGATCAAGAATCCCTTCGGCAACCTCGGTAACATCATGAAACAGGCTCAGGCCATGCAGGAGCAGCTGGCCAAGATCCAGGAGCAGGCCGCCGCCAAGACCGTGGAGGGAACGGCCGGCGGGGGCATGGTGACGGTGACCGTCAGCGGAGCCATGCAGGTCGTCTCGTTGAAGATCGACCCCGAGGTGCTCAAGTCCGGGGACGGGGACATGCTGCAGGACCTGATCGTGGCGGCGACCAACGACGGCTTGCGGAAGGCGAGGACCATGATGGCGGAGGAGATGAAGTCGATCACGGGCGGACTCCAAATCCCAGGCCTCTTTTAACTGCCGTTCATGGTTCACCACTCACCATTGACCATTCACCATTGACCATTTTTTTAGGTATGGGCATCGATCAACAGGGCTTGCTCGCGCGACTGATCAGGGAACTGGTGAGGCTTCCGGGGATCGGACAGAAGACGGCCCAACGCCTCGCCTTCCATATTCTGAAGACCGAGCCGGAGGAGGCCCTGCGACTGGCCGAGGCGATTCGAGCCGTGAAGGAGGGCCTGGCCTTTTGCCGCCAGTGCCGCAACATTGCCGAGGGTGACCTCTGCGAGTTCTGTCTTGATCCCAAGCGTGACCGCAGCAAGGTGTTGGTCGTCGAGGAACCGAGCACCCTCTACGCCATCGAGCGCTCAGGAGGGTTCCGCGGGCTCTACCACGTGCTGCTCGGATCGCTCTCCCCCCTCGACGGGATCGGTCCGTCCGACATCCGGGCCGAGGACCTCGTGACTCGATTGAAAGAAGGCGTCATCCAGGAGGTGATCCTTGCGACCAGTCCCACGATCGAGGGCGAGGCGACGGCGATTTACCTGACCAAGCTGCTGAAACCGTACGGGGTGCGGGTGTCCCGGATCGCCTATGGCGTTCCGGTCGGGATGGACCTCGAGTACGCGGACGAGGTGACGCTGATCAAATCCATCGAGGGGCGACGGGATCTCTAATCTTGCGTGCGCGTTGACGGGAATTTCGGGGGTCTGCTATAGTTTTTGCTAGCGTCGGTGTGGAGAGCGGACCGGTCGTTCGAGGAGGAGCGATGCCAAAGAGCGTGGCCAAACTCGCCAAGCCGAAGCGAGCCGCCAAGGCGCGGAAGCCGGCCGGGAAGTACGACGACATCCGCCGCGACCTCGAAGAGCAGCGAGCCGCGCTGCTCGAAGAAGCCGGCGTGGCTATGCAGAACCGGCCCGAGCTCGAATCGTTCCCGGATCTCAGCGACCAGGCCACGGCGGAGGTGAACCAGAACTTCACGCTTCGACTGAAAGAGCGCGAGCAGAAGTTGCTCAAGAAAATCGACGACGCGCTCGACCGAATGAGCACGAATACCTACGGCATCTGCCTGCGCTGCGGTGAAGAAATCCCCTACAAGCGACTGAAGGCGCGCCCCGTCACGACGTTGTGTATCGAGTGCAAGACCCAGCAAGAGCGGGAAGAAATGATTCGCCGGTAGAGACAGGACGCTGAGATCGCCCGTCAGCGACTGAGCTCGTTGACCCGCTGGCGCGCGCGAACGGCCCGTTCTGCTTCCTCCGGAACCCCTTCCACCAACGCCAGGTACGTTTCATACTCTGAGATCGCCAGCTTGGCGTTCACTGACTCGTAGGCTTCCGCCAGGTTGTACCGCGCGAGCGGATAGTTCGGCCTCAGGCTCACCGACTTCTCGAAGGCGGCCCGCGCCTGGTCCCCGTCTCCCAGCTGCTTATACACCGTGCCGAGATTGTTGAGGACCTCCGGAGTGTTCGGGCGGACGGTGAGTGATTGTTGCATCTCGGCTTTCGCCTGCTCCAGCCGGCCTTTTCCCTGCAGCGCCAGGCCCAGCTTGTGGTGGGCCTCAGCCAGCCACGTCTTGTTGGAGAAACCCCGCTTGATCGCCTTCTCATACGCCGCGGCTGCAATGTCATAATTGCGCGAGCCGCAATACGAGAGGTGCGCGGTCTGTCCTCTGGCAAACTGCTGGAGTGCCGGGAAGGATTCCGTATCCTCGATGCCCGGTCCTCCGGAACGCGGGCCACCCTTGGTCTTGTCCCCACGCTCGATACGAGATAGGAATTCCTTCCTGTACGGGGAGAGCAGCGCGGCGTACGGATCCACCGAGAAGGAGGCCAGGAGCAGGGTGGGCGTATCCGCTCCGCCCAACACGATGTACCGGGTCGTGCTCTTTTCATCCCCCGTTTCGTACATGGTGCTGGGATCGAGGTTCGTCCGCTCGGCCAACTGGGCGACGTTCAGATAGAACTCGACAGCGGGCTTGAGCTCCGACAGCGTCTGGCGCAGAACCGGGTTGGGCTTCAGGCTTCTACCGCTCGGGAAGGCAAAGAGCGCCCCGACCAGCACCCCGTCTTCGTCAAAAAAATACGATTCCTCCGCTCCGGACTCGCTTCGGCTCGCCGCGATTCGCACTTCTTCCCCGCTTCCCCAGGCCTCTCGGCGTGGGGAGAGACTCTGGACGCGCTGCAGGAAGTCCGTCTTCCGGTCGCACAGCCGTGTCGATTTGAGCAAAACCAGATCGCTGGCCGAAGGGGGGAACCGCGACGGCGGGGGAGGGGTGCCGCAGGCGGAGAGCAGAAGCGCCACGATGGCGGCCGACAGCCCTACGGCCATCCGCCTGTTCATCTCACATCGCCTGGAAAGGGAGGTCATGACTCGTCGGCGGGGCTGAAATGGTTACCCCAAAAACACACGCCGGGCGAGACTCAGCCCGGCGTGTGCTCATCACTCGGATGCCTCAGGAGAACCAGCCACCGGCGTGCGGTCGGCCAGGAGGGCCCGAAAGAGCTACCGGAAAATCAGCCCCTGGCGCTGCGCATGGAGCCCGGCGTCTTCAGCGGTGTACCCGAACAGGCCTGGCCAGATGGAGACCAAGCTGTACGTGAACCGATTGACGGAGTAATCCGCAGCGATCCCTAGCGGGTGCATGCCGAACGCAAACCACCGAAGAGGGTGATCATTAATCGGTGCCACCGCCACCGGATCTGCGTAGGTGAGCGCCAAGCTGTCCAGAGGCCAGTAGGTCGTGGCTTGCTGGGCAGCCGTGATCTGATCCCGATAGCTACCACATCCGCTGGAGAGCAGCGCTACGACGACCAACACGCCTGCCAGGAGTCTTATGGCTTGCATCATGCCACCTCTTTCTTCTCGTTGCCTCGCCGCTAAGTCTAGCTCAATCCGGCTGTTCTGTCCAGTCGCCGGCTTCTTGGCGCAATATGCGCCCGACTGATGTCGCGAAGCGACACCTTATTGCGGCATACAACTTAGCTCCCTGGGGGTACTACTGGCGCGCCACTGCCCGTTGGCTGATAATCCGACGGCACCTGTCGCGCCAAGAACAAGTGAGCATGTCGCGTCGCGCGACACCACTTCCGGTGATTAACTGCCGCGACCTGTTGGTACTACTGGCGCAGCACTGCCCAAAGGGAGAAGCCGGAATGTTCCTGTCGCGCCAAACACCAAGCGAGCGGGCAAGAAGCTACGGGAGGTGCTTATCCGGCGTGCCGACATTGGGAACGGCTCCGCCGGAAAAGGCGCCGGCATTAGCGAAGCTTGGTGTGGTGGGCGATACTGGTCTCGAACCAGTGGCCTCTTCCGTGTGAGGGAAGCGCTCTACCGCTGAGCTAATCGCCCACGCGAGCAGGCGAGTCTAACATGGGGGGTCGGGTCGGTCAACGACAGATCAGTGGTGAGGCACGCGGCTTGACATCTTTCAAACGCGCTCCTTAGAATGCCAATTCGATGGAGATTCAAGCAGATGCGTGAAGATGTCGTCGTCATTGGTGGTGGCCTGGCCGGATCCGAAGCGGCCTGGCAAGCCGCGACGCGGGGAGCTCGCGTGACGCTGTATGAAATGCGACCGAAGGAACCGACGCAAGCGCACAAGACGGGGCTGCTGGCCGAACTGGTGTGCTCCAACTCCCTGGGCTCCGGTGACAGTCACAATGCCCCCGGCATCCTCAAGGAGGAGATGCGGCGCTTGAACTCGTTGGTGATCCGGGTGGCGGATGAAGTCCGGGTGCCGGCAGGAACAGCACTGGCCGTGGATCGCGATCAGTTCGCGCAACGCATCACCCAAACGCTGGAGAGCCACCCGAACATCCGGATCCTTCGAGAAGAGATCAAGGAAGTCCCTACCGACTGCGTCTGTATCATCGCGACGGGCCCCCTCACGTCCGACAGCATGGCCACCGCCATTCAGAACCTGACGCATTCCAAACATCTGTATTTTTTTGACGCGATCTCGCCCATCATCGACACGGACTCCATCAAGATGGACGTGGTGTTCCGGGCGTCCCGGTACGACAAGGGCGGCGCGGACTACCTGAATTGTCCGATGGACGAGGCATCCTACAACGCTTTCTATGACGCCCTGCTCAAGGCGGAGCGGGTCCAGCCGAAGGAGTTTGAAAAGATCCCCTATTTCGAGGGTTGCGTGCCCATCGAAGTCCTAGCCGAGCGAGGCCGCCAGACGATGCTGTACGGGCCCTTGAAGCCGGTCGGGCTGGAGGATCCGCGGACGCACGCTCGTGCCCACGCGGTCGTCCAGCTCAGGGCCGAGAACCTCCACGGGTCCTGTTACAATATGGTCGGCTTCCAGACCAAGCTGACCTACCCGGAGCAGCGACGCGTGTTCCGGATGATCCCCGGCCTCGAGCAGGCCGAGTTCCTCCGGTATGGCAGTCTCCACCGGAACACGTTCGTGAACTCACCCGCGCTCCTCCGTGACACGTTGCAGCTCAAGGCGCGAGGGACCGCATTCTTTGCCGGGCAACTCGTGGGCGTGGAAGGCTACACGGAGTCGGCGGCGATGGGAGGCTTGGCGGGCATCAATGCGGCCAGGGGGCTGGCCGGACTTCCTCTGGTCACGCCGCCGCCCACGACCGCGCACGGGAGTCTGATCACGTATATTACGACCAGTGAGCCCCGTCATTTCCAGCCGATCAACACCAACTTCGGCCTGTTCCCGCCCCTTCCGGCGCGCATCCGGGACAAAGACCAGAAGCGGCGGCTGATCGGTCAGCGCGCGCTGGAGGATCTCGAAGCATGGAAGACGCGATTCGCGCTTTCGTGACGTTTCTCGAGATGGAGCGAGGGGCGTCTCGGGAGACGGTTCGTGGCTACCGTTCGGACCTCCGCCAGTTCCTGTCCTACGCCCGCACCGTGCGCGGCTCCACGGCGCCCGCCTTGACCCCCGATGAAGTCGACCCGCTGGCGATCCGCGGGTATTTGGCGTGGCTGGACCGGAAAAAGGAGAAGAAAACCTCGCTGGCTCGAAAGCTGGCCGCGCTCCGGAGCTTCTTCCGATTCCTGACGCGAGAAGGGCTGGCGGGACACAATCCCGCCGCCGAGGTCCGCACTCCCAAACAGCCGCAGCACCTGCCGCGGGTCCTGACTAAGGACGACGCCAACGCGCTCATGGAATTTCCGGAAGGGGACGACGTGTTGGCCAGGCGGGACCGCGCAATTCTCGAAACGCTGTATTCGACGGGTGCCCGCGTGAGCGAGCTGGTCGGCATGAATGTGGAGGACCTGAACTTGAGCGATGGCTTGGTCAGGCTTCGCGGCAAAGGAAGGAAGGAGCGCATCGTGCCGATCGGGACGGTGGCGCTGGAGGCCCTGCGGGACTACCACGCACTTCCGCCGCGTCACCCGTCACGCGTCACGCGTCACGAAGGACAGGCGCAGCCTGTATTCCTCAACCATCGCGGGGGCCGACTGACCGCACGCGGGGTGGAACGGATCGTCGAGAAATATTCCCGGCGCCTGACCGGGGGACGCGTGAGCCCCCACGCCTTGCGCCACTCGTTCGCCACGCACCTGCTGGACGAGGGCGCGGACCTCCGGGCGATCCAGGAGCTCCTGGGCCACGCCTCGCTCGCGACGACGCAGAAATACACCCATCTGGCGACGGACCGCCTGCTGGAGGTGTACGACCGGGCCCATCCGAGGGCGGGGCGGCCTTCATGAAGATCCGCTCCACGACCATTCTCTCCGTGAGACGCGGAGGGAACGTCGCGATGGGCTGCGACGGCCAGGTCACGGTGGGCACCACCGTGATGAAGAGCAATGCCCGCAAGCTCCGTCGTGTCTACCGCGACCAGGTGCTGGCGGGCTTCGCGGGCGCCACGGCTGACGCGTTCACGTTGTTCGAGAAATTCGAGGCCAAGCTGGAGGAATACCGCGGGAACCTGACCCGCGCGGCGGTGGAGCTGGCGAAGGATTGGAGAACCGACCGCGTGCTCCGGCGACTGGAGGCCTTGCTGGCCGTCGCGGACCACGAGCATGCCTTTGTCATCTCCGGAACCGGCGACGTCGTCGAGCCTGAGGACGGGATCCTGGCGATCGGCTCAGGAGGGCCCTACGCCCTCGCGGCCGCGCGGGCCCTCCTCAACCATTCAACGCTGGATGCGCGCGCGGTCGTCGAGGAGTCCATGCGGATCGCGGGCGCCATCGATATCTATACCAACCAGCAACTCATCATCGAAGAGCTCAAACGCTGAACGAGCCGGATGACATGGCTTCAAACCCCCAGACACGGTCGACCGGTCTTGACCGCCTGACGCCCCGCCAGATCGTGGAGGAGCTGGACCGCTACGTGATCGGGCAGCGGGACGCCAAGCGTATGGTGGCGATCGCGTTGCGCAACCGGTGGCGACGGCAGCAGTTGAGCGCCGAGCTGCGGGACGAGGTCATCCCCAAGAACATCATCATGATCGGGCCGACCGGCGTGGGCAAAACGGAGATCGCGCGGCGCCTGGCGAAGCTGGCCCAGGCTCCCTTCCTGAAGGTCGAAGCGTCAAAGTTTACCGAGGTGGGCTACGTCGGGCGCGATGTGGAGTCGATCATTCGCGACCTGACGGAACTGGCGGTCGGCATGGTCAAGACAGCCCACGTGGAGCAGGTCCAGCAGAAGGCGGAGCAATTGGGGGAAGAGCGCCTGCTGGACCTCCTGCTTCCCCCGACCAGCCAGAAGCCGGCCACGGTCGGCTTCGAGGAAACGGGCGCAGAGGCGTCCATCCCGCTCGGGCTCGAGTCCCAAGAGGCGACCCGTTCGAAGCTTCGCCTCCAGTTGCGCGAGGGCAAGCTGGACCATCGCTCGGTCGAACTGGAAGTGAAGGAGCGCGGGCTTCCCATCGGCGTGATCTCGAACGTCGGAGGCATGGAGGAGCTCGAGAGCGGCCTCCGCGACATGCTCGGCGGGTTGTTCCCGGGAAAGAAGAAGAAACGGATCATGAAGGTGCCCGACGCCCTCAAGCACCTGACGCAGGATGAAGCACAGAAGTTGATCGACATGGACGAGGTGATCCGGGAAGCGGTCGCCAAGGTGGAGCAAGCCGGCATCGTCTTCCTGGACGAGATCGACAAGATCGCCGGACGGGAGAAGGGCATCGGGCCGGACGTCTCCAGAGAAGGGGTGCAGCGGGATCTGCTGCCGATCGTGGAAGGTTCCACCGTGAACACGAAGTACGGTCCGGTGCGGACCGATCACGTGCTGTTCATCGCCGCGGGGGCGTTCCATATCGCCAAGCCGTCGGACCTGATTCCCGAGCTGCAGGGGCGGTTCCCCATCCGCGTGGAGCTGGAGCCCTTGACCAAGGAGGACTTTATCCGGATCCTGACGGAGCCCCGCGGCGCCCTGGTCAGGCAGTACCAGGCGCTGCTCGAAACCGAAGGCGTTGCGCTGGACTTCACCCGCGACGGGCTGGAAGAGATCGCGGCCACAGCCGCGCAGGTCAACGAGCGCACCGAGAATATCGGGGCCCGGCGCCTCTTCACGATTATGGAACGTCTCCTGGAACAGATTTTGTTCGAAGCCCCGGAGACGACCGACCAGAAGGTTCTCGTCGATGCGCAATACGTGAAGGACCGGCTGCGGGCGATCGTGAAGGACGAAGACCTGAGCCGGTTCATCCTCTAGCCGGGAGCGAGACATGCATAGACTGATCAAGAAGGCCAACATCCTCGTGGAGGCGCTGCCGTACATCCGGACCTTCGCCGGGAAAACGCTGGTGATCAAGTACGGCGGCAAGGCGATGACCGACGAGGCGCTCAAGGAAGGGTTCGCGCTCGATGTGGTCCTGATGAAGTACGTGGGCCTCAACCCGGTGATCGTGCACGGAGGAGGACCGCAGATCGATGAGATGCTGACCCGGCTGGGCCTCGAACCCAAGTTCCGGCAGGGCGTCCGCGTGACCGATCGTCCCACCATGGAGGTGGTGGAGATGGTGCTGGGCGGGAAGGTCAACAAGCAGATCGTGTCGCTCCTGAACCAGCACGGAGCCAGGGCGGTTGGGCTGACCGGGAAGGACGGCGGCCTTCTCCTGGCCAGGCCGCTCACCGCCAGAGCCTGGTCGGAGAGCCTCTACGAGGACTTGGAGGGCTCGCCGGAGGAAGACTTCGGTCTGGTCGGAGAAGTCCAATCCGTCAATCCCCACGTGCTGTTGAAGCTCCAACAGGACCAATTCATTCCGGTCATCGCCCCGATCGGGGCCGACCGTGAGGGACAGACTTACAATATCAACGCGGATCTGGCCGCCGGCGCGGTCGCGGCGGCGCTCAAGGCCGAGAAATTGCTGATGCTGACCGACGTCAAAGGAATCCGTGACGCCAAGGGTCGCCATGTCTCCACGCTCTCGCGGAAGGACATGCAGCGCATGGTCAAGAAAGGCACGATCAGCGAGGGCATGCTCCCGAAGGTGCGCGCCTGCCTGACGGCGCTGGACGGCGGGGTGCGCAAGGCCCACATCATCGACGGCCGGATGCCCCACGCCATCCTGCTTGAGATCTTCACGGACAAGGGGATCGGCACCGAAATCGTTTCCTAGCCGGTCGTCTGCCAGCGGGTGGCCTGGCGAGCGGGTCCCCCGTCGCCCGCAGCGGGGTCCCTACACCGGGCGGGGTGCGAGGACCGACGGGGGTGATCGCCAGGACAGGACCCGACTGTGATCGATCGGCTCCGCTCCCACCTGCTCGCCCTGATCGGCGCCCGCGATCCTGTCACCTCGCCCGACGCTCTCCGATCAGCGGAGGACTACCTCACCGGTCAATTTCAGCGCCTCGGACTCGACGTGTCCTTCCATCCGTTCCAAGCGCTGGGGAAGACCTACCGGAACGTGATCGCTGCGATGCCGGCTTCTCCACGCACGGCTCCGCAAGACGATACTCGGCCGTTGATCGTCGCGGCGCACTACGACACGGTCCCCGGCTCGCCCGGCGCCGATGACAACGCCAGCGGGCTGGCGGTCATGCTGGAAGTGGCAAGGAGCCTCCGCGCCGTTCCCCTGGGACGCAGCCTGCGCTTCATCGGATTCTGCCTGGAAGAGCGGGAGCAGCTCGGGAGCCTGGCCTATGCCTCGTCGCTGAGGGAAGCCGGTCAGGACATCCTCGGCGCCATTGTCCTGGAGTGCGTCGGCTATGCCTGCTCGGAAGAAGGGTCCCAGTTCGCGCCCGCGGCCGTCCCGATCGCGATTCCCTCGACCGGGGATTTTCTGGGGATCATCGGAAACACCGCCTCAGCGGAGCTGGCGGGCGCGGTCGAGCGGGCCATGAACCGGCACGTGCCCGACCTCAGGACCGTCTCGCTCCTGGTGCCCGGACAAGGCGAGCGGTTGCCGGACACCAGGCGGAGCGATCACGCCGCCTTTTGGGCCCACGGCTATCCGGCCCTGATGCTGACCGACACCGCCAACTTCCGTAACCCCCATTACCACCAGGCCTCGGACACCCTCGCGACCCTCGACCTGGCCTTTCTGCGACAGGTGGCCGAGGCCGTGACGGCTGCCGCGCTCGACCTGGCCGGCACGGACATGAGACCGGGCGCGTGAAGAAGCCCCTTATCCCTCGCGATGCTGCCGCATCATCTTCTCGTGCTCGCTCTTCTCCTTCGCGCGTTGCTCCGGAGTGAGCAGCGCCATCGCATCCCGCCTGGCCTTAATGGCGATAACCAGGACTCTCATAACGTACTACTTGGGCGGGAAACGGGTGATCGTCACCGGCGCGTACCGGAGTGAGGGACCGTCCGGCGTGCGGTAGGCCAGCGTGTGTTTCAGCCAGTTCGCATCGTTCCGCCTCGGAAACTCCGACCGGTAGTGCGAACCGCGGCTCTCCTCGCGGGCCAGCGCGCCGGCCACGACGGTCTCCGCCACCTCCAGGAGACACTGTAATTCCAACGCCTGGATCAGATCGGTGTTGAAGACCTTGCCTCGATCCTGAAGGATCACGCGCGGGGCTCGCTGCTTGAACTCGCGGACTTTCTCGATGGCCTCCGACATGGATTTCTGGGTCCGGAAGATGCCGAGGTTGAGCGCCATCGTCTTCCCCAGCTCGTCTCTGATCTGCCAGGCGCGCTCTGTGCCTTTGTTCGCCATCAAGCGCCCGACCCATGCCTCATCCGAGCGAAGGGCCGCATCG
>Ga0233416_10000317_pt1 | contig 14755 bp, 13 predicted proteins | sample Sediment_Towuti__2_FD_188638 | JGI IMG/M metagenome (GOLD analysis project Ga0233416, IMG submission 188638) | Sediment microbial communities from Lake Towuti, South Sulawesi, Indonesia - Sediment_Towuti_2014_0_MG | ecosystem: Environmental > Aquatic > Freshwater > Lake > Sediment | place... | reverse complement strand
CGATCTCCTGCCCCGGATAGCAGCCCTTCTGAAAGCTGACGCCGCCGAGGAGTTCGAGGTTGGCCATCTGCGGCACGAACTCGTCCTGAGTGCCGGGCGTGATCCACGGCAATCCGCTCACGATCTCGAGCCACTCCCAGCACGGCGTTCCGACGGGCCTCAGCTTCTGCGAGAGCCGGTCCCAGGTCCGAGGTGCGACAGCGGCGGGAAGCACGATCAGAAAGCGCGCCGCGCCGGGCAGCGCGATCGCAGTGCATTCCCCACGCCGCATCAGACGGAGATCCCCGGCCGGTAACCGATCCACCAGGTCCGCCACCGCCAGCGCGGCGGCGGGCCCGGATGCCCCGAGGACGACCAGGTCATCGCTCCGGTCCACGATCTCGACTTTCGAACGCAGCACGTAGATCTGCAGGCGCTTGCGGATCGCCGGCACGAGCGTCCTGGACAGCAGCATCCGCAGCCCTTTGAGTTCCCGCCAAAGGAGGAAGTTGGCGAGCACGCGACCCTTGGGGGTGCAATACGCCCCGTACGCCGCCGCGTCATCGGTCAGCGCGTCGACGTCGCAAGTGAGCTGCCCCTGGAGAAACGCGCTCGCGTCTCCGCCACGGAACTCGACGATGCCAAGGTGTGACAGGTCCGCGAGGACACTGTCGCTGGCGGTCGTCGCGAGTTCCGCCTTGGGGTCCCCGAAGTCCTGTACGGCCCCCCCCTCGATGCGGGCACCGCGCGCGCGCAGTTCGGACGACCAGGTTTCGCTCACGGCATGCTGGGAAGTACGGCAGGGCAGGGCACCGGTATTATATCGGCCGGCCTGCACCGCCCGGCCTTGCAGAGGTTCAGAGCGATCAAATCCCTCCTCCTCCTAGTCCTGCTCGCGATCCTGGCGGCTGTCGGATCGCTCTGGTGGTTTGCCCACCGGCCGCTCGGCCTCGCACCCCAGTCAGTCGAGTTCACCATCCCTGCGGGCAGCTCGCTCCGCAGCGCCTCGCGCGTAATCTCCCGTGCCGGAGTCGACATGCCGCCGTGGGCTTTCGAGGCGCTCGTCCGGGTCCTGGGTAAAGCCGGGGAGATCAAGGCCGGAAGCTACGAAATCGGCGCCGGGACTACCCCACTCACCCTTCTCGACAAGCTCGTCCGCGGAGAGTTCGTGCTGTCCGAGATCGTTTTCATCGAGGGATGGAGCTTCAGGCAGTTGCGCGATGCGCTCGACCGCCATCCCCACGTGACCCACGACACGAAGGGCCTCTCTGACGCCGAGGTGCTGGGTCGGCTCGCGGCCCGCGCGCCGCATCCGGAAGGCCTGTTTTTCCCCGACACGTACCGGTTTCCGAAGAGGGCAAGCGATCTCGAGATCCTGCGCGGTGCTTATCGCGCAATGGAGAAGCGGCTCGAGACTGCCTGGGCCCAGCGGCAGACCGATCTCCCGGTCGGCTCGCCGTACGAAGCGCTTATCCTCGCGTCGATCGTGGAGAAGGAAACCGGCCGCGGCGAAGACCGCGCGATGGTTGCCGCCGTCCTGGCCAACCGCCTGCGCATCGGCATGAAGCTCCAGGCCGATCCGACGGTGATCTACGGCCTCGGCGAGAAGTTCGACGGCAACCTGCGCAAGCGCGACCTGATCGCGGATACGCCGTACAACACGTACACCCGCGAGGGCCTGCCGCCGACGCCGATCGCGCTGCCGGGCCTCGCTTCGCTCGAAGCGGCGGTGAATCCCGCGCGCAGCGAGGCGCTCTATTTCGTCGCCCGCGGCGACGGCACGAGCGAGTTCTCGCGGACGCTCGAGGAGCACAACCGCGCCGTGACAAAATACCAGCGCGGCGGGCGTCCCTGAGGTCTCCGCTTCGAGCCATGCGCGGAAAGTTCATCACGCTGGAAGGGATCGATGGCGCAGGCAAGAGCAGCCATCTCGCGTGGCTCGCCGAGCACCTCCGGCGGCGCGGGCTCGAAGTCGTGGTGACGCGCGAGCCGGGCGGAACGCCGCTAGGCGAGAAGCTGCGCGAGATCCTCCTTCACGATCCGATGGACGCCGGAACCGAGACCCTCCTGCTCTTCGCCGCCCGCCAGGAACATCTGGCGAAGGTGGTGCGCCCCGCCATCGCGCGCGGCGCGTGGGTGCTCTCGGACCGGTTCACGGATGCGACGTTCGCGTACCAGGGAGGCGGCCGCGGCTTCCCGGCCGCCAAGCTCGCGGCCCTCGAAGCCTGGGTTCAGGACGGGCTTCAACCCGATCTGACGCTCTTCCTCGATGTCCCGGTCAGGACCGGGCAGGCCCGACTGGCGCGTTCCCAGTGGGCACTCGACCGGTTCGAGCGTGAGGACGAGGCCTTCCATGAGCGGGTTCGCGCCGCCTATCTGGAGCGCGCTAGGCAGTTCCCGGGCCGGATCCGGGTGGTCGACGCCGCTCAGGAGCTTGAAGAAGTTCGGAAACAACTAGAAGTTATGGTCTCAACCCAATGATAGAAATTGAGTTTCCTTGGCTGACCGCGGCGTGGGCTCAGCTCGAGGCTCGGCGGGGCGCACTCCCACACGCCTTGCTCATCCACGGCCGACCCGGGCTTGGAAAGACCGCGTTGGCGAAGCTGTTCGCCCAGCACCTGCTCTGCGAGGGCTCGAGCGGAACCGGTCTGCCATGCGGGGCCTGCGAGGCCTGCCTCTGGTTCAGCCAGGGGAACCACCCCGATTTCCGGCTGATCCAGCCCGAAGCCCTGGACGAACGGGCGGCCGACGAGGCGTCTGGCTCCCGCCGAGACGGCGAAGCGGCGAGCCGCCAGATCCGGGTCGACCAGATCCGGGAGGTCCAGGGCTTCCTCGCCATCGGAACTCACCGCCGGGGGCTGCGGATCGTGCTCATTCGGCCCGGTGAGGCGATGAACCCGGCCGCATCCAACGCGCTCCTGAAGAGCCTGGAGGAGCCCCCCGCGAACACCGTTTTCCTGCTCGTGTCCAGCGCTCCGGATCGCCTTTTCGCGACCGTGCGGAGTCGCTGCCAGAGCATCCCGGTCGCACCCGCAAGCGCGGCGGATGCCGTGCCCTGGCTTGCCAGCCGAAAGCTCGCGGATCCCGAAGCGGCGCTCGCGTACGCCGGTCACGCTCCGCTCGCCGCCCTCGAAGACGCGGAAGAGGCGCCGCTGCGGAATCCGCTCGTGACGGAACTCGCCAGGGGAGGGCACGATGCGCTCGCACTGGCAGATCTCTGCCGTGGCGCAGCCCCGACACGCGTCGTCGCGTGGCTGCAGAAGTGGGTCGCGGACCTGGCGCTCGCATCGAGCGCGGGCCGGGTCCGCTACCATCTGCGGCATGCTTCCGCTCTGCGCGCCCTGGCGCCCTCCGTCGCTCTCGAGCGTCTGGTAGGCTTCGATCGATCGCTCGCGGAGTCCGCGGCAATCGCGCAGCATCCGCTGAACCCGCGGCTCTTCCTCGAGGACATGTTCCTGCGTTACGCGCAGCTCTGGGAGCCTCGCCATGGCTGATGACCCGAACAAGGGCGGTATCCGGCCGAGCGTCCTGTCGCTCACGATCTCGCAGAAGTCGGCGCTTTACGCGGCATACATCCCGCACCTCCGGCGCGGCGGCATCTTCATCCCGACGACGCGTCCCTACCGGCTGGGGGACGAGGTGTTCATGCTCCTCACGCTGATGGACGACCCGAACAAGCTGCCGGTCGCCGGCCAGGTCGTGTGGATCACCCCCGCCAACTGCCAGGGCAACAAGGCGCAGGGGATCGGGGTGCAGTTCTCCGACGACGAAGGGGGCCATGCCGCCAAGCGCCGCATCGAGACGATCCTCGGCGGCCTGTTGCAGTCGACCCGATCCACTCACACCTACTGAGGCATGCTGGTCGATTCCCACTGTCATCTCGACTTCGATGAATTCCGCGAGCGGATTCCCGAGATCCTCGACGAGATGGCAGGCGCCGGCGTCACGCACGCGCTCTGCATCAGCGTCACGCTGAGCGAATTTCCGCGGGTGCGTGCCCTCGCCGAGGCGCATCCGAACCTCTTCGCCACCGTTGGTGTGCACCCCGACTACCCCGACGCCGGCGAGGTCCGGGTCGATGAACTCGTGCGCCTGGCCGATCACCCGAAAGTGGTGGCGATCGGCGAGACGGGCCTCGATTACTACCGCCTCAGCGGAGATCTCGAGTGGCAGCGTGAGCGCTTCCGGACCCACATCCACGCCGCCCGAGCGTGCCGCAAGCCGCTCGTGGTCCATACCCGGTCAGCCGCCGAGGACACGCTGCGCATCATGGCGGAGGAGGGGGCCGGCGAGGTGGGGGGCGTCATGCATTGCTTCACCGAAGGACTCGATGTCGCCGAGGCCGCCGTCGGGATGAATTTCCTGATCTCGTTCTCGGGAATCCTGACCTTTCGGAATGCGGGCGCGCTGCGCGATGTGGTGAAGGCCCTGCCGCTCGATCGGATCCTCGTCGAGACCGACTCCCCCTATCTCGCGCCGGTCCCCTACCGCGGCAAAATGAATCGCCCGGCGTACGTCCGGTTCGTGGCGGAGGAGGTCGCGCGGATCAAGGAGCTGCCCGTGGCGGATGTGGCGGCGGCAACCAGCCGTAATTTCTTCGCGTGCTTCAGCACTGCTTCGACTCAGGAAGTGACGGAAACATGAGACGTTTGATACTGGTGATTGGCGGCTCGATCGGGCTGCTGGCCTCGGGCGCTTTGCACGCCCAGTCGGGACCGACGCTCGACGACCTTTTCAATGCCGTCCGGGCCAACGACGTCGGCGAGGTGCGGAGGCTCCTCGACCGCGGCATGGACGTGAATTCGACCAACAAGGAGGGCTACTCGCTGCTCATGGAGGCCTCGCGCGACGGCCAGATCGAGATCGTGAAGCTGCTGCTCGAGCGGAAGGCACGCGTCAATCAGCGCACACCACAGGACGAAACCGCCCTGATGTTTGCGGCGTATCGGGGGCATCTCGAGACCGTGAAAGCCCTGCACCAGCGGGGAGGCGAGATCAACAAGGAGGGCTGGACTCCCCTCCATTACGCGGCCTATCAGGGCCATGTCGAGGTCTGCAAGTACCTGGTCGCCAACAAGGCCGACGTCAATGCGCGATCCGGCAACGGCACCACTCCGCTAATGATGGCGGTCCGGCAGGGACGCTATGACGTCGTGAAGGTGCTGCTGGCGAGCGCCGCGGATGCGAACCAGAAGAACGACGCTGGGGCGACCGCGCTGCAGTGGGCGCTCAAGGGCGGCAACACTGATATCGGGCAGCTGCTCCGGGATGCGGGGGCGAAGGAGTGAAGGAGGGAGAGGCGGCGTGATGATCGGGATCTGACCGGACAAGAATTTTACATAATACACATTCTCGCAGTTTCAACGCTCACTGCCACTCGTCGCGTGGCGGCACCGGCAGCCACAGCACGCCGATCCCTTCCTCTGAGAGGTTCTCGGCTTCCTCGCGGGTTGCCGTGCCGCGGATCCCACGTCTGGGCGCGAGTCCGTGGTGGATCTTCCTGGCCTCGTCGGGGAACTTGGCCCCCACATCCTCGGTGTTCCGGAGCACATGGTCGATGAGCGCCGCGATCCCGACCTCGGCCCTCTCGCGCTCTTTCTGAGGCTCGACTCGCGGCGTGACCGCTGGAGGTGCGGCAGCCCCGCGGCCGATCCTCGCGGTCGGGAGCTTCTCTACCCGGTCCGTGCCACAGGCTGGACACGAGATGAGGCCGGCACCACGCTGGCGTTCGAATTCCTCGCCGGACGCAAACCAGCCCTCGAACCGGTGCTTCCCGGCGCAGATCAGCTCGAAAACGATCATGGCCTGGATTGTACGGGGGCCGATGGCCCGCCCGCGACGCGCAGAGGCGTCGTCTCGGGCAGGGCACCTTGACCGTCACCTCGCATTTTGAAGGACGTAAAAACAATGGCTTAGCGAGATCTGTGGATATTTGACTTCAAATCGGGCTCGTGCCGTTACTTCCGTCGGGAAAACGCCGCTTTCGTCCTTTACAGGGGGCGGACCGGTCCGGAGAATGCCCGGCCCATGCCCACCGGCCCGCGACCGCACCCCATGACCCGGTTTCTCCCCTACGCGCTCGGGCTGGCCCTCTGCGCCCCCGGCCTGGTGGCGGCCAACGAGTTCGACTGCATCATCGAGGCGCGCCAGATGGTCGACATCCGGAGCCCGGTCGAAGGGCTGATCGAGCGGATCGCCGTCGAGCGGGGTGAGGCCGTGAAGAAGGGCCAGGTGCTGGTTACCCTCGAGTCCGGGCCGGAGCGCGCCGCCCTGGCGGTCGCGAAGCAGCGCGCCGACGCGATCGGGCAGGTGAAGTCCGCCGAGGCGAGGCTCGACCTCGCCGTCAAGAAGGAACGCCGCGCCGAGGAGCTGGCGCGGCAGAACTTCATCTCCTCGAACGCGCTCGAAGAGGCCCGGACCGAACGCTCGCTCGCCGAATCCGACCTCAAGGTCGCGCGCGAGAACCAGCGGCTCGCCGAGCTGGAAGTCCAGCGGGCGACCGAGGTCCTGAACATGCGGACGATCCGCAGCCCCGTGAACGGGGTGGTCGTCGACCGCTACCTCAAGACCGGCGAGTTCGCCACCGCGAACGTGAAAGACCCGATCCTCAAGGTGGCGGAGATCGACCCGTTGAACGTGGAGGTGATCCTGCCGGCCAGCCTCTACGGTTCGGTCCAGCAGGGTGACCGGGCGGAAGTCTCGCCCGAGACCCCGCAGCAGAAGTTCGTCGCCCGGGTGAAGGTCGTGGACCGGGTGATCAACGCAGCCAGCGGGACCTTCGGGGTCCGGCTCGAGCTGCCGAACGAGAAGCAGCTCGTCCCGGCCGGCGCGAAGTGCCGGCTGCGGTTCCTCAAGTAACCCCTACTCCCCTCTGCCCGAGAACGCGAGCAGCTCGCCGAGCTGGTCGTCGATCTTGAGGAGGTCGCGCCGGATCGCGGCGTGGCTGCGCTCCGCGCGGGCCTGAGCCACCCGGACCAGGCGCCGCAGGAGCGCCTGCGAGCTCCCGTCCCCCGCATCGAGCAGCCGCCGCGCAAAGCGCTTCAGGACGGGACCCAGATAAGTCCGGCACAGCTCGTCCTCGAGCGACACGATCGCTTCGAAGCTCCCCGAATCGCCCTGCCGCCCGCCGCGCCCGAACAGCTGCCGGTCGATCCGGCGTGATTCGTGCAGTTCGGTCGCGATGACGTGCAGACCACCGGCGTCGACGACCCCCCGCCCCAGGCGGATGTCGGTTCCGCGGCCGGCCATGTTCGTGGCAACGGTGACGCGACCCGACTGCCCGGCTTGCGCAACGATGTCCGCTTCCTGCTTGTCCTGACGGGCGTTCAGGAGCTGATGCTCCACCCTCGCCTCGGTGAGCCGGCGGCTCAGCTCCTCCGAGGCGCCGACCGACCGGGTCCCGACCAGGGTCGGCCGTCCGGCCGCGCTCAGCTCGCGCACCCGCTCGACGACGGCCTGCCATTTCCCGTCGCTCGTGGCGTACACCCGCTCCCCGAGGTCGCGGCGCTGGACCGGGCGATTGGTGGGCACCTTCACCACCGGCAGCCGGTAGACCGACCAGAGCTCCGGGGCGATCTCCTGTGCGGTCCCGGTCATCCCCGCAAGCCGCAGATAGCGCCGGAAGAAGCGCTGGTAGGTCATGCGCGCGATCGATACCTGCTGGCTCGTCAGGGTGCACCCCTCCTTGGCCTCGACCATCTGGTGGAGCCCCTGCTCCCAGGAGCGATCAGGGAGGATTCGCCCTGTGTACTCGTCGATGATCTGGACCTTGTCGTCGCGGACGAGGTAATGGACGTCGCGCTTGAACACGTGCGTCGCGACCAGCGCCTGCTTGACGAGATCCTCGCGGCGCCGCGTGCCCCGGAACACGCCAGGCGCCGTCTCCGCCCATGCGGCGAGCCGCTGCTTGCCGAGGGGCGAGAGCTGCACCTGCCGCTCGCTGCCCTCGATCGCGAAGTCCTCGCCGCGCTTGAGCTGCGCGGCGACCGCGAGCGCGTGCTCGTACATCGCCTTCTCGGGCGCCTGGTCGGAGCGGCCCGAGAGGATGAGGGGCGTCCGGGCCTCGTCGCACAGCACGCTGTCGGCCTCGTCGACGATCGCGAAGAACAGCCCACGCAGCACGAGGCGGCTGGCACGGCTCTCCCCTCCCCCGAGGCGCTCGATCGAGAGCTGGATGCGGTTCACCTGGCGGCCGACCGCGGTCCGGTCCCGCAGGTAGTCGAAGGTGAGCTCCTTGTTCGTGCAATAGGTGATGTCGCAGGCGTACGCCGCGCGTCGGGCGGCGGGCTCTTTGCCATTCACCACGACGCCGACCGACAGCCCGAGCATGCGGTAGACGGGCGTCATCAGCTCCGCGTCGCGCGCGGTGAGGTAGTCGTTCACCGTGATGATGTGAACCGGAACACCGGCAAGGGCGGCGGTGCACGCCGGGAGCGTCGCCGTGAGAGTCTTGCCCTCCCCGGTCTCCATTTCCGCGACCATTCCGTTCAGCAGGATCCAGCCGCCTAGGAGCTGGCAGTCGAAATGCCGCATGCCGAGGGTCCGGCCCGCGACCTCGCGGACGAGCGCGAAGCTCTGGGCGACGAGCGCCTCGGTGAACCCGTCGCGGCGCAGCGCGAGACGCAGCTCGGCCGCAGCCTTCTTGATCCCTGCATCGGTGACTCGCTCTGCTTCCTTCGCGTAGCGGTGCACGGCCTCGACGATCCCCGAGCCCGCGACGCGGCGCGCCTGGAGCCGGCGCGCGGCGGGTGCGGCGAGGGTGTCGGCGATGCGGTCGAGGATCCCCGGTCGCTCGAGCGCCTGCTCGGGGTAAGCGGCGGTCGGCGCGATCGCCGGTAGCGCGAGCTCAGACATTGAACCGCGACAGGAAGAGCTGCCGCGCGCGCCGGTACCACTGGAAGCCGAGCGGCTCCCAGCCGTGATCGAAGCGCAGATAGGCGCGGCCGCCCACGTGCAGCCGGCGGTCCTCGAGCGGCAGCTCGACGTCGACCAGGAAATACTTCTGCAGCGTCTTCCGGCCGTCTTTGTCCGACGGATCGACCGCAGCGCGGCCGCCGCCCTGGGTCCCCAGCGCGGCGCTGGGCAGCTGATCGGTAGCGGACGGAACCACCCGCTTCACCGTGCCCTCGACCGGGCTTGCGACGTGCTCGGCGAGCCGGACGTCCACCCGTTTGGTCGAGTTCCTGACGAGATCGATGTCCTGCTGCGACACGATCGCCCGCACCAGGATCGCGTCGACGTTCACTACATGAGCGAGAAGCTCGCCCTTCTTGACGAAGCGGCCGGGCAGGTCCGTTGCCTTTGGCAAGACGAACTCCCCTTCGGCCTTCGCCGCGATGGTGAGCTCCCCTGCCCGCTCGCGTGCGCGCTCGAGATTCTGCTGCGCGAACCGGAGCTCCTCCTCGATGATGTCGGCCTTGACCCGGTCTCCGGACACGTGCTCGCGGTGCCGCGCCTCGAGCTCCTGAACCCGCGACCCGAACACCTTCAGATCGGTCAGGAGCTCGATGTCGTTCGTCTCGATCAGCTTGTCCCCTGGCTTCACCCACGCGCCCGGCGTTGCGATGACCCGCGTGACGAAGCCGTCGGCCCCCGCCCGGGCGAAGCCTTCCTCGGGGAGCCATACCACCCCTTCGCCCGTGGTGCGCAACGGGAGGGGCACAGCAAACACGACCGCCAGCACGCCGGCCGTGACCAGCGCGCTCGACGTCACTGCCCGACCGCGCACGCGCCGGAGCTTCGGACTGTTGAGAATGTGATTGATGATCTTCGCTCCCGGAATGATGAACCAGGTCAACGCCGTGAAGCCGGCGAACACGACCCCCAGCAGCAGCGACTGCTCGCCGAGGAAGATCAGGATCGCGATGACGACCAGGATGCGGTAGACGAACGAGCTCACCGAGTAGCCGATGAACCACGCGCGCTCGCCCGCCGTCGCGAGTGGCGGCTCGGCCTCGGCCCGCTTGAAGAGATGCTTCTCGCAGAGATAGACGAGGTACTGCGTGCTGCGCGTCCGGAGGTTCGGGATCTCCAGCCAGTCCATCAGCATGTAATAGCCGTCGAACCGGAGAAGCGGGTTCGCGTTGAACAGGACCGTGGAGACCCCGGCGATCAGCATCACGTTGTAGAGCAGCGCGCGGAAGAGGCCCGGCTCCGCCGACAGCCACAGGAACAGCGCGATCGAGGCGATGAACAGCTCGACCATCATTCCTGCGCCGCCGACCGCGAAGCGCTGCCACTTGCTCCGGAACGCCCACGCCGCGGAGGCGTCGACGTACGGTACCGGCGTCAGGACGAGGATCATCACGCCCATTTCGTGGACCTCGCCGCCCCGGGTCTTCACCGCGAACGCGTGCCCGAACTCGTGCGCGAGCTTCAGGAGCGGGAACACGAGCCAGATCATCAGCAGGTTTTCCGGCAGCAGCACCCGGTCCAGGACGTCCTCGCTCAGCTCCCGCCAGTGCGCCGCGGCGGCGACGAGGCCCAGTCCGACGACGACGCACCACAGGATCAGCCCGAACCAGCCCGAGAACGGGCGCGCGATCGGCATTAGCCGGTCGAGCAGCCGCTCCGGGTCGAAGAGCGGGATCTGCCAGGCGAAGACGCTGAACACGCGCTTCATCAGGGCGCGGCTCTCCTGGCGCTCGCGGCGCCGGAAGAGCTCGGCGGTGTCCGGCGGGACATCGCACTGCAGGACGTCGGCGCCGTGAAGCTGACCGAGCAGCTGGATCACCTCGTCCTGCGTGACCGCGTCATCGCCGAGCTGGGCGAGCGCCTGGTCCCAGATCCGCTGCACGGTGTGCTTGCCGTCCATCAGGCCGATGACGAAATAGGCCGCCGGCGAAAAGCGGTGGAAGCGCTCGGAAGCGAGGTCCTGGAGCACGTACCAGGTGTCGCCGCGGTACTGATGGCGGTGGATCTGCGCGTGCGGGCGCAGCCGCGGCGTCAGGGGCGCAACCCGATACCAGTTCGGGCTGAAGAGCTGCTGCGACATGCGTCTACGGCAGCCAGGACCAGGCGATCAACCGGACCGAGTCGATCACCTGGCGCGTCCAGATCCAGAGGTAGGACCGCCGGTCGATCTCCACCTTCCCTACGCCCTCCATGTTCGGGCGCATCCGGGGATCGGTGCGGTCGAGCTTCGCTTCGACGCGGAAGAAGTTCTTGCCCTCGCGCGGCGTCGAGACCGGCGTCACCTTCACGAGCTCGAAGCCGATCGGGTCGTCCGGGAACGCGGACAGGAGCAGCGTTCCGCGCTGCCCCTCCTTGACGTACGCGACGTCGCGCTCGTCCACCTTGAGCACCAGGCGGAACCCGCTCAGCGGTGCGACCTCGAACAGCACGGTGCCCCGCTGGACCGGCGCCCCGAGCTGCTGGCTGAGATCCCCGGACACGACCACGCCGTCGAACGGCGCGCTGACCGTCGTCCGCTGCAGCTGCTCTTCGACGCGCGCCACCTGCGCCCGCGCCGCCTCGAGCTGCGCGCTCACGATCTGCACCTGGGCGAGGTTGCGCTCCGCGAAAGCCTGTCGCACCTGCTTCGAGAGCTCCTCCTGCTGGCTCAGGCCCTTGAGCCGCTCGAGCTTGAGATCGCGATCATCGAGGCGCGCGAGCAGCGTCCCCTGCTTCACGAGATCGCCTGCCCGGACCGGAGCCTCCCGGATGTAGCCGTCGAACGGCGCGGTCGCCGCGAGCTGCAGCTCCGGCTCAAGCAGCGTCGCCGCGGACACGCGGAAGTCCGCGCGAACGATGAGCAGGAACGCGAGGACGACCGCCGCGACGATCGTCGCGAGCTTGAGCCCCCCGTGACGCGGGCCGAACAGGTGGCCGAGCTTCTCGCGCCACCAGTCGGTCAGCCGTGCCCCGAACCAGCGGTCCTCGCGGCGATGAACTTCGAGCATCGGACCGGCAAGCCCGGCGACCGCTTCGCAGAGCTCGATGGTCGGGGGATCGAACGGCCGCTTGGCGATGCGCTCGAGCGTGATCGCGCCGGCCGGCTTGCCCGATGCCGTCAGGACGACCGTGCAGCAGGCGCCCGAACCGTGCTCGTCGACCAGGGCATCGTGGCCGCGCCGGACTAGGGGCGAGCTGCCGATCGGCGGCGGAACCGCGACGGTCGCGTTCTGGTCGATGGCTTCCTCCATCGCCGCCGCGACGCCCCGCATGAGGTTCGTCCGCTCCTTGAACTGCGCGCTGTGCGAGACCGCGTCGATCCGCACGTGGCCGCCGTGCTGAAAGCCGACGCTCACCCGGTCGCACGCCAGCCGCGTCGCGAGGTCGGTCGCGAGCGCAGTAGCGGCGCCGACGAAGCGGTCATGGGCCGCTGCCGATGCGACGACTTCGAGAACCGTCTGCAGCTTGTCGCGCGTCTCCCCGACCCGGGCGACCTCCTGCTGGCAGAACATCAGCTCGAGCCCCGCGGCACCCCAGTGGAGCTGGCGCAGCGCCGCCTGGAGCTCCGCTTCCGCGCGTGGGGACACATCGAGGACGACGACTCCGAAGAGGCGGCCCACCGCCTCGACGGGATAACCGATGAAGACGCTCGTCGCGGCGCCGTCGGGCGCCGGCTTGTTGGGCGTGACCACCCCCCGCCGGTCCACGAGGGCCTTCTGCGCCGTGGGCGTGAGGTACGCCATGTCGCGTCGGACGTCCGGCCAAACGGCGACCGCACCGTAGCTTTCGGCGCCGTCGGGCCGCAGCAGGACCACCCCGCCGACCACCCCGGGGACAAGTCGGCACTGGATCGCGAGCCAGCTCTGGCAGTACTCGCGCGCGTCGGCGGCGTTCGCGAGCACCGCCCAGAGCGCCGACTCCTGCTGGCCGGCGTTGCTGGTCGCCGGCGTGCTGCCGGCAATCATGCTCGGGCCGGAGGAGCCTAGTGCGGCGGCCATCGCGGGTAAGCGGGTACGGTGTTCCGGAAGGCGGCGGAGAGGCTTACCTCAGCTCGCCGTAGCGGCCTTCGTACTCGCCGACGAGCTTCGACAGGATGCCGAGGAGCCGCTTTGCGGCGAAGGGCGAGAGCACGATCCGGTGCGCGAGTTCGACCTCCATGTCCTGCGGCGCGCGCTCCCAGTTGTTGCTCTGGCCGAAGTTGAGGACGACCTCCTCGCGCGTGCTCGTCGCATTGCAGAAATTCGCGTACGAGCTCTTCAGGCCCTGGGTGTTCCAGCGGACCTTCGCCGCGACCGGCTGGGGCTCCGGCGTCTTGTCCTTCTCTTTGGGTTCGGCTGCGGCTTTCGCCATCGGATCCTCTCCTCCCAGGTGGCCGGCGCGTAACCCGTTCCGGGCGCCGTGCGATCAGCCTGAGATCCTATCGGCTGAGCGTCGCTTTTAGTAGTCGGAATCGTGGTTTATCGCTCGTTCCTTGAGAAGCACTTCACGTCGGGAATTGCCCGGTTGACGAGGCTAGGCGGTCACGTCCGGAGGAGGGTCGGAAAGCGTGGCGAATGTCGCGCGCCAGTCGGGCTAGGGGCCGCGTGCGGGGCGCGTGGTGCCCGGGGCAGGACTTGAACCTGCACGCCTTGCGGCGAGGGATTTTAAGTCCCTTGCGTCTACCGGTTTCGCCACCCGGGCAGCGGCTGGCGACGCTCAGCCTACACGCGAATCCGCGCTCGCCTCAAATGCCGGTGCGCCGGGAAGAATGGAGGCGGGGGTCGGAATCGAACCGGCGTCCACGGCTTTGCAGGCCGCTGCATGACCACTCTGCCACCCCGCCGCTTGATGTCGCCACCGCGGACGCTCGTGCGCTCCCGGCGGCGCAAAGCAAAAGAGGGAAAGCGATCGCGCTTTCCCTCGTGATCCTGGAGCGGGAAACGAGTCTCGAACTCGCGACCTCAACCTTGGCAAGGTTGCGCTCTACCAACTGAGCTATTCCCGCGAAACGGAAGGGGATTTTACGTGGCGCCGCGCGCGGCGGTCAAGCTCGGCCCTTGACGAACGCGTGCGGCGCAGCGAGCTTCAGGTAGTAGAGCATCGAGACGAGCGTGAGCGCGGCGGCGATGTAGATGAGCCAGGTGCCCACGCGGGACGCGTCGAACCACCCGCCGATCCGGTCGTGGTAGAGCAGCAGCGGGATCGCCACGAGCTGCGAAGCGGTCTTGATCTTGCCGACGAAATTCACTGCCACGCTCTTCGCCTGTCCGACCTTCGCCATCCATTCCCGCAACGCGGAGATCGCGATCTCGCGGCCGATGATGATGATCGCCACGATCGCGTCGACGCGGTTCAGTTCGAGCAGGACGATCAGCGCCGCCGCGACCATCAGCTTGTCGGCGACCGGGTCCAGGAACGCGCCGAACGCGGAGGTCTGGTTCAGCCGCCGGGCGAGATAGCCGTCGAGCCAGTCGGTGACTGCCGCCGCGGCGAAGAGCACTGCAGCGCTGAGGTTGCGCTCGTACGGCGTGAGCCAGGTCGCCGGCACGTAGAACACCGCCACGAGCAACGGGATCGCGAGGATCCGCAGCCAGGTGAGCAGATTCGGGACGTTGAGGGGCATCAGTGCAGCTCGCGATATATCCGCTCCGCGAGCGTACGGCTGATTCCCTCGACCTGCGCGAGGTCGTCGACGCTGGCGGCCGTGACCCCTTTGAGCCCGCCGAACCGCTCGAGGAGCTGCCGCCGGCGCTTGGCGCCGATGCCGGTGATCGACTCGAGCGAGGACGTCACCCGCCGCTTCGCGCGCCGCTGGCGGTGGCCGGCGATCGCGAAGCGGTGGGCCTCGTCGCGAATCTGCTGGATCAGATGAAGGCCGGGGTGATCCTTGTCGAGACGCAGCGTA